>Ga0209253_10005179_pt1 | contig 11319 bp, 14 predicted proteins | sample FrelakmetBRP12BR_FD_187145 | JGI IMG/M metagenome (GOLD analysis project Ga0209253, IMG submission 187145) | Freshwater lake sediment microbial communities from the University of Notre Dame, USA, for methane emissions studies - BRP12 BR (SPAdes)... | ecosystem: Environmental > Aquatic >...
CTCGACCTCGACTATGACCCCGGGCACCTACTCGGGGACGATTACCATCACCGCCACGGGTGCGAGCAACTCGCCGCAGAGGATTCCGGTGAGCCTGACAGTCTCTGCCTCTCAGAGTCTCCCGATGGAGGTTGGGCAGGTCATCGTAAATCAGGACTGGAAACGAGTTACCTTCAATCGTTCCTTCGTCGATCCCGTGGTCGTGGTCGGGACAATGACGACCAACGATCCCGATCCTGCCGTGCCGCGAGTTCGGAACCTCGACCGGAGCGGTTTTGATGTTCGCATCCAGGAGTGGGACTACCTTGATGGAGCCCATGGTTGGGATACGGTGGGCTACGTCGTCATGGAACGCGGTGACTACGTCTTGCCAGACGGTACCAGAGTCGAGGCGGGGCGCTTTATGACGAACAAGACGAGCACCTTTGGCTTCATGCGCTTCGCTCAGCCCTTCCAAAAGGTCCCGATCGTACTGGCGAGCGTCACCACGGTGAACGAAGCCGATGCAGTGACCACCCGGCTCCGAAGGATTCGTACTTCGTCCTTTTACTTTCGCATGCAGGAACAAGAGCTAAACGTCCAACAACATGCCACGGAGACCATTTGTTACATTGCGTGGGAGCCTTCGTCAGGCACGGTGGAAGGCCTGCCCTTTGAAGTGAGCCGTATCAACAATGTCGTGCCGCAAACCGACCAGAGAGTGTTGTTCCATCGGACCTTCAAGACTCCGCCAGCTTTCATCGCGGGCATTGACACCACCAACGGCCGCGACACGGTCAGCGCGCGCTGCCGAAGCCTGGACCTGTACCAAGCGGATGTGCAAATCGCGACGGAACAATCGCGAACCAGTGCCATCGACCAGACCGCCGAGGTGGTAGGCTACATGGTCTTTGGCGCCCCTTAGTCTCCATCCTTTTTAGCCCCCGGGGGCCTCGTTCCACCGAGGCCCCCGAAATCCAACCGGTTGGATGTCCTCGATCATCTGGCGTCTTAGTGGCGTTTTGGCATCCTCCCTCATGGTATGGCATTGGTTCCCTCTACTTGCTGACCCACAAAGGAATATGCCCAACTCGCTTCGAAACGCCGAAGTAAAGAAAGTTGCCCCGTGAGACCGATCCCCGGCCACAGGCCGGGGCTTTACGGCCTCACGGAAACCCGGCAACTTTCAAAAGCAAATCGATTCAAAACCGCCATTCATCCCCGTTCACAGAACGGGGTATTCTGGCGTTTTTCATAAGAAAAGAGGCAGCACCCACGTGCTGCCTCTTCTGTGCGCTATCGCGAAGCGGCTTAGTTCAACCTTGGGTATCTAATTTCCGCCCAAGAGTCCGACTGTCTAGCTTCCTCTTGGAGCGCTCGGGAAGTCGAAAATCTGCCGGTACTCTCCTCGAAAAAATGTGACTCGTGATGAGATACCTAAACCCCGAGCCGGCCAGTGGGAATGTTCACCTATGATCACCGGCTCCGGCTTCGGTGCCTCCAGGCTACCACAAAATCTTGGGAGCGGTCAAAGGGAGCAGGGGCTCTGGTCAATTCCCAATGCAGTGTCGCCGTGGGAGTTCAGGAGGCGAAGCAGATAATAGTGAAGTTGCTGGAAGCAGGGAAAGCAGTTTGTTCCTCCAACTGGTGCATCATCTGCTTCGGAAGGCTCGGTCTCGTTGCGACGTCATCGAAGTGCTCTGGCCGCTATGATCTGATGAGAGTGGCCCCTGCCGCCCTGACAAGCTCTTCCAAGGCCTCGTAAGGCTGGGCGCCGACCACCATCCGCCTATCAGCGAGAAATGTCGGGACCGCCGTGATCCGGCAGGCGCGCGAGTATTCCCGATCGCGGTCTACTGCTTCCCTGAAAAGGCCTTCAGCGAGAACCTCCTCTGCCAGCCGACCATCCAGGCCAACCGACTCGGCCAAATCGGCCAAGACCGAAATCTTACCTATGTTGAGGCCATGAACGAAGTAGGCCTGGAAAACGGCCAGGTGAAACGCATCTCCCCTGATCAGGGACTCAGCCCATTTTCCCAGTTCCTGGGCGTGACGGCTGTTGAACGTCCTCGTGCGGGTCCCCCATGGCAGGCCGAGCTCGGCAGCCACTCTTTTCAGCCGATCCATTGACGCAGACAAATCGATGTCCCGTCCGGCGAAAAGTTCCTCCAGGGAGCGACCCTCCTCCGGAGTCTCCGGATGGAGAGGAAAGGCAACCCACCTGACGGCGACATCGTATTCCTTCGTAAGTCTTTCAATACGCCCGGTAATGAAATAGCACCAGGGTCAGATGTAATCGGAAAAGACCTCCACAATGATCTTGTCCTCTTGATCCATGAAACAATACTCCTTCTCTTGTATGCAGCCCCTCCTAAAGGGTCTGGTTTACCGTTTCTTCTAAACAAGATTCTTGCGGTCGGCTATCCCCTCGTAAGATTATAACTTTAGCCGCCACGAATCACCGCCATGTTACGATGGCCATGTTCCTCATCGGGATACGCTGATAGCGGTACTTTGGATAACCCATCATGACGGCCCCGTTGATCTTCTGGTCCTTTACCAGGCCCAGGAACTCCGCTATCGGTGCATACGTCGCGGCGGCTCGAGTCAGAAGACCTGACCAGCATGTGCCGAGCCCATGAGCCTGTGCTGCAAGTTCAAGATAGGTCACCGCGATTGTACAGTCCACCGGCGCCCAGAAGTTCCCGGTGGGAGCGCACGCAGCGACAAGGTGAGGAGCACCTCTCAGGATCACATCCTTGCCCCGGTCCCAGGCCGTGATAAACCGCGGGGCGAAACTCTGGTTCCTCATCCACTCAGCTATGAGGCCGGCCAGGTGCCGCACGTCGGCAGGCTTCTCGACGACCAGCCATCGCACGGGCTGAATGTTGATGGCGGACGGGGCCCACCTCGTGGCATCGATAACGCGCTTCAAGACCTCACGAGGTACGCGCTCCTCCTTGAAGAACCTGACGGAGCGTCGCACCTTGAGAAACTGATCCACGGCCTCGGCGCTAACCCTCAGATCATCCCGGACAGGAAGGCAGTCCCTCACCCGCATTCTGGAAAGAGACAACGCTCCGGGCGGGCAGGCAGCTACGCAGTGGCCGCAGGAGATACACAGCTGATCGGCATCGGCTGTCGGTTCAGGGAAGCCTTCCCCCTCCTGACGGATCAGCTCCAAAGGGCATACTGCCGCACAAATCCCGTCCCGCTCGCATTTCTCTTGCTCAACCTCAATCAAGCTCATGATTCTCTCCTTCCGGTTCTTCCCTTGAAGTCCATTTCCCCACGGCGTGCTCTTCATAGAGGGTCAGGTGCTTCTTGAGCGTCTCGGGAATGGGCAGGCTGTAAGAGCATCGCTCGATGCGTATAACATCAAGTTGCCATGACCGGCTCTCAGAAACTTGGCATGAGACATCCCGGCCTGTCAAGCTTAGACGCCGGCTCCCCTCATTTGTTCCTGCCCCTTGCTTTCCTCAGGGCGGATGACTACGATAGCGACGACAAGTTGGTGACGCGAGGTCCGGAGGATCACAAGATGTGGAAGAACACGCTGCTGGTTGGAGTGTTGGCTGTTTTGGTTATAGGCTGTGCCGCCCCACATGGCTTCCCCACCTCAAGATAAGGGACAACCCCCACGTATCGTGGACGCGTACGCTGCGAAGGTAATCAGGCCGGGAGACACGTGGATGATCTTCCTACGGGCCGAGAATCCGGACGGCGATATGAAGAGCATTGCTGCCGTGCTCTGGCAGGCAGGCGTCGGCTTCTACCCAACGCAAGTCAATATGCTCAAGGCGGAGGACGCCAAGCAATTCTCGGGGTATCTTTTCATGAGAACGCCCACGGGGTTCAACCTCAACTGGGATGAGTTCGAACTCACGTTGATCGTGCGGGACAGCCAAATGAACCGTAGTCAACCGGTCAAACTTCCGCTCACCTTCGACCTGGCGGCGAAACAGGTGATTCCCGAGAAGTGGCAGGAAGCCGCCAACCACCAGATTGCCTCTCTTATGTTCCCAATAGAGAGCTCCTGGTTTTACAACCGCGGAGGGAACGGAGACGCGCGTAATAATTAGCTCTGGGTGCCCGTGCGGGCATCGGTTGCCCTGACAGCGTAATCACTTCTCCTCAGTTTCATTTACGCAATATACTCCTTCTCCGGCCCTGACTGGACGAAAGCACTTGTTGTCGGAGACACACGTAGCTCTCCGGAGATCTCCCGACCTCCAGCGGTTAATCAAGGCTGGTTCCCGGATAAACGGGCGCGACATAGAGACATAGTCGGCCATCTCCTCTTCGACCAGTCGCTGAGCCAGATAATACGATCTTATTCCACCCACAAGAATCAAGGGCGCCTGGACTTGCTCCTTAAACGCCCTAGCTTCATTCCGAAAGTAGGCCTCCTTGTCCTCGGAGTTGATTCCCACTCGTGCAGCGCCTAGGTTGCGAGAGATAGGTAGTCCACCACTCAGCTCAATTGCGTCTATCCCGCCCTTGGCAAGCATGACACCAACCTGAACCGAATCCTCAAGTCCAAGACCATTTTCCGCGAAGTCCTGACAGTTCAATTTCACCAAAACCGGGTAATGAGGACCTACCGTCTCTCGGATCGCTTGGAGCACTTCCACAAGAGCTCGAGCCCGATTCTCGAGAGTTCCGCCGTACTCATCCGTACGATGATTGAAAACTGGTGAGAGAAACTGACTGAGAAGGAAGCCGTGAGCAGAGTGTATTTGGACGCCGTCAAACCCAGCCTCCTTAGCCCTTCTCGCTGACTGGCCAAAGGCTTGGACCACCTCGTGGATATCCTTGGTGGTCATCTCTTTTGGGGGTAAGCCCGCAAAGCCCTCCACCTTCGATGGGGCCAAGGGAACTTGACCCGTTAGCTCTGGGTTGGCGAAGACCCCTGCGTGATTAAGTTGCATTACGACCTTGCCCCCTCCTGCATGGACAGCATCTGTCATGGCCTGAAGACCAGGGACAATCTCGTCCTTGTAGACACCAAGCTGCCAGGGTCCTGCCTGCCCGTCTTGCCGCACATAGGCATGACCGGTAATGATCAGTCCCACACCACCTTTTGCGAGATCTACTAGAAGATCGGTCAGCTTGGGGGTACAGGCTCCGTCTTCAGTTGCCATCCCCTCCCACGTCGCCGATCGAACAAATCGGTTTGACAGGGTCATAGCGTTGATCACTGTAGGTTCGAATAGCTTGGTCATTCCATCCCCTCACTAGCTTACTGGCTGACTGTACCTCGCTCAGTTATCCATTATTGCCGGCCGCTATAAGCCCTCGCGCCTTGCCACTCTGAACCAGAAATTATCGCCCCCCTAAAATCTTCCGACAACCTACCGCGCCTTCGTGCAGCAAGAAAACGCGGACTCTATAGTCCATACATCTCGAGATTTGAAGAACCGACGCTTATGGCCCTGCGCCGTAAGCCCTAGCCCAAGGTTCTAAGTGATGGGCCCACTTTGCTCGCCTACAGACCATACTGCTCCTTCACCAGCCGCAATAGGCCTAGTTCCGCCAGCTTGTTCAAGGGGGTCGGCATAGTCACGGTAACCACCCCTGGCAGTCGGCCGATCTCCACTGCACCCGAGATGGTCACCCGATTCAGTACCTCCTCCTTGGATATCCCCAGCAGTTCGGCTAGGCGGGCCACACCGTTGTCGGTGGCCTCATTCAGGTTCGCACCGGAGCCTACCATCTGGATGGGAGCAAGTTCCTCCAGCGTGTCCTGCCCTAGCTTCTCAGCCAGGCGTCTTGCCGCTTCCTTCTCGCTTGCGGCGAGGGGACGAGCCAGGTGGGGAAGGTCTTCGACCGGCGGCAGAAGAATCGGTCCCCCAATTCTTAAGTTCTTAAGCAGCCTCACCTGCAAGGTCACTTCTGCTGAAACGTCGGTGGTGTGAACGGCTATCTCCCCATCGCCCTGCATAGCATGGGCATCTCCCAGGTACACGCCGCCTCCCGGCACTTTCACCGGGCAGATAAGAACGGCCCCTTCTCGCACGGAATCAATATCCATATGCCCGTCGGTGCGGGCCTCCAGTTGTTCTTTAGTGATGCCGTATTCGTGGGGAGCACCCACCAGGAACTGGCCGAAGTCACCTGCATTGTGGGAGTCGGGCATATCTATGGCCGGGGTAGTGCCGATATTGCCAAGGAACGGGCGAAGGCGGGTCACTAAACCCACTATATCAGCCGGACATAGGGACACGACAGGATTCTGTTTGGACCCCTCGGGCAAACACATAACTTTCACTGCATCCCTAGCCAGTTTCTCGGCTACTGCCGGCCCAACGGTTACTGCTATCCGGCGCTCTTCATCGAAGACGATCGTGTAGCCATTCGTTATACGGAAGGGGTTCACTTCGGCTCCGCACACAGCACAGCAGATTGCCCCCGCGCCGATCCCTTCCACGCGTGTCGGTGGCTTTTTCGTCCCGCAGCCCGGACATTGGCGGGCTACGAAGGGATCGCCAGTGTACCGCCCCTCCACGAAGGACATCGTACCGGAGGCTGTAGCCATTGAGGTCACACGGATTTTCTGGATGCTTATGGCAATGGCGTCTCCGGGTTGGGCTCCTTCCACAGCCACAGGGGTAGTAACCTCATGGCCGCCTTCGAACGAGGGTGTAATCATTGGCCCCCAGCAGCCGGGAGCAGTCTCGGCAACGATAGTGCCACCGTCGAGTACCGGGCCGACCATGGGAATGCTCGGCCCCACCAGGCCGCCGGTGAACGCTGCAACACGGATACTTTTTTGTGCTTCCATAGTCATCGCTCCTCACTTGTATAGTAGGTTGCGGGCAATAATTCGACCTCGCTGTCGGGGGCCGCGAAACGAACGGAAGAGAGGGCTCTCGTCCTCAAGAAGGCATTTGCGGCAAGTCCCGAGCGGTTCGTCCGGGGTGCGCCGAAACCCCCGGCGGTTCCCAAGGAAGTCTGGATCAACAAACCCAGGACCCGGAAGGATGAGCCGGACGTGTTAGACATTAATTTCTGACAGCGAGTGTCTCATTCTTGTTGACACGTTCCGCTCATATTGACACAGAGGGTTCCGCCAGCCTTCTGACAAATCATGAGCACTTTGTGCTTGGCCCGCCCCCTTCTCCTTTCGAGAGTCTGACTCTAGGTTTCCTTCTGCATCAGGTGCTGCCCGAAGAATGCGACGACCTCGCGAATGCTGTCCTCCCACGCCTTGGGATTGCCGCCCGTCGTGGCACCGCGCCCACTGGGCGAGTCCAGGTTAACACGCGTCGCGTCGTAGCGCACTGGGGCGTAGCTGTCGAACGAGTGATGCGCCCCCGGATAGACCTTGATCGCCACGGGATACCCAGCCTGTTGGGCGACTTCGGTAAGTTTCCGGCAAGGTTCCGCTGGGTTCCAGTCGTCCTTTTCTCCAGTTAGGATCAACACTGGGGCGATGGGCGTGTACACGCCAATGTAGTCCGTGATCGGGCCGCTGTCTCCAGATTGGCGGGCGACGCGCCAGCCACCGAGCCGTAGACCACAGCGCGGATAGAGAGCCACCGCGGCAGCAAACCCGGCGCGCTTCTCACGTGCGAGCGGTCCACTATCGCTTTCCGGCGCGGCCATTGCCGCCAACGTCGCGGTTCCGCCGTGCGAACCACCCATGAGACCCACCTGAGAGCCATCCACATAGGGTAACGTCCGGACATAGGCTAGCGCCGCATAGGCGTCCCGGACGCGCCGAAAGGGGTTGACCTCGGCGGCGCTCGGCGAGGGGTCAGTGCACACGCCGTCGGGGTGGCGGCGCGTGGTGAAGCTGTCGGGAATAAGGATGACATATCCCCGCCTCACCAGTTCCCTTGCCCAGCGGTCGGGAGCGCCGCTTGAGCTGAGCCCGAGGCCGCTACAGTCGTGCAGGATCACGACGGCCGGAAACGGTCCCGGCCCATCGGGCTTCACCAGCGTGGCTTTGATTTGCTCCGAGGCGCTGTTGGGTGCAGTCGTGGTAATCAACAGCCCGGAAGTTGTGCCGACACAGCCCCCAAGGAACAAGAAGCACAGCGCCAGTGCTATGAGTCTAGTGTACATAGTTGACTCCCACAAAGGCCTAAGGAAGAGCTTTTTTGGCGCGAAGCCGACGCGAAAACACGGTTGAAGCGAACAGCCGAGCCGTTTGCAAAGTGATGAGGTATCTATACCCCGAGCCCGCCAGTAGGTGTTGCAGCATCATCGGACGTTTGACGAAAAACAAAACTTTTCGTTACATGGGTACCCTTTTGCCTTGACAAGGGGAGGCCTTATAGGTGTTCACCTATCATCACCGGCTCCGGTGTCGGTGCCTCCAGGCTACTACAAAATCTTGGGAGCGGTCAAAGGGAGCAGGGTCACCCCGCCATCTTGGGGGTCCACTGGGAGCCACAAAATGGTGGGGAGGATGATAGTCAAAGTTCTCTAGCGGTTCCGTGGGAGTTTAGATAGAACGATATGCTTAAAATGGGGCTATGCGACGAACTTCTGGAGGGGATAATGTTCTACGCCTTCGAAAGGACGAGGATTGTGGTCGAGCAGCGGCGGGAGGAGTATAATACCACGCGGCCGTGCAGCCCGCTCGGATAGGCAACGCCGGGGCCGGAGGCCATCCTCTGGCCTCGTTCGGGCAGCAGTTCGAGCTATGCATCAGAGGGCTTCTTGCGCTAATATTTCAAGATAGGTCGATCGGGCGGGATATGGAAGGCAAGAAGATCGTGGATGGCTCTGGGCCATCAGGACACGGGGAGGGAGGATGTAGAGGGAGATCATCGAACCTGCTGAGTTCTGCCAATCCTGGTTGATTATCCAAATTCAAGGAGCCTCGTATGTCAATCATTACAATTTCCAGGGGATCGTATAGCCGCGGCAAGGAAGTCGCTGAAAGGGTGGCTGCGGCGTTGGGCTATCAATGTATCTCCCGCGATGTACTTCTCGAGGCGTCAGAGGTTTTCAATGTACCGGAAATCAAGCTCGTCCGCGCCATTCGTGATGCGCCCTCCATTCTGGATCGCTTCAGTTATGGAAAAGAACGCTATGTGGCATATATTCGTGCCGCGCTCCTCAGGCAGGTTCAGAGAGACAATGTCGTGTATCATGGGTTGGCGGGGCATTTTTTGCTTCAGGGAATCCCTCACGTCTTGAAGGTCAGGATCCTTGCTGATATGGAAGATCGGATAAGAGAGGAGATGAAACGTGAAAATATCTCTGCCAAAAAAGCTCGCGAGATTTTGAAGAAAGACGATGACGAGCGCCGGGAATGGAGCCTCAGCCTGTACGGGATCGATACCTGGGATCCAAGCCTTTACGACATGGTTTTTCACATCCGGACTTTGAGAGTGGATGATGTGGTAAAGATAATCCTGGAGACGGTCAAGCTGCCTGCCTTTGCGACCACAGAGGAGTCTCAAGGCATTTTGAATGATCTCACTCTGGCGGCGCAAGTGGAAAGTGCGTTGATTGAAGAGTTTCCCAGGGTAAAGGTGACAGCCAAGGCGGGAGAGGCCTCTATTACCATCGTCACTGGTTTGACCTTTGCCGCGGCTCTGGCCGAAGAGGAAAAGGTCATCCGTAGAGTGGAAAGCATCGCGATCAACATCGGCGGCGCCGAGAGGGTCAAAGTCAATCTTTCCCATTCAATTTAGACCGACCGGGGATCTTGCCTTGAAATCGGTCTAGGAGAAGCGCAAGACCCGCCCGGCCGGTTGCACAGGCGAGACAGGTTAGGAAATCGGTCAATTTAGGTAACACCCTGTTCTATGATCGAACCTCTGCCCCATTTGCCAGGTCTTTTGAGAAAAGCGTTATAGAGAGTCGATTTCCTTCAAAAACGAAGGAAAAGACGAGGATTAGCAAGATGTCTCCGCATGCGTAGAATCTGAAGAGGGCGCCTTGTTTGGTGGTTACTACATAACACACATTCCTTTGGTTCAAGGCTTTTCATGGACTATCCGTTGTTCGTACAACCCGCCAATTCAGCTAGGAGTACCTTTGACAGGGTGGTAAGCGGCTGAGTATACTCGCGTGCAAGAGTCGAAGAGGGGCACAACAAGAGGAGGAACACCTAAGGCGGGGTTATCTGCAGGCTCTGCAAGTGAGAGTTACGAGTTGGCCCGTTCGTCTTATGAAGCGGGCAGAGGACTCGGTTTCTCTCGGCGAAGAGAGTGATTCCAGTCTCTTTGACCGTTGGGGCTGAGGTCGGGATGTCAGGATAGGCGAATGTGCGCGTCTCGGGTGCACGGTTGAATTGTGCCCGGGGTGCGGCAGCCCAGTTCAAGCTTTGCAGGTGCGCAACGAACTACCATGCCCCGCCCTTCGCTAGAGTGCACCCTCGTGATACTTGGAGCGTCCCTCGTTTTCGACCCATTCTTAAAACGCTCTTGTATCTTTCTTCCGGGTCATTCTTAAGGCTACGCCGCTGGATTAAGCTGGTGGCGTAGACAGCGGAGGGTGGTGACAGTATGTTTGCGGATCGCCTCAATTCCTGTCTCCTTCTTGCCACGGGTGAATGCCCGTGCCAGATGCAGATGGCAAGAGTCTACCTTATCCCCCAACTCATGACCACCTTGCAATTGACGTTGCTCGAGCAGACTTGTATGAACTGTAATCTTTTCAGGCAGATCCAGAGATCGCTCTACCTGCCCCCTCTTTCCACTCAGGTATCGCGGACGCGGGGCCCCAGCTGTTTCTGACAGATCGGTTGCCGTTGGTTGCAGCGCACGTTACCAAAGCTTATTGGGACACGCAGACTATACTGGGCTTCTGCCGCGTGCTGATCTTAGAAGGCATCGACGCATGCTCCCTAGCGGCCTCCATGATCGTCGTGCGCATGTGAGAATTAGCTCTAAATTCGGTGCCAGGATTTCCAAGCCGGGATGGTTTCGTCCCGCAGAGGGAGTAACAGAGAATATCAGTCAGCGAGGGACCTTCGCAAGGACCGAGGACTGGCGTGCATTCGGAGTGAAGGATCAGGCTATCGTAACTATCTTGCTTCCAGCCAGTTTCTCCGGGCAAGAAGTGCCTGTCGGATTACAGGGGAAGGCCGTGGTTACCAGGGTTGATCACCAGAAAGGAGGAGTTGCACTCCGATTTGAGAGCGACTTTAAGGTTTTTAAACCTGTCAATGCATTGTGATCGTTACGAGTCACGGTTCCCTACTGATCATCTTGCGCACGATTACGTAGACCCTGCCCCGGGCGAAAGGTGTCTGAAGGGACCAAGGGGCCGGTGGAGTACGAGTTCCACAAGAGGCAGGTCCTTCTCTCCCGCACTGGGCTCCCGGAGAAGACTGTCTGGCTGGTGATCAAACGAACTCTCGGTGACGACCCCAAG
>Ga0209253_10005180_pt1 | contig 11319 bp, 8 predicted proteins | sample FrelakmetBRP12BR_FD_187145 | JGI IMG/M metagenome (GOLD analysis project Ga0209253, IMG submission 187145) | Freshwater lake sediment microbial communities from the University of Notre Dame, USA, for methane emissions studies - BRP12 BR (SPAdes)... | ecosystem: Environmental > Aquatic >...
ATCTAACGGCAGGCCGTAGATCAGATCCACGCTGATCGACTGGAAACCCTCGCGGCGGGCGGCGTCCATGACTTTGAGGGTGATTTCCCGCGACTGGATGCGATTGACCGCTTTTTGCACCTCGGGATCGAAATCCTGCACGCCCAGACTCAGCCGGTTGAAACCCAACTCGCGCAGCAGGGCGATGGTGCCGCCGTCGGTCTCGCGCGGGTCCACCTCGATGGAATATTCGCCGCTGTCGTCATCGAGTAGGCGGAAATGCTCGCCGGTGACCCGCATCAGCTCGCGCATCTGATCGGCGCTGATGAAGGTGGGGGTGCCGCCGCCCCAGTGCAGTTGGGTGACCGGTCGCGACCGGTCGAACAGCGCGCCCTGCAGCGCGATCTCCCGGTACAGGTGGTCGAGATAGGGCACGGCGTGGCGGCGGTTCCTGGTGACGATCTTGTTGCAGGCACAGTAGAAACAGACCGTGTCGCAGAACGGGATGTGGACGTACAGCGACAGCGGCCGGCCGCTGGCGTTGCTGGCCTGCGCCTGTTTCCGGTACTCCGCTTCGCCGAAGCCGTCTTGGAATTGCACGGCGGTCGGATAGGAGGTGTAGCGGGGACCGGCCTTGTCGTACTTGCGGATCAGGGCGGGATCGAAAACGAGGGCGGTGTTCATGGCGTCCCCCCTCACAGCCGGCGGACTTGCGCGGCGTTCAGCAGAAACACTCCGTGGCCGCCCCGCTCGAATTCCAGCCAGGTGAACGGCACCTCCGGGAAGGCTTCGCACAGGGCGTACTGGGCGTTGCCGACCTCGACGATCAGCAGCCCGTCGCGCTTCAGGTGATCCGCCGCCTGCCGCAGAATTTCCACCACCACGTCCAGCCCTTCCTCGCCGGCGGCCAGCCCCAGTCGCGGTTCGTGGTGGTATTCGACCGGCAGGGTGTCCAGCTCCTCCAGGCCGACGTAGGGCGGGTTGCTGACGATGAGGTCGTAATGGCGGCCCTTCAGCGCCGAGAACAGGTCGGACTGGATGACCTCGACCTGCTCTTCCAGCCCGTGCTCGGCAACGTTGCGCCGCGCCACCTCCAGGGCCTCGGCGGAAACGTCCACCAGATCCACCCGCGCGTCCGGGAAGGCGTAGGCGCAGGCGATGCCGATGCAGCCGCTGCCGGCGCCCAGATCGAGGATATGCTCCACCTTCCGGCTGTCCGGCAGCCAGGGGGCGAAATGCCGGTCGATCAGCTCCGCCAGCGGCGAGCGCGGCACCAGCACCCGCTCGTCCACGTAGAACGGCAGGCTCATGAACCAGGCCCGGTGGGTGAGATAGGCCGCTGGCTTGCGCTCGGTGATCCGCCGTTCCAGCAGGCCCAGGGCCGCCTGTTTCTCGGCCGGTGTCACCGACGACTGGAAGTACTCGACATGCACGTCCGGCGGCAGGTGCAGCGCGTGCAGGACCAGCGCCGCCGCCTCGTCGATGGCGTTGTCGGTGCCGTGGCCGAAGTGCAGGCCAGCCTCGTTCATCCGGCTGGCGCCCCAGCGGATGAGGTCGCGGATCGTGTGCAGGTAGGTCGGAACGTCGTCGTGATCGGTCATGGAGCACAGGGCGGACAGTGAGGGTTGGCGGCGGGGGCGGATCGAGCATCCAGGGATTACCTGTTTATTCTACCGTCTTGGCGCTAACCCGGATATGCTGGCGTTCCGATCCTCAGCGCCGTCCTCTTAACTCCCACCCCACCGAAGCGCTCCCCATGGCTGACACCAAGGTCTCCGACGCGCCCGCCACCCTGGGCGACCACCTCCGCAACCTGCCGCAATACCTGTTGCCACAGCGGCTGCTGACCCGCCTGACCTACCGGGTGACACGGGCGCGAATCCCCTGGTTCAAGGACGTCCTGATCCGGGGCTTCGCCCGCCGGTTCCGGGTGAACCTGGCCGAGGCGCTGGAATCGGACCCGCGCGCCTACCCGGATTTCAACGCCTTTTTCACCCGGCCGCTCAAGCCCGGGGCGCGGCCGGTGGCGCCGGGTGATCGGGTGGTGTGCTGCCCGGTGGACGGGGCGGTCAGCCAGCTTGGCGTCGCCGAGACTGACACGCTGCCGCAAGCCAAGGGGCGAACTTTTTCGCTCGCCGCGCTGCTGGGCGGCGATCCGGCGCGGGCCCAGCCGTTCCTGGGCGGGGCATTTGCCACCCTGTATTTGTCGCCGCGCGATTATCACCGCATCCACATGCCGCTGGCCGGCCGGCTGCGGGAAATGGTGCATGTTCCCGGCAAGCTGTTCAGCGTGTCGCCGCTGACCACGCGGGTGGTGCCGGAACTGTTCGCCCGCAACGAGCGGGTGGCGGCGCTGTTCGACACGCCGTTTGGACCGATGGCGCTGGTGCTGGTGGGCGCGATCAACGTGGCCTCGATCGAGACGGTCTGGGCCGGGGCGATCACCCCGCCGCCGGGCACGGCCATCCGCTGTTGGGACTATCCGCCAAACGGCGCCGGGGCGGTGCGGCTCGACAAGGGTGCGGAGATGGGCCGTTTCAACATGGGTTCCACCGTGATCCTGCTGTTCGGCCCGGGCATGGTGCGCTGGGAATCGGAAATACGGGCGGCCGCGGCGGTGCGGATGGGGCAGCGATTGGGGAAAGTCGCCAGGCCCGTAGTCCTGCAAACCCATAGGGCGCGATAGCGTAGCGCATTGCGCCTGAGCAGCGGGCCCATGGTTCAGGCACGGCCGACCGGAAATGCCATCACCTCCGCCAGCGACGCCTTCCCCGCCGCCAGCATCACCAGCCGGTCGAAGCCCAGCGCCACCCCGGCGCAGGCGGGCAGACCGGCTGCCAGCGCCGCCAACAAATCCTCGTCCACCGGCATCAGCGGTAGCCCCCGCGCTTGCCGGGCCGCGTTTTCCAATTCGAACCGGTGGCGCTGTTCGGTGGCGTCGCCCAGTTCGTGAAACCCATTGGCCAGTTCGACGCCGCCTACATACAACTCGAACCGCTCGCCGACCGGCGGGTCGCCCGGCCGCAGCCGCGCCAGCGCCGCCTGCGTGGCTGGATAATCGTACACGAAGGTTAACCGTCCCGACTCCAGGCGCGGCTCGATCCAATGCGTCAGCAGCAGATCCAGCCAGGGATCGGCATCATCGGCCGGCATTTCCGGCGGGATTGGAACGCTGTGCTTTTCCGCACAAGCTGCCAGTTCCGCCGTACTGGCCCGGTGTGGATCAAGATTCAGATGATGCTGGAATAACTCGCGGTAGCTGAACCGCTCCGGCTCGGCCAGCGCCAGCCGCTCAGCCAGCAACTCGGTCACCAACTCCGCTACTTCGTCCATCAACTGGTGATGGTCGAAACCGACCCGGTACCATTCCAGCAGGGTGAATTCGGGATTGTGGCGGCGACCGGCCTCACCGTCGCGGAACACCCGAGCGATCTGGTAGATACAGCCGCTGCCCGCCGCCAGCAGCCGCTTCATCGGGAATTCCGGGGAGGTGTGCAGGTACAGTGGTTGCCCGTGCCGCGGACCCGGCCCGGTGTAGCGAACCGCAAAGCTGGCCAGGTGCGGGTCGGTAATCGCCGCCGCCGACAACGCCGGCGTTTCCACCTCCAGCACGCCGCGCGCCGTGAAGAAGGCCCGAACGCGCGCCAGCAGTCCGGCCCGCAGGCGCAGCGTGGCCAGTTCGGCGGTCGGCCGCCAGGACGACGATTCCACGTCCGACCAGAGTTCGGTTTACTCCTTGACCCGGGACACGTACTCGCCGGTGCGGGTGTCCACCTTGATGACTTCGCCGCTCTGGACGAACAGCGGTACCCGGACCACCGCGCCGGTTTCCAGGGTCGCCGGCTTGCCGCCGCCGCCCGAGGTGTCGCCGCGCAGGCCGGGATCGGTCTCGATGATGGTCATGATCACGAAATTGGGTGGGGCCACGCTCAGCGGCACGCCGTTCCACAGGGTCACCTGGCAGATCGCCTCCTCCTTCAACCACTTGGCGGCATCGCCCACCGCGGCGGCGTCGGCGGTGAGCTGCTCGTAGCTTTGCTGGTCCATGAAATGCCAGTGCTCGCCGTCGTTGTAGAGGTATTGCAACTCCACATCGACCACATCGGCGCCTTCCGCGGTGTCGCCGGATTTGAAGGTGCGCTCGATGGTTCGGCCCGTCTTCAGGTTGCGCACCTTGACCCGGTTGAACGCCTGGCCCTTGCCGGGTTTGACGAACTCGTTCTCGACGATGGCGTAAGGATCGCCATCCAGCATGATTTTCAGCCCGCTCTTGAATTCATTGGTACTATAGGTCGCCATGCCATGCCTGCCTTCAGCCAGAGTGATTCAGTTGAAAAAATAAAATATGATAACTGCAAAGGCACCTTCGCGTCAGATTCCACCGGCATCGTCCTGTGAACTGAAGCAGGTCGGAGCATCGGCTATCATGATCAAGCGTATTGGATTCAGGCCATCAGCAGAGGTTGGAACGCGTGTCTGAGCCTTCCGTCATCAATCTGCTCATCGTGGATCGCTCCCGATCCGATATCGATCATATCGTCAAGACCCTGCGCGACGAAGGCTACCAGCTCCACCTGATCGCGACCGACCAGGTGGAGGAAGTCCGCAGTGCGATCGATTACCGGCCGCTGGACCTGATCCTGTTGCGGCTGGGTGAGGAATTGCCCACCATAGCCGAGGTCCGGCTGATGGTGGTTGAGGCCAAGCAGGATATTCCGATAATCACCGTGGTCGACGACGAGCACTGTCAGCATTACAAACCCGCCCGCATGCTGGAGGAAGGCGCCGACAATTACGTCCACTTGGACGATGCCGACCATCTGGTGTCGGTGATCCGCAAGGAAGTGCGCCACCTGCAGACGCGCAAGCGCGGGCAATCGTTTGAGACCCGCTTCCAGGAGAGCGAGCACCGCAGTCAGGCGCTGCTGGAAAATATCCGGGAAGCCATCGCCTACATCCACGAAGGCGTCCACGCCTACGCCAATCCCGCCTACCTCCAACTGTTCGGCTACGAGCGCAAGGAGCAACTGGCCAATATGCAGTTGGTCCACATGGTGTCGCCGGATTACCGGGATGTGCTGAAAAGCGTTTTGCGCCGCAGCATCCGTTCTGGCCAGGCGATCGAATCGGTGGAAATGATTGGGGTGCGCAGCAACGGCCAAACCTTTCCGATCCTGCTGGAATGCGCGCCGACCCGGATGAACGACGAGCCATGCACTCAGATCATCGTTCGTGAGGTCACCCCGGAGAAAAAAGCCTACAACCAGCAACTCGAGAGCCTGCTCAAGTATGACGACATCACCGGTTTGTACAGTCGGCGGTTTTTTCTCGAGACGCTGGAGATCAATCACGATGGGACAGTGCTGTACGTCCTGTTCACTGATTACGCCGCCATTCGTTACGCCATGGGGTTCGAGGCCATCGAACAGTTCATGCTTGAGGCCACCAGCCTGTTCAAGGAAAAGCTGGCGCTCGAGGATATCGCCGCCCATTTCGCCAGTGGGGTGTTCACGATGTACGTGCCCGCCAATTCGCCGACCGATCCGCTGGCGCTGGCCGAGCACGTCCGCAAGGCGGTCGCCGAACACAGCTTTCAGGTCGGTGGCAAGCTGTTTACCACGACCTGCTGCATCGGTGTTTGCGATGCCCGCGGCCGATCTGAAAGCGCGGTGCAGATTCTGTCGCACGCCGACCGGGCCTGCGAGGGGGCCCGCCAGAAGGGTGGCAACCAGGTCGAGGTTTACGGCCCGCCCAGGGAGGAACGGCAAGGGACCGTCAGCGAGCAGGATGGAGCTATCATCCAGTTGATCCGGACGGCTCTGGCCAAGAGGCGCCTGAGCCTGGTCTATCAGCCGATCGTCAGTTTCGAAAACACCGAGGCGGCGCGTTACAAGGCCTATCTGCGGGTCGCGGATGAAACCGACAGGTTCCATCCGATGGAAAAACTGGGCGTGGTGGCGGTGCGTGTTGGCCTGATGGGTGCCTTGGACAAATGGACCATCATCCGGGGATTGGCGTCGCTGCTCGAATTGCAGAAAGCGGCCGCCAAACTGCCGGTCCTGTTTGTTCGTCTGTCCCGCAATTCACTGGCGGACAAAGAATTCTTTGACTGGCTCGGCAAGCGTTTCAAGGACTGCGGGCTGTCGGGCAATCATTTGGTGTTGGAGATCAAGGAAGATGACGCCGACGAGTGCTTCGAGGAGACCCGCCACTTGCGCGCCCGCCTGCCGGAACTGGGTTGCGGCATCGCCTTGTCCCATTTCGGCGGCAAGACGCATTCCGATCGCCTGCTCAAGGAGCTGGTTCCGGATTACATCAAGCTCGATGGCAGCCTGATCGAGCGGCTGGCCAAGGCCAAGGATGAAAACAGCCGGCGGGCGATGGCAATGCTGACCCAACAGGCGCATGCGCTGAACACCCGGGTGGTGGCCGCCGGCGTGACCACGGCGCCGCAAATGGCTAGCATCTGGCAGTTCGGCGTCACTCTGGTTCAGGGCAACATGGTCGCGGAAGCCAGTCCCAGACTGGATTTCGACTTTCGGCAGTACGCTGGCTGAACCGCCACCGCGAAACACTCCTCTCCCTCGGGGAGAGGAGTTGGGAGGGATGGTGTCCGCCGCTTATCCCTGCCGCCGTAACGCCGCGATCCGTTCCTCCAGCGGCGGGTGGGTCATCAGCAGCTTGCGCAGGCCGTCGCCGAGGCCGCCGTTGATGCCGAACGCCGCCATCTGCGAGGGCAGCTGCGAGGGTTCGTGCAGCTGTTGCAGCCGCTCCAGCGCCGCGATCATCTTGCCACGGCCGGCCAGTCGAGCGCCGCCGGCGTCGGCGTGGAACTCGCGATAACGGCTGAACCACATCACGATCAGCGAGGCCAGCAGGCCGAACACGATTTCCAGGATCATGCTGGTAATCCAGTAACCGATGCCGGGGCCGCGATTCTCGCCCCTGGACAGAAATTGATCGACCAGGTAGCCGACCACCCGCGACAGCACGATCACGAAGGTGTTGAGTACGCCCTGAATCAGGCTCAGCGTTACCATGTCGCCGTTGGCGACGTGACTGACCTCGTGGCCCAGCACTGCTTCCACCTCATCGGCGGACATTTGCTCCAGCAGGCCGGTGCTGACCGCAACCAGCGCCGCGTTGCGGTTGGCGCCGGTGGCAAAGGCGTTGGGTTCGGGCGAGTCGTACAGGGCGACTTCCGGCATGCCGATGCCGGCGGCTCGCGCCTGGCGCTGGACGGTTTCGACCAGCCACCGTTCGGCCTGCGTGCGGGGTTGCTCGATGACTTGGGCGCCAACCGAACTCTTGGCGATCCATTTGGACATCAGCAGCGAGATCAGCGAGCCGCCCATGCCAAAAATGGCGGCGAAAACCAGCAGGCTGGGAAGATTCAGGCCTGATTGAAACAGGAAGCGGTCCACACCCAGCAGGCGGGCGACAGTGCCGAGCAACAGTACGACCGCCAGGTTGGTGGCAAGGAACAACAGGATGCGTTTCATGGCAGGGCTCCATTGGCAGAGTTACTGGCGACTCTATAGGTGTGTTGCTGGAAAATTCAAGCCGGTTCGCTCAAGATGCCGGCCGGCGGATAATTAACATGGCGTCGCCGTAGCTGAAGAACCGGTAGCGGCGCTCGACCGCGTGGCGGTAGGCGTTGAGGGTTTCGGCGTGACCGGCGAAGGCGGCTACCAGCATCAGCAGGGTCGATTCAGGCAGATGGAAATTGGTGATCAGAGCGTCGGCGCAGCGGAAGCGGTAGCCGGGGTAAATGAAAATGTGGGTTTCGCCGCGCCATGGTTGAATGTCACCGTCCCGCGCGGCGGTTTCCAGTGCCCGGATGACCGTGGTGCCGACCGCGATTACCCGCCTGCCACGCGCTCGAGCCATGTGAATTCGCTCGCAAACTTCGACGCCGACTTCGACCAACTCGCCATGCATGGCGTGCTGCTCGATGCGCTCGACCCGCACTGGCTGGAAAGTGCCCGCGCCGACATGCAGGGTAATAAAGGCCCGTTCCACGCCCATGACGGCAAGCTGGTCGAGCAGCATCTGGTCGAAATGCAGGCCGGCGGTGGGCGCGGCCACCGCGCCGGGCTCGCGGGCGTAGACGGTCTGATAGCGTTCGGCGTCTTGCGGGCTCGGTTCGCGGCGGATGTAGGGTGGCAGCGGCATTTGCCCGTGCCGTTCCAGCAGCGCCAGCCACGGTTCGTCGCCGTCGAGGCCGATTTCAAACAACTCGCCGTGGCGCGCGAGCACGGTGGCGGTAAAGCCGGCGTCGAACCGCAGCGCTCCGCCAGGTTTGGGCGACTTGCTGGCGTGGAGATGGACCAGCGCCCGCCGCTCGTCCAGCAGCCGCTCCACCAGGATTTCGAACCGCCCGCCGCTGGCCTTGTGGCCGAACAGCCGCGCCGGAATCACCCGGGTATCGTTGAACACCAGCAGATCGCCGGGGCACAGCAGGTCTGGCAGGTCGCGGAACAGGCGGTCGCCAAGCTGGCCGGTGGCGCCGGCCAGGGTCAGCAGCCGGCTGTCGCCGCGCCGGGCCGGCGGATGCTGGGCAATTAGTTCCGGTGGCAGGTCAAAATGGAAATCCCGCCGCCGCAAATCCCCGGCCGGTTCCACGGGGTCGGATCGAAATTGCGCTTGCATGTCCGGTGGGTCATTGTGGAACCGCGACCCCTGTATAAACTCTGAGTTGCCCATTCCGTTGTCATCACCATGGATATTCAAATGCGTAAGACCTTGCATAAGACTTTGCTGATTGCCGCCATTTTCCATGCCGCCGGCGCGCTGGCCGCCGATCCCGCTTCCGCTTCAAATCCCGCTTCGGCCACCGTCAAGCAGCCGGATCTCACCAGGCTGCAAGCCGCCCTGAACGGGGAAAAACCCGATGCTGTCAATCCGACTGCCATTCCGGGATTGTACGAAGTGGTGGTCGGCGGTCAGGTGCTTTATCTGAGCGAGGATGGCCGCTTCATAGTACAGGGCGACATTCTGGACCTGGAGTCCCGCGCCAACCTGACCGAGAACCGTCGCGGCGAGCTGCGCGGCAAGGCCATCGAGGCGGTCGGCGAGAGCAATATGGTAGTGTTCGGGCCCGAGGGGCCGGTCAAGCACACGGTCACGGTTTTCACCGATATCGACTGCGGTTATTGCCGCAAGATGCACAGCCAGATGGCGGGCTACCACAAGGAAGGCATCAAGATACGCTACCTGTGGTTTCCGCGCGAGGGCAAGGGCTCCGAGTCGTTCGACAAGGCGGTATCGGTCTGGTGCGCGGACAACCGGCAGGACGCGATGACCAAGGCCAAGCGCGGTGAGAGTGTCGAACCAAAGACCTGCGACAATCCGGTGCAGGCCCAGTACGAACTTGGCCAGAAACTGGGGGTGCGGGGCACGCCCAGCATGATTCTGGAGAATGGCGATATGATTCCCGGTTACGTACCGCCCACTCAACTGGCGCAACTGCTGGCTGAAAACAAGGACAAGACGCCCAAACCGGCGGGGCAGCCCTGAGTGGGACCTCGTCCATGTTCTTCGGCCAGAAAATCCATCCGCTCAATTTCGATTACGCCGATACGCTGACCGTCGCGGGCGACACGGTCGAACTGTCCGGGCCGGGCATCCGGCTGCGGGTGCATTGCGCCGATATTTTCGCGGGTTGCCTGCGGTTGCGGTTTATGAATGCGGCTGTCGCCGATGCACGCCAGCATTCGGATGCCGTGGCCCCGGAATGGCGGGAGGGTCGCCCGGTCGGGGTACGGCCGGAAACGGAAAGAGCGGTGTTCGCGGTGGAGGCGGGGCGGATCGAACTGGGTCCGACGTATTTGCGACTGGAACTGGCCGGAGTCTCGCTGGCCACCGTTGCCGAGGGTATCGGTGCTTGCGGCGAGGCGCTACTGCTGAATTTAGCCCTGACCGGCGTGGACGGCTGCTATGGATTCGGCGAACGCACCCGGCGTCTGAATAAACTGGGCGACAGCGCCGAATGCCTGACCGTGGACGTGGTATCGGTATTCCGCCACACCTACGCCCGCGACGATTACGACCCCACCTACGTCGCCATTCCTTTCGTGATTCTCAAAAGCAGCGAACGGTTTCTGGGGTTGTTTTTTGACAATCCCGGCCGGGCGGTGATGGACGCTGGTAAAGTCCGTCCGGGCGAGTTCTGGTATCAGTCCTTCGGCGGTGCCACCGATGTCTACGTTCTCGCTGGCCCCAGTCTGGCGGATGTGACGCGGCGCCATGCGGCGCTGACCGGTCGAGCGCCGTTGCCGCCGCTGTGGGCGCTGGGCTATCACCAGTGTCGCTGGGGCTATCAGTGTGAGGCGGAATTCCGGGAACTGGCCGCGCAATTCGCCGCCGCCGGCGTGCCGGTTAGCGCTCTTTGGTACGACATCGATTACCTGGACGGCTATCGGCTGTTCACCTGGGACCGGGTGGATTTTCCCAATCCCGCCAGTTTGAACCGCGATCTCAAGGCCGCCGGCATCCGCGCGGTGACCATCGTCGATCCTGGCGTGAAGCGGGAGCCGGGCTACGCGGTCTACGACAGCGGCCGGCAACGAAACGCATTCTGCCAAACCGCCAGCGGGCGCGAATACGTGGGCAAGGTCTGGCCGGGTGACACGGTGTTTCCCGACTTTACCCTGGAGAGCGCCCGCGAGTGGTGGGCCGGCTGGCTGGCGGATTTCCTGCGCGGCGGCGCGGTGGATGGCGTGTGGCTGGACATGAACGATCCCGCCACCGGTTACAGCCGGACGGACGAAATGCGCTTCCAGCATGGCGCGATTCCCCACGACCGCTATCACAACCAGTACGCGCATTTCATGGCGATGGCCAGCCGGCAGGCCTGCGACCGGCTCGATCCCGATGGCCGGCCGTTCCTGCTGACCCGCAGCGCCTGCGCCGGTACCCAGCGCTACAGCGCGGTGTGGACCGGCGACAACGCCAGCAACTGGAAGCATCTGCGGATGGCGCTGCCGTGCTCGCTGAACCTGAGCCTGTCGGGGGTGGCGTTCAACGGTCCGGATGTGGGCGGCTTCATGGACGATACCAGCGCCGAACTGCTGGTGCGCTGGCATCAGGCCTGCTGCCTGTTTCCGTTCTTTCGCAACCACTCGATCCGCCATTCCCGGCCGCAGGAATCGTGGCAGTTCGGGCTGGGGCCGCTGGCGGCCATGCGTGGCGCAATCCGCGCCCGCTACCACTTGCTGCCGTATCTGTACCAGTGCTTTTTCGCTCACTGGCGGGATGGCGATCCGGTGATCCGGCCGCTGCTGTACCACTATTCGGGACCGGAATACACCGATTTGGACGATCAATACCTGCTCGGTG
>Ga0209253_10005181_pt1 | contig 11315 bp, 9 predicted proteins | sample FrelakmetBRP12BR_FD_187145 | JGI IMG/M metagenome (GOLD analysis project Ga0209253, IMG submission 187145) | Freshwater lake sediment microbial communities from the University of Notre Dame, USA, for methane emissions studies - BRP12 BR (SPAdes)... | ecosystem: Environmental > Aquatic >...
GCATCCCGACGCCCTCGGGCGAGGTGCAGGTGATTCGCAGAAGCGATGGCACGATGGATACGTTCTACGTGGCGACCGACCATCTCGGCAGCACGGATACCGTGATGGATGCCGCGGGCACCGTCCTCGTGAGGGAGAGTTTCGGCTCGTGGGGTGCGCGACGGGGCAGCAACTGGCAAGGCGTGCCCTCGCCCTCGGAGTGGCAGTCGATCGCCAACACCACCCGCCGCGGCTACACCGGGCACGAGGAACTGGACAACGTGCTGCTCGTGCACATGAACGGGCGGGTCTACGATCCGGCCATCGGACGGTTCCTGTCGGCGGATCCGTACGTGAGCAATATTGACGCGAGCCAGGGCTGGAACCGGTATGCCTACGTGACGAACAATCCGCTCGCGTTCACGGATCCGAGCGGATTTGACTTCCGTAGGGGCGATTCGCTTCGCAGCCTGGTCAGGAACATTGGGGTGGGCTGGAGCCCTGACTTTGGTGGCGGGGCCGATGGTGAATACGAGCAGATTGTTGTTACTGGCACTCGTCTCTCGTCCGATCTGCTTTCGTGGATGACACGGGAGTTCCTTCGTAATTTGGATCGCGGCGTTGTTGGATTGCGGGGCGGGGAAAGTGGCGGCGGCGGTGGAAATAGTGGTGGGGACGGGTCGAATAAGAATGGGGAGTCCAAGCCACCATGCGACAGCCAAACAACTGACAGTCTCGATGCGTCCTTGGCCGTGACGTCCGCTATTGCCGAAGCGGCCGACTCCGCCAATATCCCGGGCACCCCGTCAAATGCGGCGGACAGCGTCGCAGATGCAGCCGCATCTGTCGGAACCGCGAACGCCGCCAGACTGGCGCCAGGTTTTGCCGCTAGATCTGCGGACTGGGCAAGAATAGGACGATTCGCCGGCTACGCGGGATACGCGTACGCAACGTACTCAGTTGCACGCGACATATCGCAACACAACTATGGTGACATTGCGTACACCGCTTCCGATATATTGATCGGGGCGGGACTCGTAACCGGCCTAGGCGGCGTACCGGGCGTAGCGGCCGCTGCAATCTTTTCGGCGAGCGGAGGATCTAAAGGTGCCGTAAACAAGGCGAAAGACGCTCTAGGACTCTGCGCCGGGCCCTGATACGGAAACCTGGAGAGTCCCGTGAGAACTTTCTTGAGGGCGATGCTATTGAGGCATTTGGCTCGTTACTCCGCGAGGCCATGGCACTCGTGGCCGAAAGCAGTAAATGCAGCCGTGATGATAACCACCGTTTGGTTCGCGGCAACGATCATTCTTGGGGTGACGGTTGCGTTAGTCGCAGTTTCAGAATTGTTACATATGCGCCTGCGTCTGCCGGTCAGCTCGCCTTGGCTCTACTTCCTGCCGATGCTCCCGCTCTTCGTTGTCTGCGATAGATACATTGAACGGCTGGCCGCCGATTTCGGCGAACCTATTTCGCCATCAATACTGGCGCCTTTCAATACACGCAAACAAAGACTGATTCGCTGGGCGCAGGCAATGTCAATCGCACTGATGCTACTTGCGACAGTTGCGCTATTGCACATTGCGACCGATTAAGACGCTACACGGGCGGCGTGCTGAGTTCGATCCAGGACTACACCGGCAACGTAAACGGCCCGATCCTGTGGAACCTGAACCTGCTCGACGCACGCCAAACCCTAACATCTTCCAATGGCGTGCCGGGGCAGCGCCATCCGCGTGGCGCCGTGCCGTAATGTCTGACTCCAGAGCATATCTTGCTATCCTCGCCGCCCCTGCGCGAGGCCGCCTGCCACCATGACCATCCGGGTCCTACCCGAGCAACTGATCCACCAGATCGCGGCGGGCGAAGTCGTCGAGCGTCCCGCGTCCGTGATCAAGGAGCTCGTCGAGAACAGTCTCGACGCCGGCGCGCGCTCCATCGAAATCGAAGTCGAGGGCGGCGGTGCCGAGCTTTGCCGGGTGCGTGACGACGGCACCGGCATCGCGTCGGACGAACTCGCCCTCGCGCTCGCTCGCCATGCGACCAGCAAGATCGGCCGCATCGAGGACCTCGAATCGGTGCGCACGCTCGGCTTTCGCGGCGAGGCGCTGCCGAGCATCGCCTCGGTGTCGCGAACGACAATCGTCTCGCGAACCGCGGAGGCGGGCGTCGCGACCGCCGTGTCCTCGGTGGATGGGGCGCTGCGCGGTCCGTCGCCGCAGGCGCATCCGCCCGGGACGACGGTCGAGGTGCGTGATCTCTTCTTCAACGTGCCCGCGCGTCGCAAGTTCCTGCGCTCCGAGCGGACCGAGCTCGGCCAGATAGAGCGGCTGGTCGAGCGCCTGGCGTTGAGCCGCTTCGACGTGGGCTTCCGGCTCGCCTCCGCACGCCGCACGCTGGCCGATCACCCGCCGGCACGTGACGAGCGCGCGCAGGACGCTCGCGTCGCCGCCGTGCTCGGCGAGGAATTCATCGCGCACGCGCTCAAGCTCGACCACGAGGGCGCGGGCCTGCGGCTGCACGGCTGGTTCTGCATGCCGACCTATGCGCGCAGCCAGGCGGATCAGCAGTACTTCTTCCTGAACGGCCGGCCGCTGCGCGACAAGCTCATCGCGAGCGCCGTGCGGCTCGCATACCGCGACGTGCTCTATCACGGCCGCCAGCCCGCCTACGTGCTGTACCTCGAAATGGACCCGGCGCGCGTGGACGTGAACGCGCACCCGCAGAAACTCGAGGTGCGGTTCCGCGAGCCCAGGCTCGTGCACGATTTCCTGTTTCGCACCGTCGAGCGCGCGCTCGCCGAGACGCGACCTGTGCAGACCGCGGCGAACTCGATTCCAGCGGCGCGATTCTCGATTTCGCAGCAGGACGGTGGCAGCGGTCCGCAGACCTCGGCGCTCGACCTCTACACGACGCTGGGCGCGGGCATTCGTGAACCGGCGGTGCATGTCGGGGCGGTATCCGACGACCTCGCCGTGGTGCCTGCGGCACCGGCCCCGGACTCCTGGGCGGACGCCCGGCGGTTCGCCGCAGGCGCTGATTCACCGGGCGGGCACCCGCTCGGATACGCGATCGCGCAGTTGCACGGCGTCTACATCCTCGCGCAGGCGCAGGGCGGACTCGTGCTCGTGGACATGCACGCGGCGCACGAGCGCACGACCTACGAGCGGCTCAAGGCCTCGCTAGCGTCGCGACGCATCGCCGCGCAGCCGCTGCTGGTGCCCGTCGCGCTCGGCGTGTCCGTGGCCGAGGCCGACGAGGCCGAGGCGCACGGTGCCCTGTTCGAGGAGCTGGGCATCGAGGTCTCGCGCTCCGGTCCCGCGCAACTCATCGTGCGCTCGATGCCGGCGCTGCTGTCCTCGGCCGATCCGGCGGCGCTGGTGCGGGACATGCTCGCCGACCTGCGGGAGCAGGGCAGCGGCGGCGCGCGGCAGGCGCTCGAGCGCGCGCTCGGCACCATGGCCTGCCACCAGGCGGTGCGCGCGAACCGGAAGCTCACGGTCCCGGAGATGAACGCGTTGCTGCGCGAGATGGAGACGACGGTCCGCGCTGACCAGTGCGTGCACGGCCGACCGACCTGGTCGTTCGTCGGAATGGACGAGCTGGACCGCCTGTTCCTGCGCGGGCGATGACGACGGAGCGCACGACGCCTGCCGACGCGGTCCTGCTGATGGGCCCGACGGCGAGCGGGAAGTCGGCGCTGGCGCTCGATCTCGCGGCACAATTCCCCGTCGAAATCGTGAGCGTGGACTCAGCGCAGGTGTACCGGGGGCTGGACGTGGGCACGGCCAAGCCCTCACGCGCGATACGCGAGTCCGTGCCGCATCACCTGGTCGACGTCTGTGATCCGGCCGACACCTACTCGGCCGGCCGGTTCCGTCGCGACGTGCTGCGGCTGGTCGCGGAGATCCGCGGCCGCGGACGAGTGCCGCTGCTGGTCGGCGGCACGATGCTCTACTTTCGCGCGCTCACGCGGGGCATTGCGCCGCTGCCCGAGGCGAACGCGGAGTTGCGCGCGCGGATCGATGCCCGGGCGCGGGACCTCGGGTGGCCCGCGCTGCACGCGGAGCTCGCGGCGCGCGACCCGGAGGCGGCCGCGCGCATCCGCCCGGCCGACGGCCAGCGCATCCAGCGCGCGCTCGAGGTGCTGGAACTCACGGGCCGGCGGCTGTCGGACCTGCAGAAGCTCGCCGAGCCGGCACCGCTGTCGCTCGCGGCCTTCGCCCTGCTCCCGGTCGGACGCGAGGAGCTCTACCGGCGCATCGACCTGCGGTTCCTCGGGATGATGGAGGAGGGGTTCCTGGACGAGGTCCGCTCGCTCCGGAAACGCGATGACCTCAACAAAGACCTGCCGAGCCTGCGGGCGGTGGGTTACCGGCAGCTCTGGGCGCACCTCGCGGGCGAGTGCGACCTGGACGCGGCGATCGCAGATGGGCAGCGGGCGACCCGGAATCTCGCCAAGCGGCAACTCACCTGGCTCAATGCGGACAAATGCCTGCACTGGTTGCGGAGCCTTGAAGATCAGGAACTTGCACCCATAAAACGTGCCGTGGCGTCGGCTGCGGCAGGCCGGGGCGGGGTCGGGCTGTGCTAGGATTAGCCTCGTTCCCGCGCGTCGAGGCATCGTGCTTCACGGTCCCCTCATGGAAGAGTCCGCTGCTGGAACGAGCAGGTTGAACAATAAGGAGACACAATCATGGCCAAGGGCCAGTCCCTGCAGGATCCCTTCCTGAACGCTCTGCGAAAGGAGCGTATCCCCGTGTCGATCTACCTGGTCAACGGCATCAAGCTGCAGGGCCAGATCGATTCCTTCGACCAGTTCGTCATCCTGCTCCGCAACAGCGTGAGCCAGATGGTCTACAAGCACGCCGTCTCGACGATCGTGCCGGCCCGCAACGTCAGGCTGCCGATGGGTGATGAGGAACTGCCACCGGAGGACGCGCCGGTCGCATGAACCCGGCGCCCCGACGGGCGGAGTCAGGACCACTTGTTCGACAGGCCCGGTAGCGGAGAACGCGCAATTCTGGTTTGCGTCGGCCTCGGCCATGCGCCGGAGCCCGACCGGGTGGAGGAATTCGTCGCACTCGCGCGCTCGGCCGGCGCGCAGGTGCTCGAGGTCCTCACCTGCACCCGCAAGTCACCCGAACCGCGCTTCTTCCTCGGGACCGGCAAGGTCGAGGAGCTGCGCCTGCGCCGGGTCGCGCTCGGCGCCGACCTCGTGGTCGTGGACAACGCGCTGTCCCCCGGCCAGGAGCGCAACCTCGAGAAGGAACTCGAGTGCCGCGTGCTCGACCGCAGCGGCCTCATTCTCGACATCTTCGCCCAGCGCGCGCGCACCTTCGAAGGAAAGCTGCAGGTCGAACTCGCGCAGCTCGAGCACATGGCCACGCGCCTGGTGCGCGGCTGGACGCACCTCGAGCGGCAGAAGGGCGGCATCGGACTGCGTGGCCCGGGCGAGACCCAGCTCGAGACCGATCGCCGGCTCATCGGCCGGCGCATCAAGACCCTGAACGACCGCCTCGACAAGGTGCTCGTGCAGCGCGAGACCACTCGGCAGGAGCGCAAGCGCGGCGCGGTGCCGACCGTGGCACTCGTGGGCTACACGAACGCCGGCAAGTCCACGCTCTTCAACCGGCTGACTTCCGCCGACGCCTACACGGCGGACCAGCTCTTCGCGACCCTGGACCCGACCGTGCGGCGGCTGCGCCTCGCGCCCGGGCTCGAGGTGGCGCTTGCCGACACCGTGGGGTTCGTGCGCGACCTGCCCCACGAGCTGGTGGCGGCCTTCCGCTCGACCCTGCAGGAGGCTCGCGAGGCCGACCTGCTGCTGCACGTGATCGACGCGGCGGATCCCGAGCGGACCGATCGCATCGTGCAGGTGAACGAGGTGCTCGAGTCCATCGGGGCGCAGTCGCTGCCGCAGATTGCGGTATTCAACAAGATCGACCGCACGGGCGAGGTTCCGCACGTCGAGCACGATGCCGACGGCCGCGTGGACCGGCTCTGGCTTTCCGCCCACACGGGCGAGGGCGTGGACCTGCTCCGGGAGGCGCTGCACGGGCAGCTCGGCGCGGACCTGCACCACTGCAGGCTGACCCTGCCTGCGAGCGCTGGCCGGGCCCGGGCCCGGCTTTTCGAGGCGGGTGCCGTGCTCGCCCAGCGCGAACTCGACGACGGCGGCTCGGAACTCGAGGTCAACCTGCGCCAGCGCGACCTCGCCAGGATCTGCCGGGAGGCGGGCCTCGAGCTGCCGGTCGCGATTGAGCCTTGTGCACCCGGGGACCGGTTCCTACAATCAACGGGTCGCACCGCCTCGGAGGCCGCCGGACCGGCGGCCACGGGGAGTCCGGACGTCCCCCCCACAGACCGACCGCAAGCAATCGGGAGTAACTGATCCCCATGGCCTGGAATGACCCGGGCAGGAACCGCAATCCCTGGGGTAATCGCCCCAACAAGGGACCCGCCGATCTCGACGAGGCGCTGCGCAACCTGCAAAAGAAGATCGCTGGAATGTTCGGCGGTGGTGGTAATGGCGGCGACGGCTCCGGCAGCTCCGGCAGCTCCGGCAGCTCCGGCAGCGCCGGCAATGCCGCCATGCGCGGCTTCGGCGCCGGCACGGTGCTGCTGGTGCTGCTGCTCGTCTGGGCCGCGACCGGCCTGTACAAGGTGGACGCCGCCGAGCGCGCGGTCGTGACCCGCTTCGGCAAGTACCTCGAGACCACGGAGCCCGGGCTGCGCTGGCACATGCCGTGGCCGATCGAGACGCGGCAGATCGTCAACGTCGAGTCGGTCGAAGGCTTCAGCGACCAGACCCGGATGCTGACCGCCGACGAGAACCTCGTGGACATCAACATCGCCGTGCAGTACCGGCGGGCCGAGCCGGTCGCCTACGCCTTCAACGTGCGCGACCCGGAGGCGACGCTGAGCGAGGTGAGCGAGAGCGCGATCCGCGAGGTCGTTGGCCACAGCCAGCTCGACTTCGTGCTGGAGGCGGGTCGCCAGGAGATCACCGCCAAGACCCGCGAGCTCATCCAGCGCACCCTCGACCTCTACAAGACCGGCATCGAGGTCACGACCGTGAACCTGCAGGGCGTAAGCGTGCCCGAGCAGGTGCAGGCATCGCAGCGTGACGCGATCAAGGCACGCGAGGACAAGGAGCGCCTCGCGCTCGAGGCCCAGGCCTACTCGAACGACATCCTGCCCAAGGCCAAGGGCTCGGCGGCGCGGCAGACCGCGGAGTCCCAGGCCTACAAGGCGCGGATCGTCGCGGACGCCGAGGGCGAGGCCTCGCGGTTCGAGCAGCTCGCCCGGGCCTACGAGCGCGCGCCGGCGGTGACGCGGCAGCGCCTGTACTACGAGACCATGGAAGAGGTGCTCGGCAACACGAACAAGGTGCTGGTGGACACGAAGGGCACGGGCAACATGATCTACCTGCCGCTGGACAAGCTGCTCGAGCGAAGGATCCCCATGCAGACCCTGGACCAGCAGCGCCAGGCGCCGGCGACGATGCAGCAGGCCCCGGCTGCGGAACCGGCAGCCACGGTCGAATCGAGCCGCGACAGGGGGACACGCTGATGGGCAGTCGAAGATACGCCGCGGCCATCCTGCTCGGCTTCGCCGTGCTCGTGCTCTCCATGGCCGCCTTCACGGTGAACCAGACCGACCTTGCCATCAAGTTCAGCTTCGGCGAGATCGTGCGTGCGGACTACAAGCCCGGCCTGCACTTCATGACGCCGCTCGTGAACAACGTGCGCAAGTTCGACCGGCGCATCCTCACCGAGGACTATCCGGCCGAGAGTTTCCTCACCAGCGAAGGCAAGATCCTGAAGATCGACTTCTTCGTGAAGTGGCGCATCAGCGACGTCTCGCGCTACTACACCTCGACCGCGGGCGGCAGCGAGGAGGTCGCGGCGCGACGCCTCGGGGAAATCGTCAAGGACGGCTTGAAGGGCGTGATCGCGCGCCGCACCATCCAGCAGGTGGTTGCCGCGGAGCGCACCGAGTTCCTGGGCGAGGTGCTCAAGATCGCGGGCGCCAACGTCGGTGGGCTGGGCATGACCATGATCGACGTCAGGGTCAAGAGCATCGGGCTGCCCGACGAAGTGAGCGAGTCGGTGTACAACCGGATGAGCCAGGACTTCGCGCGGCAGGCCGCGCAACTGCGCGCCGAGGGCTACGCCGTTTCCGAGCAGACCCGGGCCGAGGCTGAACGCAAGCGCACGGAGATCCTCGCGAATGCCTACCGCGACGCCGAGAAGGTGAAGGGCGAGGGCGACGCGACGGCCGCGGACATCTACGCCAAGGCGTATGGCAAGAACCCGGAGTTCTTTTCCTTCTTCCGCAGCCTGCAGGCGTACCGCAAGTCGCTCGGCAAGCAGGGCGACGTGTTGGTGCTGGCCCCCGACGGCGAGTTCTTCAAGTACTTCAAGGAGAGCGGCCGCTGATCGCGGCCGCCGGCCGCCGTGCAGTGGGGTGACCTCTGGGCGGCCTTCGCCCTGTACCTGGTGCTGGAGGGGCTGGTGCCCTTCCTGAACCCGGGCGGCATGAAGGGCGCACTGCGCAAGCTCGCGGACCTTCCCGAGGGCGTGCTGCGCGTGGCGGGGCTCGCCAGCATGATCGCTGGCGCGTTGCTCCTCTACTTCGTGCGCGGCGGTGGTGCATGAATCAACCGCGGTTTGAGTAGCTCATGGCAAGGAACCTGGTAGTCATCGGCGCCCAGTGGGGCGACGAGGGCAAGGGCAAGATCGTCGACCTGCTGACGGAGCGCGCCGCCGCGGTGGTGCGCTTCCAGGGCGGGCACAACGCCGGCCACACGCTGGTGATCGGTGGACAGAAGACGGTCCTGTCACTCATCCCCTCCGGCATCCTCCACCCGGGCGTGCAGTGCTTCATCGGCAATGGCGTGGTGCTGTCGCTCGAGGCCATGCTGCGCGAGGCCGACGCGCTGGTGCAGAAGGGCGTGCCCGTCTACGAGCGGCTGCGCGTCAGCCCGAACTGCCCGCTCATCCTGCCCTCGCACATCGCGATCGACCGCGCGCGGGAACGCGCGAGCGGTGCCAACGCCATCGGCACGACTGGGCGGGGCATCGGCCCGGCCTACGAGGACAAGGTCGGCCGGCGCGCCGTGCGCGTCGCGGACCTCTTCCAGCGCGACCGCCTCGCGGCGCGGCTGGGCGAGATCCTCGACTTCCATAATTTCGTGCTGAGCCGCTACTTCAGCGCCGAGCCCGTCGAGTTCGAGCGTGTGCTCGAGGACCTCGTGGCGCAGGGCGAGCGGGTGCGCCCGCTGGTCGACGACATCACGCACCGGCTGTGCCTGGAAATGCAGCGCGGCAGCAACCTGCTGTTCGAGGGCGCGCAGGGCGCGTTGCTCGACATCGACGTCGGCACCTATCCCTTCGTGACGTCGTCGAACACGATCGCGGGCGCGGCCGCCATCGGCACGGGTCTCGGGCCCCGCGACATGCACGCGGTGCTCGGAATCGTCAAGGCGTACACCACGCGCGTCGGCGCGGGGCCGTTCCCGACCGAGCTCTTCGACGAGACCGGCGGACACCTCTCGCGCGTGGGCCACGAGTTCGGCGCGGTCACCGGCCGTGCGCGCCGCTGCGGCTGGTTCGACGCGGTCGCACTGCGTCGCGCGGTCGTGCACAACAGCCTGTCGAGCCTGGGGGTGACCAAGCTCGACGTGCTGGACGGCCTCGACACGCTGTGCGTCGCGACCGGCTACCGCATCGACGGCGAGGTATACGAGCGGCCGCCGCTGCTCACGCACCGCTATTCCGAGTGCGAGCCCGTGTACGAGACCCTGCCGGGCTGGTCCGAGCCCACGCGGGGCATCACCGAATTCGACAGGCTGCCGGAGAACGCCAGGAAGTACCTCGCGCGCATCGAGCAGCTGGCCGGCGTCCCGATCGACATCGTCTCGACCGGTCCCGACCGCGCCGAGACGATCGTGCTGCGCCACCCCTTCGAGTAGACGAACCGAGGAACCGAGACCGATGAAGGCCTACGCATCCCCGTGGATGGATGACGACCTGCAGATGCTGCGCGACGCCGTGTCGCGCTTCGTAGAATCGGAGATGATGCCGAAGGAGCCGCAATGGCGCGCGCAGCACCACGTGGACCGCGCGACCTGGCGCGCCGCGGGCGAGGCGGGCTTCCTGCTGATGGACGTCCCGGCGGAGTACGGCGGCGGCGGCGGGGATTTCCGTCACGAGGCGGTGCTCTACGAGGAAACGGCCCGGCGGGGCATTTCCGGGTTCGGCCAGGGCGTGCACAGCATTGCCGCCCACTACGTGCTCAATTACGGCACCGAGGAACAAAAGAAACGCTGGCTGCCCAGGATGGCAAGCGGCGAGCTGATCGGCGCCATCGCGATGACCGAACCCGGCGCGGGCTCGGACCTCAAGGGCATCCGCACCAGGGCCGTGCTCGAGGGCGGCGACTATGTCGTCAACGGCTCCAAGACCTTCATCACCAACGGCTCGATCGCCACGCTGCTCATGCTCGTGGTGCGCACGGATGCGGCGGACCGCGCCCGCGGCCTGTCGATCCTGATGGTCGAGACCGAGGGACGGCCCGGTTACCGGGTGGGCCGTGTGCTCGACAAGATGGGGCTCACCGCGCAGGACACGGCGGAACTCTTCTTCGAGGACATGCACGTTCCCGCGGACTGCCTGCTCGGCGGCACGGAAGGCAAGGGGATGCACCAGTTGATGGGCGACCTGCCGTACGAGCGCCTGACGATTGCCCTCGGTGGCGTCGCGGCGATGGAAGGCGCGGTCGCCGAAACGGTGCGATACGTGAAGGAACGCAAGGCGTTCGGGCAGGCCATCGGGGAGTTCCAGAACACCCGGTTCAAGCTCGCCGAGGTCACGACGATTACGCGGGTCGCACGCACCTTCGTCGACCGGTGCATCCAGCAGCTGGTGGAAGGCACGCTCGATACCGAGACCGCGGCGATGGCCAAGTGGTGGGTCACCGACATGCAGCAGCAGGTGATCGACGAGTGCCTGCAGCTCCACGGAGGCTACGGCTACATGAACGATTACGTCGTCTGCCGCATGTTCGCGGATTCGCGCGTGCAGCGGATCTACGGCGGCACCAACGAGATCATGAAGGAACTGATCTCGAGGTCGATCTGAGGCGCGGGCCGACTCGCCGCCGGATGCGCCGAAAAACGACGGGAAACAGACAGTTGCGCCGCGTGGTGCTAGAGTCGCGGCTGCGCCTCAAGTGGTGCCCAGGAGAGGACTCGAACCTCCACGGTGTTACCCGCTAGTACCTGAAACTAGTGCGTCTACCAATTCCGCCACCTGGGCTTCGGTCGCGGC
>Ga0209253_10005183_pt1 | contig 11313 bp, 7 predicted proteins | sample FrelakmetBRP12BR_FD_187145 | JGI IMG/M metagenome (GOLD analysis project Ga0209253, IMG submission 187145) | Freshwater lake sediment microbial communities from the University of Notre Dame, USA, for methane emissions studies - BRP12 BR (SPAdes)... | ecosystem: Environmental > Aquatic >...
GGTCACCCCCTGCAGCGCCACGCCCCCCGAGGTCACCGTCCCCGAGATGGAGTACGTCGTCCCCGTGAAGTCCTGCCCCGTCACGCCCGCCCCGCTCATCGTCACCGAACGGTTCGCCGGGGAGAAGGTGTACCCCGTCCGCGAAGGCGTCACCGTGTAGCTGCCGTTCCCCAGATTGCCGAACGTGTAGACGCCGCTGGCGTCCGTCGTGGTCGTCCGGTTCACGGCGCCGCTCAGCGACACGGTCACCCCCTGCAGCGCGACTCCTCCCGCCGTCACCCTCCCCGAGATGGAATGGCTCGTCGCCGCGGTGTCCTGTCGGATGCCCGGCAGAATGTAGAGTCCTTCCACGCTCCCGGTGACCAGAACATCCTGTAACGTGTCCCCCGTGACATCCCCTATCGCAAGCGACAACCGGGATGCGTTGTCTCCCGCGGTCGAAGGACGAAACACAAATGGGTCATACTCCAATGCGTCGAAGGTGTGATCGGGTCTCTGGTAATACACAAGGACGTAATTGGCCAGCGCGCCCACGATGTCGATCAGGCCATCCCCGTTGATATCCGCCAGCTCGATGGTGTCCGGGGGTTTCTGTTGCATCGGGACCGGAACCGGGGGATCCAGTTTGCCCGCTGCGTTTTGCAGAAATATCCAAAAGATGCCGGGCGTTTCCGTGGACACTGCGACGATGTCGTTCTTTCGGTCGCCGTTTGCGTCGCCAACCGCGAAGGCGCCGATCGGTGACGGATTGACGGGAATAACCGTGTAAAGATCCGGCACGGCGCTCAGCGCGCCGTTGTCCAGTTGCAGGACCGCCGAAAGCTCGAAATCGCCGCTTTGTAACACCAGGTCGTTCCGGCCGTCATTGTTCATGTCCGCGGCACGGATATTCCCCATGACCCGGACAAACGACTCCTTGTAGATGAACTCCGGATCGAGGGTTCCGTCACTTTTCTGGTAAAAAATCGAGATGTTGCCTTTCTCTCCGGCCACTGTGGAAGCCAATACCGCGATGTCTTTTCTGCCGTCCGAGTTGAGATCGGCGATGCAGAGGTCGCCTACATCCGTCGATGAAATCACGGACTCCAGGGGTGCCCCCAATGTCCCGTTTGCCGGAAATTGATAATAAATGAGCAATCGACCCAACGGTCCCGCCGCAGCGGTTCTCGAAACACCGGAAACGACCAGATCCTCCCTCCCATCGTGGTTGACATCCCCTATAGCGAGGCCCTTCAATGTGAGGTCCGGAACGGGGATATCCACTGCCGGTTTGAACGTACCGTTGGTATTTTGGTAGAAGACCTGTATGAACTGCTCCCCGGCGCGTTCTCCCATAACCGCCGCATCCGTCAGACCGTCTCCGTTCAGATCGCCGACCGCGATTTTGTCCCCCCGCAGATTGTTCGTGGCATAAGGAATCGGCGGGCCCAAGGTCAGGGAAACCGGCGTGCTTCCGCCCCCCCCTCCGCCTCCCCCCCCCGATCCACAACTGAACGCGAAGGCGGCCAGCAGAAACAGCACGATCACGAATCCAGGCGCACGGTTGTCGTGCCACCCCGGCGAGGTCCGATATTCCGTTATTCCGCGATCCGTCTTTTCCATGATCCCTCCTCCGGTCCCTCCCGCGCAGTCCAGACTATGGATACGACTGGTTGTTGTGGACCACACCGTGGCAGACAAGGGTGCAGTTCCCCGAGAAGACGCCCGTGTCGTTGAATTTCGGGAAGTTGTTCGGTGTCCGGCTGACGGGCGCCACGATCCTCGTGTCGAAGTTGATCAGGTGGCTGTGGCTCCCCGAAGGCCGGCTGTCCGGAATGATCCCATGGGGGTCGTGGCATGCGGAGCAGGTCGCCCCCCTGGCCAGATGCCCGCTGTGCCCTCCGCCGGTCGCCGTGGTTTTCACGGTCTTCTTCCGGAAACTGACGTCGCTCAGGATACTCGTTCTTTCATGGCACCGGTAACACAGGGCAAAGCTCTCGTAGCTCTCCGGGGTGCCATCCGTCATCTCGTATCTTTCTCTCAGGATCGGAGCAAAGGAGGAGCCGTGCGGGCCCTTCGAGCCCCCGGAATCATCCCGATGGCAGTCGGTGCAGTAGATCATGCTCGACGCGGTGAGAGAAGGTTCGTACGACGAGGGGATGCTCGGTATGTTGAGGTTCTTTCCCATGCCGATGACCGGATGGTACGACGGGTTGTATGGATCAAATGCCAACCGGGCATTGGTCGTGTTCACCACCCGCAGAACATACGGCACGTTGGGGTTATGGTCGCCATGGCACCTGAAGCAGACCTCGTATTCATACACGGCGCGAGGCGTCTCCATGCCGTTCCGGTCCACCCCCTTCACCCCCTGGAGCGCGCCCGGGGCATACGGGGCGGACGCCTTCTGCCGGTTGGTCACGTGGAGATTGTGGCAGTCGACGCAGGTCACATGGCGCACCGCGGAACGGGTGGATTCCTTCGGGTAGTGGAGAAGGTCGTCGAGGCCCGATTTCCCCCCGTGACTCGATGTTTTCCTGATCTGGGCCCTGATGCTCCCCGGCTTTGCCGCTTTTGGAGCAGGGGATGTCTGGGCGGCAGAGGATATCTGCGGCGCCATGACCGCAGGGGCCGATGGGGTGTGAATGGGTGGAGGGGGGGTGGAGGTCCCGTCGTGACACGATCCGGACAGGCAGAAACTGGAGGAAGATGTGTAGTTCAGGAGCCATTTCGGGCCTGCGGCGAAATGTGGCGTGTGGCAGACCTCGCATCCCCATTCCGCCACGGTAAGCCAGTTAGGCCAGGTCTTGGACGGTATGGGCAGAACCCCTGCCACCAATGCCGTCGACGTCGCGTGGGCGGAGCCCTCCCACCCGATTTTTTTGTGACAGGTGATGCAGAGGGCTGAATACCGGTTGTCCATGGCGAGAAACTTTCCGTTGGTATCGTCATGGGGGTCGTGACACGTGGTGCACTGGAGGTCGTCGATACCGCCGAAAATGAGCCTCGGGGGAGGTGTGGCGGCCAGTTCGGCGTTGGGGAGCGCGCTGGAGTAGGAGAAGGAGACGGGGTGATGGCCCAAGAGGATGGTTCCCAGGTTGGAGAATCCCGACGGCGGAGTCGCCAGGCTCCCCGCCACGGCGATGCCCCCGGCCGGATTGACGACGGCGCCGATGGCCGTCGTGCCGTCATGACAGCTCAGGCAGAGTTTCGTCGCGCCCGTTGGTTGCGCGGGAACGGGGGACTGCAACGTCTCGCTCCAGTAAAACGTATACACCTTCGGGCCAATCTCCCTGTTCCAAAGGGGGGTTCTGGGCGTCGCGTTATGGGGCGTGTGGCAGAACACGCAGATGCGGGTCTCCGTCTCGGCCTTGACGGGTCCGGGGCCGGAAACGGAAAGGTCGTGCTTGCTGTCGACGATGCCCGTGGCCGGATGGCCCGCGACCGGGACGAGGGAAAGGAACGCACCGAATAGCACGATCAGGGACAATGGCGTCATGGGCTCTCTATTTCCTCGGAGCGGATGAAAGCGTTCCATCCGTGTAATTGTCCGTCACCCGGAAGAGCTGGACGGAACGGTTGTAGGTGTCACAGACGTAGAGCGTGCTGCCCGCGTCGATGAAGATCCCCGCAGGCAGCCAGAACTCCCCGAAATCGGTTCCCCGTCTCCCCACCGTCAGCAGAAATTCCCCCTGCGGGTTGAATAGCTGGACATGATCGAACATGCCGTCCGCGACGTAGACGATGCCATCCTTGTCCGCCGCGACCCCTTTGGGCATCGCGAGGTCTCCCGAACCGTCTCCATGGTGCCCGAAGGAACCGAGGGGGTTGCCGGCCCCGTCGAAGATTCCTATCCGGAAATTCATGGTGTCCGTCACGTAGAGGAGGCCTGACGGGGACCAGAAGATATGGGTCGGATGATTGAATCGGCCGGCTCCTTCGCCCGCCCCGCCGAACGAAAATACGGCCCGCCCTTCCGCGTCGAAGGCATGGATCGTGTTTCCCACGGTATCGGCGACGTACAGGAGCTTCTTGTCGGTATTGTAGGCAAGTCCGGTCGGCCTCTTCAACGGACCCGAACCGGTTTCGCGGAAAGAGAAGAGATACTTCCCGTCGCGGCCGAAAGCGGAGATCTTGCCGTCTGCCGAGTCGGAGACGTAGAGCCTCAGCTCTTCGTCGAAGGCCAGGCCGACCGGCGACCTCAGCCGCTCGCCGCCCGCCTCCGATATCCTGACATATCTCTGTTCCCCGGGCACATACAGATGAACGCAGCCACAGCCGGTGTCCGCAACGGCAAGGCGCCGGTCGCGGCCTGCCGTGACGGCCACCGGGAGGAGAAAGCCGTCGTTGGCAACGCCGTCCTCTCCGAAGGCGACGGCCCTGAAGGCCGAACCGGCGGAACCGCTCCGCGAAAAGCCCTTGAGCGCCATGCTGTAGGCGACCTTGGCGCCGGCCGGCTGATACGGCCACTGAAGGGCGTTTCCGGGGCTTTCCGACCGGATCGCCCAATTCGAGGCGCATCCCCCGGCCAGAAAGGCCGTGACGAGCATCCATGCCGGCAGCCCGCTTTTCATCCTCGCCTGTGATTCCCCCTACGGTTTATTTTTGGCGTCATCCATTATTTCTATTTCGGCTCCCTGCCGCAATTCCGCATCCCACTGGCGCCGCCTCTCCTGACTCGCCTGCGCCAGGAGCTTTTGCTGGAGGGCTCCCCTCACTTCGTCCAGGGTGAGCTGTTTCATCGGGGAATACGTTTTCAACTTGATGATATGGAGAGTGCCGCCCGCTTCGATGATCCCGGAGACCTCCCCCGGTTTCATTTTTACCGCCGCCTCGTAGATCTCCTTCTGTTTTTCCGGATGGACCACGGTTTCATGAACGATGAACGTGCCGTCGGGTTCAAGTCGTCTCGGGTCCCGGTCCGCGTCTTCGAGCACCTTCCTGCGGATTTCCCCGGCCCGCTCGACGGACTCCCTCTCATCGGTCTTCAGGAAAAAAACGATGTCGTCGACGACCACCTTCTCGGGCTTGGCGTATTTCCCCTTCTCCCTTTCATATTCCCTCGCCACGGCGTCCTCCGGCACGCTGACTTTGCCGGTCACCTCCTTCGCGTAGATGCGCCGCAGGACGATATCCCTCTCGATGTCGGCGCGCAAATCCGTTTCCGTCAGCATCTCCTTTGCGAGTGCCTTTTCCAGACCTTCGGCGCCCCCCATTTTCGCCCTGAGATCCTCCAATCTCTTCTCCACCTCTTCAGGATCCGCGCTCAAGCCGACGGCCTTCGCTTTTTGATAGGCCAGTTCCTCGAAGATCAATCCGTCCAGCGCCTCTTTCCGGAGGGTTCCCTCGTCTTTACGGGCTTCCGCTCCATGTCCCTTGCCGGCCCCCAGCCGGGTCATCCGGTCGGATACCGCCTTCGACGTGATCGCGACGCCGTTCACCCGGGCCACGACCCCCTCCGCCGCAAAGGCGAGAAAGGCCAGGCCGATGCCAACGCTTGCCACCGCCACGGAAAGGGGTTTCCTCATGTTTTTCCATCTCCTCCATTCACGGTCAGAAGATTTTTCTTCTCAGGCTCAGGTAGTAATATTGTCGGAACCTGTTGTAGTTCTGCGTTGTCAACATCCCCGACGATTCGCTTTCGGTACTTTCCACGTTGGCGCCGAGGCGGATGGTCAGCTTCTGGATCGTCCACTGCAGGGCCGCATCCGCGGAATACATCGATCCGTCCGTCGAGCCACTGATATCGGAGTAGGAGGAGCTGTAACGGGAGTAAGAGCCGCTGAGGGAAAGGTAGAGGTTCTCCGCCGGAAGCCTTTGCTGGAGATTGCCTGAAACCGAGGCTTCCCAGGTGCTGCGTGCCTCTCCTCCCGCGTCGGATGTGCCCTTGAAATAGTCCGTGTCGGTAAAAGACGTAAGGAAGAATACGCGGGTCGTATCGGTGACGTCCTTCGTGTACGAGACCTCCCCCAGCCATTTATTGTACGGGTTGACGTTGGATTCCTGATGCTGGTACTCCGCCCGCGCACGGAAGGGCTCTTTCTGGAATAGCACGCCCAACGTGTGGTTCGTGTAATCGGAAGGTGTCCCGGGATAATTCCCGGAGACGATCTCGGTCTGGCTGTGGAGGTAGCTGTAATAGGGATTCACCATGTTGTTGAAGAGTTCGAAGCCCACATTGTAGGCCCGGGTCTCCGTCCGGCTCTTGTACTCCGACGGTACCAGGGAATAGGAGGCGAGGAAGTCGTAGGCCCCGGGAACGGCGAACTGCGAGGGGAGATTGACCACCGTGACCTGGTACGTGTTGTTGAAGGGCTCCACGGTGTAGTTAACGGATGCCGCGAGGAGAACGAGGTCGAATGGAGGAAGGGGGGATTTCAGGTAGACCTGGATGGTCGCAGGAGCGGCGTTCCCAACGTTGAGCACGAAGGGACCCGGAACGGTGACGGCGGTGTGGAGCTCGTTGACGACCGAGACCCCCCCGGAGATGTCCGTCTCGATGCGGCCAAGGCCCAATCCCATCAAAAGCCTGCCCTGCGGAATGTTCTTCCTGTAGTTGAACGACAGATTATTGTTGAGGGATTTCAAATCGCCGCTGGAGGACGAGACATCGGTTTTGCCGGAGGACGAGATATCGGTTTTCAGGAAGGCGTATCGGCTCGTCAAACTCTGGTAGAGATCATGGGTGACGTTCAGCCCGAACCGCTTGTCGGTGCTGCTGGCACTGCTCTCCGGCTGCGCCTCGGCAACCCCGCTGGTGATATCGGTCTTGTTGTAGGTATACGTCAGGTCGGTCTTGAAGTTCATGGGGAGACGGGCGTCCAAACGCTCATACCAGGACAACGCATCGACCTGGAGGGAGCCTTGGGGAGGGAGGTAGTCCTGCTTCTGGACGTTGGACGAGACATTCGAGGTCAGGGTCACCGGATTCCAGGCGATGACGTTGCCGACCCCGTATTGGTCGGTGGAACCCGATCCCTGCGTGGACGAGTCGAAGTTCGTGTGGGTGTACATCGCGTCCAGCGAGAAGGAGTTGCCGTCCCCGAAATCCTTGAAATAGACCCCGTCGACGCCGAACTGTTTCACATCGCTCGAATAACCCGAGGATTCGTTGGAGTCCTCCGTATATCTCGCTCTGAAAAAGTACGGCCTCGCCCGGTACCGGAAGAACACGCCGCGGCTCGTTTCGACATTGTTGATATACGTGGCGTACATCTGCTTGTACAGGGGCTCGATGCGGCGCGAGAACAGCCTGAGGTTGTAAGGGTGCGCGGGCAGGACGTCCACGGTCGCGTCGTACTCTATCCCGGACACGTTCCTCCACCCGGTCCCCCCGAAATAGGAAGAGTTGTAATCCTCCTGCTTGAGGGCTCCGGAAACCATCAACTGATACGAGATGAAGCGCGGATGGTAACTGTAGCCGTTGGAGTAAAGGACCAGTTTCTCCTTGACGAAAGCGTCGCTCCAGTCCTGCCCCCCACTGCCTACCCGGTTTCTGTCGTCCTCGTAGGATGCGAAGAAATCAACGTCTGCGTGGTTTTCGTACGCCCTGGGGAGGAACTCGGTCCAGGCAGCGGACGCGAAGGAAGGGATGACCACAAGGGAGGCGACGATGATCGGGATCCATTTTTTTATATATCTGATTTCCGCCATGAGTCAAGCGCAAATCCTTCGAGATATGGACGGAATCAGACATATGTTGTCCTGGTAGCAGAACCCTGGTCGGTTCATTTCGCCGGAACCTGTTGTCGGCCTTTCGGGTGTAAGGTTTCAAACCCCTTGGATACAAATAACTTTTGGCGATTACATCGCCGATTTATTCTCTAATTAACGCAATATACGTGCCACCCCAAACATTCACTACATGCCTGTTTTTAAAGTGTTTTCCAATGCATCGAGGATGGGGGAATTGGCTATCGGGCGAACAAAGGCAACTTTTTCACAAAACAGGAACCTGTTTACCCACGCCAAGGCGTCCGGATAATAGATATAAAAAAATTCCCTGCTATCAGGAATTCATGTTGACGGAAAAGGCCAGAAGTCATCGGAAAGGGTGACTGAATCCGTTACTTCAACAGGAACCGGTTATCGGACATGTGGGCGTCATGGCAGGTCGTGCATTTCTCTGTGGCGCCCTGGTGTGCCTCGCCGGCCCTCACCGCCTTTTCGTCATGGCATTGGAAACAGAAAAGTTCCGTTTCCGCCACGAGGAGATACGGATAACGGGAACTGTGAGGTTCGTGGCAGACCCGGCAGCCCCCCGAGGCCAGGGGGCCGTGCACCCATTGCTTGTCCGATCGGAATTCATGGCACCGGAAACAGAGTTCGTCGATGGGCGCCACGAGGGCATTGGTCGGGCGCTGGTGGCAGGCCTCGCACTGCTTCGCGGCATAGGGACCGTGTCGTCCCCAGGCTGTCAATACCGGCGCTTTATTCGGCCCACCCCCGGCTTCCGTTCTTTTGATCCTGGCGGCCTCTTCCTCCTCCGGGCTCGGCACCCCGTCGAAGAAAAAACGCAGCGTATGATACCGGGTCGTTGCGTCGCAGCCCCACAGCAGCGCCGCAACAACAAAAATTACCGGCACTGTCCACCGACTCATCATTGCGATTTCTGCTGCTTCTCCAATTCCTGCCGCTTCTCCAATTCCTTCGCCTTCTCCAAATCCTTCTGTTTTCTCTCCTCGATCTCTTTCAGGAGATCCTCATCCGTGGGGAGCTTTGCCCCCTTCTCCTTGCCGAATCCCAGGACGTTCACCATGCGGTCGCCGAACTGGCTCGTCACGAGGAGGAGGAATTCGACCTCGAACCCCGGCTGGACATACTCCCGGAAATACTCGATATTCCCGTAATCCACGACGACTTTCGCCGGAAGGAGGAAATTGCCGGGCGCGGTGCCGCCTTCCCCGAAAAAGAGGAGGAGCCTGCCGTCCTTGTTGAAAATCTGCACGTTGTTGAAGGCGGCGTCCACGGCATAAAGACGGCCTTCCCGGTCCACGGCGATGCCCCTCGGCCGCGCAAAGTGACCAATGTTGTCGCCATGCTTTCCGATCGCCGCCCTGAAATGCCCGTCCCTGTCGAATTTCAGGACCTGGAACCTTCCGGAGTCCGTCACATAGAGGGACCCCTCGAAGTCAAATGCCAGATTGGCCGGCATGCTGAGTCTTTCGGCAAGTTCCCCCGCGTCGCCGATGCTCTTTATCATCTCCCCCGACTTCTTGTCGAAGACCTTGACCGCCCCGTTCATGATATCCGCGACGTAAAGCCTGTCCTCGAAGGGCACGGCATCCACCGGCTTCCATTTTCCCGGCTTCCCGTACGCCTTCACGTATTCGTCGTCCCTGCCGAAAACCACCACCTGTCCCCTCACGGGATCCGCCACGTACTTGGTGCCGTCCTTCTCGATGGAGATGTTCAGAGGCTGGACCAACTTGCCGGCGCCCTTTGCTCCCTTGAGCGGCCCGAAGGTCTTCGCCTTAAGGTCGAAGACGATGACCGTATCGTTGGTGTCGCAGACGTATATTTTCCCTTCGTATATGCCCACGCCGTAAGGCTTGTCCAGTCGATATTCCTGCTTTTCCCCGAAAACGAACCTCTGGAAAGCGCTCAGTTCCTCAAAGTCCTTCGCCCCGGTAATGAAGGTCAGATACTGGATTCGGGAAGGCGCGGGCGCGGGAGGGAAAAAGACGGCTTCGTCTTTCTTCTTCGGAGGCGCCGCACACCCGGCCATCATGAAAACCAGCGCCAGCACGGAGGCGGCGATGCGCCAGGACGTCTTCGTCATCGGAACTCTCCGTCTCATGTTTCTCTGGCAGCATCATGCCAGGATTTCGGTGTGTCCTTACAAAAAAAGGAAGGGGATGCAACTCCATCCCCTTCCTTTCACACGGAATGTTGCTTCCGCTCTACGGAATCGGATCCGGTAATGGCGCCTTGGCATGGCAGGTGAGGCAAAGCCGGCTTCTCGTGTCGCTTCTCCAGAGAAGGGTCTCCCCCGAGTTGCCGATGTTATGGACGGAGTGGCAGGTGCCGCACTCCATACGGCCGTCTCCGCCGTAGAGGTGTTCGGCGATAGTTTCCCCCGCCCCCAATACCACCAGTAAGGTGGTAGCGGCGTCCCGGATCCCCGTGTCGGCCGACTGCACCGCGGCATAGGAGAACCCGATCGGGTGGTGATTGCCGAGATAGCCGTCCTTGCCGATGATATTCGCTCCCACGACATAGCCGGCCCCAATGCTTTGGACTTTTGCGTCGACCGTTCCATAGGTGTTCACGGCCTGGGTGCCGTCATGGCAGCTCAGGCAAAGCAGGGACGATTGTCCGATAACCATGCCACTTAGCATGGCCTGCGAGGCCTGCGGTGATGGCGGCAGCGGCCCTCCCCCACCGTTCGAGTACGTATCGAACGCCAGCGTCGTGCTGAACGGGTGGTTCCAGAGGGGGAGATAATCGTAGGCTGCCGTCGGCGCCATTTCCCCGGAACCGATCGCGACCCCAAAAGCCTTGTACGCATGGTGCGGCGTATGGCAGTAGATGCAGATTCTTCCTAACGTGTCTGTCACGGCAGGTCCCGCAGGAGGGTACCCTGCCGCGAGATCATGAGCCGAGCCAACGATGCCGCCCCCCGGCGGTGCTGTAACTACCACTGCCGCCATCGCGACGGGCGCCAAGAACAGACCGAGAACCAAGCAACCGATAACGAAAACGATTTTTTTCATACCACCCTCCATAATTATTCTGTTTCTTTACTTGCCTCTCCCGACACCCCCGCATCAGGAAAGACCTTACAAATTGCATGGCAGACCCACTTCATTTGTGGTTTTTATTACTGCAATTCATATGCCAGCGAAACCGCCCCGGCCGGCACGTCTGCCATTCAGACATAACATCTTGAAATTCAATGCGTATTCCGACAACACCCGTTGGGATCGAATAATCCATCCGCGTGTTCTCCCAAGGATCTGGCGAAATCACCGCCCAAAGTAGGGAAAAAGACGAGTCATTTAATCCCTGATCGCACCACCAGGGATTTATACGGCGACAGGGAAACAGCCCCCGGAGAATATCCCCGGGGGGGTATTGGTGCAATATTCATTGACGGGAGACCGCACAAGAAAAGGGCAGGCGGGACGTCCCGCCTGCCCTTTTCCACAACAGGTGAGGGTTAAGGTAACACTGCGTTGACGTTATACCCGGTTCCGTCCGGTCCCACCGTAACCGCCCCGTACTGAGGAGCGCCACCAAAGTTGAACCCGGTTTTGGTTACCGTGATCGAGTAGGTGCCGGGTTTCAGGTTGTTGATCGTGTAGAAACCGCTGGCGTTCGTATACACCGTCC
>Ga0209253_10005184_pt1 | contig 11309 bp, 12 predicted proteins | sample FrelakmetBRP12BR_FD_187145 | JGI IMG/M metagenome (GOLD analysis project Ga0209253, IMG submission 187145) | Freshwater lake sediment microbial communities from the University of Notre Dame, USA, for methane emissions studies - BRP12 BR (SPAdes)... | ecosystem: Environmental > Aquatic >...
CTCCCCCTAGATGGGGGAGGGTGAGGGTGGGGGTGATTTAGGGGATTATTTCACAGCTTCGGGGGGAGGGGGAATTCTACTTTTTACGGGTCCATCACTCTTAAATCTAAAAAAAGGAGGTTTTTCATGTCGAATCAGATGGTCAAATGGGAAGTGAAAGAGGGCGTCGGCACGATTACTCTCAATCGTCCGGAAAAAAGAAACGCTATCAATGGAGACGTGCTGGAGGGGATCGACAAGGCTTTCTCCGAACTTGGTATCAACCTCGAAGCGCGGGTCATATTACTTCAAGGAGCAGGACCCGCCTTCTCTGCGGGTATCGATTTCAACTTCCTGGGCACCGTAGCCCGCGATGACGGCCGGTCACCCGGAGTTAGCCTGCGGGAGGGAATCGATCGTATCCATGCCATCTACAACCGGATCGAACGAACCGAGAAGCCCGTGGTAGCCAAAATTCACGGCTTCTGCGGCGGTATGGGCCTGGAGCTGGCGCTGACGGCAGACTTTCGCATCGCCTCGGAGAGCGCTACGCTCGGTGTGCCGGAAATCATCCTGGGTCTCATTCCCGATTGCGGGGGCACCACTCGCCTGACCCGAATGTTGGGTCCCGTTTGGGCCAAAGAATTCATCATGACGGGAGATATGTTTCCCGCCCGCAGAGCCTATGAAATGGGGCTGGTCAACCAGGTGCATCCGGATGCGGTCCTGGAAGAAAAAACCCATGATTTTTTGACCAAGCTCCTGCAAAGGCCTCCTCTAGCTCTCGGTCTGGCCAAACGGGCTGTCGACTTGGGTTTCGGCCTGGATCGGATGAGTCACTTAGAGATCGAAGCCCACATCCAGAGTCTCCTGATCACGGCCAAAGATTTTCCGGAGACCCTGAAGAAGGGGTTTGCCGCGTTGTTAAAAAAATAGATTCACCACAGAGACACAGAGGGCACAGAGAATATATCTTAAAATAAAACTACCAGCCCCATTGTAGCGAGATAAGCCGTGGTCGGTTCTCAGGAGGAAAGCCGAACCTCTTTCTTCTCGTTGACTCTGTGGTGAAAAGGGGTATTTATGGACATAGGTGATCTTACGGGTGAAGTGTTTGGGGCGGCGATTGAAGTCCACAAAATATTTGGACCCGGCCTCTTAGAGTCTACTTACGAAGAATGCCTATGTCGTGAGCTGGAGTTAAGAAAAATTCCATACGAAAGGCAAAAGGAACCCCCGATAGAATATAAAGGCCTCAAATTGGATTGCGGCTATCGCTTAGATATTCTTGTGGCCAATGGATTAATCCTTGAGCTAAAAGCCTGTCAAAGCCTCCAGCCGATCCACGAGGCACAGCTTCTGACCTATTTGAAATGGACCGGCATCAAATTAGGCCTCCTAATCAACTTTAATGTACCTATGCTAAAGCAAGGAATAAAAAGGATAGCAAACTGATTCTAATTTTTTGGTTTTATCTAAGATTTGCAATCTCAGTGCTCTCCGTGTCTCTGTGGTGAAAAATGAAAATGATTGAATTCCCCTGCCGTGATATAACTCTGGAAGGTGTGTTCGCCCTTCCCGAAGGGCGAGGTCCTTTTAGCCTGGTCATCGTTTGCCACCCGCATCCCCTCTATGGGGGAAACATGTACAATAATGTGGTTCATGCCATCTGCGAGAAGATGGGAGAACAGGGTCTGGCCTGGCTCAAGTTTAATTTTCGGGGCGTGGGCAAAAGTGGCGGGCATTTTGGCGGGGGCAACGGTGAGAAAGACGATGCCCGGGCCGCTATTTCGTTCGCCGAAAAACAGCCCCAAATCGATGCGGGGAAAATTGGGATATGTGGTTATTCTTTCGGAAGCATAGTGGCCTTTTCACTCGCCGTAGAAGATCAGCGGATTAAGGCCGTGGCCGGCATTTCTCCCTTTGTTCAGCCCGCTGACCTTTTGCAACACTATACCAAACCCAAGCTTTTTATCAGCGGCACAAAGGATGAATTTATAGACGCCGGAAGTCTCCAACAGCTTGTTATGAAGGTCCCGGAACCGAAGGAATTGGCCATCTATCCGGGGGCGGATCATTTCTGGGGGGGATCTGAAGACCAGATGGCGGAGAAAGTGAGTCAGTTTTTTAAAAAGATTCTTAATCTAAAATCCAAAAATCAAAACGCAAAATGACAATGGTATTTGATTTTTGCATTCTACGCAGGAGTGGATTATGAAAGAGATTCTCACAGATCTAAAGGCCGAACAGGAAGCCCTGGACCAGTCTTTAAGCACTCTTCCAGAAGCCCAGTGGGACCTGCCGTCGCCGGCAGAGGGATGGACTTTGAGAGACTCCGTCTCCCACATCGCCCATATTGATGAGGTGGCGGTTTTGCTCCTCCGAGGAGATAACAGCCCTCTCGAGGAGGCTGCCAGGGTCGGGTTCGGATTCACCAATATTGGGGTACAAAAGGGGCGATCTATGAAGCCTTCGGAGGTTCTCCCCTGGTGGCGAAAAGCCAGGTCCGTCATGGTGGAAGAACTCTCCAGATGCGACCCCAAAAAGAGGATTCCCTGGTTTGCCATGCCCATGGGGGCGCGGGCCTTTGCCACGGCCAGACTGATGGAGACCTGGGCCCATGGACTCGATTGCCTTGACGCCGTCGGTGCTGAGCCCGAAGATACAGATCGTCTCCGACATGTCGCCCTCCTGGCTTGCATGGCCAGGCCATTTGCTTACCAGGCAAACGGCCTGGCATTTCCCGGGACTCCCCTGCGCGTCGAGCTCGTTCTTCCCTCCGGACGCCCCTGGACTCAAGGCCCCGAAGACGCCCAAGATCGGATCCGGGGCCAGGCCAGCGAATTTTGCCGGGTAGCCGTCCGAAGGAGACATTGGCAAGATATGGCCCTCGGAATCGAAGGGGATGAAGCAAAGCGCTTTATCGAGATCGTCCAGACCTATGCCGGCCCATCGGGGTCTGGCCGAAAACCGAAAAATCCAAAATCCAGAAATCAAAATACAAAATGACCATGCAGCCCTGGCAATTTTTTGTGTTTTATTCTAAATTATCGTTTGTAATTTTGATGGTCTCGTAAAAAGCCGTCACTCCGGTGAAAACCGGAGTCCAGAGAATTTATAACTAATTGAAAGAACTGGATTCCGGCGCCTGCCCCGGACCTGATCCGGGGTTCGCCGGAATGACAGAAAACCGAATTTTCAGACTTCTTACGAATTCATCAATTTTGATGGTCTCGTAAAAACTAAATTTCCCCTCCCTTGGCGCGAGGGAAGCGGTGAAAGAATTCCAGAGGCCTCTTTGACACCCCCACCCTTCCCTCCCCCATCAAGGGGGAGGGTAATTATTTGATGTTTCCAAACCATGAATTCCCTCTCCCCTGGTGGGAGAGGGTGGGGGTGAGGGGGATAGTGAAGGATTTTTCATATTTTATTTTGGGATTTTTTGGGGAGGATCCGATGCAGTTTCCCCGGAGCGATTTTTTCCATCCCGGGCTGGTGGTTTAGCCCTCTATGGTTATGCGTGATTCTGACTTCACCAAGAACAAGTTGATCATGGTCGGGGGCAAAGGCGGGGTGGGGAAAACCACTTGCTCCGCTGCCCTGGGTATCCATTTCGCCCGGGCGGGACAGAAAACGCTCCTGATCTCCTCAGACCCCACCCCTTCCCTTTCGGACATTTTCGAGACCGACATCGGCGCCAGAGAGAAGATGATCAAAGGAGTAGCGAATCTCCATGGCTTGGAGATCAGTTCGGAGGTCATCCTGCAGCGCTGGAAGGAGCGCTTCGGTCCAGAGATCCACGAAGTCCTTTCCGCGTTTTCCAACCTGGACTACGATTTCGTCGATTACATCGGCAGTGCCCCGGGTATCGAAGAAGAATATATGCTGAATTACATCATGGAACTGGTAGAAGGCGGAGGATACGAGCGGGTGGTATGGGATACGGCGCCGGCCGGTCACACCCTGCGCCTTCTCCAGCTGCCGCAGATCTTCCTCAATCATCTGGAAGCCGCGGCCAGGTTCTACGTAAATCTTTACGGAGCTTTCGAAAAAATCGCCAGCACCGTCCGGTTGAAAAAGAGTAAACGGACCCTGCTCCAGATCATCGAGGGCTGGAAGGAACTTTCGCAGAAGGTTCTGGATTTCATCTGCGACGGGCAACGCACGTCGTTTGTCATCGTGACCATTGCAGAAGCCCTCGGGGTGCGGCTAACCGAGCGGGTCCTCAAAGACTTCGACGCCTTCCACCTGATCGTCCGTCATCTGATCATCAACAACGTTGTCCTGGAAGCGGACTGCGCTTTTCATCGCCAGCGGCGAACCATGCAGCGCAAGTATGTCGACCTGCTCCGGGAAGCCTATGGTCAGCGCATGACCCTGATCGAGGTTCCCCTGCTTCCCTATGAGGTGAAAGGGATTAAACGGATTACTCAGGTAGCTGACATCCTTTTCCCAGAGCTCAAAAGCTGATTCCATCGCCGCAATGCCCCAATGACGTCCCGGCTGTTGAGCCACGATGGAGGAACCATCTTTCCTGCCCGATAATATCTCAGGCTTATCCTCAATCCTGCCGGAGCCATCGGGAGAGTGGGAATGGGCCCGGTTCCCCATCTCCCAATCCCTACATCGACCCAATTATTTGTTAACGAGTCCCTTTTCTATGGCAAAAGTGGTCAAGGCGGAGACGCTATGGAGGTCTAACTTTTGCATGAGGTTGGCCCGATGTTTTTCCACCGTTTTCACGCTGATACAGAGGTAATCGGCAATCTCTTTGTTTTTATACCCCTCGGCAATCATTTTGAGAACCCCCCGCTCTCGTTGGGTAAGCGTCTGCCAGGAGGAGGCAGGCTTTAAGGGTTTTCTCCCCTGCAAGTACCCTTCGATTACCCTGGCTGAAATTCCAGGGCTAATATAAAAATTTCCCCTTAAAACATTTTTGATGGCCATCCCCAATTCGGCATGGGTGGAATCCTTTAAGGCATACCCGTCGGCACCGGCTTGAAGGGTTGCCAGAATATATTCCTCATTCTTGTGGACGGTCAAGACCAGAATTTTCGTTTCCGGCGACCGCTTCTTGATCTCTTTGATGGCCTCCATACCGTTCATCCTCGGCATGGAAAGATCCATTAAGACTAGGTTGGGTTTAAATTTTTCCACGCAGCGGATGGCCTCTTGGCCATCTTGAGCTTCCCCGACAATTTCCGAGTCTGGATTCGAGGATAACAGAGACCGCAATCCTTCCCTGAGAATTGTATGGTCTTCGGCGATGACGATTCGTTGTTTGGCACTCATGGTGCAATCCCCTCCAAATTTGGTGGCCTTCTAAAAGATCTCTCCCCTTTCCCTTCCACCCGTATCCACTTCCCACCTTTTCGCCACCAAAAAATACAGTATTCCTCATGAGAAAATACAGTAAATACCTTATTTACCATACCATGGCTGGCAAGTAAAGTGGTCAAGTGAAGAGGGTTTCCCACCATTTTGAAGAAGGAAAAGGGGGATGGATGGGAATATTTAGAACATTGATCGTCGAGGATAACGCGTCCTTCCGCAGAACATTATTAGATATTTTGAGTGCTCAATTTCCCTCCATAGCGATCGAGGAGGCAGCGGACGCGAAAGGAGCCCTGCAAAAAGTTGACTCTTTTCAACCCCATCTTATTTTCATGGACATCAGACTTCCAGGGGAAAACGGCCTCCATTTAACCCGGAAAATAAAAACGAAATATCCCGAAGTTGTTATCATCGTCCTGACAAGTTATGACTTACCAGAGTATCGTGAAGCTGCTTACCGGTATGGGGCAAATTATTTCATGGTCAAGGGCTCATCGACGAATCAGGAGATTCTGGCCCTCGTCGAATCTATTTTGAAGGAATCTGGCCTTACTCTCTCCGCTGCCCGAAGGAGGACTTAAGGAGGGCCGCATTTTTCACCCCCGCCTTAAATGTTCCCGTTCAGCTTGAGGCATCCGGAAGTCATTCGGTCGATTTTGCCAAAGGAGACCAGATGATCAAGGAAGCAGACCATTTGATGGCCGAGGCTATCCGCGCCGTTGCTGCCTTATACAAGGATGGAACCCTGGCCAAAGAGCTGAGGGAAGCCCACAAGAAATAGCGAGTTGAGAGGAGAATCTTCAGGTACCAGGCCAGAAAAGAGCAAAGAGGAGATTGGTGAAAAGGGAGGCTTTTCCACGAAAAGCCTCCCTTTTCATTTATCCTGGCTCTGCTTCCTTTTTCCTAAAAGGGTGCTATAATCTCTGCCGATTGAAACCTTTAGGAAAATTAAAGGGAGGGAAGAGGGCGAGAGGGAGTGACGCGGTGAAATTATCTTTGCTCCTCTTTCTCCGTGTCTTCGCGTCTCAGCGTCTCCCCGTCTTCCTGACTATGAGGGTGAGGTCTGAATTTCAAGTCAACCGTAGCCCCGGACCGGGCTGAAGAACCTCTCATCTTAACGATCGACATCGGCACCTCTTCGGTTAGAGCTGCCCTCCTCGATAGGCTGGGTCGCGCTGTTCAGGGAATCGAAGCCCGCCAGAAGAATGAACTCCGTACCAGTGCCGAAGGGGCCTCGGAAGCGGATCCGGATGCACTGTTGGAGAGCGTCTTTACCTGTCTGGATGGAGTGGTCAGCCGGGCCGGCCACCTGGGCGGCAAGATCGGGGGCGTGGCCGCCTGCACATTTGTCAATAACATCCTGGGGGTGGACAAGAATGACCGGGCGGTCACTCCACTTACAACCTACGCGGACACTCGCGCGGACGGGGAGGTGGCAGGGCTCAAGGCGGATTTTGATGAAGCGGCTGTCCATGACCGGACGGGTTGCCGCTTCCATCCGAGCTATTTGCCGGCCCGTTTGCGCTGGCTGGCCCGCACCCAGCCGGACCTCTTCCGTCGGGTGACCCGTTTTGTATCGATTGGTGAATACTTGGAGCTGAAGCTCTTCGGGGAAACCGCGGTGACTTATTCGGTAGCTTCTTGGACCGGGCTCCTGAATCGATCCAGGCTGGAATGGGACAGAGAGCTGCTGGCGGCTCTCCCGGTGAAGGTCGAGCAACTTTCCGCCCTGACCGATGTGTCGGCTTCCCGGCGCGGCCTCCGCCAGGATTTCGCGGCCCGCTGGCCGATTCTTCGCGATTTGCCCTGGTTTCCAGCGATGGGAGATGGGGCAACCGCCAACATTGGCAGCGGCTGTGTCTCTCCCGCGCGAGTTGCTTTGACGGTGGGAACAACCAGTGCCTTGCGCGTGGTTCTGACCCAGAATCTGGATCATTTGCCTTCCGGCTTATGGTGCTACCGCGTGGATGGACGACGTTCTTTGCTCGGCGGAGCGTTGAGCGAAGGGGGGAACGTTTTCGCCTGGATGAGGGCTACTCTGCAATTGGAGAATTTGTCGGCCTTAGAGACGTCCCTGGCCGACCTGGAGCCGGACACCCATGGTCTGACCATTCTCCCCTTCCTGGGCGGGGAACGCGCCCCGGGGTGGGCGGGGTATGCCCGAGCCACAATTCACGGCTTGACGCTGGCCACAACGTCCCTGGACATTCTGCGGGCGGGATTAGAGGCCGTGGCCTACCGCATCGCTCTGGTCTTCGAGCTGTTGCACCCGGCAATATCGGCCGATCCGCAAGTCGTCGCCAGCGGGGGGGCCTTGCTCCATTCTCCCACCTGGCTTCAGATTATCACCGACGTGCTGGACAGACCGGTTTCTGTTTCGGAGGTGCAGGAGGCATCAGGGAGGGGGACTGCCCTCTTAGCCCTGGAAGCACTCGGTGCTCTCACCAATCTGGAGCAGGCACCAGATTTAATCAGGGCCGTCTACCAACCGGAAGCCAGAAATCATGCTCGATACCGCCGGGCAATGGGACGGCAACAGGTCCTCTATGAAAAATTGGTTAAGTGAAGTTCCTCACCTGATCCAAAGCGCCTGACATTCTTGAACGGACTGGCTCATTTCTCGCTCAGGGCCGCGATGATCTCTCGGCAGAAAGCAGGCAGATCATCGGGAGTGCGGGAAGTGATGAGATTGCCATCCCGCACCACCTCTTGGTCCAGGTACTTGGCCCCGGCATTGATTACGTCGTCCTTGATGGCCGAGACGCAGGTGGCCTTCCTCCCTTTCAGGACGCCGGCCGAAGCGAGTACCCAACCGGCATGGCAGATCGCCGCCACGATTTTCCCCTGTTCAAAACAATCCCGCACCAGTTTCAGGAGTGCCGGGTAACGGCGCATGCGGTCGGGAGCATAACCGCCGGGTACGATCAAAGCATCAAAATTGGCGGCGCTCGCGGCCTCAGCATTCATTCCCCCGGGAGCTGGCAGCCCGACCTTACTGTGATATTCCTTCGCCCCCGTACCTACGACCGTGACCTGAGCTCCGGCTTCTTTCATGCGGTAATAGGGATACCAGAACTCAAACTCGTTGTACATATCTTCCACCAGGAGAGCAATCCGTTTCCCCGATAGTTCCATCGAAAAACCTCCTTTGAAGTGTAATCCACTTTCGTTCCCTTTCTTATTTTAATCTGGGAACATCGAAAAAAGGGCAAAAATCAACCTCTCGCCCCTTTTGATTTGATGCGTAAGTTCCAAACATGATTCTGGGCGCACAATCGGCTGAAGAATTAGTAGAACGATTCCCAAATAACGATAGAAAAGAAGGGTCATGCGAGGAGTCCCGCGCTCCGCGGGGTGACGAAGCCCCCCCAACCTCTCCCTCCCCCTTGAGAGACTGGGTCGTAATCCTGATTTGTCATTGTGAGCGATCCCGCCGTGGCAGGAGGGCGCGCCAATCCCGCTGGAGCGGGATTGCCCTTCGCCCTGTACGCCATGCGGTGCCCCGAACCTTATCGGTTCAGGGCGGTGCAGGGCTTCCGGCTCGCAATGACTTGTAATGATATTTATTGCCTTTGTATTCGTATCTTGGCATGACCTTAGGATGATGGTATAAGAATCCAAGATCTTGAAGATCGAAAAAGAAGCGGGATCGGTTTCACTATTTCCCATGCCCTCCAGGCGATGGTGAAAAGCGTAGAGGAAGCCTTTGGCCGCCTGGGCATTCTTGTGAATTATTTTTCTGGTTTTGGATTTTACGGAAATTCTTCATGAAGGCAGTTTATTATTCCAAAGACTTGGGGCTGATCTATGGTGACCTTCCGGACCCCGCAGTCGCCCCGGGAGAGGTTATGGTCCAGGTTCATTATACCGGGATTTGTGGGTCAGACCTGCACCTTTTCCGGAGCCAGATGCTTCCCGACGGCGCCGTCATGGGCCATGAGTGCAGCGGAACGATTGCGGCATTGGGAGAGGGGATCACGGATCGAGAAGTTGGCGAGCGGGTAATTATTCGTCCAGTTGGTTGCGGGTCTTGCCCGGCCTGCAAGGAAAGAAAAGAGCACCTTTGCTCGAATCGCCAGGCCATCGGTCTTGGCCGGATTCCCGGAGGATATGCTGAAAACCTTTCTGTCCCTTGGGGGATGACCATCCGGGTCCCGGAACAGGTGCCGCTGCCTTGCGCAGCCCTCACGGATCCCCTGGCCACTGCCCTCCATGCAATTCGACGGGTCAGGTCTCTGAGGGGGAGGGCTGTCCTGGTAGTCGGTGCCGGCGCGATCGGACTCTCCCTCCTCCTCCTTCTGAAGCGGGAAGGAGCGAACCCCATTTTCGTTTCTGAGCCGGAGCCGAACAGGAGCGAGATCGCCCGGGAGCTGGGTGCGGATGAAGTCTTTCATCCAGAGGACCCCGGCACGTTCGAGAGGATCCGGATCAGGACTGGCGACTCCGGGCTGACGGCCGTCTTTGAGTGCTCAGGAATTTCTGGAGCCTTTCAGCAGGCTTTGAGCTGGATCGCCAAGACTGGGGAAGTCATCCTGGTGGGGCTCGGTCCAGAGCCGTTTTCTCTGCCTCCGTTCCTGGCTGTCCTGAAAGAGACGAGGATCTTAGGCTCTTTTGCCAACACGCAGGAAGAATGCCGCGAAATCTTAGGAATGATGGCCCGGCAGGAAATCTCGCCGGGGTTCATGACCAAAGATCGAATCGCTCTGACCGAACTTCCCCACGTATTTCCCGAGCTTCTGAGGGGCTCTGCAAGAACGAAAGTTATTATAGAAATGAGAAGCCCAAAATGAATTACCCCAGCCTGAAGCCCTGGATTTTCTGGCCGATTTCATAATATCAAAGGATTCCCCGGATTCAGAAGCCCCCAAGAACATTAGACTTCCTTCTCTCTGAATATTCCACTACCAAAAAGTCAGCTAACTTGACCGGTACGAAGGATAAGCCTTACTCTGCTGCCCGGTTTAAAAAAATGACCTGGACGGAAAGATCAAAATCGTTTATGATCGGACCGAAGAATGAATCTCACTTCGGTCTCTTTCATCGCCCGCGAGCGAAACGGATCCGTTGCCGGCCTGATAGAGCCTTGGAGAGGTGGCCCTCTTCCCGCAAAGGGAAACTGTGTTTCTTCATTCCTGGAAGGAGGAAATCCGATGAAAAAATGGATCTCGTTGTTTTCGCTAACCTGCTTGACTCTAACTTCTTTTAGCTTGGCCTTCTCGCAGGGTGTGGTTACCGGCTTGATTATCGATGCCCAGGACCTCCAATTTATCCCCTCGGCGACCCCGAAGGTGATCGACGAGGATGGACGAGAGATATACGGTTCAGCATACGTGGATAAGGAGTGGTTTGAGAAACAGGGGATCGTTTCCTATGCCAAAAGCCTTCCCGAAGCCAAGACGAACTCCCGGGTTTCGGGAAATCCTTTTGTCGTGAAGGCCATCCGCGTCGCGGGGCCGAACAGTCGGGACTTAATCCTCTCCAATCAGGACGCCAGGAAGATTCGTGAGCTTTCCAAGAATCTAAATTTCCTTGACCATGCCAAAGTCGTGATCATTGTCCCTTGATTCCCAAATCCGAAGGGGCTTTCATTTTCCCCCAAAAATAATTTTTCGCTTAGGAACGGTTTGGTTTAGGGAGTGGATCGGAGGGGCCTTTTCTACGAGATGGGTTTCCCGTGAAGGCTACAGGAAAAGCTATGGATAAGGGTCGAAAGCAACCTTTAAAAAAATCTGCTCCCAGCGGCTAAAAAAGACTGGCGCAGACAGGGGCAAGCCTACAAGAGGAACTGCATCAAATGACTTGGAAACTAATACTTGGTTGCGAAAATTCGCGTTATATGGCCGGAGGGCCGGGGAAGGTACTTCAATTTCGGCAACCAAGCACTAGTGTCGCGTCTCGAAAATTCGTATCATAATTCAAGGCTCCCCGTGGCCCCGGGGGTCAGGGCGCTTCGCTTGGCATCCTAAGGCGCTGGGTTCTTCGTCGATGGGGCGGGA
>Ga0209253_10005186_pt1 | contig 11309 bp, 13 predicted proteins | sample FrelakmetBRP12BR_FD_187145 | JGI IMG/M metagenome (GOLD analysis project Ga0209253, IMG submission 187145) | Freshwater lake sediment microbial communities from the University of Notre Dame, USA, for methane emissions studies - BRP12 BR (SPAdes)... | ecosystem: Environmental > Aquatic >...
TCGACGCCGCGCGCCGACAGTTCGCGCGGCGCAAAAGGCGAGATCGGGCTCTTGATGCGGGAGGGTGCAACGCACAGCGGCTGGTAGCCGTAGCGACCGGTATGCAGGATTTGCAGTGCGATCCTGCCGCCTTCGGCATGCACCGCGTCGGTGACGAGCCGGTGCCGCCGCGCTGCGGCCGAGGTGGCCAGCGTGCCGGCAAACGGTTTGGCCCAGCCTTCGATGTTGGGCGCGAAGCCGCCGGTGACCATCAGGCCGACGCCGCCGCGCGCCCGCTCGGCGAAGTAGGCGGCCATGGCCGGAAAGTGCTTGCGCCCGTCCTCCAGGCCGGTGTGCATGCTGCCCATCAGCACACGGTTGGCAAGCCGCGTGAAGCCGAGCTCCAGCGGAGCCAGCAGGTGTGGGTAAGGTGAGCTCATGGCGCCGTGTCAGTGACTGCCCCGCGCGCCCGCGGCCGCGTGGCGATACATGTGCGCGACGAGCTGCACGAGCGTGGCCGAGGCGAGCCAAGAACGCCGGTCATCGCCGCGGCTGGTGAGCGCGATCGGCACCCGCGCCCCGAGCACGATGCCGGCGGAAAGTGCGTCGGCGAGGTACATCAGCTGCTTCGCGATCATGTTTCCCGACTCGAGATCGGGCACGAGCAGCACGTCGGCCTTGCCGGCCACGGGCGAGCGGATGCCGGTGTTCTCGGCGGCCCGCAGCGAGACCGCGTGATCGAACGTCAGCGGCCCGTCGAGGATGCCGCCCGCGATCTGGCCCCGCTCGGCCATCTTGCACAGCGTCGCCGCTTCGATCGTGGCGGGCATCTTGGGATTGATCGTCTCCACCGCGGCGAGCACGGCCACCTTTGGCGCCGGGATGCCGAGCCAGTGCGCAAGATCGATCACGTTCTGGCAGATGTCGCGCTTCTCGGAGAGCCCCGGCGCGATGTTGATCATCGAGTCGGTGATGAACAGCGGCTTGGGATACGTCGGCACGTCCATCACGTGCACGTGACTGATGCGGCGCTCGGTGCGCAGGCCTTTCGCCGCGGAAATGACCGGAACGATGAGGTCCTCGGTTGCCATGCTGCCTTTCATGATGCCCTCGACCCTGCCTTCCCGCGCGAGGCGGATGGCCTCCGCGACCGCTTCCCGCGGGCTTGCGGCCGGCACGATCTGGAACCCGTCGAGATCGACGCCGCCGGCTTCGGCGACTTCGCGGATCAGGCGCTCCGAGCCGACGAGGATCGGCACGATGGTGCCCTCGTGCGCCGCTGCCACGACACTCGCGAGCGAGTCGGCGTCGGCCGGATCGACGATCGCGGTCGCGACCGGTGCGAGCTTGCGCGCCCTGACCCGGCCCATGACCTCGCGGAAGCGCGCCTCCTTGTCGTCGAAGCGCACCTCGGGAAGGTCGATCTTGAGGCGCCGCACCTTCTCCTTCGGCGCGATCACTTCGGCCGTGCCGGAGACGACCACTTCGCCATCCTGGTTCAGGCACTCGGTGTCGAGCACCACCTTGCCCTTCTCGGGATCTTTCTCCTTCGCCGTGACCTTGATGGTGATGGTGTCGCCCACCATCACGGGGCGCCGGAAGCGAAGGTTCTGGCCGAGATAGATAGTGCCCGGCCCAGGGAACTCCGTTCCAAGGACGGTCGAGATGAGCGCGCCGCTCCACATGCCGTGGCCGATCACTTCGCGGAAGCGGCTGCTCTTCGCGTATTCGGGATCCACGTGCGCCGGGTTGATGTCGCCCGACATCACCGCGAAGAGCGTGATGTCCTGCTCGGTCAGCGTACGGTCGAGCGTGGCGGTGTCGCCGATGTTGATCTCGTCGAAGGTGCGGTTCTCGATGTGTTCCACTGGGTTCCTTTGCGCTGACCCGCGCGGCCGCGATGTTGCGGCGCAACAGGCATTCTAGGGAAAAAGGAAAGGCCGCGTGCCGGGCGCTCGCCGAGCCGAAAAGGGCGACGAACCAGCAGCGCGGCTGCCGAGGCCTTCACTCGCCTGCGCGCGCCATGGCAACCGTCCTAGACTGCCGGCGATCTCGACATCGAAAAGAGAGGAACCGTTCGGTTACGGGGGAAGCCGGGTGGACAGTGAAAAAATCCGCAAGGCCGTGCTGGCCACGATCGAATCGATCGCGCCGGAGGCCGACGTGCACCTCATCCGGCCCGATCAGCCCTTGCGCCAGCAGGTCGAGCTTGATTCAATGGACTGGCTGAACGTGATCGCCGGCCTGCACGACAGGTTGTCGATCGCGATCCCGGAAGCGGACTACGGGCGGCTCGCCACGCTGGACTCGATCGTCGCTTACGCGGCGTCACGGCAGGCCCAGCCTCCGGCCGAGCCATCGCCTGCGCTGGCAAGCGCGTCGGCCCGGCTGCCGAGCACGCACCACGTCGTCAATGGCGCTGCGGTCACGGTGCGACCGATCTGCGCTGAGGACCTGCCGCTGGAGGCGGACTTCGTCCGGCACCTGTCGACGGAGACCCGCTACAAGCGATTCCTGGTCACCGTGAGCGAGCTGTCGGATGCGAAACTGCGTTACTTCACGGAGGTGGACCAGATCCGTCACGTGGCCCTGGCGGCAACCGTCGAACGCGATGGGCAGCCGGCTATCGTCGGAGTGGCCCGCTACATCGTCGACCCTGCGGGCAGTGGCTGCGAGTTCGCCATTGCCGTCGACGATGCCTGGCAGGGCTCCGGGCTGGCAGGCATCCTGATGCACGCCTTGATCGTCATTGCGCGTTCGCGCGGTCTGGCGACGATGGAAGGGACGGTGCTGGCGACCAACTCGAGGATGCTGAAGTTCACCCGTCAGTTGGGGTTCAGCCAGCAGCGCGACCTGCAGGACCGCGACACTGTGCGCGTCGTGCGCGCACTCTGAACTGTCGCGTCGGCCGGGCCTGTTCCCCTGTGCGCCGAGCGCTCGGCGACGCTAAGCGCTCTTCTGCCTGCCCTGCTGCCTCGGCGGCGCCGGCCGCGCGCCCGGATCGAGCACCAAGGCCGCCTTGACCAGCAGGTGCGCCGAGATCGGCGCCGTGAGGAAGACGAACAACGTGATCAGCAGTTCGTGCAGGCTGGCGCCGTTCGCGCCGGGCGCGAACGTGAAGAAGAGCATCGAGGCGATCAGCACGCAACCGACGCCGAGCGTGCTCGCCTTGGTCGGGCCGTGCAGGCGCTTGAAGAAATCGGCGAGCTTGGCCAGGCCCCAGGAGCCGATCAGCGCGAATGCGGTGCCGATCACAAGAAGCGCGGCAAGCAGGAGGTCGAGCAGAAGCGGCAACTGCATCGGCCTACTCCACGATGTCGCCGCGCACGACGAACTTCGACAGCGCCACTGTGCCAACGAAGCCGAGTAACGCGATTACCAGCGCCGCCTCGAAGTACACCGCGGTGCGGAAGTGGATGCCGACCAGGATCAGCAGCGCCAGCGAGTTGATGTACAGCGTGTCGAGGGCGAGGATGCGGTCGGCCAGGCCTGGGCCGCGCAGCAGCCGATACGCGTTGAGCAGCAGCGCCAGCGTGAAAGCAGCGATCGCAAACGGCAGCAGGGTCGTAACGATCATTCAAAGATCTCCTTCAGCGGCGCCTCGTAGCGGGACTTCATCTGGGCAATCAGCGCCGCCTCGTCGTCGATGTTGAACGCGTGCACGAGGAGGTAGCGGCGGTCCGCCGACAGCTCTGCCGACAGCGTGCCCGGCGTCATGGTGATGATTCCGGCCAGCGACACGATCGCGTGCGGGTCGGTGAGATCGAGCGGCATCCAGACGAAACCCGGCCGGATCGCAGCTTCCGGCCCCAGGATCCGGCGCGCGACCTCGATGTTCGACAGCACGATGTCCCACAGCACCGTCAGCGCGAGCCGCGCAATCACGAGCGGCCTGCGAATCCGCGGCCGCTCCGGCCGCAGCCTATCGGTGAACCGGGGCACGGCGACGGCCAGCAGCGCTCCCAGCACGATGTGCGCCGGATCGAGTGTGTTGTTCAGCAGCAGCCAGACCACGAACAGGGTGGCCGAAAGCAGCGGCGCGGGCAGCAGGCGCTTCAAGGCTTGTCCTTACCGGGCTTGTCGCCGACGATCGCGCGGATCGGCACGGCAGGCGGCACGGGTCGCGCGCCGAGCACTGCATCGATGTACGCACGGCGCTCGAACAACTGCTGCGCGGCGGCGCCGGTGAAGCGGGCCAGCGGACCGGCCGCGGCGGTGTTCAAGAGCAGCGCCGCAAACAGCCAACCGAGTGCAAGCACGTGTATCGACGAGGTGGCGATTGCCGCCGCCGGCGCGGCGGGCTCGAATGGCTTCCAGAAGATGCGGCTGCCGGCGCGCACCATGCTGATGATGATCGCCAGGCCCGACGTAAGCACGATCGTCCACACCCACGCGGCATAGCTCGTGTCCAGCGCGGCGGCAAGCAGTAGCGACTTGCCGAGGAACCCCGCCAGCGGCGGCAGGCCGCCGACGGCGACTGCGGCAACGAAATACGCCGTGCCGAGCCAGCTTCGCTCGGCGCCGAACGGCCCGGGCGCGAGCGCATCGCCGTGCTCGCCGCGCTGCGCGCCAATGCGATCGGCGAGCAGGTACAGCACGGCGATGACGAGCGTGCTATTGACCAGGTAGAACAGCGCCGCGGCGACCGTGTCGCGGCTGCCGAGGCCAAGGGCCAGCAGCAGCGTGCCTGCCGAGGCGATGACCAGGTAACCGATCATGCCGCGCAGATCCCGCGCCGCCAGCGCGCCCACCGCGGCCAGCGCAATGGTGCCCAGCCCCAGCACCGGCAACCATGGCTGAGCGAGGTTGGCCGCCACGCCACCGTCGGCACCGAACACCAGCGTGTACATCCGCGCCACGGCGTAAACGCCGACCTTGGTCATGATCGCGAACAGCGCCGCCACCGGCGCGGTCGCCGCGCCGTAGGTGCTCGGCAGCCAGAAATACAGCGGCAGCAGCGCCGCTTTCACGCAGAAGACGACCAGTAGCAGCAGGCCGGCGCTGCGCGCGAGCTGTGCGCTCTCCGGCGGCAGTTGCGCGACGCGCTGCGCCAGGTCGGCCATGTTCAGGGTGCCAGTGATGCCGTACAGCGCCGACGCCGCGATCAGGAACAGCGCCGAGCCGGCCAGGTTGAAGCTCACGTAGTGGATCGCGGCGCGCAGCCTCGCCACGCCGGCGGCGTGCAGCAGCAGCCCGTACGAGGCGATCAGCAGCACCTCGAAGAATACGAACAGGTTGAAGAGGTCGGCGGTCAGGAACGCGCCGGCCAGGCCCATCAACTGGAACTGGAACAGCGCGTGGAAATGTGGCCCCCGACGGTCGAGGCGCGAGTTCGTGTCGCCGGCAACGGCATAGGCGACCGCGGCCAGGGCGATCACGCCCGTCAGCACCAGCAGCAGCGCCGAAAGCCGGTCGAGCGCCAAGGCGATGCCAAAAGGCGCGCTCCAGTTGCCCACCAGGTAGGCGCGCACGCTGCCGTCGGCCGCCAGCGCGGCGAGGCTGATCGCGACAAGCAGCTGCGCCGCGGTGGCGAGCAGCGACAACCGCGCTGCGAGAGCTGGCCGGCCGCGCTCGATCAGCAGCAGCGCTGCCCCGGCCAGCAGCGGCAGCACGACCGGGACGATGATCCAGTGCGGCCAGCTCATCGCCCCCGCTCCGCGGCTTCAGTGCCTGCAGGCTCGGCTCCATCGACATGGTCGGAGCCGGTCTCCGCGTTGGCGCGCAGCGCGATCACCAGGATCAGCGCGGTCATCGCGAAGCTGATCACGATGGCGGTCAGCACCAGTGCCTGAGGCAGCGGGTCGGCATAGCTGGCCAGTGTCGGCGCCAGCTTGCCGTCGACGATCGGCGGCGCACCGACGCGCACGCGGCCGGTCAGGAAGATGAACACATTGACCGCGTACGACAGCAGCGTCAGGCCGACGATCAGGTCGAATACACGCGCACGCAGCAGCAGCCACACGCCGCTTGCCGCCAGCACGCCGAGGCCGATCGACAGCAGCAGTTCGATGCTCACCGCTCGGCCTCGTCCGGCGCCGAGGTCAGTCGTCCGATCGACACCAGCGCCAGCATGGTCGCGCCGACGACGGTCAGGTACACGCCGAGATCGAACACCACCGCGCTGGCCAGCGGCACCGCGCCAAGCACGGGCAGCGTCCAGTAGGCGTAGCTGCTGGTCAGCAAAGGCGCACCGAAGAACCAGCTGCCGACGCCGGCGGCGCCGGCGATGAGCAGGCCGGCGCCGATCCAGACACGAAAGTCAGTTCGCAGCCGCTGCTCGACCCACTGCCGGCCGTTGGCCACGTATTGCAGGATCAGCGCCAGTGCCAGCACCAGCCCGGCGATGAAGCCCCCGCCAGGCGCGTTGTGGCCGCGCAGGAACAGGTACAGCGACACCAGCACCGCCAGCGGCAGCAGCAGGCGCGCAATCAGCGGCAGGAACTGCGAGCGCGGCTCGGTCGACTGCGGTCGCGGCCGCCGCGCCGGCGCGAAGCCGGCCAGCAGCGAATAGATCACCACGCCGGCCAGCCCCAGCACGGTGATCTCGCCCATCGTGTCGTAGCCGCGGTAGTCGACGAGGATGACGTTGACGACATTGGCGCCGCCGCCCTCCGGCACGGACGTGCGCAGGAAGTACGGCGAGATCGAGTCGAAGCCGCTCGTCAGAAGCGCATACGAAAACGCGGCGATGCCGGCGCCGGCGCCGATGGCGAGCAGCGCATCGCGAATCTGCCGCAGCCGGCTCGGCTCGCGCGGGCTCTCCGCCGGCAGCCAGTACAGCGCCAGCATCATCAGGATGATCGTCACCATCTCGACCAGCAGCTGAGTCAGTGCCAGGTCGGGCGCGGAGAAGTAGACGAAGGTGAGGCTGACCACCAAGCCGACCACGCCAAGCATCAGCAGTGCCAGCAGGCGCTGCCTGTAGACGACCACGGTGACGATCGCAGCGGCAACGCCGATTACCCACACCACCATCACGCTGAAGTTCAGCGGCGTGCCGGCGGCCGCCGCCGCTGGGGCGAGCGTCCCTCCGAGATGCGGCGCCAGCCCGGCCAGCAAGGCAACCGCAACGAGCAGGAAAAGATAGCGCTGCAGGCTGCCGTTCTCGATGGTTTCGGTCAGCACGCGCGCGCTGCGCAGCTTGGACTGGGTGAAGAACTGAAACGCCTCGCGGCCGCCGCTGCGGATCCAGCCGGGCAGCCGCACCAGGCGATGCAGGTTGACGCGCCGCTGCAGAGCAAAGTAAAGCAAGGCGCCTCCTGCCGTTGCCACCATGCTCATCGCCAGCGGCAGGTTGAAGCCGTGCCAGATCGCGAGCTTGTAGGCCGGCAGCGGCGCGTACGGACCGCCGAACAGTGCCGACTGCGCGCCGACGGCAAGCACCGGGCCGATGATCAGTCCGGGAAAAACGCCGACGAGCACACACAGCACCACCAGCACCTCGACCGGCAGGCGCATGAAGTGCGGCGGCTCGTGCGGCGTCTTCGGCAAGCCGACCGGCTCGCCGTTGAAGAACACGTCGTGGATGAAGCGGACGCTGTAGGCGACCGAGAAGATGCCCGCGACCACGGCGCCGGTGGGCAGCAGCACGTTCATCACCGCGCTGCTGTCGTGCCCCACCGCCTCGGTGAAGAACATCTCCTTGGACAGGAAGCCGTTGAGCAGCGGCACGCCGGCCATCGCGCCGGCCGCCACAGTGCCGAGCACGGCGGTGATGGGCATGTATTTCCAAAGTCCGTTGAGCTTGCGCATGTCACGCGAGCCGGCCTCGTGGTCGATGATGCCGGCAGCCATGAACAGCGACGCCTTGAAGGTGGCGTGGTTGAGGATGTGGAAGATGGCTGCCACCACGGCCAGCCGCGAGTCGATACCGAACAGCAGCGTGATCAGGCCGAGGTGGCTGATCGTCGAGTACGCCAGCAGCCCCTTCAGGTCGTGCTGGAAGATGGCGATGTAGGAGCCGACGAGCAGCGTGGTCAACCCGACCGGGGCCACGGTCCAGAACCACAGGTCGCTGCCGCCAAGCGCCGGATACAGGCGCGCCAGCAGGAAGACGCCCGCCTTGACCATCGTCGCCGAGTGCAGGTAGGCAGACACCGGCGTTGGCGCGGCCATCGCGTGCGGCAGCCAGAAATGGAACGGGAACTGCGCGCTCTTGGTGAAGGCGCCGGCGAGCACCAGCAGCAGCGCCACCGGGTAGAGCGGATGGGCGCGGATCAGGTCGCCGGAGGCGAGCACCGTTTCCAGGTCGAAGCTGCCGACGATGTCGCCGAGCAGCAGCACGCCGCCGAGCAGAGCGAGGCCGCCGGCGCCGGTGATGGTCAGCGCCATGCGCGCGCCCTGCCGCGCATCGGCGGCGTGGCTCCAGTAGCCAATCAGCAGGAAGCTCGACAGGCTGGTGAGTTCCCAGAAGACCACCAGCAGCAGCAGGTTGTCGGCGAGCACGACGCCCAGCATCGCGCCCATGAACAGCAGCAGGAAGGCGAAGAACCGCGCCGCCGGATCGCCGGGATCCAGGTAATACGATGCGTAAAGCACGATCAGCATGCCGATGCCGCTGATGAGCAATGCGAACAACCAGGCGAGGCCGTCCATGCGCAAGCCGAACGCCAGCCCGAGTTGCGGCATCCATTCGACCTGCCAGCGCAGGACCTCGCCGACGAACACCGCCGGCGCGGCCGCCAGCACGAGCGCGGTCGCGGCGACGGCGACTGCAGCAGCCAGCGATACCGCGCGCATCCGCTGCGCATTTGGCGAAGACAGGACCAGCGCCGCGCCGGCGAACGGCAGCAGCGCAAGGACGGGCAACAGCAGCGCAGCCCACATCGCCGATTAACTGCCGAGGCGCGGCGTGCGCGGCATCGAAAGGAGCGGCGAGACGCCGAGCGAAAGCGCCAGCTTCGAAGCGCCGCGCACGAGCAAGCGCGCGCCGACGATGAGCGCGATCAGTCCGAGCGTGATAGTGATCAGAATGGCGAGCATTTTCCAGGCCGGTTCCCTGCGCGGACCGGCGCGCAGTATAGGTGCGCGCACAGCGCAGCGCGGATCCTGGCGTAACCACGACAGGGCAAGAAGACTCCGCCTCCGGCAAGCCGGATGCGGATCGAATCGCGCGTTTCGCTCTGCCCGTCGGCAACCGTTTCCGGTCAGGACAGGACCTTGGCTGCGGGCGCGGTCGATGCCGAGCCGTCGAGCTCGAAGCGCGGCCGGAACAGGTCGGCGACGCGACTTGCCTGCAGCTTCTCCATCACGCGCGCGCGGTGAACCTCGACGGTGCGCTGGCTGATGCCGAACTCCTCGGCGATCTCGCGCTTGTGGTAGCCGCTGGTCACACGGTCGAAGACCTCGAGCTCGCGTTCGGTCAGCCGCTGCATGCGGCCAAGCTCCGTCTCGCGGCTGCGCGCCCGCTCGACCTGCGCGTGATCGCTGCGTACAGGCGCCGGACCAGGTGCTGCAGATCGATCGGTCTGCCTTCGCAATCGGAGCGCCGGGCCGGCTTGTGTCTGCGCGGTCGCCGAGCGCTCGTCGGCGACTGCCTCCGCCGCAGGCGATGCGAGCCACCCCAAGCGATGATCCTCCGGGCCTGTGCCCACGCTGCTCATTCGGGCGGCGCGGCGTTTCTCTCCCGTGCCGGCGGGCGCAGCAACCACCAGGCTGCCGCCCCCGCCGCGGCAGCGATCAGGAGGGTGATCGGCCGCCGGCGCAGCACCTTGAGCGCTGCACCAGCCACTATCGATGCGACCCACGGATAACGCATCCCGGTCTTCGCCAGCGTGCTGGCGATGCCGCCGGCTGTTGCGCCGGCTGACAGCGCCCGCGCCGCAGCACCAATCACGCCTGCCGCCGAGCGCAACGGCGCGAGTTCTTCCCGCGCTTCGTGGATGGCCAACTGGGTAGCCAGCCGCTCCGCCTGGGCGCGCGCCTGCAACTGGGCAATCCGCTCTTCAGCGGCAGGGCCGTTCATTCGCGCGCACCCACCTCACGCTCGGGCGAAACCGCAGCGGCGAGCGCCTCGTAGTCTTCCCGCAGCGCAGTCCGCGTTTGCGACAGAACCGCCGGCGCCGTGCTCGCCGACCGCATCAGCCCGCGCAGCAGGAGCGCGGCAGCAACGCCGAACAGCAACGCGAGCACCCCGACGGTGGCTGCGCCGAATCGATCCCAAAGCACCAGCGTCAGCCACGCGCCAGCGGCGATCAGCGCAGACAGCATCAGCGCGGCTGCCGCCAGCGCGATGCCGAGCCAGCCGACCCATTGACGCTGCGCCAGCGCCAGTTCCTCGGCAGCCAGGTCGGCGCGAAGCAGCAGCAGCTGCCCCGCGTGCCGCAGCACGCGGCGAACGGCCTCGAGCCTCAACGCCATCGGGGCCAGCGCTCAGCGGCGCGACACCAGCATGCCGAGCAGGAAGCCGATCCCGGCCGCGGCGCCGACGGCGGTCCAGGGATTGCCTTGCACCCAGTCATCCGCCTGCCTCGCCGCTGCGCGGCTCTTCTCGGCGGCCGCGACACGCGCCTCCGACAGCCGCAGGCTGGCGCGATGCAGGTTTTCCGCGGCGCGCTCGCGCAGTTCGACAGCCTGTTGCCCGGTGCTGCTCGCTGCCTGCTTCAACAGCGCCTCGACATCGCTCAGCACCAGTTTGAGATCGGCGCCAAGTTTGTCCCCGGAAACGCGAACGGTGGTTTGGGTGTCTTCCATCGTGCTCTCTCCAATCTGATTTCAGTTGCCGGCGCTGGTGCGGCCAAGGCCGCCCGCCCTCGACGGATGTGTAGCAGAAGCGCCCGCTAGCGGATGCCGCCAATCTGCGTACGCGCGCAACGTACGTGCCCGCCACGCGCAGTGAGCATAGGGCAACAACGCCTGCCCGGGTTGCGGTGAAGCAAGTCCGACCCGGCCGGGGCGGGCCACCAGCCGGACTGCTAGATTGCGCGCCAGCATTGACTGTTCCGCCTCGCCGCCATGCCTCAGCCCCCTGCCCCAGCGCCTACAACGTCGGTCCGCCTCGGCACGCCGCTTTCGCCCAGCGCCACCCGCGTGCTCCTGCTCGGCGCCGGCGAACTGGGCAAGGAGGTGATCATTGCCCTGCAGCGGCTGGGGGTCGAAGTGATCGCGGCGGACCGCTATCCGAACGCGCCCGGGCACCAGGTTGCGCATCGCGCCCATGTGCTGAACATGGCCGATCCGGCCGCACTGCGCGCGTTGATCGAGAAGGAACGGCCGCATCTGGTCGTGCCCGAGATCGAGGCGATCGCCACCCAGACGCTGCTGCAGATCGAGAGCGAAGGGCTAGCGACGGTTATTCCGACCGCGCGCGCGGCACACCTGACGATGAACCG
>Ga0209253_10005187_pt1 | contig 11305 bp, 13 predicted proteins | sample FrelakmetBRP12BR_FD_187145 | JGI IMG/M metagenome (GOLD analysis project Ga0209253, IMG submission 187145) | Freshwater lake sediment microbial communities from the University of Notre Dame, USA, for methane emissions studies - BRP12 BR (SPAdes)... | ecosystem: Environmental > Aquatic >...
CGCATCCCCAGCCAGCCAGATATTTTTTTGGTAAACCGTGGGTTTGACTCGCTTCAACTGACTAAGGTAAGCTATCGAGGACTCGTGGTCAGCACCTGAACACCCTCCTGCGTAAGATGCACAGTATCTTCGAGTTTAACTGTCAGGCCACCTGGCACCATCATGTGCATTTCGATTGCCAATACCATTCCCGACTCTATCAGAACATTTCCCTGCCGAACAAGGAGAGGAGGTTCATTCAATTCCAAGCCGATTCCATGTCCAACGAAATAGGCGTTTGCCTGGGATTCAAAACCCATAAAAGCCTGCCCAAGCTCCAGTTCCATTGCCCGACCTTCGGCCAGCGCGAAAGCGTCACCGGTTGTCATACGCGGGGACAGGCTATTGATCAGAAAATCAGATACTTTTCGAAGACGGCAAAAGAGGTCCAAGGCTCCTTCCGGGATTTGGCCGACTGCATACATACGGCTCTGGTCAGCATGGTAACCGTCCACGCAAGCCGGTATATCTACAAGTACCAGATCCCCCGGCTCCATAATGCGATGGGATGGGCCAGCCGGAACTGCGCTGCTGAGCCCAATGCCCGTGATCGTGTACACCGTCCCGCTTTTCTGGCGAAGGTTTGGCCCCGAAGCCAGCGGACCCCGGCCCATTACAAAGTCTGGAAACCGCATAAAGAAAATGCCCTCATGTCCGGCAAGGCGCTGAGCATTTTCCACATTTGCAGCCAGTTCCAACTCACTCATGCCTGCTCTCAGACAGGAGACTGTTGCCATATGGCCCGCATGTAACGCACAACAGGCCTTTTTAATGCTCTCTATTTCTTTCGGATCTTTGATCATACGCTGGTTCAGTATGTCACCGGAGACGTCCACCAATTCCCGCTCGCCCAAAGCTCGACTCAGCCGGCGTGATTGAAGGACAGTAAGCACGTCTAGTTCAGTACCCACCTTTTCTCGGGCTCCATCGCCCGGGAACATTTGTTGACAGATCGCCTCAATATTGGTCTCCGACACGATCCGCTCAGCTTCCAGGCCGCACTCACGGCGTGCGAACTCATATCCCTTTCGCACAAATAGCATGTGATTATTTGGTAACACTACGAAGTAAGAAGGCTGAGCAGTGCCGGTGTAGTAAAAAATGTCACGGGACTGGAAGAGAATAGCTCCTGCTAATCCACGGCCTCGCAGAACTTCCTGCAATTGATTGACGCGTCTCTCATAAACCAAAGAGTACCCCCACGATGTTTTGCCGCAGGTAAATGAGAATTCGTGTTAGGTCGGACCAAGCTACAAGGATGTAGATGTCTTCGAGCCTTAAACCTTGATTCTCATGTCCCAAAATGCCCAAACCCATCCTTCCCCTCGGCCTAGGAGTTCATTCTTAGAACTGTTTCCCACTGAATACCATCCCTTCCTTGATCCGACCCGCACCGGCAGCGCCGATTGGGTCCAATTCAGTCAATTGACGAATTCAGAAAGTACTTCCTTCAGTATTTCATCACGCTCTCGAATGTTCTCCAATACCTCATCCGGCGCTGTCCCCTGTTTACATATATTTCTGATGATTAGAAGAAGTGTGGGCATTCGTCTCAAGTTTCGAACAATTTCCCAACTCATCGCTTCATCAATATGAAATATGGCGCGATCCCAGCCTTCAAAACCCGCCGCATCAACCACGGAAGTCCTTAGCAAAGTCCAGGCGCCTTGAAGGTCGGACAAGATTGTCTTTTCGTATCCTGTTGATTCTTGTACAAACGACATAGTTTCATCCTGTTACTTGGGGAACACTGTGATTAAGTGGGCGGCAAACCAGCGGAACGGGGTTTCCGATCCATCTTTGACCGTCTATCCGCATACCGAATCTGTTTTACAATCTCCCCTAAGATTCGGTCGAATCGCTTAGACGACAATGACGTTGCTGGATATTCCACGCCTGCCTGCCGTGCTGTCTTGCTCTTGTTGAACAATTCAATGACTTCCTTCTTTGTCCAGTGCTTCTTAAAGGTAAGGGGAGATACAATCATGTGTTCGATATCCACAACCCAGCCTTCGGCGGTTGCGTCTATGAGCGGTATTTGTTCTCCCATTGGTAGCTCCATTGTATTGAGCTGCTCGTACAGTTTCCTTGAAGTCTCAGCACCAACAAGCACTCCTTTGACGTCACATATGACCGGAAACTTTGGCCGCCGAAAGAAGAATCGAATCATCCTTTGTCCTTTTTATCAATTTCCGACCGCACAGCACCGGTTTCAGGTAGCCGAGCTCCGGGCCGGGTCCCGGGTCTCGTCGCACCAAGCTACGTTGTTCATGCGCAAAAGTTATCATCCACAAACTGGGTGATCTTGGGGCACACAGTTCCAGTTTCATGCGCCAAAATGCCCCTGTAGGGTAGCGCTCCAAATGCAGCTAATCGGATACCCCGTTCTTAGAATCCCCATTTTGAGGGCAAAAACATCATTCTAAGCATCAAAACAGGGTGTTACTTGCATCAATATTTCAGGATTTCAGGAAGATGCCTTGGTCCGACCCGCCGCGCGACCCGCCGCGCGCGCCGCGCGCCGCGAGCCTCGGTCCGACCCGCCGCGACCGCCGCGATCCGCACTTATCGTTTCCGCATCGTAAGGGGCGACTTCTCCACAGCAGATCGTGCGTGTGACCTTTTCGCCTTCCGCTCGTTCTCCCCAAATTCGTGCAATGCGTCGCGCTTCTTCGACATGTGTCGTGTTGATGAGGATGATTGAATTCTTGAGCCTGTTCTGGAAACAGACACGCATCTCAATTACTTTTCGCATTGCGATCATTTCATTCTTTCCGAATTCCGAACAGGGATTATGCAGTCTGTATAATACCGCAAACACAGAATGCTTCTTTCTGCATAAGAAGTTACAGCTTTTTCTTAATCTACACTAAAAGCTCAATTATCTCAAACCATTGCCGATTATTCGCCCATATGCCGTTCCGGTTTATACTGTATAAGACAGCCTATAGCCCATCTACGGGGCTTCTGACGCCATGTCCTCCTTTGTTCAAAACATGGGTATAGATCATTGATGGGTGGCGAAGGCAATAGGTCTGCTCAGTGCGTCGACTGTAGTGGCGGGAGCGAAGAGCTTCGCGCAGTCGGTCCATCAACTTCGGCCTTGCAGAGCCGATTGATGAGGTACCGGGTTCCCCTTCGCCTGTTTTGCTCGTGCGCGTGCGGACATTCGCGTCCTGCATAGCCGTCTCCTAATCGATGCGTCAAAAGCTTCTCTGGATTTCATCCTTGACCCTTGGTAGGATATTTGCGGGACGAAACCCATTGTGGAGGAAACAGAATGAAAGTGATCAAGATCGGTGGCGGTTCTCTAAAGGGTAGAAAAAATAGTCTAGGACGTGGCGCTTGTGGGCATTGTAGGCGAGGGTCTTCTCCGTCGCAAGGGCATTGCCGCGCAGTGTTTCACAGCGGTTGCGGACCGAAGCGTTAACGTTGAAATGATCTCTTTCGGACCCTCGGACGTGGCCGTTTACTTTCTCGTGCGCAACAAGGATCTTCAAAAGTCGGTGGAAGCCATCCACACGACGTTTTTCTCAACGGGGTTGGAGTCTCTCTAATGTCGGACGTTCACTGCCCTAGCATTTGTGGAGAAGTTCAAAAGCGAACCGCAGAATGTCGAACAAGAAATAACGAAGGCCGAAGTAGAAAACCGGAGTCATTAAACTTGATGTTCTCGTAAAAAGTCGTCACTCCGGTGAAAACCGGGGTCCAGAGATTTAGTAACGAGTTGAAAATACTGGATTCCGGCTTCCGCCGGAATGACGGGAAAAGCCGTTTCCCGACTTCTTACGAGTTCATTAAACTTCATCATTCGAAATTCCTTGTTCGACATTCGACATTCGTTCAACTCATCAGCTTCGGGTAGTCGGTTCCGGCCATAAGGCTATATTCGGAATGTCCCTGAGCAAACGCATTCGAGAACTCCGCTCCCTCCTGCCCCACACCATGCTGCGGGACCGGGAAATCCTGTCCAATCGCCTCAACAGCATCTTCCGGCAGGTCGGCCGGAAAGGAGAGCCGGAGAAGCTTGCGGGCCTTCTTGCCTCGATTGAACGACGAGCCCTCACTTCGGTCGAGGAAAGAAAGAACCGTCTCAACAACAGGCCCCAAGTTACTTTTCCCGAAAGCCTCCCCATCACCTCCAAGCGAGAGCAAATCGTCCGGCTGATCAAAGAGAACCAGGTCGTCATTGTTTCAGGAGAGACCGGCTGCGGAAAGAGTACCCAGATTCCCAAGATGTGCCTGGAGGCGGGAAGAGGGCTTGCGGGGAAAATCGGATGCACCCAACCCAGAAGAATCGCGGCGATCACCATTGCCCACCGCATCGCAGAGGAACTGGGTGAAGGGATGGGCCGATCGGTCGGTTACAAAATCAGGTTCAGAGATAAAAGCAGCAAGCAGGCTTTCATTAAGATCATGACCGACGGAATGCTCCTTGCCGAAACCCAGGGGGATCCCGGATTTTATGAGTACGACACCCTGATCATCGATGAAGCGCACGAAAGAACTCTGAACATCGATTTCATCCTCGGAATCCTCCGCACTTTGCTTCCTCAAAGACCGGAACTCAAGCTGATTATTACTTCCGCCACGCTGGACACGGAGAAGTTCTCTGCGGCCTTCGGTCATGCACCGGTCGTCAACGTGGAAGGCCGAACCTACCCGGTGGAAGTGGAGTACCTGCCCATCGATCCTGATCTGGAGGACGAGGGTGAGCTCACCTACGTGGACATGGCCGTCAAGGCCATCGACGGTCTTCGAGAGAAGAAAAGGTACGGAGACATCCTCGTCTTCATGCCTACTGAGGAGGACATCCTCGAGACCTGTGAAAGGCTCGAAGGCCGCCGGTACCCGGGGACAACGATCCTCCCCCTCTTTGCCAGGCTCCAGGCCTCTGAGCAGGGACGGGTCTACTCGGTGAGCGGTTCCAAAATCGTTGTGGCCACGAACGTGGCAGAGACCTCTCTCACCATCCCGGGAATCAAGTATGTTATTGACACGGGATTGGCCAGGATCTCCCAATACCTTCCGCGGACCCGCACCACAAGCCTTCCCATAAGCCCTATATCGCAAAGCAGCGCAGACCAGAGAAAAGGACGGTGCGGCCGCGTTCAGCGTGGGGTCTGCATCAGGCTTTATTCTGAAGAGGACTATGAATCAAGGCCTCCCTTCACTCTGCCGGAGATTCAGAGGTCCAACCTCGCTGAAGTGATCCTGCGCATGCTTTTCCTGAAACTGGGCCAGCCCTCCACGTTCCCATTCCTGGATCCGCCTGGCGAAAAAAGCGTGAAAGACGGCTTGGACCTTTTGGTGGAACTGGGTGCCCTCACCAGAGAAGGAGATCTGCCTGCACTCACCAGCAAAGGCGAGCTCATGGCCCGGATGCCGCTGGACCCCAGGGTCTCGCGGATGATGATCGAAGCAAGCCAGGAAGGCTGTCTGGGTGAAGTAGCGGTCATTGCAGCGGCTCTCAGCATCCAGGACCCAAGGGAAAGGCCGGCGGAAAAGGCCCCACAAGCAGACCAGGCTCACAGTCCCTTCAAGGACCCTGACTCGGATTTCCTCACGCTCCTGAATATCTGGAACCGTTACCATCGCGAGTGGGACGCCTTAAAGACACAAAACAAGATGAGAAAATTCTGCAAGCAGTATTTTCTCTCTTATCCCCGCATGAGGGAATGGGTTTACACCTATGAGCAGATCAGGGGCATACTGGAAGAGCAGAAGATCGGTCTTCAAGAGAACACGCTGAATTCTCGATACGCTCGAATCCACCGATCCGTTCTCAGCGGTTTCCTGTCCAATATTGCCTTAAAAAAAGAGAAAAACATGTACCAGGCGGCAAGGGGAAGAGAAGTCATGATCTTCCCTGGCTCCACCCTGTTCAACAAATCCCCGGCATGGATTGTCGCTGCTGAGATAGTGAAGACCTCCCGCCTCTTTGCACGGACCATTGGAAAAATCGAACCGGATTGGCTCGAACCTCTGGGCGGAGACCTTTGCAAGTCAACCACCTTTGACCCGCACTGGGACAGGAGCCTCGGAGAAGTTCGGGCCTTTGAGCAGGTATCCCTGTATGGCCTCGTCATTGTCCAGCGAAGACCGATCTCCTACGGCCCGATCTCTCCGGAGGAGGCACACCGCATCTTTGTTCAAGAAGCCCTGGTGGAAGGAGAGGTAGTCGAACCCCTGCCCTTCCTCATTCACAACCAGACTCTCATTCGGAAGCTCAAAACCGTGGAGGAGAAACTGAGACGCCGTGACATTGTCGCAGGCGATCCGGCCATTGCGGACTTTTATTCCGCGAGGCTCGAAGGGGTTTATGATATCCGGACACTGAAAAAGAGAATCAACGAAAAAAGAGGCGACGCCTTCCTGAGGCTGAAAGAAGACGATCTCCTGCTTTCCCGGCCTGGCGAAGAAATCGAGCGTTATCCGGATCGCATGGCTGCGGGAGAAAGGACCTACGACTGCACCTACGCCTTTGCTCCCGGCAGGGAGGAAGACGGGGTCACCCTGAGAGTCCCCTCAGGACAGGTCTCGGTGGTGCCTCCCGAATGCCTGGACTGGAGCGTGCCAGGGCTCTTGAAAGAGAAAGTGACCGCTCTCATCAAGGGACTTCCCAAGAGCTACAGAAAACAGTTGGTGCCTGTGCCTCAAACCGTGGAGGTCATTTTGCAGGAGATGGAAAAAGGGGAACCGTCTCTGATCAATGCGCTATCGCGTTTTGTGTACAGGAAATTCGGCGTGGACATTCCTGCTTCTGTCTGGGCCGGCGTGGAGATCCCGGACCACCTGAACATGAGGGTTTCCGTTGTTGACCATTCAGGAAAAGCCCTGGAATCAGGCCGGGACATCCATCTTCTGATCCAGTCTGATGAGAGAAGGCATGGGGCGGAGTCTTCATCGGCCTGGAAGAGGGCCCTGGAGAAATGGGAACGACAAGGAATCACCACCTGGGATTTCGAAACATTGCCTGAAACCGTTTCTTTGACCGAACGCCTTCTCGCCTACCCCGCTCTGGCACCTGAGAAAGATTCTGCAAGCATTCGCCTGTTCCGCACTCAGCAGCAAGCGCTTGCGTCCCATGAAAAGGGAGTCCAACTCCTTCTAACGCTACAACTTGCAAAAGATCTCAGGCATCTCCAGAAATCCCTCACGCTCCCTTCAGAAGCTTATGCAGGAGCAAGATATTTCGGTGGAATGCAGGCGATGGAAGAACTCCTCTATCAAGCCCTCCGGAGGCACCTGCTCAGAAAGAATCTGCGCACGGAAAAAGCGTTCCTGGCCCACGCTGAATCCTGCAAACAGATCATGTTCGAAGCGGGAAAGGAGCTCAAGAACACGGCGGTGAGGATCCTAGAGGCCTACGATAGGACACGATCCACCCTTCAGACCATCGAGAAAGCAAATCCTTCGAACGGAGCCGTGCCGGCTCTTTGCGGTCAAATCCGAAAAGAGCTCGATGCGCTGGTCCCGAGAAACTTTCCAGACCTTTACTCCCCGGAAGACTTGACCCACTTGCCCCGTTATCTCAAGGCCCTTGAGGTGAGGGCGGAGCGAGGGGCCCATCATCCTGAAAAGGATAAGGCTAAAGAGACCCAGATTGAGGAATTTGCCGAGGCACTCCGAACGATGAAAGAGAGTATTGGTCCTTCCACCTCCAATGAGAAACAGGCTGCTGTGGAAAGCTTCCGCTGGATGCTCGAAGAGTTCAGGGTTTCTCTCTTTGCCCAGGAATTGAAAACCCGGTTCCCGATTTCAAGGAAAAAGCTCGAAGAAAAAAGAAAAGAAATCGAGCGGCTGGTTTAGCTCAAGAAGTAAGGAGCTCGTCCCAATGCTTAAAAAACTGGTCGAGCCATTCATCGAAGGTGAGGTATTTGCCGGTGCCGTGATCATAGGTAGGCTCAAGAGTCTTCTTGTCCCCTTTGCTCTGCTGCTCCTCCGCCCATCGCCTCAAGAGGTCCTCGGCCTCTTTTTTGGAAAATCCGTACTGCTCACAGAGCACCCTTGCGCCTCCCGCATTTCTAAAGACAGCAGCCATTTGCCACAACGCCTTTTCCTGAAGATCCTTCACCTCTGAAAGAGGCAGGGCAGAGGATTTGGCAAGAGCAGCGGCTCTTACAAACCGCTTCCCTTCGATTTCAGCCTTGAGTTCTTCTTGCAAGGTGGTTTCGTTCGTCATTGGCGAATACCTTTCCAGGTTCTGTTCAAATCACCGTCTCTCATACTCTAACATCCCCTTCACACCCTTGGCAATCGCTGTGTAGGTCTCGAGAAAATTATATTGCATTCAGCGCATCCATGACCCTATCCTAAGAGACCAATGCACCGATCATGATGGATTGACGGGGGAATAGGTCGTGGATGAATTTCAAGTAAAGCGAATGTTTGAGTCCATCGCTTTCTCCTACGACTTCCAGAACAGCTTTCTATCTCTGGGTCGAGACATCTCGTGGAGGCGGACTCTGGCCAGATCCATCAAGGTCCCGCGAGGCGGCGTGGTCCTGGATCTGGCAACAGGCACCGCAGAGCTCGCTATGGAAATCTGCATTCATCATCCTGGGGTAAGGGTCGCAGGACTGGACTTCTCGCCCCGCATGCTCGCCATCGGTCAGAGGAAAGTCCAAGCCAAAGGTCTGTGGAGACGTATCGACCTCAATCTTGGGGATGCCCGCCGGTTGCCTCTCAAAGCCGGCTCCATCGATGGCGCGACCATGGCCTTTGGCATTCGAAACATCCAGGAGCAGGGAGACGTTCTAAAGGAGATCTGGCGTGTCCTCAAAAAGGGAGGTTCACTCTGGATCATGGAGTTTGACTGTCCGGACCATCCTGTGCTTGGAAGGCTTTATCGGCTCTACTTCGATCACATCCTGCCGCCTATAGGCAACTGGCTTTCGCGAACGGATTGTGCCTACACGTATCTCGCAAGATCCGTTCATGGGTTCCCGAGCGAAAAAGAGTTTCTCCAGGAAATCGCTGCTGCGGGCTTTAAGACCCTCGGGGTAAAGAAACTCTCTCTTGGGATTGCGAAAATTTACCGTGCCATTAAAAGAGGGGAGGACTCAAACGAATGAAGATTCCTTGGATCTCGGCTCAGGTTGCTCCCACGTCTACATGAGCACGGCAGGGAACCTGAGTGCGGTGTTTGTTTTTGGGGACGAGATCAGAACCCTGATGCATGGAGATCCCGAGCAGATTCTCGATTTCCTGAAGCTTGCAACAAGAGTGAACAAAAAGATTCGCCAGAACCTCTTTTTCTCCGGTCTCTACAACTTCATTGCTGTTCCAATTGCTATGAGTGGGCTGCTGAATCCTCTCATTGCTGTGTCTGCTATGCTTCTCAGCAGCCTGAGCGTGATCGGCAACACTCTCCTTCTCGTTAAGGTGACGCGCTGATAGGTGGGATGACTATTTCGCATACAGCATCGGGGGTCTTGATTAGATACTGCAACGCAAAGTCTAGTCCAGTATTTCGAGAACACACCGTTTCTTTATTTTGGCAGAGGCCCCTGTCAGTATGCACCTGATCGCTTCTGCTGTGCGCCCATGCTTGCCAATCACTTTTCCAACGTCACCCTTGGCCACTCTTAATTCAATCACCGTAACATTGTGTCCCTGTATTTCCGTGACCACAACCTGTTCAGGAGTGTCCACCAGAGCCTTTGCCATACGTTCGACCAGTTCCTTCATTTGAGTTCAACCTCCAGTGTAATCTCAAGCAGTGATACAACCACAATTTGCCATTCAAGAGCAGAGGTGTTCAGTGAGAAACATAGTCCGGCTCCAAAAGGAGCAAAGCTCGCACATTTTGATGGGTTCTTGTATGGACTAACCTCCTACATGGAGGTCAGGAGTATGAAAGGGAAAACACCTAAACCATGGGAAGACAAAAACGTCCAAAAGTCAAGCAAAAGAATTGGAAGCCCTCAGGCCTACAAGGCAAAGAACCAATCCTTAAACCGGGTATCCGAGTAACTGAAAATGTTCTGCATTAGTTCCATGACTTTCCTGGTAATAGGCCCTGGCGCCTCAAGGGTCCGGTCCTCAAAACGACTTACAGGCAAGACCTTTATGCCCGTATGACACACAAAAATCTCGTCTGATGTGAAAAGCGCTTCCGGCAAAATCGTCTCCTCAGAGACGGGAATGCCGATGCTCGGTGCAGCCTGGACAATGGACATGCGGGTGATGCTTGACAGGATTCGGCCCAATGGGGGTGTCTTGAGGATGCCGTCTTTGACCAAGAACACGGATTCGATGGAACCTTCGGCCAGAAAACCGTCAGTCCCCAAGATGAAGCCCACATTAAACCCTCGGCGGTTTGCGTCTCTTCGCGCCAGATAGCCGTTCAGGTAGTTGGAACAGGCCTTGGCCGCAACCGGCACCGTTTCAGGGTGTATTTTGCGCCACTTGGAAAGGCAGGCTGAAATCGGTTGAGCATTGTCCAGGCCCAGTTCCTTACTCTCTGGAATTGCAAAGATGGCCAAATCGAGTTTGGATTCCAGGACCAGTTGAATAATCGCCTCTTCTCCCCAATAGGCCAGTATCTTGATCAAGCCTCGACCCATGTTGTTGGCTCGCACTGTCTTTGCGACAGCCTCTGCGATCTCCTCCCTGGAATAGGCCATCTTCATGCCCAGAAGCTCAGCGCTTGTCATTAACCGGTTGAGGTGCTGGTCCATGCGGAAAGCCATCGGACCATCCGGCCCCTCATGAATGCCAAAGACCTCAAAAATGGCAGAGCCCCGTGAGAATCCATGGGATAGAAGTGGTACCGTGGCCTTTTCCCAAGGGATCAGGTCGCCATTTAACCAGACTTTGCCTTTTTCGCTCATCATCCTATCCTTTCTTAGTTTGTGTGCTCATGATCAATTCAGGTGGTTTGTGGGACACTCGGAATACAGGCCTCAGCAGGAGGCATCAGGATGCCCCCGAGAGGGTCCAAGCTTGGGTAACTCCCGCCGAACTCTACCAAATCGAAACATAAACATCAATCGATGGCACGGATCGCACAGAAGCCTTCATTCTCGAATGCCGCGCATCTGGCCTAAATTTATTACTCTCAGACCTTTCCTAACTTCTCAGTATCCCGAGCACGGCATTTTGGGGTATGAATGTTTCCAAAAACAGAAACGAGGATGAAATGACCTTTCACGACAAGAGAAGAAAAAACAATGCCTAAGGAAAAGGATACGAAAAGGACTGGTCTATTTTGGGATGATTGATTTTTGATATATTGCCGCCGCCACAGCAAAGAGGAGGC
>Ga0209253_10005188_pt1 | contig 11304 bp, 7 predicted proteins | sample FrelakmetBRP12BR_FD_187145 | JGI IMG/M metagenome (GOLD analysis project Ga0209253, IMG submission 187145) | Freshwater lake sediment microbial communities from the University of Notre Dame, USA, for methane emissions studies - BRP12 BR (SPAdes)... | ecosystem: Environmental > Aquatic >...
AAGCTCATCTGTTTCATACAATAGAGTTCGGAGTAGCTAGCCCATTCTTGGGTGAGAGAGGGAGGCTCCACGGTCAAAGACCGTAAGACGTGGGATGTCCGTCCCTTCGAGACTTGGACGTAGGACGTGAGAAACGAAACGTGATGCGTCCTAACTAGTTGCATAGGGCGCAACAGACGTGCGTCCTAGCGCAGCAGACTTCCGAGTGAGTCCCACGAGAATCGCGAGAAGAACGGACATCCCAGCGTAGCGGTCGTTTTTCGGAAATACGGCAAAAAAGAGAGGGTGACCTGTCTGCCGGTGCTTCAGCGGAGGTAGCGGGAGTTCAAGTAATAAGGCAGGATCAAGGGATTAGAGGGGTATGGATTAACTAGCCCATTCTTGGGCGTGAGGGGGAGGCTCTCACGGCTTTGCCGGGAGAGGGGGTGACGCAAACCTCAGCAATAGAACGGCTACCGCATCAAAATTGGGGGGATGATGCGGTAGCCTGAGGGAGGGAGTGGGGCGCTTAGCGCGCGCCCACCTTCTTTGCAGCAATCTTTGACTCAGAACTGAGTATCCTCTTCGCGCTCTCGTCAAGCACGTCAGTGATGAAGGGGATATTGGTCTCTATTTCAGTCTCTCTGTTAGCCGAGAAGATATCGTTCCTTGAAATCTCAGATATTCTGAACCGACGAGCGCCTGCCATTAACTGCTGGAAGCCTGCGGCAAGTTTATCGACCAGTGTCCACATTGCAATGGCACCGTAGGGGACGTTCTTCATCTCGTCTTCGCCAACTTTTTTCTGTACATCATAGTATCCGGCAAAGATCTCGTCTGCACTGACGCCAAGTTCTTTGACTGATGCCGGCAGCTCATCCCAGTTACCATTTACTTTTGCCTTCCTGTCAGGATTAAGTACACCTTCAATATTTGAGCCAACAAAGCCCGGAATCATAGCAGCTCTACCCATACAAATGAGTTTCGTGAAAGGAGCGCCTAGGGCGAGAGCCTTAAAGATGTGGTCTTCGCGGGCAAGACCGCCTGCAAAAGCAATGTCGACAACCTTTACACCTTTTGCAGCAAGCATTGCGGCGTATTCATAGGTCTTGGAGTGGAGAAGGATTGAAGGTACACCCCATGACTCCATCATGTTCCAAGGGCTCATGCCTGTTCCGCCACCGGAACCGTCAACGGTGAGAAGATCAAGCTCTGCATCACTTGCATACTTGATTGCCATGGCAAGGGCTTCCATGCCATAAGAACCAGTCTTGAGAGAGATTCTCTGGTAACCAATCTTGCGGAGATATTCGACAGCAGTCATGAACGATTCTTCAACCTGGTCCGCAGATGAAAGATCTGTATATCCGAGTCTGCTGTGGCGGGCAAAGGTCTTGATTGCGCCATGTTCGAAGGCCTTCTGAACTTCCGGTTTCGTTGGGTCCGGGTCGACTACATAGCCCCTATCCTTCAAGAAAAGTGCATAGCCGAGGCTGTCAACCTGGATCTCGCCGCCGATATCCTTGGCTCCCTGGCCCCACTTGAGCTCGATAATAACTTTGTCGCCATATTTTTCGATAACGTACTCAGCTACACCGTTTCTTGTATCCTCTACGTTCATCTGTACAATAATTGCACCGTATCCATCAAAATAGCGGAGGTAGGTATCAATCCTGCGATCGAGTTCCGGCGCCTTTACAATCTTGCCGTTCTTGATGACTGCTTCCCGGTCAATACCAACGACATTCTCACCAACCACGATGGGTATTCCCACAAGGGCAGCGCCAGCGGCAAAAGAATCCCAGTACTTCGCCGCGATGAATGTGGAACCCAGCGCGCCGGTCATTATCGGAACCTTACATTTTGTCTTTACTACACTGCCAAACTCGGTCTCGATATTCACACTGGGGAAGATACAGTCATCGGCGGAGTTGGAAAGTCCACTGGGAAGTCCACTCACACCGTAGTTATATCCCTGGATTCTCAATGAATTATATGCAACTCCAACGTGCATGGTGTTGCCGCTTCCTGCTGTCACCTCTCCAAAATCTCTTGGGTAAAGCATTTTTCTGCCCTTGAGGCTGGAAAGAAAAGTCTCACACTTACCCTTGCAATCAGCGCGGCATAACGTACAAAGACCGGACTCTGCCGGATTACCCCTGTTCACCGTCCCTAATGCATCGTTTGATTTTGGCCACTCAATCATGTGATCCTCCTGTTTTATTAATTCGGCAATTGTTTGCCATCAATACGGCAATCTATTGCCATATATTTGTGTAATTGTAGAATTACATACTATCAATCGCCGTTTTTTATGTCAAGTATTTATTGATGTTATTTATTAATAAACATAGTACTTGCCGTTTTATAAGATGACTGTTATAATTATTATACGGCATACTTGCCGTTTATTATAATTTTATTGCCACTTAAATGATTATGCTTACGGGGTAAGATGAATATGGAAGAAAAAAGAAGACCGAAAGAACTTTTGATCCTCAAAGCCCTGAGAAACAGTAAAACAGCACTGTCAAGCGCCAGGATTGCCGATGAGCTCCAGTCTCTTGGTTATGAAATCAGCGAAAGGACCGTTCGCCTCTACCTTCAACAGCTTCTTGCCCAGGGCTTAACCATGATTAACGGCAAAAGGGGTCAACTCATTTCCGAAAAAGGTTTGAAAGAGCTCGAATCCTCAAAAATCATTGAAAAAGTCGGTTTCCTTTCGGCAAAGATAGATCAGATGACATACCGGATGAACTTCGATCTCAATACAACATCCGGCAGCGTAGTGATTAATATAACGATTGTTGACCCCAGATTTTTCGCAAAAAATATTCCATATATCGGTAAGGTCTTCGCAGACGGTTATGCCATGGGAAACCTCATCACCTTTCTTGGCCCAGGGGAAAGCTTGGAACACATTACAATTCCAGAAGGCATGATAGGGGTTGGTACGGTCTGTTCCATAACCCTTAACGGAGTCCTTCTGAAACATGGCATCCCCACAAACTCCCGATTTGGAGGACTGCTCGAGCTTGTTGACAAGAAACCTATTCGCTTTGTTGAGGTTATCATGTATGACGGGACGAGCATAGACCCCCTCGAAGTCTTTATCCGAAGCGGAATGACAAACTACATGGGGGCAATCAAGACGGGAAACGGGAGGATCGGGGCGAGCTTCAGGGAGTTCCCCGCTGAAAGCCGGGAAACTGTTGAACATCTCGGCGAAAAGCTGGAGAGAATAGGTCTCGGTGGATTGGTAACAATTGGAAAACCAGGTCAAAGTGTCCTTGACATACCGGTCAGTGAAGGCAGAATCGGGGCAATCGTGATCGGGGGACTCAACCCGGTTTCCATCCTTGAAGAGACGGGCATCAGGGCATATTCAAGGGCACTGGGGGGGCTCATTGATTTTAACAGACTCTTCAGATACGAAGAAATGGAAAGCCGCATCCAGCAATTCCTGCATTAAACCAGGGTTTTCCTTAAAGATGAGCACATGTGTCGGGAAATTCCTCGCAAACACGCTCATTCCGTTCCAGCGACTCCACTCGCTCGCGTTCAGATTCGGAACTTTCGCATATGCGAAAGACCAAGTTTCCTCTCTTCTCGACGGTTTGCTTAGGAATTACCCGACACCATACCATCATGAATTATTTGGATTAAACCCTTTATTCCAGCCGGAATTCCCGGTATACTTAGGAGGATAAAACAGTCATATGAAATCATCCTTTCCAGCAAGCACAGGTCTTCCAGGCCTTGATGAGGTACTTAACGGGCTCCGTCTCGGGGACAATGTAGTCTGGCAGGTTGACGAGATAGAGGATTATCGCCATTTTGTCCTCCCCTTTACTTTAATTGCCATCAAGGAACAGAGGAGGATCGTCTACATGCGGTTCGCCGACCATGATCCGCTCCTTGAGCCTTCTGAACATGTAAAGATATATTCGCTGGATGCACACACCGGTTTTGAAACCTTCACAACCCAGGTATACGGCATTGCCACTGCCGAAGGAAGAGAGGTCTTCTATGTTTTTGATTGCCTTTCCTTCCTCCAGTCAGCCTGGGCAACTGATCTCATGACGGGTAACTTTTTCGTGGTCACGTGTCCATACCTCTTTGAGTTGGACACCATTGCCTATTTCTCCATCATGAGGCACAGCCATTCCTTCAAGACAGTAGCCCGCATCCGGGAGACCACCCAGTTATTGCTGGAGGTGTACAACCCCGGGGGTGATTACTGCGTCCATCCCCTGAAGGTATGGAACCGGTATTCGCCAACTATGTTTTTTCCTCACCTTGAAGAGGGTAATGAGTTTACCCCCATTATCAACAGCGTCGATGCTACCCAACTCTTCTCCGATATATCGAGGCGGGAGGCACAAAGCCCGCGAAGATACCTCGATTACTGGGATCGTCTTTTCATGAAAGCAGAGGATCTTTCCAAGAGGCCCTGCAAACCCGAAGAGCGGCAGGAGATGATCGATGAGCTCTGCCGGATCATGATCGGTAAGGAAAGCAGGATACTCGCTCTTGCGAGAAATATTTTCACCCTTGAAGACCTTTTGAATATCAAGTCACGGGTTATTGGAACAGGCTTTGTGGGAGGAAAGACTGTGGGAATGCTTCTGGCACGCAAGATTCTGGAGCTTGACACAGGGCTTCCCTGGCAAGACTACCTGGAACAACACGACTCTTTCTATGTGGGTTCCGACATTTTCTACACCTATATCGTCCAGAATGGTCTCTGGAAGCTCCGTATGGAACAAAAAACAAAGGAAGGTTATTTCGATGCTTCCATTCCCCTCAGGGAGAAGATGCTGAGTGGTACCTTTCCCTACGAGATCAAAGAACAGTTCCAGCAACTCATCGAGTACTTTGGCCAGTCTCCCATTATCGTCCGGTCAAGCAGCCTCCTCGAGGATGCCTTCGGTAATGCCTTTGCGGGTAAATACGACAGTATCTTTTCAGTCAACCAGGGCTCCCCTGAGCAGCGCTATAACGACTTCGTGGAGTCGGTACGAAAGATCTTTGCTAGCACAATGAATGAAGACGCCCTCACATACCGACTTCAGAGGGGGCTTGACCAGCATGACGAGCAGATGGCGCTCCTTGTTCAGAGAGTCTCAGGGTCATACAGGAAGCACTATTTCTTTCCAGACCTTGCCGGCGTTGGCATCTCGTACAATAACTTTGTATGGAAAGAGGGGATGGATCCGAAGGCAGGGATGTTACGTCTCGTTGCAGGCCTTGGCACGAGGGCCGTAAACAGGGTTGAGAGTGATTACCCGCGCACCGTGGCCCTCGATAATCCCCAGTACCGTCCTCATGCCAGCTTGGATGAGGCGCGCCGCTTTTCACAACACGACCTCGATGTCCTCAATATTGAAAGCAACTCGCTCGAAACAATCTCGCTCCTTGAAAAGGCTCACGAGGGGCTCAATATCAAGTTAGATCTCTTCGGCATCAGGGACCAGGAAACGACGCAAAGGATGAGAGAACTTGGCCATCGTGATCGGGAGGCATGGATCCTAACATTTGACAACCTTCTCTCCCGCTCGTCACTTACAGGGGTGATGCACCGTATGCTAAAGAAGCTCGAGGAAATATACGATTACCCCGTGGAAACAGAATTCACCGTCAATTTCACCCAAAACAACGCTTATAAGATTAATCTTCTTCAATGCAGGCCTGTTCAAACCAGGGGTCAGGCTCAACGGGTTAAGATACCCGTTGACGTGGAACATAAAAATGTATTTATCTTCCTCGAGGGCCAATTTATGGGTGGCAGCGTTGTCCAGGACATAGGTCGGGTCATCTTTATTGATCCAATAGCTTACAGCAGACTTCCACTATCAGACAAGTATTCCATTGCACGACTCATTGGGAGACTCAATAAACTCATTAAAAACCGCGATGAGACACCTACCATGCTTTTAGGGCCTGGCAGATGGGGCACCACTACTCCTTCCCTGGGTGTTCCCGTTCGCTTTTCTGAGATCAATAACGTGACCTTTCTTGGAGAGATTGCCTATACGGACGGTAACCTCATGCCGGAGCTTTCTTTTGGCACCCACTTCTTTCAGGATCTCGTTGAGACAAGTATCTTCTACCTTGCTGTCTTCCCTGATAACCCTGAAGTTATATTTCACCGGTCTATCCTCGACCGGTTTGAGAATGTGCTCGAAACGCTTGTGCCGGGAAATCAGAAATATCAAGATGTTATAAAGGTATATGAAGCAGGCAAACAGGGCCTCCGCATTATGGCAGACATTGTTTCGCAGAAGCTGATTTGTTTTATTAAAGAAAGTTCGGAGTTAACAATTCAGAGTTCGGAGTAGCTAGCCCATTCTTGGGCGCGAGGGGGAGGCTCAACGAGCCGGGGTACCCACCCGGTGAGTGGGTCGCGCTGAAGGGGCGACCACCCATGCGGGTGACAGGCGTGAACCCCAGCTATTGGTACAAAAGGCTACTCACCGCCTCATTGAAGGTGAGTAGCCTCGAATACTCGTAGAGTGTTGACATTGCCTTGCTCTCGGTAAATATACCTGCTTCTTCCGCAGCAGCAATCGGGTTAAGGCCACCAACGACAAGCATACCCACCTTGTCAACCCCCACAGGCACATCCAGGAGGGGCTGATTTGGCTTTCCAAAGAGAATGTTGCCCCCCACCCCTTTGCTAAACATTTTTTCCCTGAGGATCTCAGCCTCCCTCATACTCACTACCGGTATCTCGCGAAAACTTGCGAGGATTTTTCCATTGCTGTGGGCAATAACGCCAGTCACATCAGTTGTTCTGCTCTTGATCAGAATCTCCAGTGGATCCATAGATGAGCCTTCATAGCTGATGAGTGAGGTAAATCTACTGGGAACCCCGTCTTCGATCTCGACAACACCGCCGTACCGCGAGGTTACCGGTATCCCTGATTTGAGGAAGATGCCATTCAGGGTGATGCTGCAAACAGTCCCAAGGCCCACACATCCCTCTGGCACCTGAACATCGCCTATCCTCTCCCCTCCCTTTGCAAGGATTATCCTGTTACTCATCACATAGGGGGAAGCAAACACTTCTGATACAATTTTCACAACATCCCTTAGTTTTTTCTCTGAAAAAAAAGATATGTTGAGGATGATGTTTCCCTTGAGGGTATCGATATTGAAATCCGTAAGATAGGAAAGGCTATCGATCTTGCTGATGATAAAGTTGACCCTTTCTGAAACAAAGGCCTTGTTGACCTCCCCCTTCCCCTTTTCTGTTATAGTCCTCCCCCTTTTTCCCTGGACCCTAGTCATGCCCATGTGGTCGAGAAGTTTGAGGTAATGGCGTACTGTCCTTTCAGAGAGCTCTATCCCGTGGTTCAAGAGCTCTCTGGACAGTTCAATGGAACCTACGACGTCCTCGTGTTTATCGAGAACCCGCAGGATAGTGAACATGGTTCGATTCATTAAACGATTCCGCCCGCGAGCATTGCCCTGGCTACCTTCATAAATCCTGCGATATTGGCTCCTGCTACATAGTCACCTTTTTTGCCATAGGCTTCGCTTGCTTCAAGAGAAGCCTTGTGAATACCCTTCATGATTTTGAGAAGAAGTGCGTCAACCTCCTCACGGGTCCATGACATCATGAGGCTGTTCTGGCTCATTTCAAGGCCCGACACAGAAACGCCACCTGCATTGGCAGCCTTGCCAGGGCCGAAGAGAACATTATTGTCCTGAAAGATTTTCACTGCCTCGGGAGTGGATGGCATATTGGAACCCTCGGCAACACAGATGCAACCATTTTTTACCAGGGCCTCCGCATGGCTACCCTCTATCTCGTTCTGGGTTGCACAAGGCAGCGCCACATCGACCTTAAGACCTTCGTCCCTGATCACATCCCAAATGCTGTCGCCTATATAGCAAACGCTGCCGTATTTGTCGGCGTATTCTTTAATCCTTCCACGCTTTACATTTTTAAGCTCCATTATGAAATCAGATTTGTCTCCGCAAATACCCTCTTCATCAACAATGGTTGCTCCAGAGTCACAGAGGGAGACCACCCTGCCGCCAAGCTGGTTAACCTTTTCCATGGCATACTGGGCCACGTTGCCGGAGCCGCTGATTGCTACCGCCTTTCCTTTAAAATCAAGCCCCCTTGTTGCCATCATCTCTGCTGCAAAGTAAACGGCGCCGTACCCTGTTGCCTCAGGCCGGATGAGGCTTCCGCCATATTCAAGCCCTTTTCCCGTGAGGACGCCAGTGTGCTCATTCATGATCTTTTTGTAATAGCCAAACATGTAACCAATTTCCCGACCTCCTACACCGATGTCACCAGCCGGTACATCCGTATTAGGACCAATGTGCCTGTAGAGTTCCCGCATGAAGGCATGACAGAAGCGCATCACCTCGTCATCAGACTTGCCTTTCGGATCAAAGTCAGAGCCACCTTTGCCTCCTCCCATGGGAAGGGTGGTAAGGGAGTTCTTGAAGATCTGCTCGAAACCGAGAAACTTAAGGATGCTGAGGTTTACCGAGGGATGAAAACGAAGTCCACCCTTGTATGGCCCGATTGCATTGTTGAACTGGATCCTGAATCCACGATTTATCTGCACTTCACCCTTGTCATCAACCCATGGCACCCGGAAAGTAACGGTACGATCCGGCTCAACAATACGCTCGTAGATGGCAGCCTTGACGAACTCCGGATGCTTTTCAACGGTAGGCTCCAGACTCTCCATTACCTCGGTAACTGCCTGATGGAACTCGGGTTCCCTTGGGTCGCGCTGTTTCACTTTTTCAATAATTTCGTGTACTAATGACATGATACTCCTCCCTTTTAGATATGAAATTTGACTACTTTTGTTTACTTAAGACCTGGACAACCTCCCCAAATAATAAGCGAGCAGATGGATCTTATCCCTGATGCCAATGGAATAATGGTCAGCTTCCCATTCTTCCTCCATCTCCTTGAGGACGCACAAGGCTTTATTGATGAGGCTTGCTTCTTCCCTGCCATCCATAGACCCGCCATCATATTCGTTTGATAATACATCGTATGCGGCAGTCATTGCCGTCTTAAGGGAAATTACTTTGCAGTGGGCTTCCATCTTTCACCTCGTTCTAGGTTTAATGATGCCATAGGTGTAGTAGAACCCAAAACACTGGGGGCTATCAATCAGGGCAAAGCTAATAATTATACCAGTGAAAGTACTCTTAATTGATTAGGGGAATCCCTTATAAACCTGTAAAGTATTGATTAACAGCTTTCTATCCAGTGGACTGCGTGTTTCATGAGCTCTGTTGCATTTTTTAAATTTAACTTTTCTTTTATATTTGCACGGTAAGTCTCGACCGTTTTAACACTCACATGGAGTTGATCAGCAATCTGCCGTGTTCCAAAACCCTGACCGATCAGTTGAAATACCTCCATTTCGCGGTCACTCAGAAGCTCCTCTGGAGAAGATACACCCTCGGCCTTACCGTCAACAAATCTTTTTACAATGTTCGCGCTCACGCGCTCACTTACGTAAAGCTCTCCCCGCAACACTTTGCGAATTGCCTCCATCATTTTCTCAATAGCTTCCTGCTTCATAATATAGCCCCTCGCACCCGCCCTGAGGGCCCTCTCGGCATAGAGTGACTCATCGTGCATTGAAACAACAAGGACAGGGATATTTTCAAAACGGGCCCTGATGAGCTTGGTAAGCTCTATACCATCAATACCCCTCAATGAAATATCCACTATAGCAAGGTCAGGTTTTACCTTTTTTAGAAGCTCCAGGGCAATCTCGGCGTTTTCCGCCTCACCACACACGGTTAGGTCAGGCTCCTGGTTGATGAGCTGGGTAAGACCCTTTCGAACGATGGGATGATCGTCGACAATAAAAATCCTGTTTTTCTGCTTTGCTGTAACAACTTGTTTTCGCGTCACATCTTCCTCCTTCCTTTTTCATCCTCTTTCGTCTGAAAAGAACAGCTCACGACAGTGCCGTTTCTATCGCTTCGAATATCGATGTTTGCCCCTACCATGTTCGCCCTGTATTTCATCGTGCTGATCCCCATCCCCTTTCCATCTTTGTGCGCCTTCAGGAAACCCTTACCGTTGTCATTGATAGCAAGGCTTGTTATCCCGTTGTCTGAGGCGAAACTGATCAGAATATCTGTGGCCCTGCCATGCTTAATGGCATTATTTACCGCCTCCTGAGTTATGCGGTAGAGATGAATAGCGGTGAAAGTGTCGTGGATAAGGACGGGCCGGTCATATTCAAAACGGCACGATACAGTAAAGAGCTTCTCCACCGTATGTGCAAGTTCACCGAGGGCGTTCATCAAACCAATCTCTTCCATGCGGATTGGATAGAGACCCCGTGCAAGGCCTTTAGTTTGGGTAATCGCGTCATCAATAAGAGATATGATTTCAGTGGCATCATTGGCCTCTTCCATGAATTTTGCCGACAATCTCTGCTCAAGAACCTTTCCGAGATAAGCGATTCCAGCAAGCTGCTGTGAGAGGCTGTCATGGAGATCCTGTCCGATCCTCTGCTGCTCCCACTCACTGATCTCAAGGACCTGGTTCTCTAAACGACGCCTCTCGGTTATATCGCGCATGATGCCGAGTACCTCGTCTTCACCGCTGACCGTTAAGAGGACCTCGTAGTAAAAAACAGTGCTGCCTCGTATGATTCGGTGCTCAAAAATCTGGGTCTTACCGGTTCTGAGCACATTGAGACCATTTTTCATTCCCTGCCGGACAAGTTCCTGGGGTATAAACTGATAGTACTCCGGGAGTCTTGCCACCTTCAGCCCGATAATTTTCCGGGATTTCAGATCGCGCCCTAAGGTGCTGCCTTTTTTAAAGTCAAGGATCGTACCATCTTTGTGCACCCTGAAGATAAGGTCAGGGATAGCATTGAGGAGGGCCTTGTTACGGGTCATTGTCTCTTTCAGGGTATCCTCTGCAAGTTTGCGCTCTACAATTTCCCCTATGTGCTCAGCCAGGGAGTTTATAAGGCTACGTTCTTCTTTCAGAAATGGTCCTTCTCCGCATTCCGGTCTTTTTTCAAGATAAAAAACATCAAGAGAACCGACTTTTTTGTCCTGCACAATAATATTTGAAGACTGTTTCCAGCGGGTCTCCTTGAAACGTTCACCGACAAAGACCTGATCACTTACCCTTATTCTGGCGCACGTAATCTCGGGATACTGCCATGCAGGGGGTATTACCCCAACGATACCGCTTAAGATCTTCTCCAGCGAGCTTCCGTGTTTCTCCACAAGGCTTGACATGGCGTAAAGACACCGAAGTTCCTTGACCCGTTCGCCCAGGGCGTGGGTCTTCTTCTGCAT
>Ga0209253_10005190_pt1 | contig 11301 bp, 11 predicted proteins | sample FrelakmetBRP12BR_FD_187145 | JGI IMG/M metagenome (GOLD analysis project Ga0209253, IMG submission 187145) | Freshwater lake sediment microbial communities from the University of Notre Dame, USA, for methane emissions studies - BRP12 BR (SPAdes)... | ecosystem: Environmental > Aquatic >...
TCGCGGATCTGCTCCGCATGCGCCTCGAGAAGGAGCCGAAGCTTCAGGGGGACGTGGACGAGATCCTCAAGTGCGCGGAACGGGCTTCCACGCTCACGAGGCAGTTGCTCGCCTTCGCCCGCCGCCAGGTGATCGAGCCTGTCCCCCTCGGGCTCAACACGGTGGTCCGGGACCTATTCCGTTTGATGAAAAAGGTGTCCGGCGAGCAGATCGAGGTGCGCACCCGGTTGACCGAGGGGATCCCCCCCATCTTCGCGGACCGGGGCCAGCTCGATCAGGTCCTCCTGAACCTGTGCCTGAACTCCCGGGACGCGATGCCCGGCGGCGGAGAGTTCCTCGTGTCGACGGATGCGGTCGCCTGGGGGGGAGAGAGGGTGGAGGATCAGGCCGTCATGCCCGCGGGGCAATACGTTCTCCTGGAGGTCGCGGACAACGGCTCAGGGATGGACGACGCAACGCGAAAGCGCGCGTTCGAGCCGTACTTCACGACGAAGGCGCCCGGCAAGGGGACGGGGCTCGGTCTGTCGATGGTCTACGGGATCGTGAAGCAGAGCGGGGGGTTCGTCTTCCTCGACAATCGCGCCGGTGGAGGGACGACGATCCGGATCTACTTCCCCGCGGCGGAGGCGGTCTCCGAAGAGGAGAGGGAAGAGAAGGAGGAGAAGAAGGAGAAGGAGAAGGAGAAGGAGGAGGCGGCCGTCAGGGGTGGGGCGGAGACGATTCTGCTGGCGGAGGATGATGAGGCGATCCGGGACCTTGCCGATCGCTCATTGCGGGGCTACGGGTACGATGTCCTTGTGGCCCGGGATGGCTTGGAGGCGGTCGCCCTCTGCGAGGCGCACCCTGAGATCGCGATCGCGGTGCTCGACGTCGTCATGCCACGGATGGGGGGGAAAGAGGCCCTCGACGCCATGCGCAGGCTCCGGCCGGACCTCACGGCCCTGTTCACCAGCGGGTACTCCACCGACCGGATCCACGAGTCGTTCGTCCTCCTTCCGGGGATCGAGTTCCTCCCGAAGCCGTACGGGCCGGCCTCTCTCGCCCGACGCGTGCGGGAAGTTCTGGACAAGATATAATGCACCGTTGACAGGAGGAGTGATGACATCCAGGCGCGCCGACGGGCGCAAGCCCGCGGACATCCGGACGATCGACGTCTGTTCCGGGGTCCAGAAGCATGCCGAGGGGTCGGTCCTCTTCGCGATGGGAGACACCCGCGTGGTGTGCGCGGCGACGGTCGAGGAGCGGGTTCCCCCGTTCCTGCGCGGTGCGGGGAAAGGGTGGGTCACCGCGGAGTACTCGATGCTTCCGCGCGCGACGAATACCCGGGTCGCCCGGGAGGGGCGGACGGGGAAAGTGCAGGGGCGCACGCACGAGATCCAGAGGCTGGTGGGGCGGTCGCTCCGGGCGGTGGTCGACTTCGAAGCGCTCGGCGAGCGCACGGTGACGATCGACTGCGACGTCCTGCAAGCCGACGGGGGGACGCGCACCGCCTCCATCAACGGGGCGTGGATCGCGCTGTGGCAGGCTTGCCGGAAGCTGGTCGCCAAGGGGGCGGTCCCCCGCAACCCCGTGCTCGACCACGTGGTGGCGGTCAGCGTGGGGATCGTCGGTGGGCGGATCCTGGCGGACCTCGACTACTCCGAAGATTCCGCGGCGGACGTGGACATGAACATTGTAATGACGGGGAACGGCCGTCTGATCGAGGTGCAGGGGACGGCGGAGCGGGAGCCGTTCACCCGGGGGCAGCTCGACGCGATGCTTTCGGCCGCGGCGGCCGCGGGGAGAAAGATACTCAAGGCGCAGCGTCGTTTTGCGGAAGGAAGGGCGCGGTGAAGCTCCTGATCGCATCCAGGAATCGCGGGAAAGTCGTCGAGATCCGGGCGCTCCTCGGGCTCGCGCTGCAGAAGGTCGTCGAGGTCGTCACGCTGGCGGAGTTGCCTAGCGTGGAGCAGCCGCGGGAGGATGGGAAGACATTCGCGGAAAACGCGCGGCACAAGGCGCTCCATTACGCGAAGACGCACAGGATCCTTTGCATTGCGGACGATTCGGGCCTTGCTGTGGAGCCGCTGGGGGGCCTCCCCGGGGTGCGCTCCGCCCGGTTCGCCGGGGAGGGGGCCTCCGACGCGGCGAACAACGCGCATCTGCTCCATGAGTTGGCCCCGATCGCGCGCCCGTGGAAGGCGGCGTTCGTCTGCGTGGCGGCGGCGGCCCTCCCGCAGCGGGTGGTCGCGGAGGCGACGGGAAAAGTGGAGGGCGAGATCCTGTCCGAGGGGCGCGGCCGCGACGGCTTCGGCTACGACCCGCTCTTCTTCGTCCCCTCTCTCGGAAAGACGATGGCGGAGCTATCGACGGAAGAGAAGAACCGGATCAGTCACCGCGGCCAGGCACTCCGGGCGCTGATTTCGGAGATGAAGAACGCCGGTCTGCTGCTCGCGTAGCGGCGGGGGCCGGTTCGACGGCCATGAAGAAAAAGGATGACGATAAGGCGTTACCGAAGGGGAGGGGCAAGCACATCTCGATCCCGTTATTGCCACCGACCGACAGGATCTTCTCGCCGGACTTCGTTGTTGTCGCTGGACGCCGGATATTCGCGCCGCTGGCGAAGAAGGAGGGGAAGGACGACTGACCGCTTGATCTGCTGAAGAACTTCCGGGGCCCCTCCGGGGGCCTCTGTTATTCCGGATCCTGTAACCCGTAGATGTACCGCCCGAGCAGTCAGCGCCACTTACGGTTCTTTACTTCTCCTTCGTTGGCTTCCACTCCTGTGCTAACCGTCGGGCAAACAACATCTCACATTGCATAAAGATTGTTTTATATAATACTCATATCAACCCGGTCTACGGAAGGAGGCGGACATGGCAGTCGCGAAAAGGATCCAGAAGAAAGTCGAGAGCGTCGAAAAGCAGTTCGGCCGGCGTATCAGCTCGCTCGAGAAGGATGTGGCGCGGTTGCTGAAGAAGCTCGAGAAGAAAGAGAACGAGGTCAACAAACTGAAGGCCAAGTTCAAGTCCGACCTTGCCAAGAACATCAAGGAAGCAGTGAAGAAGGCGAAGGCGGCGAAGAAGGCTGTCCTGAAGCGCCTGCCCGAGTTGGGTTGACGGGGCAGAACTCGCCGACAAGTTCAGCCGGGCCCCTTCTGGGGCCCTTTTCATTCCACTTCCAGAAGTCCGAAGATGCACCGCCCGAGCCGTTCGCGCCACATCCGGTCCTTTACCGCTCCATCTTCGGTTTCCACTCCCTCGCTAACTTCTGCGCCTCGGCGATCTGGGCAGGGGTCATCTTAGAGGCGACAATATCTCTGTTGCTTTCGGCCTTTTTCCGCCGTTCACGGTCTGATGCAGGTAATCTCGAGGATGCAAGATTGAACCACATATGCGCCATGACATAATCCTGCGGCACACCTTCTCCCAATGAGTACATGCGGCCGAGGTTGCACTGGGCTGACGCATTTCCCTGACCTGCCGCTTCCCTGTACCACTTCACCGCTTCGGCGTAATCCTTCGGCACGCCTTGGCCGTTGGAGTACAGGAAGCCAAGGTTGTATTGGGCTGACGCATTTCCCTGATCTGCCGCTTCCCTGTACCACTTCACCGCTTCGGCGTAGTCTTGCGGCACACCTTGGCCGTAATCGTACATGAGGCCGAGGTTGTACTGGGAACCCGCATTTCCCTGCTCGGCCGCCTTGCGGTACCACTTCACCGCTTCGGCGTAGTCTTGCGGCACACCTTGGCCGTTATCGTACATGAGGCCGAGATTGTTCTGGGAATCCGCATCTCCCTGCTCTGCAGCTCGCCGGTACCACTTCACGGCTTCAGAGTAATCTTGCGGAATCCCTCGGCCCTTCTCGTACATGAATGCAATCTTTTGTTGGCAAATTAAATTGCCCTGCTCTGCTCCCTTCAGATGCCACTTTGCTGCCTCGGCGATGTTTTGCGGAATCCCTTGACCCTTTTCGTACATGATACCAAGTGACATCTGGGCGATTTCATTGCCCCGCTCTGCTGCTCGCCGGTACCACTTCACGGCTTCAGGGTAATCTTGCGGAACCCCTTGGCCCTTTTCGTATTTGTAGCCGAGCTTGAACTGGGATGAGGCATTTCCCTGCGCGGCCGCCTTCCGGAACCACTTCACCGCTTCGGCGTAGTCCTGCGGCACACATTGGCCGTATTCGTACATGAGGCCGAGGCCGTCCTGTGCATAGGCATTTCCCTGCGCGGCCAATGGTTTGAGGAGGCGATAGGCAGTCTTGAAGTCACCTTGTTCATAGGCCTTGGTGGCGTCCTCATACGGCCCCGCAACCGCCAGTCCAGCCATGAATAAGGAGATGATCGGGATCACGGCGGCGGCAGTTCTTCGCATATGCCACCTCATCGAAGAGGATTGTATTCATCCCGAGTGTATAACTCGTGGAAACTCCCGACAATCAAGATCGGGCGTATCGACAAGTCGTTCGATCGGGCCCGGGATCTCGCCGGCATCCCGGAGACTCACACCTTCCATTGCCTCCGTCGCACCTTCGTGACCTGGGCGCTCGGCAAGGGCTGGCCGATCCACGTTGTCGCGAAGATCGTCAGGCACTCGACCACGCGCATGACGGAGGTGTACGCTCACCTCCTTCCCGACGCCGGACACGACGTGGTAAACTCGCTCCCGGATCTCAGCGAGGGGGCCCTGATCGGTGTTGCAGGAGGTGCGGCTGAATCGTTGGCAGAAATCCGGCGGATCCGGGATTTTCGCCCTCGCGGAGCCGAAACCCCCGCGGGGATTTTCTTTCGGTTTACGATAGGTTGTAAGCGTCGGGACGTGGCGCAGCCTGGTAGCGCATCTGCTTTGGGAGCAGAGGGTCGCTGGTTCGAATCCAGTCGTCCCGACCAATTTTTCTCATGACTTACGAGTTTCAGCGTTCGCACGATTTTCGGTTTTGCGACCAATTTGCGACCAAGTTTTCCGTTCTCCGTCCAATCCGGCAGGGCATTGACCGCGTTCCTTAAGAACCCCGGGCTTAGGTGCGCGTAACGTTCGGTCATCGCGATGGAGCGATGCCCGAGAACATCACCGATAATCTTCAGCGGAATCCCCGCCATCGCCATGTGGCTTGCCGCTGTATGGCGCAGGTCATGGAACCGAAAATTCTCAATCCCGGCCAACGTGCAAGCGTTCTCGAAGGAAGTTCTTACATCGTTGAAGGGCTTTCCCTTCTTCCCGATCTTCGGTACGCCGGCGAACAGGTAATTGGTTCCTTTGTGCCCGGGCAAATTCGACAGGACGTTAAATAGACTGTCCGAAATCGGAACGTAACGGGAATGACCGTTTTTTGTATGCGGAACGAAGATGGTACGGTTCCGAAGGTCGATATCCTGCCACCGCATCCCCATGATTTCTCCGCGACGCATTCCCGTACACAAGGCCGTTGCGATGACGGGCCTCAAGTGATAAGAAGCACACTCCATGAGTCGCCCCGCCTCTTTGAGGGAAAGAAACCGCATCCGCCCCCTTTCTTCCCGGAGTGGCTTTACGGAAAGGACGGGGTTAGAAACTGCCATACCCCATGCAATGGCTTTATTGATGAGCCGCTTTAACGCTCCCAACTCTCGGTTGCAGGTTGCCGCGCTCCTTGGAGTTCCTTTGATTGTCTGGGTACCCCTCCTGTAAGCGAAGAAAGTTTCGACATCATAAACGGTGATTTGGGAAACAAGCTTCCCGGCGAAATGATTCCGAATGGTGTTCATGTGCATTCGTTCTGTGGCGACACCCTTCCCCTTGAAGCGGTTGAGATAGTCGTCGATTAGTTCCTCGATCCGGACATGTTTTATGCGTCTGTTCGGGAAGAATTTTCCCTCCCGAATTTCTTGAAGGCGGTTCCCAAGATATTCCTGGGCTTCTTTCTTCGTGGCGAAACCGCACTCGCGTTGCCGCTTTCCGCCCGCGTAATAATCGGCTTCATAACATTTGCCGCGTTTCCGGATCGTTCCCATTATTGACCTTCGAATACCCGCCTATGAGAATTTATGAATTGGCTCACGTCATCGATCAGGAAGCGGATCGATTTCCCGATTCGAACGGAAGGAATTTCGCGGCTCTCGGCAAGCTGATAAATTCGGGGTTTGGAAAGCCCGAGCATACGCGCCACCTCTTCAGGACGAAGGAGCTTGTATGCAGTGCTTTCAGCCATGATCCAAACCGTACCCCTCTAGTCGCCCAGTTTGCCGATGGCGACTAATTTTTGATTGACAGAGTCCCGCCGGAGCCATTTCCAGATGTTTTCTTTAACAATGGCCTTTGCTTCCTTATCGCCAAATATAAAGCGATCCCGTACGATAGCGGCTCGAACATAGTCGGAGAGGGTATCGAATTTTTCATCTTCCATTCCTCGTTTCGCCATTGCCTCAATTCGGGGATCATCCCATCGCATCGTCAGTTTTTCGCTCATGTCCCTCTCCTTTCATTCTTTCGATCTTCCGATGGCCCCCACTGTACGACAAGAGCGTACGTGTGTCAATAGGAAATATTTTGGGCTGATTTTCGAAGGCAAACGTCGGCCCCACTCCGCTTCGCGGAATATGCTGTTTGCCCGATTGTGCGCTGGGTTGAAAGGCGTGGTTTATGGAAGTGAGGGGATGAGGTATTCGGTGGCAAGAAGTTGTCTTATGCCCTGCGGTGCCCAGTGGAGGAGCACGGCGCCCCGGCCCTCCGGGCCACGGCGCCGTCGAGTGCACCAATGTTCACTCTGGAAATTTCCAATGTTGATCGATTTCGATTTCACCGATAAACTAACTGCATCAATTAAATTGATGTTACAGGGAAGCGGAATATTCAACTGAATATGTCTAAAGAACAACTTATTAAAGATTTGCAGTCGTTTTCCGGCCCTTATGAATATGTTCAACAGGGGCTGTTAAAAGGTATTCCATGGATATTTAATGCGGACGAGGAAAGTTTCATGAGATGGAGGTCGGAGGCAGGGAAGGCTTGCGGTGTAGTTTCAGACCATGTATATATTGTGGGTAGCGCTAAAACTGGTTTTAGTATGAGTCCTCGTAAAGCGGGAAATGACTTTAGGCCGATTAGTTCTACTGGGATTTATCCGTCAGATATTGACATTGCGATTGTAGACAAAGAACTATTTGAGTCTGCTTGGAATACTATACTTACCTATGACCGTTCGAGAAAACTAAGAAAGGTAATTACTGGAGATAGTACATATTTAACGTTTCGTGAAAGGATTGATCGTCTTCGGCTTAACATTTACTGGGGTACATTGGCAGGAGACCATACAATATCAGGAACAAAAGAAGCGCAAAGAATACGTTCTCTATTTGCAGCTACCACACGCGTTCCCCCTTTTCAAGGATATCAGGCTCGCGCAAGGATATATAGGCGACAAGAAGATTTGATAAGTTATCACGTACAATCTATTGAAAGCCTATTAGATTCACTGAAAGAGGAGGGATTAATAAAATGAGAAGCGCCACTGCTACGAATCGAAAAATTACATGGCTTGCGAGAGAAGACAGCGCCGGAACTCTTGATCTATCACCTGCATTTCAGCGAAGGCCTGTATGGACTGAGGAGCAAGCCTCTTACCTAATTGACACAATTCTCAACAATCTTCCATTTCCGGAAATATATATTCGTTCCAATACATCACCGGATGGTAAAACAAGCTATGAAGTTGTAGATGGACAACAACGAGTAAGATCAATATTGGAATTCTCACAAAATAATCTTTCACTTTCAGGAAAAGAATTGTCATCAAAGTGGATAAATAAAACTTTTGAAAACCTTTCTGACCAAGAAAAGACATCTTTTTGGAATTATGAAGTAGTAACAAGAGAATTAAACGAAGCTTCTGACGGAGAAATAAGGGATTTATTCCGTCGTCTTAATATAAATGCTGTTACACTAAATGACCAAGAGCTTCGCCATGCAAAATATAAGGGAGAATTTATTTCTCTCATGGAAGAACTTGCAGAGGACGAATGGTGGCTTGATAATAGAATTGTCAATATCCGTCAAATTAGACGCATGGAAGATGTAGAATTTGTAAGTGAGCTTTTTGTATTACTAATGGCTGGACCGCAGGATAAAAAGAAAACATTGGACGATTATTACAGTGACTACGAGAACAGTTTCCCAGAGAAACATATCTTGACAAAGAAATTCAAACTAACACGTGACATTATTTATAATGTAATTGGAGGAGAAGGCATTAAATCTTGGAGTGGCAAAAGTGATTTTTATTCACTTTTCCACCTCTTCTGCCACCTATCTGAGAAGATACCATTTACGAAAGAAAATAAAATCAATATTCGTGAGGAATTAAAAAGAATAAGAATTTCAGTAGATCAGGCTAAACGACGTGATAATAAAGTTAAATATCCTAAGGACATCGTTGATTATGCGGATGCGGTTACAAGGGCGGCTACAGATGTGGCTCGTAGAAAAGCTCGTTTCGAAATACTTCTTAAAAAGATATCTAATATTATAAAAAAATAATGCTTTAATATGTTGGTTTCCGATTTACTGACTCGTACCTCAATGTTGTTATCCTATTTGCGATGATAGCCCCCCCATCTAGCGCCGGCGGGGACGATCCGGCGGAAGAACGGTTTCATTTATGTTTCCCCTTTCCCCGGCGCGCCGGAATCGAGTAAAATCCAGACATGCTAACACTGTGTGTACGAGGTGAAGTCCGGTGAGAGCGGTCGAGCTTTTCGCAGGGGCTGGCGGACTTGCGCTCGGCGTTAGCCTGGCGGGGTTCAAATCGCTCGCCGTTGTCGAGTGGGACAAGTGGGCATGCGACACAATCAGGGAGAACCAGCGCAGGGGCTATCCGCTTGTCACAGGCTGGCCGTTGCACGAGGGGGACGTCCGAGCCTTCGATTGGTCGTCGATGCCGGAGGATATTGAACTCCTCGCGGGCGGGCCGCCGTGCCAGCCATTCTCCATGGGCGGGAAACACCGCGCGAACAACGACGACCGGGACATGTTCCCCGCGACGACCGAAGTCATCCGGATGTTGCGCCCGAAGGCGTTCATCGTCGAGAACGTGAAAGGTCTCACGCGATCCTCGTTTGCCAACTACTACCAGTACATTCTGCTCCGGCTTGAATTACCGGAGATGGCACGCAAGAAGAGCGAGGATTGGTTTGAGCATCTATTGCGACTGCAGAAGGAAAAAACATCGGGACGCCACCGTGGACTTACCTACAACGTCGTCCCAACCGTTATCAACGCCGCAGACTACGGCATCCCGCAAAGGCGTGAGCGAGTGTTCATCGTTGGGTTCCGGTCGGATCTCGGCATCGAGTGGAGCTTCCCGGAAGCCACGCATAGCCGCGACGGCAAGGGTGGGTTGAAACCGTGGAGAACCGTAAGAGATGCATTGAGAAGGCTTCCCGAACCCTCCCTTTCCGGATCATCCCACATCCACAACCACCGCCTTCAGGAGGGCGCGAGGCAGTACCCGGGACATACCGGCAGCCCCCTTGATCTCCCGGCCAAGACCTTGAAGGCGGGAGACCACGGCGTTCCGGGTGGGGAGAACATGCTCCGCCGTCCAGACGGGTCTGTGCGCTACTTCACCGTCCGCGAATCGGCCCGCCTACAGACGTTCCCCGATGGGTACGTGTTTCACGGATCGTGGACGGAGACCATGCGGCAGCTCGGTAACGCCGTTCCCGTGGAACTGGCGCACTTGGTCGCGTCAAGCGTAGCGGAGAGGATCATCAGGGCGCAGATGAAAGATCTGTCTGCGCAGGGCAAACACGTCCGGGCAACGGCGTGAAAGACAACGTCGTCCGCTTCAACCCCCTTGCCAAGAAGAACCTCGGCGCGAGCGTCGCGGAAGCCCTGCTGTCACGCAATGCGTACCCATTGGGAAGCATCCCGGATTTTTCGGGGGCGGGGATCTACGCCGTCTATTACACCGGGCCGTTTCTGGCGTATTCCGCCTTGTCCGATAAAAACGCCGGGGGGAAACTTGTCGTCCCGATCTACGTAGGCAAGGCGGTCCCCGCTGGCGCCCGGAAGGGCGGAATCAAGGGCGTCGCCTCAGGAAAGCCGTTGTTCGCCCGCCTGAAGGAACACTCCGAAAGCATTATCGCCGCGACCAACCTCGATATTGCCGACTTCTACTGCCGATTCCTCGTAGTGGACGATATCTGGATCCCCCTCGGAGAATCGCTCTTGATCGCCCATTTCTCCCCCATCTGGAACAACCTCATAGACGGATTCGGAAACCACGATCCCGGAGGTGGCCGGTACAAGGGCATGCGGCCGCGATGGGACATCCTGCACCCGGGCCGTGCGTGGGCCGCCAAATGCGCGCTCCGTCCGGAGACTGCGGAGCAGATAGCGAGGGAGGTGGAGATGTACCTTCACTCCACCTCCATCCCGGAGTCCCAGCTCATCATCGAACCGGAAGAATGACCGACAACGTATCGAGGGAGAAGCGGAGCGCCATCATGGCGGCCGTACGCTCCCGCGACACCACACCGGAGAAGTTCGTCCGTTCCCTGCTTCACCGCCTCGGCTACCGGTTCCGCCTCCACCGAAAGGACCTCCCCGGATGTCCGGACATTGTGCTCCCGCGCCACCGTGCGGTGGTGTTCGTCCACGGTTGTTTCTGGCACGCGCACCGTTGCAAGGCTGGGGACCGGCTTCCGGCGACGAACACCGAATTCTGGAGGAACAAGCGCAACGAGAACGTGATACGGGACAGGGCGGCAATAGGCCGCCTTCGCAGGCTCGGCTGGCGCATCCTAGTTGTGTGGGAATGCGAGACCAATGACGCCGTGGCGATTGCGGGTAAGGTAAAGCGGTTCCTGAAATAGGGTCCGGCTATTTTCCTTTCAGCGGTGGCAGGGAAACCCGTGCGGGTTCGGGTCCTCCCTTCGGTGCCACGATGCCTCCGATTATCTCTCAAATAATTCCGCTTTAGGGTTCCTCGATCTCACCTCCATACGCTTTATATTGATTGTCTTTCCGCACTTCCTGCATTTATCGGGGAGAAATATCTTGATGCAGTTTTCATAACCGACCCGATGAACTATTTCAAAACTCCGCGTTTCGAGTAAGTTTGATTCCATGCAACTCGGACACATGATCCAATATTCCACAGAATCACCTCCGGTGTTTCCTGGTCTTATCCAGGACTCAGCCTGGATTATTTATATGCCTGTCTTGTAGGTGTAGCAATCCCTGACCTGCCCCCCGTTTTTATACCAACTGCAATAGGGGAATTGCCGTCGGTTTCTGCTCCTTGATCCTGGCTGCGAACGCCCTCGGCGTCGCATTTTT
>Ga0209253_10005191_pt1 | contig 11301 bp, 5 predicted proteins | sample FrelakmetBRP12BR_FD_187145 | JGI IMG/M metagenome (GOLD analysis project Ga0209253, IMG submission 187145) | Freshwater lake sediment microbial communities from the University of Notre Dame, USA, for methane emissions studies - BRP12 BR (SPAdes)... | ecosystem: Environmental > Aquatic >...
ATAAGACTGTATCAGAACCGCTGCAATGAACCATGCGAAGAGGCCTGCACCGATAAGGCCGCCGTCGGTCAGCAGTTCAAGATGATCGTTATGTGCATGATCAGCAATGCCATCGTTGCGTATTGTCCGGTAAGCCGGGTAAACGTGCATAAACGAACCGGCCCCTGTCCCGGTCAGGGGGAAGTCGCGCACCATGCCGAGACTGTCCTTCCAGATGTCGAGGCGCAGCTCTGAAATATCCCCCTGAAGGGTTCTGATCGCCCTGAAACGCTCAAATACCGGAGTCCATCCGAACCATCCTACAGCGTACAAGATGACGATGACCGTTGCAATGAGGAGCGGCCTTCCCTTTCGGGTGCTGATCCGCTTGCTCAGAAGAAAGCCCAGAAGAGCGAGAGAGACGCAGAGGCTCAGGATGCCGCCACGGGAGAGGCTCAGGAATATTGACAGTGCCACAAGAACCGCACCGAATCCCAGAAGCAGGTGGACATTCTTAAGAGATTTGTCGAGGAACTCCGAGATTTTTTTGCGGAACGATGCCTCACGTGAGGAAGGACGTGAAAGTAGGAAGAGCACCATCACGATCGGGAAGAGCATGCCCATCAGCCCGGCGAAGTGATTCCGGTTGACGTATGGACCGAAGGGCGTGCCGCCCTGCGTCAGTTCTCTTGTCCAGTAGATCTTCCCGTTGGGTACCAGATGCTGGATTATTGAAAGGAAGGCAAGCATGGCGGCGAATATTGAGAGCAGACCAACGGTTCTCCTGAGCCGGTCGTTGTCAGAAAGGAACTGTGTTGTCAGGAGATATGCACCCGCATAGCAGGAGAGCCTAAGGAACTCGGCAACAGTCCCCTTTGGGTACAGGGAGATCGTTGCCCATGCCCCGGGGTCAGCGACCCAGACAGACTGGCGATAGAGAGCAAACGTCGCGGGGGAGATCTTCTCTATCAGTGACGGCGGCAGAGGAATTGTCTGGAAAAGCATATAGCAGAGCAGCGCTGCAAGAGGCATCATGCCGGGTGTTTTCAGGATGCCAGGGCTCCCCTGTTCCTTTATAAAAAAAAAGAAGAGAAGAAGAGCTGTGAAAACCCCTGCCTCCATGATAAGGAGAGACCAGGTCTCGACCGTGCCGAACGCAAGGGGGCAGAATACCAGCGTGCCGAGGAAGATACGGAAGACAATGGTTTCGGTTACGGTTTTCACGCCAGGGCTGGCAGTATGCAAAAGGGAACTTCAGCAGGTGCAACAGAGGAGACGCCTTGATCAGGGCTCATGCGGGAGTTTCCGGGGCTGTTTATGTTCCTGTGTCCCGTAGTAGCCATAGTAGCGGTAGTTATACCGCATATTCTCCTTAATGTTCAGCCCGTTGATGACAATGCCGAGGATACGCGCTTCGATATCATGTATAGATTTGATTCCCCGCTCGAGTTCCTTATACGTGGTCTTGCCTGCGCGTGTGACAATGATCGTTCCGCTCACCATCTTGCTCAGCACTAAACTCTCGGCAACAGCGAAGAGCGGCGGCGAGTCCCAGACGATGAAATCGAATTTTTCTTCCAATGAAGCAAGCAGGTCATGCAAGCGCTTTGATCCGATCAGTTCAGAGGGATTGGGCGGCACAGGGCCTGAAGGTACGACCTGCAGATGCTCGACCCCTTTTGGGGTGAAGAATTCTATGTCTGAGGTGCCGGCAAGATAGGTGCTTAACCCGGAATCGGTCTCGATCCCGAAGATACGGCGAATGCGCGGCTTTCTGAGGTCTGCATCAATGAGCAGCACTTCATGGCCGGACTGAGCCAGTATAGCCGCAAGATTCACCGCTGTGGTCGTTTTGCCTTCCTGTGGGGCGATGCTTGACACCAGTATATGTTTTGGCGGTTTGTCAGCGGTCGAGAGCATGATGCTCGTCCTGATTGCCCGATAGTTCTCGGTGATGTTGGCATGGGGCTCACGCAGTACAATATCCTCGGCCAGGCCCTTCTGCTTGTCGAGAAGTTCTATAATGCCGAGGACCGGGACGTCGAACCTCTGCTCGATATCCTCAGCTGACTTGACGGTGTTGTCGAGATATTCGACGAAGAAGGCGAGTCCGACACCGCCCATCAGACCGATAACAAGGCCGAGGAGGATGTTCTTGAACTTGTTCGGTTTGGAAGGGCTTGCAGGGACCTCGGCCTTTTCGATCACCCAGACCGTGACGGTCTGAATGTCCTGGGTTATGCCCTGCTCCTTGATCCTTTTGACGATTGCACCGAAGAGTTCCCTGCTCGTTTCCGCCTCGCGCTTCAGTACGCCATACTGTACAAATTTTTCTCCGAGACTCAGGGTTTCAGACTTTGCCTGACCTGCCAGTTTGCTCAGGCTCTCTTCGCCTGACCTGGCGATCTCGTATTCGTTCCTGATCGTTGCGACCACGCGTTTGACCTGCTCCCGTTTCTTGTCCCTGAGCACATTCAGGTCAGCGGTTGCGGTGACCATGGCAGGATGCCGCTGACCGTATTTCTTTGAAAGGTCGCCAACGGTCTGCTCTGCTTTCAGGATCTGGGACCGCAGGGACTGCATGACCGGATCAGCAGCAATGGCCGGGATCTCGTCAGCGCCGTCAGGGTTCACGGCGTATACTTTCACTGCGTTATAGAGCGTCTCTAACTCTTTTCGCTTTGTTTCCGACTGAGCGACCTTGATCGCGATCTCGGACATGCGTTCCGGCACCATAGTCACTTTATTTTCGATCGTTGCGATATCCTTGTCGCGCATATATTCCTGGAGCGCTTTCTCGGTCTTATTGAGACGGTCCCGTTCCTCCTCTGCCTTCTCGGTGAGCCACTTCAGGGCGTAATGTGAAGATCCCATCTTTATGTCAAGGACCTCGTCGGTATAAGCCTTGGCAACGGTGTTGACGATGAGCGCTGCCATTTTCGGATCTTCGGACGCAAAACTGATATTGACGATCTTGCTGTTTTTTACCGGCGAGACCGTAATGGACCCGCTGATCATCCTGGCCTGCTGATAAAGCTTGAGAGGGTCTTCCTCCCGCGTGGCTGTGGGAGCAGGTTCAGGGGTTGCGGGAACCGGCTTTGCTCCGCCGACATGGAGGACTGTTGAGATGAGGTCGCGGAACCAATTGAACGTCCCGGTAATGATGTTTGTGTTGGCCTCGCTGCCTGCTGCAGCATTAACGCGCTGGCCGAGTCCGAGCATTCTGACGACACGCTGGGCAACGGAGAAGCTCTTGATGAGCTGAAATTGGGTCTCACTGAAATCAGGGTCATACGACATGCCATAGGGGTTGAGCGAAAGATTTGCAGACTCGCTTTTTTCGATCAGGACCTTTGTGGTCGCAATATAGATAGGCGTGGTCGAGAACGTGACGAGCAGTGTCAAGGCAAAGATGATGGCGAAGCAGTGCATGACCATATACCTGTGCTTTAACAGAATATGCAGGTAATCGCGCAGATGGATCTCTTTATCTTCGAACATCAGAAAAAACTCTCCGGTACGATGATGATGTCGTCGGGAAGAATGACCTGGTCCATGCCTGCATGCTCGATCACCTTCTCTTTTTTGTCCACTTTTCTGATTATCTTGATCCTTCCGGGCGCTGCCTTATCTGAGAACCCGCCGGCCATGGTCGCAGCCTTGATCACGGTGAGGCCCTCCTCATATTTGTACGCGTCAGGTCTTTTTATCTCGCCGGTGATGTAGAAAACCCCTGCCTTTGCGATGTACACGCTGTCGCCATCCATCAGCGGAACATCAAGAGATGTATTGCCCATTTCTATCAGCTGTTTCAGGTCAATGGTTATGACCCCCTCGCCTGAGATGCCGGGCAACGGCTTTCTCTTGATCGAGGCCTTGTCGCCGGCTTCTTTGGTAAGGCCGCCTGCAAGAGAGACAAGCTCCAGAAACGTGGTGCTGCCGGAAAGCATATAGATGCCGGGCTTGCTCACCTGCCCCATGATGATTGTCTTCTTGGATTTGAACTCAACGACAAAGACAGAGACATTCGGGTCGACGATATAACCGTCAGAAAGACGGGCCGCTATTTTTTTTGCGACCTGGTCCACGGTCAGGCCTGCTATCTGTATCTCGCCGATGAGAGGAAGTATGATGGCCCCTTCGCCGCTTACCCGCTCTGTTGCCGTAAGGTCAGCATGGTTGTATATGGTCACCTTCAGGACATCTTCCTGTCCGACAATATAGTCATCGGCAGCAAAAGAGACTGCAGGGAGCTGGAGTGACAGCGTTACAAGGATATAAAAGCAGAGGTTTTTCATGGTTCTAACGTAGATTATAAAATAAAAGATGATATTTTAGGGAGTTATATCGAGCCTGTGATCATGAAGTAGAACATGTTCGTCTTATATTCGAAAGACGAAACATTCGAGTATTTTGTTGTGTAGAGATATCCTGCCCTTGTCTTGAGCCAGCGCTTGAAAGCATACTGAAAGTCGATGCCTGCCTGATAGATAGTATCCCGCACTGAACTGCCCTGTGTCGGATCTTCAGGCGTTCCTTCATACCGGTCACGTGTGTACGCCAAAAGCAGGCCGGTGGTGATCTTCGGCGTCAGCATATGCTGTAATCTTATTCTGGCCCCGCTGGCAAGCGAAAAGGCAGTGCCTGAGACATTGGTCTCATTGGTCCTTTGGTATGCGCTCACGGTCATGGAGGTCTTTGGCGTAAAACGGTAGTCGATCTGTCCCTCATAGCTGAATGAGCCTGAACTGTCTGAAACGTCTCTGAAATTCTTGTCCGAATATCCCAGCTTTATTATCCCCTTTGTTTTTGCCGTGATATTCCACTGGAAACCGGCATAGAGATAATGCTCTCTGCTGTCGAGTGTGCTGCCCTGATCATAAGAGATATTATAGAACTGATATTCGGCAAGCAGATCCACCTTGGGGGACAACCGGTAATAGACCGTTGCCGTAATATTGTTGTCAATACGATTTTTGGCATCTGACAGCTGCGACTGGTAACGGGTCATGAAGTTTGAGTATTCAATGTTCAGGCGGAGCCTGTTGAGGGTGTCATATGACGCACCAACACTAAAACGGTTTGCATTATATCTGTCCTGGTTGCTCGGATTAATGATCATCACGGCCTCACGCTCCTGGTAACTATGTTCATATTGATCATTTACCCTGAACGAAAACCTCGTGCCATTAAACATGAACCCGGCGCCGAGCGTATGAGCGGATGAACTGCCATAAGGAGAATAGTTATTGGATGAATAAAGTGGGATATCAGTCCGGTAATACAGAAACGTTTGAAACGTCCTGAACACCTCTTCCATGGGTTGACTGAGTGCAAGCCCGCCTGCAGCCCTCGGCGAGAAACCCGTCGGAGCGGTCTTCTGGTTGATGCGCGGTGCTGCCAGCCAGATCTCCGGAGAGAGTATGGTTGTAAAGTTACTCTTCTTGTCATTCCTGGTGTTGAAGGCATTGTCAGTATATAAGCCGGTCAAGGTAAGCGAACCATGGAGAAGGCTTCCCTTCTTGCCAAGGAGGCTCCAATCAGCTTTCCCAGCCTCAGAAGTATCCGGAAGCTCGAAGGGGACGAGGGATTCCCCTTTTCCGAGCACTACGAGGACGCGGTACACAGGCTTGCCCTTTTCGTCCGCATCTATTTTTATTGTTGGCTTGTAACCGCTTTCTTCAAGCCTCAGGGTGAGGTTCTTGGCCTCTTCCAGCGTGTCGAAGGTCGAGAATTCAACCTCCCCAGGGACGTCTTCACTGTAACCCGGCTGGGACTGTTTTGGTGGTTCCTGCGCAGATGAGGGAAGGGCAAACATGGTCCCAATAACGCAAAGGAGAAGCATAGAACGAATCATGCAAAGAACAGTGTTCCCTATCGTAATATTATTTTTCATTATGTTGAGTTAATAATTCCTCATAGCTTTTGCAAGTATTATTGCATAAAAAATACAATAGGTTACAAAAAAAACGTTAGAGCAGGCAAAGAAAATGAATGAAGCGTTATTGAGTCCTGGGAAGGGTGAGAAGGCCGACAGCAAAAAGCTCAGGCTAAAACTTCGAGGGACTGAGTAAGCGCCCCTTGGTTCCAGTTGGAACAGTGGTGTCTATCGGGATGAACTCTTCATCATAGTTGGGGTATCCAAGGCCGTATATGCCGATCTCCTGTTCGACTGCTGCAACCCTCGTGGGATCAACGCAGGCATTGACAGAGCACCGGGCAATAACGTCTGAGGTGATGCCAGCCTCTTTTGCCGCTGCAAAGACCTGCCTGAGGTCAGTGCCTGAGGCAATGGCGCATTTTATCGCAGAGCAGGCGTCGTTCCCGCCCCTGATCCTGTCCCTGACGACTTTTCTCGGGTCCATTCCTCTTGCAATGTCACTTTTCATGATCGAACAGGTAGTATTGCTGTTGTCAAAAAAACGGTTTGCCTCTGCGCATGCATCAACAGCACAACGTGAGACCTGCTCTGAACCTGTTCCGGCTTCCCTGGCCCCGGCAATGACCCGCTGCGGCTGTCCGCCTGAAAAGATCGCGCAGCGAATAACAGGACAGGCATCATGACCTTCCCTGATCTTGTCCCTGGTGACAAGCTTTGCGTCAATGCCGATGCCAAGGTCTTTCTTGATCTGATCGCAATAAGGGGTTTTCCCTGTCAATGAGCGGTCTTCAGCATAAGAAACAAGCGCAGATCCTGTGAGGAAAAGAAGCAGAGCGGCAACTTTCAACAAATGTTTATGCATGCTGAACCTCCCACATAATGACTTATTATTTCAGATAATCAGCGTGCTGTCAATAAAGTCCTGGTGGTCATGACAACTGCCATCCTGTCAAATTGACATGCTGAATCATCGGGCGATACAATAAAAAGCAATATGTCGATTTCAGAAAGACAGATATTCAGAACCCTCATACAGAATTTTGTTGCTGACGGGACTCCATTCGTTTTTGTTGCAAGGGGCAGAAGCATGACCCCTTTCATCAAGGATGGAGATTCTGTTCTGATCAAACCCTGCAGTTCAGGCGTGCGTATCGGCGATGTTGTCCTGCTCAGAAGCGGTGACAGGAACCTGCTTCTTCACCGGGTCATAAAGAGAAAAGAAAACGGGATAATTACCCGTGGTGATGCCTGCATAGCCGATGACGGGTACTGTTGTCGTGAAGATATTATGGGCAGGATGGTAAAGATTGTTGGAAAAAGAACCAGTCTTCATCTGTTTTTCCCTCTCAATTATTTTCTGGCTCTGGTCCTTCGTCTGCGGGCATATCCCCGGTTATTTTTCCTCCTCAGAGTCATTCTCAAGAGGGTTTTTTTCGTGTCGGGCAGGGCGTAAGGCTATTGAATGTTATGCGACGTGAATCATATTCCTGCTTCAATTATTACTTTTTGGGTGAGATGACGCAGACTGATCGAAATATTCGTGATTTTTCCTCAGGAGACCGTGTCTTCAGTATCAACCGGAATGGCGATTTCATGCTGCCGATGGCAGATTTTGCATGACAAAGAATGCATTCAGGTGTCACAATATGTCAACGGGCCTGTTTCTCAATTAAGCCTGAGGGGTCAATAGGGCATTTTTGCTTAAACCGGAGGACATGAATATTTCCCCGATATTGGCACAAAATCTGCATATTAATCATTAAGGTATAATAAAGCAAAAAGGGGTGGCGTGAATGGACTTCAAGAGTTTCTCAAGATATGTTTCCGCGATCTTAATCTTTCTCGTGCTTTTCTTGAGCGCTGCAATCAGTCATGCTGCAGCTCCTGCCGGCTACTCGGAATACTATATCCCGGGGGACGAGACCAACATGTCCGCGGTATTAAGTGCCCTTGGCCCCGCTCTGCCGGCCTCTCCCAACATGCATGCACTCATTACTGTTAGCACCTGGTCTGACAACACAACCATCTATTACGATCACTGGGAGCATTGCAAGGGCATTCCGGTTGGATCGCCTGGGTGCTTAAACGGATACAACTTTGATCCGGCGAATCCCGCCGCAACTGCTGACGAAACATATACCCTTGCGACTGCTGGCAGCAACCGGACGTTTGAGAGCGCGAACATTCCCATCCCCCGTACAACCGCCACATTTTATGATGGAAAGGATCGGATCTATATAGCAGGCGGCGCTGCCACGGTTACGCGTGCAAGCTGGCTTGAGGAGCGTGGCGCAGGTGTTCAGGCTGTTGGTTGGGAAATTTACCCAGTCAAACCTCAGCTCACGACTTATGTGCTCCCATTTGGCGAGGACCTCGCATTGGCCCCGACCAACTATCTCGACTTTTTGCGCGTATACGTGCTTATTCAGGCAACTGCGAACAACACGACTTTCACGGTGGATCTTAACGGGGACGGTACCCCTGACCCGCTCGACACCAACGGCGACAGTGTGCCAGACACAACCACGATCACACTGCAAGCGGGCGAGAGTTTTCTCCTCGACCGGGCCAAGGCTGTTTCTCCAACGCTCAATATGGGAACGGTCATCCAGGGCAGTGCGACCCTGCAGTTGAAGTTCATCATCGGTGATCCGGCAGCGAATTATGAAACGCGTGGTTTGAGCGCCTTCCCACGCGGGTACTGGACAAAGGACTACTACGCTCCGGTGGGTCAGCCCGCGACCAACCCCACCCGGAATACCGATATTTACCTTTACAACCCCAATTCCTCAGCGATCACGGTGACATGGGAAACCCAGACCGGTACAGGGAGTTTCTCTATCCCGGCCCGCAGCACAATCTCCTATCGCCGCACGGTTGGGACGCTGCCGACGAGCGGCGGGGTGTACCTCAAGGGCAGTGACGTATTCTGGGGAGTCTCTACAATCGATTCCGAGCAGCAGGCCTACGAATGGGCGTACAGTCTCTTGCCTACGACATTGCTTTATTCCGAACATTTTCTCGGCTGGGCGCCGGACGGATTACCGATAGCACCCGGAAACGACGACAACGGGGCCTTTCTCACGGTTGTTCAGGACAACACGCGCGTATTTGTGGACTACGACAACAATGGTACGGCGGATCAGACATACACCCTCAACCGCCTGCAGACCCAGTACATCACTGACCCGGACGGGAACCTCTCCGGCGCCCATTTCTGGGCAACCGGCCCCTTCACAATGTCATATGGGCAGAACCCGGACACCGCTAATACCACGGCGCCTGCCATGGACCTCGGGTACGTCGCCATCCCGGGAAGCGATTTCATTTCGTTCGTCCTGACCGTGGACAAATTAGTGAGCCCGCAGGTAGTGCCGACCGCCATCGGCTCTCAGGCGACCTTCACAATCAAGGTTGACTCGCAGAAATACACAGTGGACGGCGTTAACGTTACCGACTTTCTGCCGCCGAGTTGGCAGTTTGTTCCAGGTTACACAACGATCACAAAACCTGATCTGACCCAGACGAGCAGCGCTGCTGCTGCGGGAACTGTAACCACAAACGGCACGACCGCTGTTGTGGGAACTGGAACGGCCTTTACAAGTTTAACTGCCGGTAGCCCGATCACCATAGCAGGTGTCGGCTACATAATTCAGAGCATTACGGATAACACCCACCTGACACTTACTACAAATGCTCCGGCAGCAGCCGGGTCCACATATTACACAATCAGCGGCGTAGAGCCGACAGTCACCGGAGCCGGTCCCTATACGCTTGTCTGGACCAGCGCACAGCTGGGCACGAACGGAACGCCGGGCATGGCCGAGAACCAGGAAGTCATAATCACCTTTAAGGCGCAGACCACGGCATTACTTGCTGTCGGGACTCTCAGCCTGAATCGGGTGCAGGCAGTCGGCACAAGGACCTTCGGCACACCGAGCCAGACCCAGACCTTTACGACCACTGACTTCGTGTATGTGGCCTCTGGCAACATGACGGTTTCCAAGGCCTCCAGCGCGACAGACCCGGTCTATTCGGGCGATCAGTTCACCTATACTGTCACCGCTACAAACCCTACAGCGGCTGCTTTTACCGGTGTTTCTCTTTACGACCCTCTGCCTGCAGGGGTGAGTTATGTGGCAGGCAGTGGTTCACTGACCTGTGATCGCACTGCAAATGTCCGTGATGAGTTTGCGTCTGCTGCTTATAACCTTAATGGCCCGAACAATACGGCAAACTGGGCCGGTGACTGGACAGAGACGGACATTAACGGAACAGCCGGGCCGACTGCAGGTTTTGTCTGGATCACAGGCGGTGCACTGCAGTTCAGATATCAGGCCTCAAACTATCTCGACAATCTGGATACAGGTTTTTATAATTTGAGCAATGGCACAAATCCCTGGAGCTCCAGCCCCTGGACAGAGACAGGCGACGACGGCTCTGCCACCACCGGCACCATCATGGTCGACAGCGGCGGTGGTGGCGGTACTAACCGGCTCCAATTCGGCCCAGGAGCGGTAGGCCGCGCGGTCACCAGGACTGCGGCAGTCACGGGCAATAGCGTCAGTGTCAACTTTGCCCTCTCAGACCAGGGGATCGACGCAGGGGAAGGGGTTATAGCAGAATATGACATCGACGGTGATGCTTTTGGCTTCCGGGAAATCCAGCGTATCACCAACGGCGCGTTATCTTTTGCAAGCTCACCAGTCTGCGCAGCCCTCCCATGCACACTAAACACCACCGGAGCCACCTCGATCACGCTGCGATTCAGGGATTTTGACACCGGCAACGGCACTTACGAGGGCGGCGATTTCGCCGGAGTCGACACTGTGAGCATAGCCGTCAACGATGCTGTCGGATCAAAGATCCAGCGCACAGCTGATCTCACCGGCGCCTCAAGCGCCTCTCTGAACTTTACCTATGCTTCCGCGAATCTGGATGCCGGTGCTGATATTCTTGTAGTGGAGGCGAGCAGCAGCCCAGCCGGTCCCTTCACAACTTTGGCGACCTTCAACGCAGGTGTGCCGAATGTTGCGCCTCCGTACAATATCGCACCGTACATCTCGGCCACCACTACCATTCGCTTCAGGATCACCGGCGGCTTCAATGCGACTAACGAAACATTATCCATCGACAATGTGGATATTACCTACTCTGGCTCCTGGGCCTTCGCGTCCGGTAATCCGCCGGAATTTTTGAGTAAAGCGACGGGTTGCAGAATCCAGCCGGGTGGTTCCCTGACTCTGACGTATAACGTCACGGTGGACAACCCTCTGGCAACTGGGATCGAGCAGATTACGAATACTGCTTTTGTAAACAGCAATGAAATCATTCTGCCGCTTAGCGCAAGCGTCGCCAACATTGTCGTCAATCCTTCTTCCCAGAGCGCAGATATAACCAGTTATGTATGGCTCGACGCTGACGGTGACGGCATCAAGGAT
>Ga0209253_10005192_pt1 | contig 11298 bp, 8 predicted proteins | sample FrelakmetBRP12BR_FD_187145 | JGI IMG/M metagenome (GOLD analysis project Ga0209253, IMG submission 187145) | Freshwater lake sediment microbial communities from the University of Notre Dame, USA, for methane emissions studies - BRP12 BR (SPAdes)... | ecosystem: Environmental > Aquatic >...
TTCGGCCAGACGCTGCTTATTAAGGGAAGGATCATTGGGTGCACGAAACTAACCGTCACGCGCACCCTGTCGCCAGGTCCACCCGGATCATCCATGTGGATGTTTGGAGTTTGTGTGATATCCAGGCAGGTTTCCGGGCTGGTGTAGATATCGCGCACGAAATCACTGTTCCCATCATTATCGGCATCCCGGTTGCTGCAGACAGTGACATGGTAATATCCCTTCTGAAAGATATTCCCGAGGTGCAGCAAGTCGTGAGTGACCAGATAGGTCAGGTAATTGCCGGATACACTCTCATCTCTCTGCGTCCCAGCAGCACCGGTGCGCGCATTATCGGCGATGGAGGGCAGCCGCGCCCAATCTTCTAAGTCGGAGGTCATCTGGGCGAAATCACAATCATCCTGTTGGGCAGGTGGTAGAGATTCGCAGTAGGCGCGCTGCACCTTGCAGTCATATGTAGCGGGGCTGGTCCCAAATGCGTCCTCATCCATCAGGTCCAAAGTTTGGGCCGCCAGTTGACAGTAATTCAGGTCATACTCGCCGGTGACTGCGTAGCGAATCCCAAACCGCGCTGAATTCTGCACAGCCAGCCAGGCCTGCAAGAGCCTGCCGAACTCGATAATGCCAAAGAGCAGCAACAATAACACCGGGAGCGCCAGGGCAAACTCCACCATCCCTTGTCCCCTGATTTTTTTGTGGGTTTTGAGACCTAACATAGCGTTCTCTCCCTATCTCTCGATGATACGCACCCTGTAACGCTCTGCGTAACGCTCCGCGTAGTGCATCGCAACAATGCTGGCTTCTTGCACCTGACCCCCCAGTCTTCAGGGAGCCTGGAGCACCCTGTGAACCGGTACTCCAGGTTTGCTGGTCGATTACCTGGAAATCTTCGTAAAGATGCGTGAAGCAATGCTCTCAAATATTTGGTCCAGGTATGCTCCGGTTGGAGCATAATAATAATTACCGCAGTTTTGATTTGCCGGCAGACCATCACATAGATCGGTTGCCGGGTCTCGGTCGCCCTCGTCGCCGACGTTCGCCATATAACGTAAAATCTCCGGTTGAGCGCTGGCTGCCCCCAGGGCAACACTGTAGATGATCATATCCTCCCCGGTCGGTTCATCGTCGTTTTCCGACACCAGTAATGCAGCCGCATCCACCATGTCCATAGCGTAATCCAGCACGCTGTACGGCCCGCTCTGGTTGGTGTAAATCGTATCCGGTGGGCATTCAATCTGGGGATTATCATTGCAGTAACGCGGATCTGGATCCCAATCAATACAGTACGTGGACCAGAATGCCGACGCCGGGTGGTGACCACAGAAACCGTACCGGTATGACGCCGGGACTTCAGGATTGGTAGCATTCGTGTCGCTCAGATTGGCGACGCCATCGGAGAGGAACACCATCACCCATACGCTGTCCGGGCGACCTCCGCCTTTCAGAACCTCCGTCCCTAGGAATAAACCACAACCAATACAGGTGGATACTTGCGAATTTTGTTCTATGCTCTTCCCGGCACCAGCATCATGATCGTCCGTGTAGTTCCCATTGTTGTTCCAATCATAAGCATCCAGGAGGTTATCATCGTCGCACGGTTCACCGGTTGTGTCATCCCATAAATCTTTTCCAGGTCCTGCCAATCGATAATCGATGATATCCACACATGGCTTCCCGGGGTCTGCGTCCGACCCATTCCCATCCCGGTCATCCGGGTAGATTGGGTTGAAGGTGCGATAACCACCCATCGGGCTGACACCGGACCAGGGCAGGTATGCTGCCGGCGCGTCATCATGCACCCCAATGCTGTCCACCGCCGCTACGGCTGCCGGGATATCCGAGCTCAAGCCGAAGACATGGTGCGCCTGGTAGTCGTAGTGCACGATGGCTACCTGGTCGTAGCCTGGGAGCAGGCGGGCGATCAGCGCCTTGGCGGCGTCTTTTGCCTGGCGCATTGGGTAGCAGTTATTGGCTTGATTGCAGTTGAAAGGGTTGAAATTATTGGGATCGTATCCGGGCGTACAGGAGCCGTCCCCCCCGCAGTTGATATCCGATGCCATCGACTCGGAAGTGTCCAGCACCAATACCAGGTCGACCGTGGCTGCCTCGCCAACCGATGAGGTGGAGAAGGGTATGTTATGGATGCCGAACAGGCTTAGGAAATACACCGGCGCTTCCTGGACGGCTTTCACAAAAGCCAGCTTGCGCGGTGGGTCTCCCGCTGGTGGGCACATATTGAACTCCGCGGGAAAATCCGGATCTGCGGAGTCGTCGCACAGGTAAACTTCTAGCAGCGAGATATCGGTGATATTGTGCAGCTTCAGCATCTCGCGCGCCGCTTCGGTCACCCTCTCCTTGCGGTTCGCATACGGCTCTCCGGGAGAAGTGATCTTCACATTATTCGCTGCTGCAACGGAAGCCGCATCGACCGCCCGCTTGAGCTGGGTATAGGTGATGTATAACGAGCCTGCATCGGTGACCAATCCGATAAACGCCAGCAGCGCTATGAAGGATATTGCCAGGATCAAGATTGCCTGGCCCCGCTCGTAGCGTCGCTTCGATCCTTTTTGCTTGTCTGGCAAGCCCTTAGTCGTTCGATTGATCCTAAACATAGATTCTCCGTTATCAATCATGGGATTGCCGTCGGGGTTGGGATCGCCTCCGGCGCAGGCATGAAGGTATATGTATGGATGCGGAACGGCGAGCCGATGAAATCAGACAGCAGCGGGATGTAGATCATCTGGTCATAGCAGATGAATGCCTCCACCAATACCAAACCTTTCGCTTTCGGCGCTTCATCAACAAACAATGCCTCCACCTCTGCATTGGTAAAGACTGGCTCGGTGTGGATTACGTTGCCGTGGCAGTCCTTTGTCCAGTTGTTGTTGTACAATGACCAGACTCCGTCGTTATCCGGATCGATCAAAATGTTATTTACATCCCTTTGGTTGTAGGGTAAGCGTCTGGCTATCGTCGAATTTGTGCCAGATATAACCACAAACGCTGAGATGGTGACATCATCATATCGGGCAGAGTCCAGCGGCAGGTTCGGATTCAATGATGGGTCGATGAAGAAACATGCCGCGTCTTTATAGTAATCCAAAGAATCATCGGTACAGTCGGCCATTGTCGCTGGCCCACTGGTCGCACTGCGCCAATCCCGCACCGATAAGAACCGGGCTGCCTCACGCGATAGATCGACTGCATTCAGGTAGTTGAAAACCAGAAATCCCACCTCGACCATCCCAAGCAGCATGATCAATATCAGCGGAACAATCAGCGCCAGCTCGACCAGGCTTTGCCCTTTGGATTTCCCATCCTTAAATCTAAACAATTTATTGCGCATTACATCTCCTGCATGCACTAATACCATGATAACCGAACTCTTATTAATATCTTATGTTACATTAGTACTAAAATGCCTGTTAATTTTGTAAGGGTTTGGTTTTCGACACACAATTATGAAAAACCGTTCTGGCAAAGATGATAGGTTGCTTGCTTACAGCCCCATACTTCGAAAAACCAATAACCAGGCAGCGCTGGCGACCAAAAAGGGTCCGTACGGGATCACCAGGCTGGGCCGGTATTCTCGACGAAGGAGTTTGATCACCAGGTAGACCAGGCTGAAACCACCGGCAAGCAGGATGGCGAATACCAACCCAACAATGATCCCTGGCCAGCCTAACAGCAGCCCGATTACACCGCTGAGGTTTACATCCCCAAAGCCCAATGCATCTTCAGGTTCTTCGATTCCCTGCCTGCGCTTTTGAAAACGGATAAACAGCATGCCCAGCCAGTATAAGCCGAGCATGGTCACAAATCCTACCACGCCACCTGCGAGCGTCCGCCACAACCCGTGCTGCCAGGTGCCGATCACGATACCTAACAATCCACCAACCAGGCTGATGCTGTGTAAGATCAACCGGTGCTCGACATCGATTACGGTAACCAAACCGAAATAAACCAACAAAGCTAATGATGCGATAAGATTCCAACCCTGGGGTATATTAATCCATATCCAGATGCCGACCGCCACGTAGAACAGCTCTACTACCCATGACCGGCTGTTTCGCCGGTGCCCGCAAAATCCGCATTTGCGTGGCCAAATAAGGTAGCTCCACCATGCGATCTCCGACTGGCAGTTCGAGCAAAATGGGTGCACAAGCCGGCGCCGCACAGGCAAACTATCCGCAAGGTAGTTGACCAGGGCGCCACATGCCCAACCGGTGAGCCCTGCCAACAGCGGTGGTAAAATGAAATTCACAAACATATACACATCCGTATTATAGCAGTCTGTCCTTGGCTTGCTCATGACAGACCTGCAAGCCAACATGGAGGTTTGTTTGGATAAATTCATCATTCACGGCGGGGCTCCCTTATCCGGCGAAGTCAATGTATCTGGTAATAAGAACGCAGCTCTGCCGCTTCTGGCTGCCTGCACATTGACGGAGGAGCCGGTCATCCTCAGGAATATGCCCAATATTCGAGATGTCGCCGTGATGTGCAGCCTGTTGGAGAGTCTGGGCGTGGAAGTAACTCCCATTGATGAGCACACCTGGAGAGTCCATGCACGTCAGGTGCGCCCATCCGATCTGGACCCGGATTTCTGCCGCAGAATCCGGGCGTCGATATTGATCGCTGGCCCAATGATCGCCCGTTCCAGAGAGTTCAGGATCCCGCCTCCAGGCGGCGATGTTATCGGAAGGCGCAGGGTGGATACCCACCTGCTCGCCTTCCAGGCGCTGGGCGCCAGAATTGACTATAATCGCAGTGAGAAAATATTCAGCTTCAGCGCCAAAGATTTGCATGGGGCGAATATCCTGCTAGACGAAGCCAGCGTCACTGCGACTGAGAATGCCATCATGGCCGCGGTGACTGCCAAAGGTCCGACAATTCTACGGAATGCGGCCTCGGAGCCTCATGTACAGGAGCTGTGCCATTTTCTTAACCAGCTTGGCGCAAGGATCGAGCATATTGGCTCAAATACTCTGCACATCGAGGGTGTACCCAACCTTCACGGGGGTGATTTTTCAATCGGTCCCGATTACCTGGAAGTGGTCAGCTTTATCGGTGCAGCCGTCGTTACCAACGGCAGCGTCAGGATCCGCAATGCAGCTCCAGAGTACCTGGATATGATCAGCATCGTCTTTCGCAGATTGGGGGTGGTTTGGGAGATTGAAGGCGATGACATCGTCGTACCTCCCGACCAGAATCTAAGCGTAGAGCCGGATCTGGGAGACGCTATCCCGGTCATCAGTGTGATGCCTTGGCCAGCTTTTCCCACGGATCTGATGAGCATTGCGATTGTGGTAGCTACCCAATCAAAAGGCAGTGTATTGTTCCACGACTGGATGTATCCAAGCCGCATGTTCTTTATCGATAAGCTGGTGGGTATGGGCGCTCAGATCGTGCTGTGCGATCCACACCGTTGCATCGTCCAGGGACCAACCCCTCTCTACGGGGAGATCCTGGACAGTCCGGATATTCGCGCCGGGATGTCATTGGTGCTGGCTGCGCTGGCTGCTGAAGGGAAATCAGTCATTCGAAACGTCGGTCAAATCGATCGAGGCTATGAAAAAGTCGACGATAAATTACGCAGTATTGGCGCCAGGATCGACAGGCAAAGCGAGCAGTGAGCGGGACTTTAAAGGTTAGACGGTTTAGAATTTATCAAAACAAAAGGGCGCCCGGGTAGCAGCGCCCTTTTGATCTCTAATAATACCGATATTATTATTGCTGTTGTTTTTCCTGCGACTTCTCACCGATGACTTCCATGAATTGGGTGATAATATCACGCAGCATCGGCTCTGGTAAAGCTCCAACCTGGCGGTGAACGATCTTACCGCCCGAGACAAACAACATGGTTGGAATCCCCTGGACACCATATTTGTTTGCCCATTCAGGATTCTCGTCAGTATTAACCTTGGCAACCAGCAGTTTGCCGGAATATTCCTTGGCTAGTTTATCCAGGGTTGGAGCGACCATCCGGCACGGGCCACACCAGGGTGCCCAAAAATCGACGATTGTCGGAATGGGTGATTGCAGGACTACTTTTTCGAATGCAGCGTCGGTGACATGAACGGGTTCGTTGATCATCCTATCTGTCCTTTAACAATATATTATTTCATAACGAAGATTCTATCCGATATTTCAGAAGAGTAGAGTGTCTTCTTTACTTTTTGGGACTGAACCTAAAATAACACTTGCACTGGTGCCAAGTATAGCATGGGCTGGCGGAATTGTCAGGTATAATCCTTACAATGGATGTCCATTTTCCCACCAATCAGGTGTCTGCCCGGCAAACACCCGCCAGTCCAGCGCCTGCCAATATTGCCCCCCTTTATACGGTCAATACGCCGGTTTACGAGGGGCCTCTGGACCTCCTCCTCGTACTGATCGAACGCGCCGAACTGGATATTACCCGTCTTGCACTTGCCCAGGTGACTGATCAGTATCTGGCGTACTTACACGGATTACAACAAAGGGCGCCCGACCAGGTGTCTGCATTTCTGGTGATAGCAGCCCGTCTGATCCAGATCAAATCGGAAGTTTTGCTTCCAAGACCCCCTCACCGGGAAGAAGGCGAAGAGGATCCTGGGGAGGCCCTGGCGCAACAGCTGATCATCTATAGGCGCTTCAAACGGGTCGCCGAGCACCTTGCTGCGCAAGAGGCCGCTGGCTTACATACTTATTTACGCCTCTCACCTCCGCCAAGAATAGTTGCCAGCCTGGATCTGAGCGGCTTGACCTTGGAGGATCTGGTTGAGGCTGCTCGCTCAATACTCGCCAGGGTCGACCTCCGCCAGGACCTGAAGACAGTGGTAACCCCCCCCAGGGTAACGATACGTCAGCAAATCGCACTGATTGTAAAATCCCTTCGCCTGCACGGGCGGACTACGTTCCGAGCCATCGTCCGTACCGCTGCCTCTCGTCTTGAGATTGTAGTCACTTTTATCGCTCTGTTGGAGCTGATCAAGCGCAACCGGATCAGCGCCCAACAGGAGAGGCTATTTGGTGACATTGAACTGGTTCCCGATCCGGCATTGTTCGATTCCGCCAGCGCCGAAGATTTCGAGTTGGAGTTTGGTGAGTAAACCGGAATTTTCTAAATAGAAGAACTTCCGACAGGAACCTCAATCAGTACACAATTAGTGGTGGAATGATGGTCAACCGACTTTCCCAGGAAAACTCACCTTATTTGCTCCAGCACGCAGACAATCCCGTAGATTGGTATCCTTGGGGCGAAGAGGCTCTTCAGCGAGCCCGGCGGGAGGATAAACCGATCTTCTTGAGTATCGGGTACGCTGCCTGTCACTGGTGCCATGTGATGGCCCACGAGTCCTTTGAAGATTCCGAAATTGCGGGCTTCATGAACGATTTTTTTATAAATATCAAAGTCGATCGTGAAGAGCGCCCAGACCTGGATAGTATATACATGAGTGCCGTGGTCGCGATGACTGGTCATGGCGGCTGGCCTATGAGCATTTTCCTCACCCCGGATGGACAGCCTTTCTACGGTGGTACTTACTTTCCGCCTGTGCAGCGCTATAACATGCCTTCCTTCCAGGAAATCCTTGCCAGCGTCCATCGGGCATGGGAGCAGGACCGCCAGCAGATCTTACAATCCGGTCAAAAAGTAACTGAATACATCCGTAAATCGTCTTTAACAAGAAATTCAGGCGCAAAGATGAATCCCCAGACATTGGAAAAAGCTTCTTTTGCCCTGGGTCAGTCCTATGATTGGAAATATGGTGGATGGGGAAGCGCCCCAAAATTTCCTCAACCCATGGTGGTGGAATATCTGCTACGCAGAGCAGTTTCAGGAGATACATTTGCCCGAGACATCGCCGCCCATGTCCTGCAGGCGATGGCACGTGGCGGCATGTACGATGTGGTCGGCGGCGGATTTGCACGCTACAGCACGGATAACTACTGGCTGGTTCCCCATTTCGAGAAAATGCTCTACGACAATGCACAGCTCGCACTGGTTTATCTGCATGGATACTTGATCTGTGGAGCAAAGTATTTTCGTCGGGTTTGCGAGGAGACGCTGGATTTTATCATTCGGGAGCTGGCGCACCCTCAAGGTGGTTTTTATAGCAGCCTGGACGCAGATTCCGAGGGGGAAGAGGGGAAATATTATGTCTGGACCCTCGGAGAGATCCGGGTTTTAATTAATGATCCGGATGACGTTGCCTTCCTGACCGCAGCGTACAATATCACCGTTGCCGGTAATTTTGAGAGCGCCAATGTACTCCAACGCGCCCTGGATGACGAGCAGCTTGCCGAGCGCTTTGGCATGCAGCCGGATCAGGTCCCTGTCCGCCTTTCGAAGCTACACAAGCGTCTTCGCAAAATGCGCGATAAGCGCGTGCGTCCAGCGACCGACGACAAAGTGCTGGTATCGTGGAATGCCCTCGCATTGGCAGCATTTGCGGAAGCTGCCCGCTACCTTCAGCGCCGGGATTATCTAGAGGTCGCCCGGCGGAATGCAGCTTTCCTGTTGGAGCAGCTCTATGCAGATAATCGCCTGTTTCGCTCCTGGAGGAATGGTCAGGCTCGTCACAACGCATACTTGGAGGATTATGCAGGGCTGATCATAGGTTTACTTGCCCTATACCAAACGGATCAAGATAATCGCTGGTATACGGCTGCTGAGAAGCTTACCGCAGATATGGTTGCCCATTACCGCGACCGTGATCGCGACCGCGAAAATGGATTTTTTGATACCCGAGATGATCACGACCAGCTGATCACACGCCCTAAAGATCTCCAGGATAACGCTATCCCGTCAGGTAATGCTCTGGCTGCCGCTGCGCTGTTGCGATTCTCCGTTTACCAGGGTAACAGCAGGTATCGCCAAATGGCGGAGGAAATGTTGGCGGGGATCCAGGGTGATGCCGAGCGGTATCCGACCGCTTTTGGACGATGGCTATGCGAATTTGACTTCGCTCTCTCGGATGTTCAGGAGGTGGCGATCCTTGGGGACCTTGCCGATTCTCAAACCCACGCGCTATTTCAATCAGTGTGGCGCACCTTCAGACCCAATACCCTGCTGGCGGCTGCCTCCCTGCCCCTTCCGGAAGCCGCGCCTCCGCTGCTGCAAAATCGAGATCTGGTGGACGGGCTGCCGACCGCATATGTCTGTAAGAATTTCGTTTGCTTGAATCCAGTCACCACTGCTGAAAAGCTGTTAGCGCAGCTCGAGAATCAGGTTTGAGAGATTCTCTCCCCGACCGCAAATCATCCTATCGAAAATGTTCCTATAATAATGTAGTAGAATTGCCGGGTTAGGATCACAAATGCTCAGAATGGAGATCGTCAATGCCCGAAGAGTCAAACATCGATGAGAAAAAACCTCATCCACGCCAGCGTTTATTCGGTATCACTCTAAATATCCTTTTGGTGGTATCTCTGGTAGCACTCGGTATCGTCTCCTGGTTACGCCTGCCTCACTGGGTAGCCTGGGCTGAATCGCAATCCGCAAAATCGCAATATCTTAATGACCAGCAGACTCAGGTTATCACAGGCACCTTTGAGCTCGCTCAATCCAACAGCCTGCTGGCTTCGGGGGACTCCTCACCGGTTGCATTGGCTCCCATTTCTAATTTCTACACATCTCAAATGTTCGGCGTTACTCGCAAAATGGAGCTGGATACGGTGATCCCGACCCGACCCCGGGTGGATGTCATCACTTACACGGTTGAAGCTGGCGACAATCTATTTACCATCGCCGAGCGCTATAACTTGAAACCGGAGACCATCCTGTGGGGCAACTTCGAGACTCTCCAGGATAACCCAAACATGCTTTCTACAGGCCAGGTGCTTAATATTCTCCCCACCGATGGGACCTTCTACCAATGGAATGCCGGTGATAACCTGGCAAATGTCGCTTCCTTCTTCGGTGTGGATTTGAATAACATCCTGAATTATTCCGGGAACCCGTTCGATTTGACCTCCACAGATCCGGCGAACCCGGGCATCAAGGCGGGTACCTGGCTGATCGTCCCAGGCGGCAAACGCGCCTTGAAAGATTGGGGACCTCCAGCGATCTCCCGCAGCAATCCAGCCTCCGCCCGCTACTATGGCGATGGATACTGCGGCGATATATATGAAGGCGCCATCGGCGCTGGCACATTCGTCTGGCCAACAGCAGCTCATTCCATCTCGGGCTATGGTTACTCAGGCATCCACCCGGCAATCGATATCGCTGGTGCGCTGGGTAATGCGGTTAATGCTGCTGATAGCGGCGTGGTTGTCTTTGCAGGTTGGAGTAATTTCGGCTACGGCTACATGGTAGTAATTGACCATGGGAATGGCTGGCAGACTGCTTATGCCCACCTGAGCGCCGTCGCGGTCGGCTGCGGCCAGAGCGTCTTCCAGGGTGGGTATATCGGTGCTCTGGGCAGCACCGGCAACTCGACAGGCCCACATCTGCACTTCGAGACGGTCTATAATGGCGCAAAGCCCAACCCCCTGGATTACCTGCCGTAAACCGTTGTGGTTTTGGCAGGCAGTCAGGCACCCACCCACCGGTGTCGAATCCGGCGATCAAAATTACTCCGATTATTCCAACTGGAGATAAATCTCAGTGCCTACGCTCAGCGATAAGCTGAAATCTTTGGGGGTTAAAGTGGGTACGGCGGATATCCAGCCGAAAACCGGCTCTCAGGCATCCGTTCTCAGTCAACCACCGGATAATCTGGAGGTGGTACTGCATGGACGGCGGCTTGAAACCCACATAGGCGAAACATTCATCGTCGAGCAAATTCTTCCGGTCGGCTCACCCTATGGCGGCAGCTTATTGCAGCTGACTGCACCCCTCGATGCAATATCAATTTGGGTCGGAGATGAACGCTTGCGGTATTTGCCGCCTGAGGGATTCGCGTTTCTTGACACGGAAACCACCGGGTTATCCGGGGGCGCGGGTACGTATGCCTTTCTGATCGGGGTGGGAAAATATGAGGGCGATCGTTTCCACCTGGCACAGTTTTTCATGCGCGATCCATCCGAGGAACCCGCACAGCTTGCTGCCCTGGAAGAATTTCTCTCTCCATGCCAGGCATTGGTAACGTATAACGGGAAAGCATTTGACATCCCCCTGCTGGTGGCACGCTACATCACTCACGGCTTGCAAGTTCCCTTTAGTGACTATGCGCATATTGACCTTCTCCACCTATCCCGCCGCCTTTGGCGGGATCGCTTACCCAGCCGCACTCTCGGAAATGTCGAGGCTCAAATCCTCAGAGCGATCCGCACTGAGCAGGATGTGCCTGGATGGATGATACCTCAGATGTA
>Ga0209253_10005194_pt1 | contig 11298 bp, 8 predicted proteins | sample FrelakmetBRP12BR_FD_187145 | JGI IMG/M metagenome (GOLD analysis project Ga0209253, IMG submission 187145) | Freshwater lake sediment microbial communities from the University of Notre Dame, USA, for methane emissions studies - BRP12 BR (SPAdes)... | ecosystem: Environmental > Aquatic >...
CCCAAGTTTTTTTGCAGCCTCCACGGCTACCGGGCTGACCACGCCTCCATCGACATACATCCTATCAGAAATTTTTACGGGCCTGAATATGCCTGGGATGGAACAACTCGCCCTCACGGCTGTCCCTGTATTCCCCTTGGCAAAAACAATCTCCTCACCCTTTTCTAAGTCTGTGGCCACGGCGTAGAAAGGAATCTTCAGTTTTTCCATCGGGGTATTCCTCACCAACTTATTAATGAATTCTTCAAGCTTCTCCCCTTTGATAAATCCATTGCTGGGGATAATGAGAGGATCAACAATATCCCCTTGGTTAACCGAAATGGCCAGCTTCTGGAGCGAGAAGGCATCAATTCCATAGGCATAGAGACTTCCGACAGCACTTCCCACACTGGTTCCGACGATCATGTGGATCGGGATTTTATTCGACTCGAGGATCTTGAGCACGCCGATATGGGCGAACCCTTTTGAGGAACCTGCCCCCAGTACCAAAGCAATCTTGGCTGGCTTAGGGGGAGGTTGAACTGGAGGCTGTGCAACTGGAGGAGGTTGCTGGATTTCCTTCACCGTACAGGAAGTGAAGGCCAACATGAAAATAATGAAAACGGTGGTTAATTTACTCAGATACATCTTTTTTCACCCCATTTCTCATGTCCCTTAAGGCTGGATTATATCATTTATTTTATAGATCAGGTAGATCGTTGATAAGGGTTTAAGCATCATTTTCCCATGACAGATAGCCATGGGGTTGTCAGAGCCAAAGAGCAGATGGGCCAGATAAGAAAGAGTTAGGGCGGCACTGTTTATGGATTAGCTACCAACGCCCCAAAACCAAGGAAAACCTTATTTCATTGAATAAGAAAGCTTCCCCTCATGTTCTAATGATCCGCAATCCTAAAGCTTTCGAAGCCTGGTCTATTTACTCCTCCTGGGTTCATTCTGCCATCACAGAATTGAGGATGCTCCCGATAAGACTTTTTAGCACCCATAGTAGGAAATTTATTTCGGATGAGTGAAACTAGAGGGAAAAAAGTTTTCATAAGAAGGCGCCTTTGTGCTGTGGACGATGGGATAGCCACTTTTTACTAAAATTTAAAGATCCCATCCCCCCTCCCTATTCTTATTTAAAATTTGTGGAGTATCCTCTCGAAGACCAGTTTTGGGTCCCCATCTATTTTGGTCTTATGAATTATTACATATCAAGTAGAAAATCATGAGGGAATATTTTTCTTTTTTGATAAAATATTTCCTTGCAACAATCCACCTGTTAAGGGCTCGGGGCATGGGTATGGCTTGGATAGGCAATAAAATTCTTGACAATTCTCCGTCTTCATGTGAAAAATTCACATCAGGAAGTTTGATTGAGTTAGATGGATCTCATCATATTCTAAAAAGTTTAAGGTATGGCATATCTCGCCAATGGAATGACGCTCTCTGTGATTATACCGGTGTACAATGGCGGCGAGAATTTCCGGCGGTGCCTTTCGACGGTTGCGGCAGCTATTCCTCCTGCTAATGAAATCATCGTCATTGCAGATGGCGACACCGATGGCTCCGCACAATTAGCCGAAACATTTGACATCCGGGTGCTGCGAACCCCTACCCGTAAAGGACCTGCCTCGGCACGAAATCTAGGAGCCCGTACGGCCCAGGGCGACATTATCTTTTTCGTCGATGCGGATGTCGTTATTCCTTCTGACGCTATAGGTCAGCTAAAGGCCCTTTTTAGTCGCCGACCCGATATAGCCGCTGTTTTTGGATCCTATGATGATGAGCCAGCAGAAATAAATTTCATTTCTCAATACAAAAACCTCTTCCACCACTATATTCACCAAATTTCAAACGAGGAAGCTTCCACGTTCTGGGCCGGCTGTGGAGCCATTCGCCGTCAGATTTTTATGGAATTTGGAGGGTTCGATGAGTCTTACAGAAAACCCAGCGTCGAAGACATCGAATTGGGCTACCGACTGAAAAGGGCCGGGTACCAAATTCGGCTCTCCAAAAGTTTGCAGGTCAAACATCTAAAGCGGTGGGGAATCATTTCCTTGACGAAATCCGACTTCTTTGATCGTGCCCTTCCATGGACCGAACTGGTCTTACGGGACCGCCAATTCGTCAACGACCTGAACCTCCGATTTTCCAGTCGTCTCAGCGTCATCCTAGCCTATGGTTTTCTGCTGGCTTTGATCGGAGGTTTATGGTGGCCCGGATGTTTGGCAGTCGCCTGCGCTTTGATCCTATCCCTCCTGATCACCAATGCACCGCTATACCGTTTCTTCCTCCAGAAACGCGGTTTATGGTTTATGATACGGACGCTTCCGTCGCATTGGTTCTACTATTTCTACAGCGGCTTAGCTTTCGCCATTGGTTTAGGCCGGTCCTTTCTCTACAGGCATCGATCGGCACAGCCGGGTTTGTCACCTGCCCCAAAACCATTACCGGATACCACGCAATCTCAGGAGTGTCGCTGATGCCCCGTGGTCCTATCATCATCATTGGTGCTGGCCCGGCGGGTCTGACTGCCGCCTATGTGCTTTCCAAGGCAGGGGTGCAATCGATTGTTCTTGAGAAAGACCCAACCGTGGGTGGGATTGCAAGGACGATCAATTATAAGAACTATTATTTTGATATAGGAGGACATCGCTTTTTCACCAAGGTCAAGTCAGTTGAAAATATTTGGAAGGAAGTGCTTGGCGAAGATTTACTCCGGCGAAATAGACTCTCGCGAATCTATTACAACAAGAAGTTCTTCTACTATCCTCTTCGCCCTTTGAATGCTTTGCTGGGGTTAGGGGTATGGAACAGCATGCTCATTACTTTCAGTTATTTCACCTCTCAATTATTTCCGTCCAGGGAGGAGGAAACCTTCGAACAGTGGGTTTCAAATCGTTTTGGGAAACGTCTCTATAAAATCTTTTTTAAGACCTATACAGAAAAAGTCTGGGGGATATCTTGTAATGAGATCAGCGCCGAGTGGGCTGGGCAAAGAGTGAAAGGGCTCTCCCTCATGACCGCCCTCAAACATGCCATCCTCAAAAAACAGGACAGCCAAAAAGATAAAAAGGAAATCATTAAAACACTCATTGACGAGTTTGATTATCCTAAATTTGGTCCTGGCATGATGTGGCAAGCGATGGTAGAGATTATCCAGAAGAAAAGCTCTGAAGTTTTTTTGGGGAAGCCGGTCGAAAGAATTCTATGGTCAGGAAATAAAGTGGAGGCCCTCGAAGTAAGAAGAGATGGGCAAATAGAATTATTATCCGGTAAATATTTTATCAGCAGTATGCCTCTCAGAGAAGCTTTGCAAAAGTTTAAACCAGAGGTACCGAAAGAAGTGCTCGATGCTGCCAATGATCTGAAGTACAGAGACTTTCTGACAGTGGCTCTTATTATTAACAAACCGGAGGTTTTCCCGGATACATGGATATACATACACGATCCTGAAGTAAAGGTCGGTAGAATCCAGAACTTCAAAAACTGGAGCCCCTTCATGGTTCCTGAATCCAGTAAGACATGTTTGGGTTTGGAATATTTCTGCTTTGAAGGCGATAATCTCTGGAACATGTCAGATGACAAATTGATCGAACTTGCAAAAAGGGAACTGTCAGCATTAGGTTTGGTGAATCAAAACGATGTCGAAGAGGGTACCGTGGTGCGAATGCCAAAGGCTTACCCGATTTACAACTCGACTTTTCAGAAATCTCTCGATGTCGTGCGCCAATTCCTCAACCGGTTTGACAATCTTCAACTGATTGGCCGAAACGGCATGCATAAATACAATAACCAGGATCATTCCATGCTAACCGCCATGCTCTCTGCAGAAAATATTCTCGGGGCGAATCATGATCTATGGGCAATTAACGTCGAGCCGGAATATCATGAGGAAATGACTTTAGAACCCAGTGAGGAGGCGGTTCTGGATAAGCTCCTTCCTGGTGTATTTTCCAGGATGGATCAATTAGGACTGGCCACAGCGGTCGGATCGGTTTGTGGCCTTCTCATTTTCTTTTTAACGATTGGGCTGGCGATCAGGGGTGGAGATGCAAGAATTTATCTCCAGCTTCTCAATCAATACTTCTTTGGATATACAGTAACTCTGAAAGGGGCTTTGATTGGCATGGCCTATAGTTTTTCATGGGGATTCCTGTTCGGTTGGCTCCTTGCTTATCTCAGAAACTTCTTTATGGCTTACTATATTTATCGAATCAAGCGGAAGGTGGAATTGCTTACATTCAGAGATTTCCTGGATCATTTTTAGAAAGCATGGAGTGTCAATATGTCAGCTGAAAAAATTCTAGATGAAGAAAGATTGTTAAAAGGTATCCTCCGGCTGAATGCAAAGATCTTGGGATTAGCTCTCGGCATCCTAATGGGTCTTGTGATCTTCATCGGGACCAACTGGCTCCTAATCAAGGGGGGACATATCAACCAAAGCGGAGAGTACGTTGTGGGTCCCCATTTACAACTTCTGGGCCAATTCTTCTTTGGATATAAGGTCTCATTTTTAGGAAGCATCATCGGTTTTTTCTATGGTTTAGCTTTGGGGACATTGTGTGGTACAACCATTGGCTGGATTTACAACAAGATTGTTGACTACAGAACCAGATAGATCTTTGTCTTACTCTCTCAATCAGAATTTTTATTCGTACCCTGTTGTTGCTGGTACTCATGCTCCTCTTTCTTACTATTTTCGGAAGCATTGGGACAAGTAGAAGGCAAAGGCTCAGGCCGATCAGCACTGCTGAAATGAAACACTATATTGCTTTGATTCAGGATATCCAAACAATGCGCAGTCCGCCTCGTGATTAGGACTTCCTCCAAAGAAGACGGTTTGGGGTTGTATTAACAGGTTTCCCCTGAGAGATTACAGTTCGATTCTTGCCCCTATAAGGGGAGTATGATGAACGAAGCCCAAATCACGGTCCGAAATGCTGGGTTCCTTCTGGCTCAAAGAGGGTTCCATATCATCGCCGGTCTTTTATTTGCTATATGGGTACCTCGAATGATGGGCCCCAGCGATTATGGGCGATACGCGCTGATCAACGCTCTTTACCTCTGGTTCGTTGTGGGGAGTGACCTCGGCTTCACTCAAATCATGGGGCGATATGTTCCGGATTTCACGCTTCATGGAGAGAAGGAGAAACTCCAAAAATTCTTCAGCAACTTATGGGTAGTGAGTCTCTTGAGCGGGGCGATCAGCGCAGGCCTGTACCTTTCATTCACCACTTTATGGTTAACCGACCTCGATCAATTCTTGCTCACGATCATGTCAGCCACTCTCCTTGTTCAAGGAGGATCCCGACCTTTCTTCACCCTCTTCTTAGGTCTCAACCAGGCGGCACGTTGGGGAATGGGTGAGACCTTCCACCATTGGTTTTTAGTCTTTCTGGTTATCGTCGGTTTTTATTTGGGAGGTCTTCGAGGGGCCTTCATGGGACTACTCTTAACGGAGTGGCTCGTGTTCTTCATCGGCGCCTGGTGGGGGAGGTCCTATTTCTCTTGGAAAGACTTGCGTCTGGACTTAAAATATCTCATCCCCTACCTTCGATTCGGTTTTATGTTTTTCGCTTTCAATCTCCTCGCCTCAGCTTTTCAACGCAGTGGAGAGGTGTTGGTAAGATTTTTCTATCCCGATTATGTGCAGGTCGGATACTTTGGATTAGCCAATAACGTCTCCTTCACGATTTCAACGGCTATTCGCCACTTTATTATTGCCTTCGCCCCATTGTTGATGACTCTACAAGCTAAAGGAGAATTAGAAACAATAAAACAATGGTTGGAGCACCTGATCAATTGGCTGGGTGTGGGCGCGGTGTTTGTGGTGTTTGGAGTGCTCTTTCTCGGAAATGACCTCGTCCCTATCGTGTTGGGTACAGCCTATCACCCTGTGGCGACCAATTTATTGCTACTCTCCCTGACACTGTGGGTCCAAGTCTTGGGGGATGGCGCTGTTCTTCTCATCATCGTCTCCAACCGTCCCAAGATAGCGTTAATGGCAGCGGGGATTCGGCTCATTGCCATGTGGGTCTTTGGACCCTTCCTGATTGCAAGATGGGGAAGCCTAGGGGGTTGTTTTGCATTCCTTGCGGCCTCCACAATCTACTCGGTTTATTTAACATGGCGCATGCAAAGGGTGATGACTTATTCATTAAAAAAGTGGGCATGGGCAATTGTTTTGGGATTCCTTTTTCTCCCCCTATCGTTGTTGAAGTCTTCTTGGTCAGTCAATGTGGTACTTTATGGCATTTTCGTGATAGGTTATTGTACCCTATTATTTCTTTTACGGTTCATTACACTTTCTGAAGTGGGGGCTGTGTGGCGAGCCTTCCTTTCGAAGGGTGAGAAAATTCACTGGTCAAAGAGTTAAGTGAGGAATACTTTGGTCACTAAAAAAGAGGAGGACCGGGAGGGATCCCCAGGAGCCTATCAAGATGAAGGTTTCCAGAAATTGTGGCGGACCCATAGCGATGCGGTCAATCAGGTTCTCCTAACTCGTTGGCTGCTGAGTGAGCAAACGGAATGGCTTCTCAAAACCGATCTGTTCGACGAAGCGGTCAGTGATGGATTGTCTTCCCTCCTGAACGTTCGGTCAAAAAGGGTCTTTTACATCGATGCCTCCTTTGAGGTTCACCAGATGGCAAAGCGCCGTCATCCTAATCTGCAAGCGATTAGAACCGATGTGCGTTGTTTACCTTTTGCGGATGGCACGTTTGATGGAATCGTTTCCAATTCGACGCTCGATCATTTTAAATCCCTTGATGATCTTGTCATCAGCCTGAGAGAACTCTATCGTGTGCTTCGACCAGGGGGACAGGTGATCCTGACCCTCGATAATCTGGCAAATCCGATCGTCCTTTTACGTAATTGGCTTCCTTTTCGTTTATTGCATCGCTTGAAGATTGTCCCTTACTACATTGGGGTGACCTTAAGACCGAATCATTTGCAACGTCTCCTGGAAAAAATTGGATTCCATATTCTTGAAGTGGACGCCATCATGCATTGTCCCCGTTTGCTTGCAGTCGCCATGGCTCACTGGATGGAAAGACACACCTCACCAAAAACACAAAGATATTTCTTAGGCTTCTTGATGGCTTTCGAGCGCCTATCCTCTTTCCCCACACGTTTTTTCACTGGTCACTTTATTGCTGTCAAGGCCATGAGGTGTTGAAATTTTCTGGACATCGACAATCTACTATTATAAATTTGACTCATCATCGCTTTTCCAAGGAGAATTTAAGGGAGTTTAAAAATGGAAATAGACGAAACCATCAAAGGAAGGAGATCGATCAGAAAATATCAGGGCAGGGATATCCCGGATTCTGTCATTAAAGAGTTACTCGGTTTGGCTGCCTCTGCACCCTCTTCGATGAACGGTCAACCATGGTATTTTATTGTTGTCAGAGCAAAAAAAACAAAAGAGCATCTGGTAGAAATCAAGAATAGATATTGTCCTGCGGAAAAACAGGACTACAAAGCTGATTTTTTACAGATGGCCCCAGTAATTATTGTTGTGTGTGTGGATAAACAGAAATCCTATGATCGAGAAATTGAAAATGGAGTCTTAGCCACAGCCAATTTAATACTTGGAGCCTACAGCAGGGGGGTTGGTAGCGTTTACATGTCAGCCTATCGATTGGGGGAGCCAGGAATTTCGCTAGAGGTGAGACAGGTTCTGGGTATCCCCCAAAATATAGACCCAATAACCATCGTCCCTTTAGGTTATCCGGATGAGGTTCCTGAGCCTAAGACTGTAAGACCCTTAGAGGATATGATTTCTTATGAAACTTTTAGCAAGGAATAAGATAGATCTCGATAGAGCAATTGATCCAAAATATGACCCTGAAACAAGCATTGTTCTCCGATACAAGAATGCATTTCAATTTGGAATGCCCGCCGAGGAAGATTTGGAATACAAAAAATGGCTTCAGAGCACAAGCATCAGGGAAGGAGCAAGGATTTTCCTCTTGTTGGCCTACAAAGGAGTAGAAATCTTTATTTTAGATGAAACCTCTTTAATGCATACAAAAACGTTAAAGTCTATTGATGGATGTATCACCATCGCCAGATGTAAATTAAACGGTTATGAAAAGGTGGTATTCGAATCCGGTGGCAACACCGGAACCGCTTTAACTCAATATGGTATCCGAGCAGGATTAGAGACATTTATGGTTATCCCCGAAGAAAACCTTCCCCTGTTAAACAGCAGAATATTCAAATCGAAAAGGGCCCATCTTTTCTCTGTTGAAATACCCGGACTGGTTAAAGAGGCAGCTCATCTGCTTGAAAAGTTGAATGGACTTAAATATATTCCTGAGACGGATTGGCGTTATGAGGCTTCCATGTTTAGAGGTTTTTTTATTCTTGAGTATATGTTGGAAAAGGAAAAGTTCGATTGGTTAACCCAAACCATCAGTGCGGGTTTCGGACCCATTGGTATTTATCGGGTCTTAAGGAGTTTCAGAAATGAGATGAAGGATACTCCACGATTTCTGGGTGTTCAGCAAGAAGGCAATTCCCCTATGTATCATGCCTGGAAAAAAAAGAGAGTAACAATAGAACCCGCTGAAATAAATTCTACGAAAGAATTGCTGACAAGGGTGATGTATGACGTTAAGCCACAAACCTATGGAACTTATAAAGACCTCAATAATATTCTTGTCATGACTGGGGGAGACTTAACCACAGTCAATCGCCAGGAATTTACCGATGTTTTAGAAGATGAATTCGATGGAAAGACTATTTTAAACTTTATTAAAGATCACGGGATTGAAATTACTTTGAATAACGGCGAGGTAGCTGAAAAAACGGGTCTGATCGCTTTAGCAGGGACTCTAAAAGAGATCGATAAGGGTAACATTGCTAAGAGGAGCAAAGTCTTATGCTGTTTGACCAGTGGCATTAGTGAGGCGGATGGTAAAGCAAAACCTGAAATTACCATTTCAAGTTTAGACGAAATAGGTAAAGGGTTATATAGAAAACGTGGATAGCCCAATGATTAGAAAGTCCAAAGTTGGTAAAAAAACGATTGTCAGAGACTCCACCTTAAGAGAAGGGGAAGATGTGCTTGGAGTTAATTTTTCGTTAGCGAAAAAATTTAAAATAGCAAAATTACTTGATCAAGCCCAGGTCCCTGAACTTGAAGTGGTCGCGCCAGGTAAAGTTTTTAAAGATTTAGAATTTGCTAAAAGGTTGAATGAAGAAGGATTACGAATTAGAACTTCAGGCCTCGTGTACGCTTATAACCCGCGGTGTCAGGAAGAAATAGTCGAACTGAGTAGGTACCTGAATCGATTTGATCTACTCATGCCTGTTTCTATAAAAAGAAAGCCTTATGATCGAAATGCTAAAATCAATCACCTCTTAAAAACCCTCACCTTCTCTTTACAACACCTGCCTGACGTTGGGGTAGGGTTCCCTCATTCGACACAGTCAGATATTGATTTTTTATTGGAAATAAGTTTGGAATCTGTAAAGAGAGGCGCCAAAAGAATCACCGTTTATGATACAAACGGTAGCTCAGATCCCTTTTCAATTTATGATTTGGTAAAGCAAGTAAAGAGGGGCATAAATGTTCCGGTCTTTTTCCACGGGCATAATGACCTTGGAATGGCCACTGCAAATTCTCTGGCAGCGGTTTATGCAGGTGCCAATGGGTTAGATGTAACTATCAATGGATTTGGGGACAGGGCTGGAAATGCTTCTTTGGAACAAGTGGTTTTGAATCTATATATCAGAGGGTTTGATACGGGTATTGTTTTACGAGATTTGAAGAAGTTATCCAAAACAGTCGAAGAAGAAAGCGGCATTAAAGTTTCTAAACTTGCTCCTGTTGTGGGAGAAAAGATTTTTATTCATAAATCATCCGGTCACCTTGAAAACCCAGAATTATTTGAAGCCTTTGACCCTGAACTCGTAGGTTCTAGGAAAAAACTAAGCAGATCGTAATGGCCCACTCACTCAATTCCCAGGAGGCGGATAACAAGGTTCCTATGGACGTTATATTGTTTAACCCTGCACCACGGAGCGGAAAACAAGTGCAGAGGCGAGTGGAACTTCCTTTAAGCCTCCTCTGCCCCGCCACCCCCTTGGATTGCCAGGGATATCGGATTAAAATCATCGATGAATTTGCAAATCCTAACTGGAAGAGAGAGCTTCTTGAGGCCCTCGCTCATAAGCCGATTTGCTTCGGAGTGACCTGTATGACAGGGCCGCAGATCCTTCATGCCCTAACTGCCTCTAAATTGGTCAGGAATCTATATCCAGAGGTACCAATTATCTGGGGTGGCATTCATGCAAGTCTGCTCCCTGAACAGACCCTTGCAAATCCCTATGTGGACGTCGTGGTAGTTGGAGAAGGAGAAGAGACGTTTCCAGAGCTTGTAAAAGCATTAGAATCGAGTACACCTCTAAGTAATGTTTCCGGTATCTATTATAAGGAAAACGGCAAGGTTCATCATACCGGAAATCGTCTTTTTGTAAACCTCGAAGAGCAACCTCCTCTCTCTTATCACCTCATCAAGATGGATCACTACCGGCGCCGACTTTTTGGCATTGATCATATCAGTTTCAATTCGAGTAGGGGCTGCACCTTTCACTGCAGTTTTTGCTGGGATCCGGTCATGCACAAGAGAAAATGGAGGGCAATGGCCCCTGAAACTGTCTTGGAGCATCTAAAGCGTATCATCCGTGACTATGGCATCAGAGGATTCCTTTTTACGGATGACCATTTCTTCATTGATATGGACCGTGCCTATCGCATCATAGAGGGAATCGTCCGTGCCGATCTCAACCTCTCTATCAGCAAACTTCAGATCCGTGCGGATACCATATGCCGATTGGATAAAGAGTTTCTCCAACTCATGGTCCGGGCTGGGGTGAAGCGTTTCTCTGTAGGGGTAGAATCAGGAAGTCAGCGGGTTCTCGATTTGATCAAGAAGGATTGTTCCGTCGAAGAGGTCATTGAGGCCAATCAGAAATTGATCCCCTTTCCGGTCGTCCCGATTTACCTATTTATGATGGGGCTACCTACCGAAACTCCTGAGGAATTCGCTCAAAGCGTTCGATTGGCGGTCCAGCTTACGGATGAAAATCCCAGGGCTGTCAAGACTTTTAACATTTATACCCCGTATCCAGGAACCGAACTTTACGACTTTGTTGTTCAGCTCGGATTAAAAGAACCTCAACGCTTGGAAGACTGGGCATGTTTTAACTTCAGGAACATTCCGGAGGAATCCGAATGGGTCTCACCGAAATTGAAGAGATTGATTGAGGCAATGGATTTTCCGCTTATGTTTCTGGGGA
>Ga0209253_10005196_pt1 | contig 11297 bp, 11 predicted proteins | sample FrelakmetBRP12BR_FD_187145 | JGI IMG/M metagenome (GOLD analysis project Ga0209253, IMG submission 187145) | Freshwater lake sediment microbial communities from the University of Notre Dame, USA, for methane emissions studies - BRP12 BR (SPAdes)... | ecosystem: Environmental > Aquatic >...
GCCCGGCCTCGAAGCTCACCTCCAGGGATTTGAAACCACCTACCTCGACAGCCGCGGTGAGGCCCGACTCCGGTACCTCCCCACGTCCCCCGAGTTTTCCCTGAAGAAGGCGCTTTGCGCCGGCATGGAGCGCATCTACGAGCTCTGCCGCTGTTTTCGCAACGGCGGCGAATCGGGCCCCCTGCACCACTGCGAGTTCACCATGCTCGAGTGGTACCGGGCCTTTGCCGACTACCGGGCGATCATGGTGGATGTGGAGGAACTCGGTTGGTTTCTGGTGCAGGAGCTTGGGCCTGAGGTTGCTCCGTCCTTTCGCGGCATTGCCTTAGACTGGCGGCCACCGTGGTCGCGGCGAAGCCTCAAGGAGGTCTTCTCCCACTACTGTGGAATTGACCTCGAGCGGGGCCTGGAAGATCCGGAGTATTTCCGGAGGGAGGCCAAACGTTTGCTGGGAGAACCGAGAGAGGCGGAGGAAGACTTTGATACGTTGTTCTTCCGGCTCTCACTCCACTTCATCGAGCCTCACCTCGGGCTCGGGAAGCCGGAGATCCTCTATGACTATCCCATCACGATGGCGGCTCTCGCCGCCGGCAAACCGGGGGACCCTCAGGTTGCCGAGCGCTTTGAGGTCTACGCAGCGGGGGTTGAACTCGCCAACGCCTTCACGGAACTGAACGACCCGGTGGAACAGGAGGCCCGTTTTCACCAGGCCTTGGCGGAGAAACGGCGGAGGGGCATCCCCGAAGTGCCGATTGATGCCGAATTTCTCCGGGAGCTCGGCTACGGGATGCCGCCCGCCGCCGGGATCGCCCTGGGGGTCGAACGCCTCCTCATGGCCCTCATCGACACTTCTCACATAAACGATCTGTTCTTCCTGCCCCACCGGTGGGACGAGAAAGATGACCAGCGTCTCTGGCCGCTTGAGGATGTTGAGGAGTAGGCAGCTGGCAGCAAGGGCTAAGGGCACCGCCGGACTGCCCGGTCGTCGCCAGTCGCGGCGAATGCCGCGTACTGGATGGGGAGGTGAAGAGAGGTGGACCTTCTCTAGGCAGTGTCTTCTCCCGATGTGAGAGACCGACGGTGGCTTGGGACCTGCGAACCGACGTTCTTGTGGTGGGAGCCGGGCCGGCGGGCGGCATGGCTGCTCTGGAACTGGCTCGACGGGGAATCGGCGTGGTGCTCGTGGACCGCTCGCTGTTCCCAAGGGAGAAGGTTTGCGGTGATGGACTCCTTGAAGAGTCCCTCGAGATCCTCGGGGCGGCCGGCCTCGCAGCCTTGCCCCAGAATCGGGCCCATCGTATCGACCGGGTCCGTTTCTCAGCTCCCGATGGTCGGGAGTTTCTCCTGGAGGGGGGGTTCGCCACCCTCAGGCGGCGGGAGCTGGATGCCCTCATTGTCGAAGAGGCCTGTCGCTCCGGGGCTCAATTTGTCGACGGCATCCGGATGAAGGAGCCACTCTTCCAGGATGACGCATGTGTCGGAGCGAGGGGCGTCGGCGGGAGCGGGCGGTCCTTGACCGTGGCCGCGAAGCTCGTCCTCCTAGCCACCGGCGCCAATGCCAGGGTGCTTGCCGCCTTCGGGGTGCTTCAGGAGAAGAGGCCCACCGCCTACGGCATACGGGGGTACTTCCGAGTTCCCGAGCTTGGTGACGAAAGGGAGATGATCATCATGTACGACCGCTCCCTCCTCCCATTCTACGTCTGGTTCTTCCCCATGGGAGGGGGAGTCTTCAACGTGGGCAGGGGCATCCTTCCCGATGGTCGCGGTAGGGTCCCGGAAGACGCGTGCCCCGGTGCCCTGATTCGCCGCTCCCCGCGGGTGGCGAGGATCATGGCCGGTTCCAGCCAGGAGTCTCCCATTCGGGCGGCCCCCATACGCACGGGATTCCGGGGCGCACGGTCCTGCTCGGCCGGGCTCCTCGTCCTCGGTGAGGCCCTAGGGCTTACCTTTCCTTTTCTCGGCGAGGGGATCAGCGCTGCCCTGCTCAGCGGCAGGCTTGCGGCTCGGGTTGCGGGCAGGGCTCTGGCGGCGGGCGATGTGAGCGTCTCCTCCCTCTTCGAATATGAGCGGGAGTTACGGTCCCTGCTGTATTCCCGCCACCGGGGTTATCTGGCAGCGGAGCGATGGTTCCATTCCTCCTCGGTGGCGAACCTCTTGATCTCCAGGGCTGCCGGCAGCCCCGCCCTCGGCCGCGTGATGGGGGAGATTCTCCGCGGCCGGCGGGATGCCGGCGCTGTGTTCTCACTCCAGGGTATGCTTCGCGTTCTCCTCCGGCGCTATGGCCCAGGAGGCAGCTAGCAGCAGGCTGGAGACTACTGGCCGCAGGCAGCTCGCAGGAAACAGCCGACGGCCGGCAGGGGCAGACTGCCGCCGGAATGGGCAGTTTTTTACTGCCAGCTGATTGCTATACGCTGCGCGGGTAAGACCGGACCACCACGCTCCCGGGCGCGAGATCCATTTCGAGGAGGCTCAGGGCGTCCCGGAGTACCCGCAGTTGCAGATCCGGGTTATGGGCCTCGCCCAAAGGATGGCCGAGCCCAAAGCCGGGATAGAGAGCTCGTGGCGGTTTCACCTTCTTGGTGATGGCGAGATTCAGGGAGACAGAGACGGTGGCGATTCCCTCCTCCTCGATGATCCGCTGGATCAATCCCACGGATTGATTACAGAGCCCTCAGGCCGGAGTGAGGAACACGGCGTCCACTTCGTCCGCCTTCAGGGCGGCGGCTACTCCCGGGGCGGTGGTTCGGGCGAGGGTCCCGAGATGCTCGCCCAGGATGTGGCCCATGAAGCTGAAGAACCTGGGAGCGATGGAGCCGATGATTCCCTCCAGGGCGAGCCGGCGCAGAGGTTCTATGGGGAGGACGAGGTTCGGATCCGCAAGGGCGTCGGCCCTGGGGAAGTAATCATGGGTAATGGTGAGTTCCTCGATCCCGATGCTTGAGGGGATCTCTCGGTAGGAGGGGTCTCCGTTCTTGTCCGTCATGTCGAAGGGTTCCTGCTGGGGGAGGTGCAGGCCGGCAGTGGTAACCAGCGCGACGCGACAGGTTCGAAGGGGCCGTGTAAGAGGGGTAAGGGGAGCGGCGTCATTCACCATCAGGTCCGCTCTCTGGGCGTACAGGTCAAGGAGCGAGGGGAGCTTGGCGTAGACCTTGGCCAGGGTCTGATCTTTGAATTTCTTGAAGGTGCTCATGGCGCCACCTAGTGTACGCTCATTTCCGCCTCAGGGCAAGGCCGCGGTCCTCCCCGGGAGATGGGCCGATTTCGGTTGACATCCACGGAGGACTTTGCTACAAAACCGGCGTTGTCTGAAGAATTTCGTCATTTGGAGGTGTAGTCCCATGATCGAGCTCCTGTGCGTCGGATTGAAGCGAAGCCTCGCCACCATGTTACCCTGGGACATACCCTGGTACGACCCCAGCCACACCGTGTTCTTCCTTGCGCTTTACGGCGCGCTTGGGGTTATCGGTCTCGGAATGATCATCGCCCTCCTCCGCACCCTCTCGAACCTCAAGGGTAAAGGCGGGCACCACTAACCCCAAGCCCTCGAGAAAGAGTCTCGCAATCCCTGCAGGCCCCCGGTGACGGGAAAGCCTGTTTTTTTTGGTACGGGGTCATAAGACCCCGTGAGCCGCGCTCTGTTTATTTCGGCGCTGCCGGGTCGTCCCACGAGACAGGGTGATCTACTCGACCAAGCTGCATAGTCGCAGCAATCGCCAAAGTCAGCATCCCCGGTGTCCACCAAGAAATGTGAGATGATCAGATTCTCTCAGGGGAACTGCCTTCAACGGCCCACCATGGGAATTGATCAGTCGGTGGTCCCGCCGAGCAGATCCATCTGGCGGGCAGTACGGGGCGTGAGGTTGAAGTGCTCATAGGCGAGTCGGGTTGCGACCCGACCCCTGGGGGTTCGGTGCAGATAGCCCTCCTGGATGAGAAAGGGCTCGTACACATCCTCGAGGGTATCCCGCTCCTCGCCGACGGCGGCCGAGATGGTGTCGATCCCCACGGGGCCGCCGTCAAACTTCTCGATGACGGTGAGAAGGATCCTTCGATCCATCTTGTCGAACCCCTTCTCGTCCACCCCGAGCATCTTCAGGGCGGCGTCGGTGACCGCCCGCGTGATCACGCCGTCGGCCCGCACCTGGGCGTAGTCGCGCACCCGTTTCAACAGGCGGTTCGCCACCCGCGGGGTACCCCGCGAGCGCCGGGCGATCTCCAGGGCACCGTCTTCCTCGATGGCGATGGCGAGAATGCGTGCCGAACGCTTGACGATGAGGGCGAGTTCCGGCGGCGCGTAAAACTCCACCCTGAGGGCCACCCCGAATCGGTCTCGGAGCGGTGGCGTGAGAAGGCCGGCACGGGTTGTGGCTCCCACCAAAGTGAAGTGGGGTAGATCCAGTTTGATGGTTCTGGCGCTGGGCCCCTGGCCGATAATGAGATCGAGCTGGAAATCCTCCATCGCCGGGTAGAGAAGCTCCTCCACCACGTGATTCAGCCGGTGGATTTCATCGACGAAGAGGACGTCACGGGGCTTGAGGTTTGTCAAGATGGCTGCGAGATCGCCGGGCCGCTCCAATACCGGGCCTGAGGTGGTCTTGAGGTTCACCGCGAGTTCTTGGGAGACGATGTAGGCGAGGGTGGTCTTGCCAAGGCCGGGGAAGCCGTGAAGGAGCACGTGATCGAGGGGCTCGTTTCGCGCCCTAGCCGCCTCGATGAAAACCTTGAGGTTCTCCTTCAACCGCTCCTGCCCTATGTATTCCGCGAGACTCAGAGGCCGCAGGTTGATTTCAAACCCGGTTTCCTCCGGCTGCCTGAGGCCGTTTACCAGACGTTCTTCCATGGGATAGGTCCGTTGTCGGTGGTCGGTGTGCTGTCGTACTCAACCCGGATTGGCCTAAGCCTTTGTGGGGCCGGAAGCTGCACCATGGGTTCCCCTGGTCGGTCAGGCGAGCGAGCGGAGGCATTCCTGGAGCACGCTTTCCAGGGTGATGTTTCTCTGGAGGAGCTTGCAGGCCTGCTCAATGGCGCGCTGGGCCACAGCCCTCTTGTAGCCGAGATTGAGCAGGGCCGAGAGGGCGTCATCGAGGATGGCGGTGCTTGTCTGCTGCGGTGCCGCAAGGTCGCGCTCTCCGGTGATATCAAGGCCGGCCAGCTTGTCCCTCAGCTCCACGATGATCCGCTCTGCCGTTTTTCGGCCCACCCCTGGGATGACTGTAAGCCTCGCCACATCCTCCTGCCGCACCGTGGCCACCAGCTCGCCAGCACTGATCCCCGAAAGAATGTTGATTGCTAGTCGGGGGCCGATCCCGTTCACGCCCATGAGGCGAATAAAGACCTCCTTTTCCTGGGGAGTTCGAAAGCCGTAGAGCTGCAAGGCATTCTCGCGCACATGGGTGTGAATATGGAACGAGACTCTGCTTCCCAGGTCCGGAAGCTCATAAAAGGTGGTGAGGGGTACGGTCACCTCGTAGCCGACCCCATTGACGTCAAGGATAAGGGACCTCGGGGATTTCGACTGGAGGGAGCCCCGGAGGTGAGCAATCATCGTCCCAGCCTCCCGAAGAGGAGATCCTTCCCTTGAGAGGAGTGGAGATGGCAGACGGCTACCGCCAGGGCATCGGCGGTGTCGGGCTCGGGGATGTACTCGAGGTGGAGAAGGAGACGAACCATCTCCTGGACCTGTTCCTTCTGCGCCCGGCCGTATCCCACCAGAGCTTGTTTCACTGCGAGGGGTGAGTACTCGGCGATGGGCAATCCGGCATTGAGGCCGGCCAGCATGGCGACACCCCTTACGTGGCCGAGTTTTAAAGCAGTCTTCACATTTCTGGCGAAAAAGAGATCCTCGACGGCCATGACCTCTGGATTGTGCCGGGCGATGACCTCGACAAGGTGACAGTAGATGGTCCTGAGGCGACCGTTAAAGGGCACCCCGGCGGGAGCAACCACCCTGCCGCTCGCCACGTGGCATGGGCGACCATCGATGGGCTCGACGATCCCGTAGCCGGTGATCAGTGAGCCAGGATCGATCCCGATGATCCGCAACGGGCCTCTCCTCTCTTTCCGGCCGCGAGCTTCGGGCAGGCTCGCCGCCCACGTTACCTCACGCCTGCCTCAGGCAATGCGCCGGAGAATCTCATCGGCGATATCGAAGTTGGCATAGACCCTCTGCACATCGTCGGAGTCTTCCAGTGCGTCCATGAGCTTGAGCATCTGAAGGGCCTTGGCCTCGGTGAGCTTCACGGAATTCTGCGGCACCATGGTGATCTCGGCCATGGTGGCCTGCAGCCCCTTCCCCTGGAAGTGCTCTCTTGTCGCCTCGAAGAGTTCCGGGGTGGTGTGCACCTCGTACTGGTCGTCGGTGGTGACCACATCGTCGGCGCCGGCCTCGAGGGCCGCCTCCACGACCGCGTCTTCGCTTGTCTGCGCCCGGTCGAAGGCCATCATCCCCTTTTTCTGGAATATCCAGGCCACGCAGCCCGCCTCCCCGAGGCTTCCCCCGTGCTTGCTGAAGTGGTGGCGAAGATCTGCAGCGGTACGGTTCTTGTTGTCGGTCATGACCTCCACCAGCACCGCCACTCCCCCCGGGCCGTACCCTTCGTAATTATACTCCTCGTACCTCGTGCCCTCGAGCTCGCCCGTACCCTTCTTGATGGCCCGTTCGATGTTCTCCTTCGGCATGTTCTCAGTCCTGGCTGCGGCGATGGCCTGGCGAAGTCTGGAGTTGCCTGTGGGATCACCGCCGCCCATCCGGGCGGCAACCATGATCTCTCGGTTGAGCCTGGAGAAGATCTTGCCTCGTTTGGCGTCAGCTGCACCTTTCTTGTGACGTATGCTGGACCATTTCGAGTGTCCGGACATCGTGTACCCTCCAGTTCAGGTGAGCCTCCCTCCGGCGTACTGAGCTTTCGAAGGCTCAGCGCTAGCTCGGTCCCGAGACTGAGGGGAACTCTGAGGTGCCGCCCTCAGAGCGGGTCCCGGCTCAGGTTGTCTTCCTGTGGTGGAGCACTTCGGCGCTGCTGGCTCCGTCTTCTCGCCGTTAGGCGGAGAGTTCCCACCGACCCGAGCTTCCCCCCGGCGCCATGGGGAGATCTCCAGACGGCGCGGGAGGAGCCCAGTCGGCCCTTTTTTCCATGCCCAGAAGGTAGATTTCCTTACTCTCTTTCCGGGTGGCGCGGGGTTTGATCCCCTGGACCCGGCGGAACATGCGTTTCATTTCCCGCACCATAGTATCAAAATCCGTGCCCTGGAAGATCTTGCCGAGGAAGGAACCACCCGGCACCAGGAGCTCTCCCGCCAACTCGAAGGCGCGTTCGAAGAGGAGGGCGGAGCGGGCACTGTCTGCAGATCGGATGCCGGTGGTGACTGGGGCCAGATCGCTGAGCACCACGTCGAAGGTGGAGGAAAGATGCTGGAGGTCGGCGGGCTGCAGTCCAAAAACGTCGGCCTGGAGCATATGAACGTGGGACGGCAGTTTCAGAGCCATGGGACGGATATCCACGCCCACCACGAGGCCGCGGTGGCCAACGGCGCGAGCACAGTACTGCAGCCACGAGCCCGGATGGCACCCGAGATCCAGGACGCGCTGGCCGGGCCGAAAGAGCCGAACACGGCGGTCGATTTCCTCAAGTTTGTACACCGAGCGAGCGGGAAACCCCTCCTTCTTTGCCCGCCTAAAGTAGTGGTCTTGCGGCTGCCATCGATTCATGGATCTCCAGCCCGCCTCGTCGTGCAACGCTCTTGTAACATAGAGGAAAAGACGTTGTAAATAGGTTCGGTCCTTAGCAGGTTGCGTCTGCGAGGGCTAGTACCAAGTTCACCATTTGCCAGGCGGAAGCCGGGTGCTGGTCCGGAGCTGCCCCCTTGCGGCGCACCGGCAGCCTCAGGGCGGTGAGCAGCTGGTATCGTCGGCGACCTGATTGCCCGCAGGGAGCAAGACGTAATTTAACGGAAAATCAAAAAAGATCGGGGAAAAATTTGCTTGAGTAAGAAAAAAAGGTCTTCTTGCGCGCATTTTTTTCGCTGAGGCAAGCCGTTCAAGAATTCCACCATTGCCTTTGCCCGGAGATGCGGGTATCCTCCGCACATGTTAGCACTCACCGAAAGCGAGTGCTAATATCGGCGCTCGCATCCGGACGCCGCCGCGAACCTCTCGGAAGAGAAAAGGAGTTGAGGGCCATGAAGCTGTTACCACTGAATGATCGCATCATCGTCAAGCGCATGGAAGAGGAGCAGGTTACCAAGGGGGGCATCATCATACCCGACACTGCCAAAGAGAAGCCCATCCGCGGTAAGATCCTGGCCGTGGGCAGCGGCCGGATCCTTGAGGACGGCAAGAAGGTTGCCCTGGATGTGAAGGCGGGCGACACGATCCTTTTCAGCAAGTATGCGGGAAACGAGGTGAAGATCGAGGGTGAGGAGTTGCTTATCATGCGGGAAGAGGACGTGTTGGCCGTTGTGGAAAATTAGCTTCCCGTCGGCAACACCGACCCCCCTTCTCGCGGGGACCTCTGCTGTGCTCCGATCGCTTAGGCTCTGGCCTTGAGGCACGCGGCCCTGCCGACGAATCGAGCAGTGGAGAGCGTGAGGGGAGGGCCTGACACAGATTCCGAAGACAAGAAGGAGTTGGAACAATGGCTGCAAAAGAGCTCATGTTTACCACCAAGGCGAGGGAGGCCCTGATCGAAGGGGTGAACGCCCTCACAAATGCGGTAAAGGTTACCCTCGGGCCGAAAGGCCGGAATGTCATTCTGGAGAAGTCCTGGGGTTCCCCAACGATCACCAAGGATGGGGTGACCGTGGCCAAGGAGATCGAGCTGGAGGACAGGTTCCAGAACATGGGAGCCCAGATGGTGAAAGAGGTGGCCAGCAAGACCTCGGATGTTGCCGGCGACGGCACCACCACCGCCACCATTCTTGCCCAGGCGATCATCTACGAGGGCTCCAAGCTGGTGGCGGCAGGCCACAACCCCATGGGCATCAAACGGGGAATCGACAAGGCGGTTGCGGCCGTGGTCGAGGAGCTCAAGAAGCTGAGCAAACCCACTCAGGATCAGAAGGAGATCGCCCAGGTGGGGACGATCAGTGCGAATAATGACACCGCTATTGGCAACATTATCGCCGAGGCCATGAACAAGGTGGGTAAAGAGGGCGTCATCACGGTGGAAGAGGCGAAGAGCATGGAGACCACCCTCGAGGTGGTGGAAGGGATGCAGTTCGACCGCGGCTACATTTCGCCCTACTTTGTCACCGATCCCGAGCGGATGGAGGTAGTGCTGGAGGAGCCCTATCTCCTCATCAACGAGAAGAAGGTCAGCAATATGAAGGATCTTCTCCCCATCCTAGAGCAGATTGCCCGGATGAACAAGCCGCTGTTGATTGTCGCCGAGGACGTGGAGGGTGAGGCGCTGGCGACGCTTGTGGTGAACAAGCTCCGCGGCACCCTCAAGGTATGTGCCGTGAAGGCACCCGGCTTCGGTGATCGGCGGAAGGCCATGCTCGAAGATATCGCCATCCTCACCAACGGCAAGGTGATCTCCGAGGACCTAGGGATCAAGCTGGAGAACGTGAAACTGAACGATCTCGGCACCGCGAAGACCATTCGGATTGACAAGGACAACACGACCATCGTGGACGGTGGTGGGACCCGCGAGGCGATCGAGGGTCGGGTGAAGCAGATCCGGACCCAGATCGAGGAGACCACCTCGGACTACGATCGGGAGAAGCTGCAGGAGCGGTTGGCGAAGCTGGTAGGTGGGGTTGCGGTGATCAAAGTAGGAGCGGCGACGGAGACGGAGATGAAGGAGCGGAAGGCGCGGGTTGAGGATGCGCTGAACGCGACCCGGGCTGCGGTGGAAGAGGGGATCGTTCCCGGTGGCGGTGTGGCTCTGCTTCGCTGCGTTTCTGCCCTCGAGAAATTGAAGTTGGAAGGTGAAGAGAAGCTTGGACTCGATGTGGTCAAGCGGGCCTTGGAGGAGCCGATCCGTCAGATTGCCAACAATGCGGGCCACGAGGGCTCGGTGGTAGTCGAGCGGGTGAAGGCTGGAAAGGGTGCCTTCGGCTTCAACGCGGAGACGGAGGCTTACGAGGACCTCACCAAGGCTGGGGTTATCGATCCGACGAAGGTGGTGCGGTTTGCTCTGCAGAATGCGGCCAGCGTTGCATCTCTGCTCCTCACCACCGAGGCCATGGTCGCCGAGAAACCCAAGAAGGAAGAGGCTCGGCCCGGTATGCCCGGCGGCATGGGCGGCATGGGCGGTGGTGGCATGGGCGGCATGATGTAAGCCTGTCCACTTACCCAAGGTTGCACCAGAGCGCTGACTCGAGACCCACACCCGAGACCGGGTGTGGGTCTTTGCTTTCAGGGAATCCCCCTTGACAACCGGGGGCGGTGTGGTAATGTCCACTCGTTTTCACTGTAAACCTAGCAAGATATGGAAACCTCTGGAGTGACGGATGGATTACAAGAAAACTCTCAATTTGCCGCAGACCGATTTTCCCATGAAGGCCAACCTGGCGAAGCGGGAGCCGGAGATTCTCCGGACGTGGGAGGAGATGGACCTCTACGGCAAGCTCCGGAGGTTGAGCAAGAGCCGTCCCCGCTACGTGCTTCACGATGGGCCTCCCTACGCCAACGGCCGCATCCACATTGGTCACGCCCTCAACAAGATCTTGAAGGACATGATCAGCCGCTCCCGGCAGATGATGGGATACGACAGCGTCTATGTGCCCGGCTGGGACTGTCACGGACTGCCCATCGAGCACCAGGTGGAGAAGGAACTGGGGAGTCGGAAGCTCGAGATGAGCCAGCTGGAGCTGAGGCGTCACTGCCGCGCCTACGCAGAGAAGTTTGTCGATATCCAGCGGCAGGAGTTCAAACGCCTCGGTGTGGTGGGCGACTGGTCACGACCCTACCTCACCATGTCCTTCGACTACGAGGCCACCATAGCCAGGGAGCTGGGCAAGTTCATCACCCAGGGCAGTGTCTACAAGAGCAAGAAGCCTATCCACTGGTGCCTGTCCTGCCGAACCGCCCTTGCCGAGGCGGAGGTGGAATACGAGGAGCGTCGGTCGCCTTCGATCTATGTTAGATTTCCCCTCATATCCGATCTCACTGGCAAGCTTCCCGCCCTCGCCGGCAGGCGCCTATCCGTGCTCATCTGGACCACAACCCCTTGGACCATCCCGGCGAATCTCGCCATCGCCCTCCATCCGGACATTCTCTACGCTGTGGTCGCGTCCGGAGACGAGGCCTGGATCATGGCAGAGGGCCTCGTGGAACAGGTAATGGCCAAGGCGGG
>Ga0209253_10005197_pt1 | contig 11296 bp, 16 predicted proteins | sample FrelakmetBRP12BR_FD_187145 | JGI IMG/M metagenome (GOLD analysis project Ga0209253, IMG submission 187145) | Freshwater lake sediment microbial communities from the University of Notre Dame, USA, for methane emissions studies - BRP12 BR (SPAdes)... | ecosystem: Environmental > Aquatic >...
AGACGCTTCGAACATCAGTATGCCCCCGGACAGCGGCTTCTTCATACCTCACCGAAACTTTCTTCTTCTCAACCCACCGTAACTAGGATAAGAGGAGACTAAGATTTCCCTAAGGTTTGGTGAAAAAAGAGTTGGCGGTTGCGGAGAGAGATGTTGCAGCGCTCTGTCGCTTGGGCTTAACAGAGTATGAATCCAGAATCTACCTCGCCCTAGTCCGGATGGGACCGAGAAAGGCAAGTGAAGTAAGCTTCTTCGGACAGGTCCCCAGAACCAAAGCCTACGGCGCCATAAGAGAACTGGAACGTAAAGGGCTGCTCAAGATCATCACTGGAAAACCTGAACTGTACGTGCCTTCATCTCCAACTGACGTCCTAATGCCCCTAGTAGCCAAGTTCAACCACGAAGTGAAAGAGTCAGAAGACGTCGTCAACAGTCTCGCATTAACCTATGAATCAAGCAAATACATCAAACGTGACATGCCAACAGAAGCCAGCGAGTTCTGGCAGATGGACGGTCGACAGAACATCAACAACAAACTGAATCAGATGTTTGCAGACGCAAAAAAGTTCATCGACTACACAACGAGTTCTTCTGGGCTGATCCGCGCTTACAAGGTTCATTCTGAAGCTATGGAGACCGCTAAGAAACATGGTGCGAAAGTTAGAATTCTCTCCCCGATCTCTCCGGAGAGTTCCGCTGTAGCCCAGGAGTTCTCTCACGTTGTCGAGCTGAAACGTTTGGAGAAACCGTTCATGGCAAACTTCACTATGGTTGACGGAAAGGAGCTTGTAGTGATCGAGACTAAACCTGACGATCTGAGAACTGACCGAGGCTCAGACTTTGGCATCTGGACAACAAACAAACTGTTGGTCGAGTTGCATGCACAACTGTTCGAACGGGTCTGGGAATCGCTGCCAGCACCTCAGACGCAGGGAAAGAGTCGATAGTACTCTAAGCAGTTAAGAAAAGAGGACGCCGGCGAACGCTCTCGTCCTCGTGAAGACTTGGTTTTAGAAGACGCTTTCCTTAGAGAAGATCTCTATTCCCGTCTCGCTTATCTTGTATGGATGAGGTTGAGTATCAACGGGTGTCTCTCTCATCTTCTCCACCTGAACAACCCTGACCAACGACCTCCCCACCTGAAGGCTTTGAAGTATGATGACTCCATGCGCCAGATACTCTTCTAATTGAACCGCTCTCTCAAGCCCGATCCTTTTGAGTTCAGAGCTTATCAGGCATGTGGCGCCGGTTCCAACCAAGGCTTCCATAAGATCCAAAAGTGCGTTTCGCCGCTGCACAATATCTGGAAACTGGAAGACTAGTGATGCTATCGGGTCGATAACGATCCTGCGAGCATCGATCACCTTGACAGTCGCCCTTATCGCCTCAACCAGGCTGAGCATCGAAAATTCTTTCTTTCCAATCGTCATCTTTCCAATCTTTACTTCTCCAGGAATATTTCGTATCGGAGCAGCGTCCACAAACGCGAACTTCTTCTCTTTCTCCAGTTTCGCGATATCCCACCCGAACTTTTTCATCTCAGCATAGTAGTGTTCCTTGCTCTCGTCCATACTCACAAAGACCGAGTTGTCCCCGTACACATCTGCCCCCTTAACCAGAAACTGCGTTGAAAGAATAGTCTTACCAGTTCCGGGACCCCCCATCACCAGTACAACCCGACCCCTGGGGATGCCGCCACTTAGAATCTCGTCGAGACCACTTACACCCGTCCTCGTCCTATCATCTGACGACAACTACCCTTCACCATCAAATCCTCTAATCCACCTTTGAAGCATATAGCTGTTGCACAAATGTCGATGACAATAAAGGGATCCCAGAGTCGGATCTGGAGTCACGACAAAAGTCTAGCTATGCACTTCTGATCTAGGCGGGCTTACTTTCCTTCTCTGCCTCGGTGGGTGGCGTCTCAGGTTCTATAGGAGCTGGAGGCGGAGTGGTAAGCATGGTCCAACCGATCCACATGCAAATAACCAACATAGCCAGCACGAAAATGAACACAGGAAGGTAGACGGCCCATTCTCTCCACCATGGTGGAAGGTTCAGGTATGGTGCAAAGAACGCGACAACGTAACCTATAGCCACAACAAGAGCGACTATGAATATGATTCCGCCGTACGCTTGATCTTTACTCATCAGTCTGTACCCCTCAAATTTCCAATCATACGAGCCAAACGAATATAAGATCTTTCATGGCTAGGCTTCTTCTACACTGTTTTGTATCCTGGACGTGTACTCAACATTCGGGGCAATTGGAAAGATGTGAGTCATGCCAGAAGGCTGCTGACAAGATTCGAATTCGGGGGCTTTTCGAATTCGAATAGACCGGGAGGCTATGAGCTCAAGGTTTTTTCTGTCGCTGCAAGAATCGTGAGTGGTACATGGAACCAAGTAAGAAGATTTCTTCAACATAATATGCAGGGTGTTTTCTGTTTCATGCAAGGTATCTTGATGGTGAAGGTTGTGCCGTCGCCTACTTGACTATCCACAGTAATGGTACCTCCGTGGGCTTTTGCGAGGCGTTCAGCCACGGCGAGGCCAAGTCCCATTCCTTTAGACTTTGTTGTGTAGAGAGGTGTGAAAAGTTTGTTGAGGTTTTCTGTGGTGATGCCGCAACCGGTATCTCGGATACTGATTACAGCATTCTCATCAGTACTTGAACCTGTTATGGTGAGTTGACCTCCGTTGGGCATGGCTTGGATAGCGTTCGTAACTAGGTTGGTGAGGAGTCGCATCATAAGAGTGGAGTCGACCAAGATTCTTCGAACGCTAGGGTCAATGTCAACTGAGATTCTGATGGCCTCAGGAACTGCAATTGTTGAAAGTGTATTCTCAAGCAAATATTCTAGATCAGTCTCGACGAGCGTAGGCGCCAACGGTCTCGCGTAGTCCTGAAGGTCAGAGACTATCTTGTTCATGTACTGAACAAGTCTCTCAAACTCGTCGAGGGTCTTATTCAAATTCAGCTTGGTTGTTACCTCACTACGCGACTGCGATGAGTCCCCCATTCCTTTCTTGACCAAATACAGTCGGCTGAGCATCGTCTGTAGAGGGTTGCGAAGATCATGCCCCACCATCGCAGCTGTTTCGCCGATCACGGCCATTCGTTCAGATCTACGCAGCATTTCTTCCATTCTCTTGCGCTCTGTGATGTCTGAGAACACGCCATCAGTGTAGAGTTCGCCATCTTTCTCATGCGTTTCTCCAGTTCTATCGGATACCCAGATCAACTCTCCATTCTTTCTCATAATTCTATATTCGATATCAAAATTCTGATTTCTTCTGAACAATAGTTCATATGCACTTCTCACATGTTCAACATCATCGCGGTGCACTTTCTCCAGCCAGAAGTCGAAACCCCCAGACTGAATTTCGACTTGAGTATATCCACATAGTGTTTCCACTTTGGGGCTGATGAATGCAATATCTCCTTTATGGTCGCATGTCCAGGCAATATCAGGTATGTTTTCGATGAGCCTGCGATATTTTTTCTCGCTCTCGCGCAAGCTCTTGGTTTTCTCTACAACCAAGTCTTCAAGTCTCTCTGAGTAGTACTTCAGCTTGTCTTCTAGACGTTTCCGTTCTTCTATGTCCATGACGCTGGCGACTATTTCTTTGCCGTCTCTCTTTCTTTCTGTAACGAGTGTTGGCGACACTCTTGCAAATACTCGACTTCCATTCTTGCGAACAAATTCAAGATCTAGTCCGTGATCTTGATTGGCTATTCCAACATTCTTTTCAACCAGAAAGGAATAGAAACTCTTTCCTAACATTTCATCTACAGAGTACCCTAGCATTTTGGCGATTGAAGGGTTTGCATATGTTGTGCGGCCGTCCTTGTCGAAGACCCAGACACCCTGTTGTAGTCTCTGAAGGAGAAGTCTGTATCTCTTCTCATTTTCTCTGAGTGTTTCTTCTTTTTCCATGAATATTCTATGGATAGATACACCAAACAAGAGAAAGGCGATTAGGTAGAGAATGAAGTAAACTGGAGCTTGGTTTGTGTTGAAGATGGGCGGAGTCGTTTCCGCCTGGAATACAAATGTGCGTAATGCTGCGTCAGTTAGCCAAACGGAGAGAGCTGTGATAATCAGAACGGAGATTGTTTTCGCCTTCTTCATCATATGCACCCGCCGTCCCATAATCGGTCTAACAATGGTCAGAATCGAAAAAACGGACACCTATTCAAGTCGGTACTTGTGGTCCACTGCCTTGCTCTGAAGATGGTTGCTAGATGTCTCGAGTTTTCGTTTGGCGTCTTCAACATATTCCGTAAGGTCCCCTTTCTCTCTTGCCCGAAAATCGAAGCCGAGTTTCCTGTAGAGGTGGTTGGCGATTAGTCTTTGAAGGAGCTTGCCACCTTGACCCAGTAATACTTCTAACGTCTCTGATACCACCTCAACTCTGTAAGATGAGCTGTCAGATAGTTTCGAGACGTACCCTGAAAGTATCATTCTAGCTGACCTTCCTAGGATCGTGAGGCCTTCGTCGACAGCTTCGTACAATGCTTTACGCAAGACGTCGTCGGTCATTTATCTCCAACTCGGCTGGCTGACCTCGTGTATGTATCCACCAGGCCACTTTCTGCTCTGTCACGTTTTCCATTTCGTCCTGTTCATCCAGCTTCTTCTTCACAATCTTCAGTAACTCTTCAGGGTTTATCGGTTTCATGACGTAAGCGTCTGCTCCTATGTTCAGTGATTCGGCTGCGTTGTCTAGACTAGGGTAACCTGTTATCATGATGCACATCATGTTAACGGAAGCTGGACTACGACGCAGTCTGGAAAGTAGTTCCGTACCCTCCATATCTGGAAGCTTGATATCCAGCAATGCCAGGTGGTAGAACTGAGCTTCTACTTTTCTTATGGCTTCCATGCCGGTTTCTGTTGTGTCGACCACATAACCTTCGTCTTCAAAGATGACTCTAAAGACTTCCAGTATCGATGTATCGTCGTCCACAAGTAGAATTCGTTTCTTCTCCATTCCAGATATCCTCTTCATTTTCTTCTCAAGTCCTTCGTGCAGTTCTCGCCGTTTCGTTGAGGGGCATACTCATTTTCAATGATCAGCTTGTGTCCTCTTATTCGAACAAGCACCTTCTCATCTGGGCGAAATGGAAAGCATGAGTCCTTTACTACCCCTGCAGGAATGTATAGAGTGCCCGTTCCACCTTCATGGGGCAGAATGATTCGAGTTCTTCCTTCTCGCATGAGATTGCACCTTACGTAAGTTCAGGTGAATTACCATGGGAAGAATCTCATGAAGCATCTGTAACCAGGAACAAGAAACATCCGTGACTCTGAAAGGATTTACGCCGGTTGATATCCCAAGTATGCTGACCGCAGGTTGGGCCAGCTGGATTCGCGCTCTGCTAGGTACGCGTCTCTTTCCTCCCAACTAGGTTCAACGCACCGTTGCCATATGCCTCAATGTCCTTCCGAAGATTCAGATTCCATGTTGGTCCACCAAAATTGTCTCCAGCTTCTTTTTCCCAGAAGAATTCGCCGAGGCACCGATTCGAACTTGAGCGAAAGTACGGGTAGCCCACGGATATTTCAACATGATGTCGCGTGTTGACTTGATGACACATCTGCGACTGCTGTAATGGCCCGTAACAATTCGTCTAGTAGCATCATCTAGGTCGTCTGATTGACGGCTAGGCATACATTCGCCAAACCGTCTTGGTTTCAGCTCGTTTGTCCTGTTCCTGTTCTCCACCCTGCCTAATTCTATCCGCAACGAAATCACAGACAAATTCGGGGTTCAAAGCAAACATCTGAGTCATCGTTTTTTGCAGTATTGGTTCCTCTTTTGGGAGAACATCTTGTAGCATTCTGTCGAGACCTATTGAAACAATTAATTCGACACGCCCTGAGTCATCCTCAGTTGTTTGAGATTCTCCTAGAATGACTTGTATTATCTTGCCAAAAGCTCTGACTTTCTGGATGGTCTTATCATGCAATTGAATTGATGGCAACGCGATTCACAGCTATCATGAGCATGGTGTCCGTATTTGTGACTTTCGTTCTGGATCAGAGTCAGCCATCCACGCTTTCAGCCTAGTACAGAAAACACCAAGAATTCAGAGGATGGTCTCCGGAGTGGAATCCTTTGGTCGATACTCATAATTCACTTGAATCGACGGTGAAGTATCTCTTTAGCGGTATTGGATGACGCAAGATAAACGCACACACCACAGAAACAGCCGCAGTCAGCAAAATCATGGTTACCTCAAATGACACTGCGCCTGCGAAGGCAACAACATACGACCCAAGAAGGAATATTGCCAGGGTAAGCTTCAACAAATCTGTTGTATTATCTCTGTTTCATCCATCTTCGTCAATGCCTCGAATAAGTTACCTCCCACTTGCACCTCAAAAGGGGCAAGTCATTCCGAGTCTTTAGAATGACTCAATGACGTGGAAGATCTTATTCTCTCATGGCTAATACATTATGGGGTGACCCCTGAATAACGTGAGTATGTTTATATGGCAACTTTCTCTTTGACCCTGACGAAAAGTGGTTATTCGAATAAGGGAGTAGGCTGATTGTGGAAAAGTTCCGACATGGAATAAACGGAGATGCTGAAGAAAGGCGTTTCATGCTAGAGCCCGGTTGTTGCTACCTTTTCGAGGATGATGTCGAGAAAGCCTTCAAGGCATTCGTGGACAATGTTGTTGCTGGATTGGAAGGGCTATGCGTAACCCGAGAGTTTCCGAAGCACATAAGAACAAAATATCGGTTGGATAAGACGCCCATAGTATGGCTAACTCTCGATGGAGCTGACGGAGAGACAACTGTCAGATCGCTTCAAGACCTCTCCATAATGCTAGGCAACCATCTGAATAAAGCTAGATGTAGTGTGATACTGCTGGACGGTTGTGAGTACCTGATAACCAACTATGGTTTCGAATCGTTTCTTCGGTTCTTGCAGTTGAACAGAAGCCGAATTGAACGGGAAGATTCCATATTGATAATGCCGATACTAGCAGAAGCACTGAACCCAAGAGAACTCGGACTGATAGAGAGAGAGATGATACCCCTCACGCATTTGGGACACAGAAGGGCAGACAAATTCCGTCATAACAGATACCCTGAAATGGTGAAAATGCCAGAATTTGGTAACAGATGATGAAACATGAGCGCTTCTACAGATGTGGAGAAAGTTCCTTCAGGGATTAAGGGCCTCGATAATCTCTTGTCAGGGGGTTTCCCAAAGAGCGCGCTGATTCTTGTGGCCGGTGGGCCTGGTGCAGGTAAGACAGCGCTTTCGACACAGTTCCTGTATAACGGAGCCATCAAGTACGGGGAAAAAGGAGTTTATGCTCCATTCTCTGAGTCTCGCACGACTTTCAATCGATACGCTGCCACTTTAGGATTCAACCTTGAAGCATTGGAGAAAGAGGGAAAAATAACAGTCATAGACCGTTTAACGACTTCTATCAAAGAGGGAATCGAACCGAACCTGAAACGAATTGTCAATAAGGTCACTGAGACCGGCGCTCAGAGGCTCGTCATAGACTCCATCGCCACTATGACGATAGGCGTAGAAGAAGCAGCTGAAGTAAGGACGATCATATACCTTCTACGTCAGTCACTACGGGAACTTGGATGTACAACCCTACTAATCACTGAGACGCCTCATGGTCAGAGACGACTTGGCATAAGCAGGGAGGAGTTCATAGCAGATGGCATCCTCGTTCTCGAGCAGTTTCTAAAAGCTGACGAATTGAAACGCCAACTATACATTCTGAAGATGCGCGGGGTTGCACATAGTATGAAAGCCGTAAGGTTCACCGTAGGTAAGGGAGGAATAACCGTTCTGCCCCCCATAGAAAAGTGAAGATATCACAAGCTATCGTGAGAGAACAATGCGAATAGGCTCGGGAGTACCTAACTTTGATAGGCTTGTTGAAGGCGGCTTCCTAGCTGGCTCGTTCATCCTCCTCTACGGCCCACCGCATGTTGGCAAAAGCATATTCTGTCGTCAATTCCTGTGTGGTGGAATGAAAGAGACAGAGGACTGCATCTACATAGCATTCGACGACTCTCCTGACGAGATTCGAGACGGATTGAGGAGATGCAGTTTGAACCCCATGCTCTATGAGGGTACTCACAGATTGACGATTGTCGATTGCTTTAGTGGAGGAGAAAATAAGGAAAAGTATTCGCTTGAAAGACTGGATGACGTAGATCAAATGAACGCTTTGATAAATGAAGTATTCCAAGATTTGAGCGCGCAACAGAGAGGTAGCGGAAGTCGAATTGTCTTCGACTCAATCTCTACGCCACTGAGTACAACGACTTCAGCGGACGACTTGGTGAAGATGGTTCACTCATTCAAAAGGAGCCTACCAAAGGAACAGAAATCAATGATGATAGTCATGCATGAAGGAATGCAGGATAGCAGGTTTGAAGCCCTGATCTCAAATGCAATGGATGTCGTGATAGATATGAGATCCAAAGAGGAGCAAAATGGAACAAGAAGATTGATTTGGGTTAAGGCTGCGCACAACATAAACCACAGCTTAGAACCTCATGAATACAAAATAACTGACGATGGATTGACCGTGGTAGATGAAAACTATGGTTATGTCTTGTTTTGATGCATGTCGCTCACATGCCAAAAATAGCGGCAGTTTGTGTGGAAAATGATGATTAGCCTCCTCGTTTCAAGTTATTTGAGCAGAATTATGACTAAATCACTGATAGTGGACGGTTCTCTGATAGTATTAATCCTCGTCGGAGGCATTGCCATAGGTTTGGCTATTGGGATAGGGCTGGGTGCATCCCTCTTTGGTTTGAAGTTCTGGCGTCAAACATACAATCGCGTGCCGGCTGAAGTTATTAACACTGATGTATCTGCGAGGGCTGTTTTGCATGCTCGGAACTCAGTGTCCACGCTTGAACCAGAGATGATGAAGCTATGCGTGGAATGCGGCAAGGCTTTGCCTCTTGACGCCAATCACTGCTCTGAATGCGGTGAGAAACAACAATACTCTTGATAGGTGTACAGATTTGGAGGAACTGAGGGATAAGTATCTCAGACGTGAAGAACTGATCGGGAAGGACGTGTACGACGCCAAAGCCAAGAAAGTCGGGACTGTCGTTGATATAGGCTACTCAAAGGAAGGTAGAACCGCCCTTATCATGAGAATTGCCAGGAGTATGGTTGACAAGCCTCCTTTTGACAAAGAACTCGTCCTCCCACACATGAATAAAGAGCGTTTTGAGAGTCTCATGTTTGGAAGAGTTTCTGAGATCGGTGACATAATTCTGCTCAAAGCCGAATTCAAGAGCGAGACAGATAAAACGCCTGATTCTATCCTCAAAAAAAGTCCCGAAACAATTCATACTAAACCTTGCCCCAAGTGCAGCAGGGAAAACGAGAAATTAGCAAAATTCTGCGTTGAGTGTGGATACGATTTTCGTGAGGTCAAATCACGTAACATAGAGAGAGCTGTCAGGATTGATGACAACCAAGCCTAGCATTTTCTTTCAGTTTTTTCTCAAAAAATCAAGAACTTCCAAGGTGTGAATTACGAATGTTTCCGATAGACATGTGAGCCATTGAGGCGCAAAATAGATTGAGAACAGTCTCATGGATCAAGGCCGGCAGCGAAGCAAACTACAGTCTGGAGTTTATTGAAGACAAAACCACCAACGAAGAATTGACCCTACAAAGAGTAAGACTATTTCTTGAGGAAGGCGAGAGGCCAATATCTTTTCAACCTCCTTGATTATGAAGTAAAGAGTCTTTGGAAAATGAAACTGCGATGAAAACTCAAGCCTTCTTCTTGGTGAGACTTGGAAAGTCTACTAAAGACGGCGGATTGGATTCACTAATGGAATGCATTTTCTATAAAAACCCGCGCTTGGCAAAGGTCGCCAAAGCGATTTTCGACGAAACTGTTAGGAAAGGCCATTATGACGCCAGTCGGTGGAAGAGTTTCATTCAAGAGCATGAAGTGAAAGAAAGTGGATACTATGCGGTAATCTCAAGGTTGAGTGCACTAGGTCTGATCAAACGTAACGGAAGGCGATATTACATTTCGAGAGATTTCTCAAGGTTTCTCGATAATTCGGCTCAGGTGTGGGATGAAACGGTTCGAAACTGGCGGTTTAGGAGTCTATTCGAAACTTTCTAAATATGTTATTGAAAGCATGATATCGTCGACAAAACGTAGGCGCTCAATTTTGCGAGGCTGGATGGGAAATTCAAAAGACACGAAACAAGCCACACTTCTCGAGAACCTGTTGAAAACCATCGACATGGTAACCGACGCTGTGAACAAGATGACAGAAGGAAGTGTGGCTGAGCCAGACAAGACAGGTCACCCTCTCCCCTATTGCATTTGAGAGGAGTTTCTTAGAATATGTCGTCTAGGACAGTGGCCAGGAGCTCATCAGTTGTTGCTTGTGAGTTTTGTGATTGTGAAACTAACGATGGCAATTCTGCTTTTCTAGCTGTACTTGAGAACTTATCCGAAACGGGAAAGAGAAAAAGGTCACAGCGACCTCAAGATCCCGGGGAAAGATCTTCTGCCTAGGACAACCTCTGCCAATGCCAAATGAATCAAGAAGATTGTTCTGAGGATGATCTGCAGTTGATCGATCCTCAGACCTCAACAAATTTGGATAGTATCGGGTTTTACATCGGCGAAGTTTCAAACCTCTTGAACGCTGTGTATTGTGGCCGCATGGTCTTGGTATGTCGGTCTTCTGTTACTATGAACTCGCAGTGATCTGATCCAATTCCGCTGCACTTCGTCTCTATCACTGTAAATTGTTTTCCAAGCATGGTCTCAAGGGCTCCCGCAATATAGCCTGCGTCCATCCAACAGTGCATTAGACCATCATGGTCTGCCTCGAGGCATGTCGGGCAACTGTGAAGTTCAACTGATAGGAAATCCGATCCTATCCTTCCTATCTTGAGCATCGACTCTGAGAAGCGCAAGTACGCGTCACCAATTCTTGTCAAGGCTTGCTCCAGCGTCTTGGAAACTTCGTCACCAAACTCTTTTGAACCCAAGAGTTTTCCCGAATAGTAAAGCGTCTCTTTACCCTGGGCCTGCAAGTATGCATTTATGCTCTGGACTCTTCTAGAGTAGTCTCCTAGGCCGATCGATACACTCTTCGACATGTTTCAACCTCCTTTTCCTATTCCTTACCAAAATCTAATCTAGAATGGACCGCCTTCACGCAACAAGTCCACCTCCGAATGGAACAACTGGATTGGTTGATAGATCACGTCTAACTTGGTTCATCGTCTCAACTC
>Ga0209253_10005199_pt1 | contig 11296 bp, 10 predicted proteins | sample FrelakmetBRP12BR_FD_187145 | JGI IMG/M metagenome (GOLD analysis project Ga0209253, IMG submission 187145) | Freshwater lake sediment microbial communities from the University of Notre Dame, USA, for methane emissions studies - BRP12 BR (SPAdes)... | ecosystem: Environmental > Aquatic >...
ATCAAATGTTCCCCCGCCAAGATCAAACACCAAAATCTTCTGATCTTCTGCTTTATCCAAGCCGTACGCGAGGGCAGATGCTGTTGGTTCATTAATAATCCGCAAGACTTCAAGACCTGCTATAGTACCCGCGTCTTTCGTGGCTTGACGCTGACTATCGTTGAAATACGCAGGGACCGTGACAACGGCTTGGCTCACTTTCTCACCAAGATAATTCTCAGCATCTTGCCGCAATTTCTGTATGATCATTGCTGAGATTTCTTGTGGCGTGTAAGTCTTGCCTTCAATGGCGACCGTAAAGTCGGAACCCATCTTCCTTTTTATAGACGAAATCGTGTGATCTGGATTGGTAATCGCCTGCCTTTTTGCAATTTCTCCTACAACTCGTTCATTCTTCACGAAAGCTACTACGGAGGGGGTTGTTCGATTTCCTTCCGCGTTTGGAATTACTACTGGTTCTCCTCCTTCCATAACTGCAACGACAGAGTTAGTCGTTCCTAAATCTATGCCTATTACCTTGCTCATCTGTCCACCCTACTTGTGCTTTTATTGACCTTCACTTTGGAAGGCCGAACCACCTTTTCATGAAGCTTATAGCCCTTTTGAATCTCCTCAGTTATCACGTTATCTGGCAGGTTAGTATCACCATCAGTCATAATCGCTTCGTGCAAATGTGGATCAAACAACTCTCCGACCGACTTTATGCTCGTGACGCCGCTCTTGCTAAGAATATCGCATAGCTGTTTGTGTATCAATTCGATTCCTTCAGAAGTGCCTTGGTTGCTTTCAGTCCGTAGTGCCTGAACAGCTCGTTGAAGGTTGTCAGAGATAACAAGTAATTCCTTAATCAGTTCAACAGATGCGTACTTTGAGAGATGCTCATTTTGTGTCTTAGTTCGCCGCTTAAAGTTTTCAAAGTCAGCCTGAAGTCGTTGTAGGCGCGAGAAGTATTCCTCATTCTGTTCTTTGACGGTGTCAAGTTCCTTTAAAAGAGCTGCTTCTTCAGCGGGAATTTCAACTTCGATAAGCTCATGGTCATCATCTTGTGAAATCGGCGATACCCCCTCTAGAAAAAGACTTTTTTTTATATGTTTGCACTTCTATATAAAAGCTTTTATGAGGGCAAAATTAAAAAATATCGTCTGTGCGCTTTTTCAGTTCTATTTCCGTATCTAGTCGTTATGATTAATCTCTCCACTTCTGCTTCTCCAAGTATCTGACCGCACTCACTAAGAAATTCTAAATCGCAGGATGACCGATTTAGCCGCCTTAAACAATAATGCTATAATTGTCGATGTCCTTCCTAATTGTTGTTGCCGATTCAACTGTACAGTGCACCCCGATGATTTTTCCCGCCTCGACGAGAATTCCATGCCCAAAACGACAGTTCTCTCCAATTATAGCCCCTAGGTTCATTACATGGTGGAGCTCACCATCGAGAAACGGCATCGCAATCTTTGTTTGCTCGGTTATGAAATGTGAACCTATAATCGTATTTTTTCCGATAATTGAGTTTGATACTAGTGAATGAGAGCCGAGCCGTACATCATTCATTATTAAAGAGTTTCGCACTTCAGTAAAAGAGTCAATCGTTACACCGTTGCCAATGCTAGTTGACGGCAAAATGGTTACATTAGGTCCTATCTCAACGTCTCTGCCTACCACAACAGGTCCAAGCACATAAGACCCTGATCTTATGATTGAATTCTCTCCAATGATAACGCTACCTCGCACTTTCGCATCGTCTTCTATCTGGCCATTCTGTTGCGAGGGTACATCTTTGATGGAGGATAGCACCGCAGCATTTGCATCAAGCAGATCCCACGGATAGCTCGCATCGATCCACATGGACGTGGTATGAACGCCGGTAACATCGTAATGCTTCTCAATCATCCTCTGAATGGTGTCTGTGATCTCGTATTCCCCTCTCGGCGATATCTTGGTGTAGGGAATTTCATTAAATGCTGCCGGCGCGAAAACATAGATCCCTGTGTTAATATAATGGCTGATATCCGTTCCAGGTTTTTCGATTATTTGCGTTACGCGGTTTCCTTCCGTCGTTACGACTCCATAACCCTTGACGTTTTCTTTCACTGTCAAAAGAAGCGTTACGTCGCCGGACGCACTGCCCATGACTTCTTCAATAGCCTCAGGACTGGTTAAGTTGTCACCATTTAGAACTAAGAATTTTTCTTCGATTGAATCTTCTGCGAGCTTTATAGCGTGGGCCGTTCCGAGCTGTTGGGGCTGCTCGACATACGTTATTTTTACACCGAAGTTCTTTCCACCTTCGAAGTAATTCATTACTTTTTCTTTCTTGTAGCCGACTACCAGACTAATATCGGTAACACCGCTCCGAGCAAGAGAGTCAATTACATATTCAAGGATGGGGCGGTTAGCCACAGGCACCATCGCTTTTGGCTGAGTCAATGTAAATGGCCTTAAACGCGTTCCTTCGCCTGCAGCTAGGACAATAGCTTTCACGATAACCCTTCGCACATCTATACGGAAAATAACTATATAGACGTTACTTATCATGCTGATTGCGCGAGAAGTTGAATTCTCTGTTGCGTGATAGTGCCACCGTTTGCGGGTAAGTTCACTCATGAAAGGAAAGCAATGCAAGAACCTACAGGAGCTTACGAAAGCCGTCGTAGACAACGCCATTTTCCCCAACAAGGAGATGTTAGGCAAGCGCAAAGCGTTTGCTAAACACGTTGAAGCGTTTCATAACGATTCCCAGATCCCGCTCCGCGGAGACTATGATGGAATCGTTGTGATGACTGCCCACCAGCCAAATTTTTTTCCGTACAGTGGAGTTGTACGAAAGGCAGTACTAATTCATGCTGTGGCAGAAAATCTGCGAGATACGCTTAATTGTCCTGTAACGGAGCTATTTTGCTTTGCTGACCAAGATTTCGCAGACGAAAGATGGTTCCGGGAAGCGCAACTTCCGAGCGTTAGAAACAAAAACGGGACTCTCAGCCTGCATTTGTCGGTCGCTGACACTTACAACAACAAGATCCTCCGAGCTGTTCCGAAACCAGAAAATGACGAAATTGCAAAGATAAAAAAAGAAATTCAGCGGTGGGCATCCGAATCAAAAGAGTCAGTATTTAAAAGCTCGAAGCGATTGGGGTTAAGTGTCCCCGACGTTGACTTAAAGACACAAGCTGTTTTCGAGCTTATTGATCGCGCTGCAGAGCGAAGCACAAACGCGGCTGATTTTAACGCTTTTTTTTTAGCGTACTTCCTTGAACAGACAGGTTATAAAACTGCTTTCGCACGCTTTTCTGAATGTCAACAAGTATTCGTTGATGAAATCGCCTTGATGTTAGAAAACGTCGACCAATACGCAAGATTGGAGGCTGAATCACAGAAAAAGCCCACCGCAGTACCTCACGCCCCTATTTGGTACCACTGCCCCTGCGACGGAAAGGCAGACGTCGAGGTACGACCAACGAACGACTTCGGGCTCGTCACTAGGTGTCGTGCATGCAACACGACCTCTGAGTTTACAGGTAACTTGCGCTCAGCATTGCGGCAGATGTTGCCAAACGTATCGCTGCGAGCAGACGCTATGCTCATCGCTTTCAGCGGCATCGGCATGTCGCTCTATGTTGGAGGCGTGGGAGGACGCGAATATCTCAGCAGATCCGCTAAGATCGCTGAAGTCATTGGCATCCGTTTTCCCGTTGTTTCAACGTGGAGGCCTAAAGATGTTTACGGGGGCATCGGCCAGTTGGACGCAACGCTAGAACTATTGAGGGTCAAGGCCCAATACAATCTTGTTCAACACGACGAGAAGTGCGACGCTGCAATTCTGCAGCGCGAGTTGGATGACATTTTAGCGGACATAGATGCAGTGATCTGTGCGCTTGACAATCTCAAAAGTGCAATTGCAAATAGGAAAGTTGATGGTTTTAAAGAGAAAATAAGTTTCATTGTCAATATGCAAACTCAGTTGAAGACGCAATTTGAAAGAAATAAGATTGCACGAGATCGTTCAATCGTGGCCAACACAAAACAGACATTTAATATAATACCCTCTATCATCGATTATATAGTCAACATCGGCGTGCAATCGACTACCGCTCAATGGCTAGCCGCACTGGAACAAAACATGCATTTCGACGAGACATTGCTATTGAAGACTAATACTCCAATGGATGCGTTGTTCGACACGACAAGACAGTTATGCGTCGGTGGTTTGTTTGAATAAAGTAGTACTTGCGATCGGAGCTCATCCTGATGATTGTGAATTGGGCTGCTATGCCACGTTAGCCTATCACAAAAACAAGGGCGACTCAGTTCACCTGCTGGTGCTCTCAAAAGGTGAGGCAGGAGGACCAAGTGATAAAAGAATCGCCGAGAGCAAAGAAGCAGCCCGCGTACTCGGTGCGGACAGCATTACTATAGGTGGCCTGCAAGATCGGATGATTACAACTGACTATCAGACGATCGAGCTTATTCAGGCAAAGTTAGAGGAATTGCATCCCGACAGGATATACACCCATAGCCCGCACGACAATCATCAAGATCATCGAAACGCTGCGCTTGCTACTATGACGCTTTATCGACACGTTGACGATATATTTCTTTATGAGTCCCCAAGCGTTTCGCTAGAGTTTACTCCGCGGGTTTTTGTCAATATAACAAAATTCTTCCATGTCAAAATCGCAGCTTTGAAGCTCCACGAAACGCAGAATAACAAATACTATGTTAGAACAGAAGCAATCGCCGGCCTTGCTCAGTACCGCGCTTTTCAGGCTGGAATGCTAGCTAACCATAATCACAGCAAAGCTGAAGCTTTCGATCTAGCAAAGCTAACTATCTAACACTCTGCCCCTGAAACATTCAAGTGGCCTTAAGCACCTTTTCTAGGTTTAACCACCTTATGCCTGTCTTTGATCGCCGAGCCCGCTGCCCTTAATGCCCAGATGATCAGGAAGAAGATGGTTATAAAGGTAAGAGCAGCCAGCAGGCTGTACGGAGTGATTCCCCCTGTGAGACTTATAAACATTTGAGAATAGCCCATGAGAAGTCCAATCGCAACTACAATTGTAATGCTTAATCCGATGGATATTGCCAGTCGCTCGGTCACTTCTAATTGATTTAATCTGGGAAAAAAAGCGAGCGACATAGCGAACCCCGGTACGACAAGCACAGCGATGAAAGCAAGGGCAATTTGTATGATGTTCGACATTTCTTCTCCTAACCAATGTTTTAGCTATACGTGGAACCCCAGGAAAAAATTTGCGCAAATGCGGGCTGAACGAACCCACGCGTATTCTTCCAAAAATACAGCTAGAAATTAATCTTCTAACTAATAAATCGACTTAACGTCACAAGACCATCAGCGATTTGCATTTCTGGCTCATAATCAATGAGCTTCTTTGCTAAGCGGATATCTGCCAGAGATCGCCTCCCATCGCCAACCCGTGGCGGTGCATGTTCGATATGTGCATTCGAGTGCTCTATTTCTTTTATTTTTTTGGCGAGGTCGTTTATGGACGTCTCCACCCCACTTCCGACGTTAATGGCGGTATCTGTAGCTTTACTTTTTGCCGCTAGCAGATTTGCCCTCGCTACGTCCTGTACGTAAACGAAATCGCGAGTTTGCTTGCCATCCCCATATATCTGGATTGGGGCATTTGATCTTACATTGTAGAAAAACTTGGTTATCACACCAGAATATGAATTTTCGGGTCGCTGATACGGCCCATACACATTGAAATATCGCAACGTAAGCGCTTTAATCCCATACAAGCTGTTATAAGCAGCCACATATAGCTCTCCGGAATACTTGCTCGCTGCATATTGCGAAATGGGTCGGATCGGTTGTTTTTCGTCAATAGGAAAAACATCTGCATTTCCATAAACGGCAGCGCTCGATGAGTAGATTATCTTAGATATATCATTCCTTCGAGCAGCTTCACATACCGAGAGAGTCCCCAAAATGTTGTTTTCCAAATCAACAAATGGCTCTCGAGTGCTTGCAACGACATCTATGTGTGCAGCAGTGTGGAAAACTATATCGACGTCCTTGAGTGCCTTTAAAGTCGTTTCAGCGTCGCGAATGTCACCTTTTATAAGCTGCACGTTAGGTAATTGAACCACTCGTGCTACTTTGCTTAGATTGTCTAAAATCCGCACTTCTGAAAACTCGTTTGACAGCGACTCAACGAGCTGATTGCCGATAAATCCATATCCGCCTGTAACTAGCCCAATCATATGACGAAAACACTAGACAAGTTCATTCCAGTCGGCTTATATTTAAAAGCATCGTCAGGCTTACAGCGGCTTCTTTGTGATTAGCTCCGCTCAGTTTTGGCTATCTTAGGGTCCCCCATTTATATGGATACTCCGACGCAAGCTTCTCGTTTTGACACAATGGAGTGGTCTTATCTGGGCACGTAGTTAAACAATCGCCGTCACAAATTGGTATGAAGTGCCCGAGCTCGTCTCTCATAGTTAATTTACCAAGCGTCGTGCATTGCGTTGGCTTAAATAAGGCGTGATCATACTGCTCTAAACATATTGAAAGGGTCATTTCGTACTTCTCACAAAGCGATTCAACTTCCCTATATAGTGTTAACCGGTCCACTAAACTGAGTGAGTGGTTTCCATCTTTGAGCGCGTATTTAGCTCGTATTTGAGTAACCAAATCTGAAAATGGACTATTCTCTATCCTAGAGGTTAGTCTATTAAAAACCCTCGCATTGAAAGTGCCCGTCGATATAGTCACATTCCTAATTCCGATCGAATTCAACTTCTCAAAAAGCTCGGTCAGTTCGTCGTGATCGTCGGTAAACCCAGAGATGATCGGATCGACTCTAGCCACCACATCTACGCCTTCGTTTAAGAGCTGCTCGATTGCTCTAAACCTTCTGAAAGCAGAAGGTGCCTTGCTTAAAACGTGCAGTTTTTTCTGATTTATGCTCTCACACGTTAACGAAACACGAAGTCGTTTATAGTTGTACCAATTGGTTTCAAGGATTTTCAGCGCCAGGTCTGACTTTGTGACGACAGTGAAGTAGACATTGTGTTGAACAGCAACGCTCATAGAGCGCAAAGCAGTGTTATAAACAAGATCAAGCGGTTGGAAAGGGTCCGTGACTGCACAAAAATAGAGTGGGGGGCAGATCGCCAGGTCTCTTAGCTCAGCGTCAAGCAATTCGGGCGTGTTCTCATATACTTCGACCGAGCGCCCAGAACGAGACCATGGGTATCCTTTACCGTAGCAATAAACGCAGTCAAAAATACAATCTCCGCTTTTCGTGATGTTCACAATTGCTGCGTGTGGACATTTTCTTTGGTTGGCACGATATGGGAAATCGTGGATAACTCTGCTACGTCGCTCTAATGGGACTGCTTGTAACATGCTGCCGTCTTTGTTATGTTTATGCGTCCAACTTTAATAATAAGCAATATTCCCAAAACGCACGAGCTCGCAATTTATATTAGTTTTTCTCGGCCCGTGGCGAAACAATCGAAAAGTTGAAGGCAATAACTAAGTTAAGCATATGTACGTAACTATCTTCAGCTGCACGAACCGTTGGAACACTCGAGCGACGATTAAATGAACTGGCTAGAGAAATTTTTTTACCGATTGAATATCGCTTTATTCAGAATTTGCACAGGTAATTCGCGAGTCTACTTAGCTAGAAGACTTGGGGTAAGGATTGGCAGCAATTGTCAACTCTATTACTGCAACTTAAGCACCGAACCGTATCTAATCTCGATCGGCGATAACTGTAAAATCACTTATGGGGTAACATTCATGACCCACGACGGTGCGAAGTGGGTTTTGGAGCAAAATCACGATTTTGAGGGCACCAAATTTGGTCCGATAACTATCCGTGATAACTCCTTCATTGGCGTAAACTCAATAATAATGCCCAATGTGGTGATTGGACCAAACAGTATTGTCGGGGCTGGATCCATCGTCACCAAGGATGTGCCTCCAAATACCGTTTATGCGGGGAATCCTGCAAGATTTATTTGCTCTTATGAAGAATATTTAGAAAAATGTCGACTTAAAAACACCGGTAACATCCCTCGGGAAAACATGAAAGATGTTTTGACTAAGATGTTTGAGAAAGAGCTCGAACAACGAGTTGAACTAGAGGATGATTAATTATCAGAGATTCTGGAGCCAAGCAGTTTAAAAAGCGGATGGAACTGTAGGTACGTATTTCGCAGAACTAACTTGTCACCGTCGAGCAAACTTCGATTTCTGCAAGCTAGCGCGGACTTTTTTTGTTGCATCAACGTAATTGGGAGGCCCCTACTTGCGATTAACTGAAGCTTCGTCCTCAATCGCATCTCCTTGACAAGTACGCGTTAACTTATTGTCATTGTTAGCGTACTGGTTATCGTCAAGATTCGAGAGCTAGAGGGATGCCAAGCAAACGCCATAGCGCCAACCCGACGCTAAACATAATTCAAGTCGTGTAAAATTTCCTCTATTTCTGCACGAGTGATAAACGTGAGCTCACTCTGAGTATAAGACTTGATGTCGCCACAAGCTGCTAAATCACTGTAATACTTCTGGACGTGTGACAGCTTTTCTATCTCTGGCGCGATGATGAACATATCCTCCGTCTCATAAGAGCGCATCTGTTCGCTCTCAGTCATGAGCTGTTCTCGGAGTTTTTCTCCTGGTTTGACGCCGATGATTTCGGTGCTAACAGCGCCGCGTTTATTTCCGTATTTAGGTGCTAATACCTCTATCATAACGCTGGCTACATCTGTAATCCTCATTACCTTCATCTTAAAGATGAATACCTCCCCACCTCTAGCGATTCTACACGCTTCCAAAATCAGCTTGAGGGCATTGGGCATGAGGATTCGAGGCCTTACCATCTCCTCGTGCGTGATTGTAACCGGCCCCCCCGCTTCAATTTGTCGTCGGAACAGCGGGAATATGGACCCACGCGAGCCGAGCACATTGCCGAATCTAACGCTGGCAAAAACTGTTCCCGACGCTGCATTGTTTGCAATGGCACATAGGCGTTCTGCGAATAGTTTAGAGGCGCCATAAGCCGTAGTTGGCTTGACAGCTTTGCCCGTGCTCGTAAAAATGACCTTCTTAACATTTTGTCGCACGCAGACTTCGACGAGGTTCTGCGTTCCGATTATGTTGGTTTTAACGGCTTCGTAAGGGTTATTTTCGCACATCGGCACATTCTTTAACGCCGCAAGATGGAAGACGTAGTCAACTCCTTCAAAAAAAGGCTCAATCCGCTCCTTATCTCGCACATCAGCCACAAAAAACGAGACTTTTTTCGATTTGAGCTCTTGCTCAAGATCGTACAACGCGCATTCGTTGTTGTCTAAAAGCACTATAGAACGAGGGTTAACATTTAACAAAGCTCGAACAAGCTGGCTCCCTATTGAACCTGCTCCGCCTGTCAACAATATTGTCTTATTGGAATAAAAAGGGGATTTAGAGGGATTCATGTTTGACTTAAGTTAAAGAAGCAGTTTTGTGTATCCCAGTATTATTCTTATATCTTTCCACTTAGGGTCTGCGTAAGTCGGAATCCTAGCAGCGTCGTTCTATCTGACTGCTCTTATAGAGAATCTTTAGACCGCATAACGTGCACCCCCACAACGTGTTGTCCAGCTGTTTGCTAAGCGCAACGTGTTGTCCAGCTGTTTGCTAAGCGTTTAGATTTTAAGTCTAAGTATTGCCTTCTCAGACGAAAGAACGTCATCCTTATCCCTAGTGACCGGATAAAAGCTCTTCAAACAAGGCCTTTTCTTTTGCTTCACAAAGTTTATGTGAGTATTTTTGAAGTGCAACTGATCTGCACATTTGTGGAAATTCTTCTTTCTCCAAGGCTTTCGAAATCTTCTCCGCAATGTCACTCGGATCATCAGACGCAAGGTATCCGGTAACACCGTCCTCGATCGTATCTCTTATTCCAAACACGTTAGTTCCGACGGCAGGCGTTCCACAAGACATCGCTTCGATCAGAATTCGTGGCTGACCTTCGATTGAACTCGTCATCACCATCAAATCTGCCATATTCATAAACTTCGGCACCTCAGAGTAAGGCACCGCGCCGGTAAAGAGAACTTTATCAGCAACCCCAAACGATTCTGCCATTTCCTTGAGTTCATTTTCAAGATCGCCTGTACCAACGATAAACAATTTAAATTTCTGATCAAGCTGCTGAACTGCTCTTAATAGCAAATCAAGCCTTTTTACCGGATGCAACCTCCCAACAAACATCAGGATTTTTTCGTCCACAATGCCATATCTTTTTTTGAGCTCTGCGACGTCAATTCCAGGCCGAAAAATATCTTCATCAAAAGTCAACGGAATAATAACTACTTTCTTAGCGCCTCTTTGATCAAGCTCATTTTTCAGAGATGCGTTGCGTGTGACCAATACGTCAGCGTTTTTAATGACGTAGTTTTCAATTAAGCTAGCTAGGGCCCCCAAAGCTCTGCCTTTATTTACGTGGGTAACTTGATATGCCCAGTTATATTCATAAAATACTACTGACGGCTTTTCCTTGAGTTTAGCTGCCAAGATTGCCCCTGGACACGCAGCGCTAAAGCCTCTCACAAGGGACCTTCCCTTCAATCGTTTGGCAATTTTGAAAGCACTCAAGATAGTATAAGAAAGGTGCCAAAGACCAAATCTGTTAAAAAGAGCTGAAGGAACATGTTCGATTGCTGATGCCAATTTAAACCTACGAGTGTCCCCAGTAAATAAAAAAAGATCGCACATATCTTCGTATGGCAGCAAACTATCCTTAAGAAGCCGAATCATGCTGCCGTCGGTATTCACGCTATCAACTAATCGAACATCATATGAAGTTACAAAAAGCAGTCGACACCTATCTTGGGTCATCCGGTTGATTATAGCAGATGGACGTTAATAATCTTTTAGATACACTAACAGAAGTATATTTAACAAGAGCGGGCTGAATAGTTGACCGATATGGCCAACACTGTCTCGAGATTTGCAGCTGCTTTCCAAAAAGCACGAGACTTGCTTTCTCTTCACTTTATCCGCAGCATCGTGCGAGGGCTCTCTGTTTTGGGAGCCGGATATGCGCTGGCGAAAATCATCTCGCTTGCAGAGGAGCTCTTCATTGGCCGTTACCTTGGGGTCGAAGTTTATGGTACATACCTCATCATTCTTGCTATAGCTGCCATTTTAAACGCAGTGATGATGCTTGGGCTTCCGAAGGCCGTCGTGAAGCTCGTCGCCGAACGAAATGAACGCATTGCTGACGTGCCGACAAATGCATTTTTTATGGCTTTTTTTCTCACA
>Ga0209253_10005200_pt1 | contig 11295 bp, 10 predicted proteins | sample FrelakmetBRP12BR_FD_187145 | JGI IMG/M metagenome (GOLD analysis project Ga0209253, IMG submission 187145) | Freshwater lake sediment microbial communities from the University of Notre Dame, USA, for methane emissions studies - BRP12 BR (SPAdes)... | ecosystem: Environmental > Aquatic >...
CCGGACTTCCCGCCGCCGTAATTGGAATGATTGTCTTTGTCATAACCGGACGACCCCCAATCACCGTGGCTCGCTTGATTGTTGCCGTAATTGGAATGATTGTCGTCCGACGTGGCGCCAGCAGACAGCGGAATTCCCGCTATCAGCACCAACAACGCTGCCGTAATAAAAGATGTCTTCATCGTCCTGACCTCTCCTTGAGATAAACTATGTCCTCGGATTTGGGCGCACCGCCCGGAAAAGACTTATTATATTTATAATAATAAGTCAAGATTTGTCAAGATGTACAGAATTGTTCCGCTAAAATTTTGAGACATCAATAACTGGGGCTGGCGGTTGCGGGATCACATCCTTCCTAATCCTGAGAAGTAACGGCCAGATCATCGAACCAGATACCGCCCTGGATTTCGAAATCCAGTCCGGCGCGCCCCTCAAGTTCTAACTGCAATACCTGTGCCGGACAGTCAGTCTCCGGCACGGCAAATTCGACCGCGAATGTCCGCCAGAACGCGTCCGAACCCAGAAACCGTTCGCTTTCGGCCAGCAGCGGACCATCCGATACACAACGCAGCCGCCATTGTAGCCCGCGCTCGGTCCGCAAACCGTCCGGGCGAACCCGCCCTTGCAACCGATAGTGGCCCGGCTTCAGTACCAGGTATTGAAAAACGTGCTGGAACCTCACCCGCTGGCCATCGAAAACCAGATGCAGCGCTTTGTCGCCACGCACGCCGTAGGTTGGCGCCGCTTCCACCACCACACCCCGTAAAGGCGGTGTTCGCCAGTCGAAACCCGCGCCGGTAAGCGGCAGTTCGAAACCGCCGTTGTAAAGGTTGTCCAGTTCCCTGGCTTCGCGCTTGTCCAGCCCGTCCCGCCACGCTTGATAGGCTTCCGACCAGCGGGCATCCCGCCACAAACGGTCCAGATAGGCGCCCTGTTCGCTTTCGGATGGCGGCTCGTCCCCGCGTTGGCGACCCTGATACAGGAACAGCACGGTGTCGGTCTGTTTGGCTTCGCGCGCCGCGTAGGCAAAAAACGCATCCCACCAGTCCGGCGGATTTTCCAGCAGCGGCTTCAACAATTCCCGGCGGTCCAGGTCTTCCGCGAAACCGAGCAACAACGGATGCAACTTACTGGCAAACGCCGGTCGGGTGCGCAGCAGCACGCTCCAGCGAGCCAGCATCCGATCCAGCCGGCCCTGGCTCTGCCAGAAATCAGCCGAGCCGATCAGCACCGGGCTACGTAACGGACCCAGCGTGTCGGCGAGTTCCGCCAGTCCGATGGCCGCCTGCTGGCGACCGTCCGCGGCCCACAAATACGCCAGCACCAAATAGACTCGCGCATCGGTGGGATTGGCCCAGGCCGCAGCCTGGAGCAGCCGCTCGGCGGCTCCCGGATCGCGATCGAACTGGTCCAGTCCCCGCTGGTACAGCGCTTCCGGCTGTTGCTCCCGCCAGCGCAGCGCGCCAGCCATCGCCTCCGCTTCCTCCTGCTCGGCATAGTACTCGGAAAAACCCGTCACCATGATTCGCCAGCCCAGCAGACTGCCCAACAGCAGGATCAGCATCCCCTTGCCCAGCCGCGCCATACTTTTCACTTTAATCTGTCCATTATTCCATTGTTACCAACGACCATCTATAAACGCTGGCTGGATGCCGTAAGGCATCTCCCACAAGCGGGCGAGGGGGAACCCGGTTACCCAAAAACAGGGGCGATGGTAGAAACGCTCTCAGGTAGCCAGCTTCTTGGCGTCTGGCGCGACCTCGCCGTAATAGTCGGAGTGGTAGTAGTAGCCGTGGTAATACCCATAGGCCCCAGAGGGAGCCTCCAATTTAGTCAGCAGAGTCCCCACCAGATGAACCCGCGCTCCGCGCAGCCGCTTGCAAGCTCCCCGCACCTGGCCGCGCGGGGTGTTGCCCATCTGGACGCTCAGCAGCGTGCCGCCGCAGAAATTACCAAGGATCAGCGCATCGGCCAACCCCATGACTGGTGGGCTGTCCACCAGTACTTGATCGAATTTCTCGGTGGCCAGCACCAGCAAATCCAGCATCTTGGAACTAGAGAGCAGTTCAGCGGGATTGGGCGGCAGCGGCCCAGCGGGAATGGCGAACAGGTTGGGGATGTGGGTGGCTTTGGCAATATCCACCGGCCGCACCTGCTCGCCAGCTAGCAGGTTGGTCAAACCCACGTCGTTGTCCAGCCCCAAGGCGCGGTGCAGCGACGGCTTGCGCAGATCGGCGTCGATCAGCAACACCTTCTTGCCGGTCTGGGCGAACTGAATCGCCAGGCTGAGCGCCGTGGTGCTCTTGCCCTCGCCGCTGGTGGCGCTGGTCACCGTTAAGGTCTGCGGTACGCCGCTGGAGGTCGAGAATTCCAGGGCGGTGCGCAGCGAACGGTAGGATTCGGCGAAGACCGAACGCGGATCCTCATGTCCCGCCAGGGCGATGGGACGTAAGTCGCCGCGCTTTTGCCGGTTCAGGGGGATCATCCCCAGCACGGGCAGGCCCAGTAGCTTCTCGACTTCGTCGGGCTGTTTGAAGGTATCGTCGAGGTGCTCCAGCAGGAAGGCCAGCCCGACGCCGCCCAGCAGGCCGAGCACCAGCGCCAGCAGGGCATTCAGCCGCAGATTGGGTTTGTAGGGCAAGACCGACGGCTTGGCCTCGTCCACCACCGAAATATTGTTGGTGCCGATACCGGCCGCCACCCCCACTTCCTTGAAGCGCTGCAACAGGCCGCTGTACAGTTCGCGGTTGGTGTCCACCTCGCGGCGCAGGATGTTGAACTGGATATCGTGTTCCTGCTGTTCCAGCAGATCCCGCTTGAGCTGGTTGAATCGGGTCTGCAACAGCGCCCGTTCAGTCTTGGCCTCCTCGTAGTTGGCGGTAACCGCGCCGCGGACATTAGCAACTTCCTGGTTGATGTCGCGATCGGTTTGTTCGATCTGACCACGCAGTTGCACCATGGCTGGATAGTCCGGTTTATAGATGTTCAGGTTGTCCTGGTACTGGGCTTGCAGCTTGGCCTTGGATAACTTGAGCGATTGGATGATCGGGCTGTCCAGCACCTGGCTCAGTCCATGACCGCGCATGCCGAGCAGTTGTCGATAGACCACCTCGGCCTCGAACAGCTTCTTTTCCGCTGCGGCCAGCGCCGCATTGGTAGCCACCAGACTTTGGGCGGCGATACCCGGTTGTCCCTCGCCGAACTCGACGATACCCCGCTGGCGGGCGAACTCCAGCATTTGCTCTTCCGAGTCTTCCAATTTCGCCTTAATCTGCTGCAGGTGCTCCTGCAGGAAGGTGCGGGCGTAGGCGGAGGCGTCGAAGCGCCGCTCCAGACTCAGATTGATGTAGCTTTTAGTCAGGGTATTGAGAATGGCGGCCGCCAGCTTGGAATCGGGATCATCGTAATGCAGCTTGACCAGCCGCGAGTTGCGCACCGGCTCGATGGTAAGCTTGTTCAAAAATCTCGTGACGACGCCTTCCCGGCGTGCGATCTCCGCCGGCGACTCCACCCCCTCCGCTTCGCCGTCAGTCTTCGACGACCCGCCGGCCAGCCAGTCCTTGAGCCGGGTTAACAGCGAAGGCTGCTCAGTCCTGCGGTCGGCCAACCCCAACTGATTGATCACTCGCAGCGCCAAACTGCGGCTCTTGAGCAATTCGTACTGGGTCTGGTAGTAGTCCTGATTGGAACCCGTCGCGTCGATCGGCGACACTTCCTCGATCTTGAGAACCTTGATGTCCTCGCGATCGATCTGCAGGGTCGTGCTGGCGCGGTAGATGGGTGTCATCAGGTAAGTTGCGGTCACTACGGCGGTGAGGACGATCAGGGTGAAGAGACTGATGGTCCCGCGCCGCTTGAGGATGACGTTCCACAGCTCGCGGAGATTGAGTTCATCGCCCTCCAATTCCACTTCAGCCGCATGGATTTCCGGTGAAGTTAGCGGGCCGAGCGGTGTCGGCGCGCGTTCGACCAGCATTCGACCCGGTTCAGGTTGGCCCGAATCGGTGTAGTGGGGGAGTTCAGGTGTGTTCATGTGCCGGCATCAATCCATGCAGTGGGGGTTGGGTCGCCTCTAGATCAGCCATGTCAGTATCTCCAGAACGGCCAGAACGGCACGAAGAATTCCGTTAGATCCTTGACCGCTTCCTTGAGCATCGAGGTATCGACCTGGACCACGTCCTCACCCTGAACTTCCGGGTCCGGTGCATCGCCGTCGCGGATCGCCGCCAAATCGTATTGCAACACCTTGCGCGTGCCGCCCGTTTCAAGGCGCAGGATTCGGGCTGAACCCCTGTTGGCCACGCTGGTCGGGCCGCCGGCGGCAGCCACCACTTGCATTAGAGTCGTCCGGCCCTTGAGCGGAAAGACGTTCGGGGTCTTGACCGCGCCTGTTACGGTAACCCGCTGGCTGGTGAACTCCTCGATGAAGATGGTGACCTGGGGATTTTGCAGATAGTTCTTGGCAAGCCGGGCGGCGATATCGGCTGCCAGTTGCTCGCCGGTCAGGCCCGCAGCCTGGACCAGGCCGATGAGCGGCAGGGAAATCTGGCCGCTGGAGTTGACCCGGACTTCGCGGTTCAGATCCCCGACGCCAAAGACCTCGACTTTCAGCAGGTCTTGCGGGCCGATCAAATAATCCCCCGGCGCCGCCACCGGGCGGCCAGCGGCTGTGTCAGTAGCGCCCGGGGCGGTTGCCACCGGCATGATGGCGGATGCTGGCCCTGGAGTCGAAATCGCCGGAACTGCCGCAACCGGCGCGGCAGGCGTGGCTTCGGTGGGCGTTGCGCCGGGACCGGCGCAGGCCGCGATACCGAGGAATATCACCAGCGGCATCAAGCCTGTCAGGAATCTTACCGTCGACAATTTCGTTTACCTGTGGTCATCAATTTAGGAACGATTAAACCATTTTTTTAGCGAAAACCAACCCGACGAGGGTTTTGGCAGGGTCGCAACCAAACTCATTACCGCGGGCAGTCGTTCGGGCATTTCGTTGTTGAGTATACCTTGGGGACGGGTTTCCACCAGATGACGGGCTTCCTCGGCGCCCACCCAGCGCTCCGCCGCCTGCTGCCCCTCCGCCAGCAGCGGAGGCCGCCGGTCGATGCCGTGCGAGTCGGTAGCCAGAATATGCACCCAACCCTCATCGAGCAGCCGCTCGCCCCAGTAACGGGCCGACGGCCCGAAGCGGCCGGTCAGGCTGCCGGCGGTCACCTGCAACCAGGCGCCCTTGCGCGCCAGTTCCACGAAGAGCTCGTAGCGATCCTCGATCCAGCTCAACCGTTCGGGATGAGTGATCACCGGTACATAGCCGGCGGTCAGCAGGTTGAACACGGTTTCCGCCAGCCGGGGCGGCGCCACATGATGGGGCGGCTCCAGCAGGAAATAGCGGCTGTCGTGCAACGATGGCACTCGACCATCGCGCAGTAACGCCACCAGATCCAGGGTGAGGTGAGTGTCGGCGCCATGAGTCAACTGTAGTGGAATATCGGCCTCGGCGAGCTGGGTTTGGAGTTCCATCACCGCTTGGCGGATAGCCGAACCGGTATTTTCGTACAACCCCGGAAAGATGTGCGGGGTGCAGGCGGTGACGGTAATGCCGTCTGCGGCTGCAATCCGGGCCATCTGCAGTGATGTAGCCAGATCCGGCGCGCCGTCGTCGATGCCAGGCAACAGATGGCAATGTAAATCGATCATGGTTAGAAACGACTCACGTCTCTATCCGGTTCTGTCGAGCCAACCGTCGAAGTAAATGCGACATAACTCTCGCCTCCCTCCCGCGTGTTGTCCCTATTCCCAGATGCGCCCAAATTCTGCCCGTTACCTGGTAATACAGCAGAAACAGTGCGATAAATGCGTAGAATTGCATGTAATCGGGCACTTGCCACCACCAGGCAATGGCACCCACCCAACCGGTGGTAAAGGCACCTATCAGTAGCATGGCGGTCACCTGACCATCGCTCCAGCCAAACGCCTGCAACAAGTGGTGCAGGTGGTAGCGATCGGCGCTGAAGGGACTATGACCTGCGCGACACCGGCGGATCATCAGCGTTACCGTATCCAGCAGCGGCACGGCCAGAATCCAGGCCGCGGTAATCGGCGCCATCACCTGCTCCCCCCCTTGGGAGTGTTTAATCAGCAACCAGCTAAGAACATACCCGAGCATGGTGCTTCCGGCATCGCCCATGAACACGCTGGCGCGCGTGCGCCAATGATGGCGAAGGTTGAAAGCCAGAAAGCCGATGATTACCCCGGCCAAGGTTACCAAGACGGCGAAATTGGCTTGGCTCTGAAGCGGATTGGCCATGCTCAGCACGATCAGCCAACCGGTGGCGACCAAGGCCAGGCCACCGGCCAGCCCGTCGAGTCCGTCGCTCATATTGAAGGCATTGATCACGCCGACTACGCAGAAAATGGTAAAAAACACCGTGCTGGCTTCCAGTAGTACGATTCCCAAGCCAAACAGATCGCCCAACTGGGACACCGTGAGTCCTCCTGCCGACGTCATCAGCAGCGCAGCGCTAATCTGAAAAAAGAAGCGGGTCAGGGGCGAGGACGGCCGGACATCATCGTAGATGCCGACGGCAGTCAATATCCCCGCGGCTACCACTAGCGTCGTCCAATCAGTCGGTCGTTCCGGCAACAGCAACAAGAGTAGGCAAAAGGCGGCGTACATCCCAGCACCACCGACCGTGGGTACCGGTTCCCGGTGGTGCTTGCGAGCATCGGGCCGATCAACCCAGCCCAAGCGATATGCAGGCTCTTTAAGAAGGGCGATCAAACTGGCGCTGACGAAGAAGGCGAGCAGAAAATATAATCCACGATACATAACGGTTCCCTCCTGAATACTTTCCATTTCATCGTGAGATTTTCAGGAAAATAAAAAATCTACCGCAGGATTTATATATAGCACAGAATAACAACAATAAAAAGTGATGTAATTTAGTCAGAAATACATTTCAGGGCTGTTCAATGCCGTCTGACACACCCAAATCTCCCCCTTACGTAAGGGGGAGGGAATGCACGGCGGCTTGCGAATGAGAGCGTTCCGGCTGAGCGCACCGGGATCATCTCGGGATGGGAGAATAGTCGTTTGTAGCCATGGTGTGGTCAGTCAGGGTTGCCCTTTGGCCTCCCCTTTCCTTAACTTTATCAAATCCCGACACGTCCTGATCTCTCCCACCCGTCTTTCCCCTCAGTACCTCAGTGACTTGTCTTGCGCCTTCACCTCCCGCTTCCCGCCTTTCGCCTTTCGCCTTCCAATGCAACCCTTTCCAGGATGGCCAGCATCCGTTCGGCCTGGCGGTCGCGGCTAAAGCCGGAGGCGGCGGCGTGGGCGGTGGCGCGTAGTTGCCGCATCCGCTCGGGGTCGGCGGCCAGAGCGACGACGGTCTCGGCCAGGGCGGCGGGATCCTCGGGGGGCACGATCACGCCGGCACCGGTGTCGCGCACGATGCCGGTGGCTTCGCCCTCCGGCAGCGCCATCAGCACCGGCAGACCCATGCCCATCGCCTCGAACAGCTTGGAGGGGATCACGGTGGCGAACACCGGGTGGTTCTTGAGCGGGATCAGCGCCAGATCGCACAGGCTCCAGATGCGCGGCATCCACTCCTTGGGCTGGGAGGGCAGCAGGCGGACGTTGGCAAGCTGTTTCTGCCCGGCCAGCTCCACCAACGCCTTGCGCCTGGCGCCGTCGCCGACGAACAGGAACACGATGTCGGGCCGGTCGTGCAGCCGTTCGGCGGCCTCCAACACCCGGTGCAGGGCGTGGGCCATGCCGTGGGTGCCGATGTAGCCGACCACGAATTTATTCTGCAACTCGTGGACAGCGGCCAAATCGGGATCGCGTGGCCGTGGGGCGTAGCGGGACAGGTCGACGCCGTTGATCACGACGTGAATCTTGGCCGGTTCGATGCCGCGCCCGACCAGGTTGTCCTTGAAAGCATGGGTGACTGGCACGATGGCGGCGGTGCGGCGGTAGAGGAACAGCTCCAGTTTCTCCAAAGCGCGGATAGCGAGGCTGCGGCGCATGGCGCCGACGGTGACGATGGAGGCTGGCCACAGATCGCGCAGTTCGAACACGAACGGTCGCCAGCGGAACACGGACAGCATCCAGGCGGCACAGTTGGTAAAGAATTGTGGCGAGGTACCAATAATCACATCCGGGCGACGCTGGATCAGACCGCCCAGGAAGCCGGTCACCATGAACGACAGGTAGTCGAGGGTGCGCTTGGCGAAGCCTTCGTTGGCGGTGATATAAGTTTTGACCCGCACGACCCGGATGCCGGCCATCTCTTCCACCTGATACCAGGTGTTGCGGTAGCCGGGATAGATCCGGCCCTGGGGAAAATTGGGCGCGCCGGTGATGACAGTGACCTCATGCCCTTCCTGGACCCAGCGGCTGGTATGCTCGAAGGTGCGGCTGGCGGGGGCGTTGGTCTCCGGCGGAAAATTATCGGTCAGGAACAGGATACGCATGGTTTTTTTGAAGGCATTGAGGCACTGAGGCATTGAGGCATTGAGGGACAATCATCACCATCGTATCGATAGGTGCGCTTCGGGGCTGTTGAATGGGATTTCCAGGCATCCATTGGCTTCGCTCGTTCCGAAGCGGGGGTGCCAGGTGCTCGGGATCAGCCGCGCCGGACCGGCGACGAGGTGGAATGTGATCACGGCGCCCTCGGGGAGTTGGAGGGTACCGCCGTGGCCGTCGGGGTTCAGTTCGACCCGCACCGCCGGGTGCAGGTGGTAGCGCGCGATGGCGTGGCGGAAGTCGCCGATGATACGGTCGTGGATGATCAGGCCGTCGGCTTCCAGTTGCCAGCGCCGGATGTGCAGCGGCCGGCCCGGCAGCCGGCGGTAACCGTCGTGGCCGCATTCGATCCAGACCCCGGCCGCTTCTTCGCCCCAGCGCAAGCCCAGCGGCCGAGCGCGACGGGCGACCCGGAAGCCGCCCCAGACTTCGGAGGAGTCCCGCCCGTCCACCACCACGGTGTTGTGCGCCGCCGTGCCGCGCTGGCGCTGGCGTTCGGAGCCGGCGCCATAACAGGACGTGCCGGAGTTGACGACGACCCGCTGGCCGAGCAGGGAGAGTTCGAAGCTGAGGGTGTCGGCGTGGGCGTGGCCGGGCAGGTAATCGGGGCCGATCATGCCGACATCGGCCAGCAGCACCGCCGGGCCTGTCTGGAGCCGGGCGTAGCCACTGTCCGCGAGCAGGGTGAGGGGTGAGGGCGCCGTGCGCCCCTCGCCTTCCGCGACCGGGATTGGAGGCAAAGACACTCCCAGCCGCCGGGCGTAATCCACCAATTCCGCCAGGGTCGGCGCGATGCCGAAGGCGGCATCGTTGAAAAAGGCGATTCCGCCATCCGGATGGGACATCGCGTTCAACCAGCGTAGCATCGGCTGGACCACGGTTCGCCAGTCAGCGGCGCCATGCCCATAAGTTTCCGTCAGGTTAACAAGATCCAGCAGATCCTCCAAAATAATCGTGTGATACATCGGGCTGCGCTCGAAATGCCCGCCATCAGCCAGGATCTGCTCGGGCAGTTGAGCACGCAATAGCTTAAGCCCCTTGCGTAACCAGCTATCAGCTTCCACGCCACTGAAAAACAAGCCGGCGAATACCAGCGCCTTGGCATTGGCGAGCAGGTGATTCCCGAGCAGGTGGTATTCCAGCCGGCGGGACAATTGGCGGGTTTGAATCGCCAGGCTTTGAATCCAGGCGGGCTCCAGCCTGTTACCGGCCAAGACCCACTTGATCCAGTTAACGATGCGTAGCGACAGCGGGTAGGGTTCCCATCCGACCCCCGAGAGGGGCGGGTTTTCATTGATCCAGCGCTGGATCAGTGCCGGGTGCCAGTCCCGGCGCCGCCCGGCATCCTCGGCGTTGAGGTCGTCGAAATAATGAAGGTTGTAGAGCCAGAGTTTCTCCCAATCGGGCCGGTTCCAGTCGGAGGCCGTGCGGATTTCATGCGATTCGTTCAAGAAATGAAACCCGATGGGTGCATACATAGACGGCATTCGGCGGGCCGGGTCTCGCCATGCTCCTGCACGATCACGCAGCCGTGGAGCTGGTCGCAAATCGGGCTGCGGACGGTATAGCTTGAACCAAATCCGGCCATAGATTTGAATGGGGCGCAGATAACGGAGGGTGTGGAAGTAAGTTATTGCTGATGTCAACCGTGACACATTCTGGAGTACTGTCATCAAGTTAGCGATAAACATCCTTTCGATGGCCAACACGGATAACCTCGACAACCAGTTGTCCAGCTTCCACTGTATAGATCAGCCGGTAATTACCTGCCCTTATCCGATAAGTATGCTCTGCACCAGTTAACTTTCGTGAAGCGGGAGGGTAGGGATTGTTGGGCAGGGATTCTGCTAAGGCGAGCAAGCGAAGCACAGCTTCTTTAGGCAGTTTAGCAAGCTCTTTTTCGGCTGATCGTTTCCAAACAAGGCTATAGGACACCATTGGCTTTCAGCCTTGCCAGGAGTTCTTCATGGCTGATGGTAACCTCATCACGCCGCTCGGCAACGGCCGCCAGATCTTCCAGGTCCTCAAGCAGAGATTGATACTCGCTGAGCGTTAGGATAACAGAAACCTTTTCGCCAGCCTGGTTGACAATATAGTGAGGGTGTAATTGATGATTCATGGAAAGTATGCCTACCTTTAAATTTCAAAGGAAAGTTATTTTCCCTTGCCTATCAAGAGCACTTCAATAATCCGCTCCGCCGCCCGGCCGTCCCACTTCTCGGGTACCTGGCCCGCGGCAACCTCACCGGTCAATACCCGCCAGGCTGCTTCCAGAATCCTTTCCTGGCGATTGCCGACCAGTTGATTGGTCCCCTGGGTACAGGTGATGGGTCTTTCCGTGTTATGGCGCAGGGTGATGCAGGGTACGCCCAACACCGTGGTTTCCTCCTGCAAGCCGCCACTGTCGGTCAGCACCAGGCGGGCATGCCCGTTCAAATGAAGGAACTCCAGATAACCCAGCGGTTCCACCAGATGGACTCTCTGCTTCAGAATGTCAAGAAGTCTCGATTCCACGAGCGCATGTTTGGTCCTGGGGTGCACCGGGAAGACGATTGTCTCTCCCCGTTGCGCGAGTCCGATGAGTTGCCGCTGCCGTTCCGGTTCTTGGTTGCCATCAGAAGTTCTTTCCGCTGCTTTGCTGCGCACGACCGAGACGTGTCCGCCGTCGTTCGTGGTCTCCCGTTCCGCTTCCGCCACCGACCTCACGCACGCGCTTTCAAGTGCGCACTGCGAAGCCCTCTACCTAGTGCCCCCTCTACTACTCC
>Ga0209253_10005201_pt1 | contig 11293 bp, 8 predicted proteins | sample FrelakmetBRP12BR_FD_187145 | JGI IMG/M metagenome (GOLD analysis project Ga0209253, IMG submission 187145) | Freshwater lake sediment microbial communities from the University of Notre Dame, USA, for methane emissions studies - BRP12 BR (SPAdes)... | ecosystem: Environmental > Aquatic >...
TGTATGACGGTCCGGGTGAGCGCATCGGCGCGATCGGCTACGAGGCATTCGTTGCCGAGGGCAACGCGGATTTTGCCTGGCAGCCGCCCGCCGACGAATGGGACGCAATCGCGCTGAACTACACCTCGGGCACCACCGGCAACCCGAAGGGCGTCGTCTATCACCACCGTGGCGCGTACTTGAACGCGGTGTCGAACATCCTGGTCTGGGCGCTGCCGCACCATCCCGTCTACCTGTGGACGCTGCCGATGTTCCACTGCAATGGCTGGTGCTTCCCGTGGACGGTGGCGGCGATGGCCGGCACCCACGTATGCCTGCGGCGGGTCGAGGCGGCGGCGATCTTCGAGGCGATCCGCGCGCACGGCGTCACGCACTACTGCGGCGCGCCGATCGTGCATTCCCTGCTCGTCAACGCGCCCGATGAAATCAGGCAGGGCATTGCCCACCGCGTCAACGCGATGGTTGCCGGTGCGGCGCCGCCGGCGGCGATGATCGAGGGCATGGAGCGGATCGGCTTCGACCTGACCCACGTCTACGGCCTGACCGAGGTCTACGGCCCGGCCACGGTGTGCGCCAAGCAGCCGGAATGGGACTCGCTCGACATCGGCGAGCGGGCGAACAGAACCGGCCGGCAGGGGGTCCGTTATCCGATGGAGGAGGCGGTGGCCGTGCTCGATCCGGAGACGCTGCAGCCCGTTGCCGCTGACGGCGAGACGATCGGCGAGGTGATGTTCCGCGGCAACATCACGATGAAGGGCTACCTGAAGAACCCGGACGCCACGCAGCAGGCGTTCGCCGGTGGTTGGTTCCACTCCGGCGACCTGGCGGTGCTGCACCCGGACGGCTACCTGCGCATCAAGGACCGCAGCAAGGACATCATCATCTCGGGCGGCGAGAACATCAGTTCCATCGAAGTCGAGGATGTGTTGTACCGGCACCCGGCGGTGATGGTTGCCGCGGTGGTCGCCGCACCCGATCCGAAGTGGGGCGAGGTGCCGTGCGCGTTCATCGAGCTTCGCGACGGCGCGCGCGTCAGTGCCGAGGAACTGACCGCCCACTGCCGCGCCCATCTGGCCGCTTTCAAGGTGCCGAAGAAATTCGTCTTCTCGCCGATCCCGAAGACCAATACCGGCAAGATCCAGAAGTTCCTGCTTCGTCAGCAGGCCAGTTCGGCAGCCGCGATCGATGTCTAGCGTGCGCCGGCGACCGCAACCCCTCGCAAGGAGAACACCATGAATGCGCCGCAGGCCCCCGCCCAGCTGGAACCGCTGCTGCTCGAAGAGCGCACGCTCGAGGGCATCGTCAAACTGACGCTGAACCGTCCGGCGCAGTTCAATTCGCTGTCCGAGGAAATGCTGGCCGCACTGCAGCAGGCGTTCGATCGCATCGGCGCTGACAGCAGCGCGCGCGTGATCGTCATCGCAGCGGCCGGCAAGGCGTTCTGCGCCGGCCACGACCTGAAGCAGATGAAGTCCAATCCGCGCCTGGACTACTACGAGAAACTGTTCGCCGACTGCGCGAAGCTGATGTTGACGATCCAGCGCGTGCCGCAGCCGGTGATCGCGCGCATCCACGGCATCGCCACCGCGGCAGGTTGCCAGCTGGTGGCGACCTGCGACCTGGCGGTGGCTGCCGAAGGAACGCGCTTCGGCGTCAACGGCATCGACGTCGGGTTGTTCTGCTCCAGCCCAAGCGTGGCGCTGGCGCGAAACGTCGGCCGCAAGCAGGCCTTCGAGATGCTGGTCACCGGCGAGTTCCTCGATGCGGCGACCGCCAAGGCGCGCGGCCTGGTCAATCGGGTCGTGCCGGCCGACCAGCTCGATGCGGAGGTGAAGCGGCTGGCGGACGCCATCATCGCCAAGCCGGCGGTTGCCATCGGCATGGGCAAGGGCCTTTTCTACCGACAGCTGGAAATGGGCATCGATGCCGCCTACCAGCTGGCTGGCCAGACGATGGCCTGCAACATGATCGACGAGGTCGCGCAGGAAGGCGTGGCCGCGTTCATGGAGAAGCGAAAGCCGCATTGGTCCGGCACTCGCTGAGGGCCGGCTCAGTCCGCTCGCCCGCGCCTGACGGCGGGTCGCCGGGCCGGGCGCACTGGCGCCGATGTCGCCGGCGTGCGGTGGTATGCGCCGGCGGCCATCGGTTCGCCGCTAGAGCAGGCGCACTGCGGCGCTGGAGGCAAGCAGCACGAACCACGCCAGCACAAACAGCGGGCCGGTCCATCGGCTGATCTTCGCCGGTTCCTTGGGCAGGTTCGGCGTCCGGCCGCTGAGCGTTTCCAGTTCCGCCTCGACCGCGCGCCGCTGAACGACCAGCACTGCCAGCGTTCGCGCTGCGCGGTCCAGGTTGCCGCTCAAGGCCAGCGCGCAAAGGATGCCGATCAGCGCCAGGCCGCCGAGCAGCCAGTGGTTCAGCGCCATGACACCGAAGCTGCCTACCACGAACACCATCAGAAACGCGTGAATCAGCACGGCCTGCGAGGCGATCAGCCAGTTCATGTGCTGGCCGAGGGTGAGTTGCTCGGCAGTGGCTGCGTGATGCAGGCGGTCGAGTTCCTTTTCGACGGTGGCTTGCCGCAGGGCATGCGCCTCCTCGGCGCTTAACTGCGGCGCCGGCACCGGGCGCTCGGCGTCGATGCGCAGGGTGGCGCGGCTGCTTTCTACTTCGCCGGCCGGGGAGACGACGCGAAGTTCCGGGTTGCGTGTGGCGTTCATTGGAGGATCTGCCTGCTGCGTTCGACTCACCTGCGCCCCGGTCGATCCGGCGCGCTTATCGTGACGCAGTGTGCGCAAGCGGCGGTGGACGAGGAATCCGCCGATCGTCCTAGAGCGCGCGGCCGGAGTGGCGCGAGTGGAGCCGCGCCGCCGGCGCGTCGCGTATCGCCGCAGGCGCCGCTGGCAGGTCGGGATCGACCTCAGGCGGCGTGCAGTTCGGCGGCGCCGTCCTCGATGAATTGCGGTGCGCTCGTCGTCGGCCGGGTCTGCACGTCCAGGCGCAACGTCAGGCAGTAGGCGGCGCCGCCCGAGCGGTTGAACGATTCGAGCGGCACGACACGGGCGCGGTAGCCGCGCTCGGCCAGTTGCCCGCGCAGCGAGTCCGAGGCGTGGCAAAGCACGACGTCGCGCCCGAGGCAGACCGAATTGACGGCCAGGTGATGCGCGTCTTCGTCGCCGGCCTCGATCAGCAGCGCCGGGCCGACGCGTTCCCGCAACCGGGCCCGCGCCGCAGCCGAGAACGCCGGCGGGTAGTAGATCACCTCGCCGCCTGCCAGCAGGCAGAAGCAGGTGTCGAGGTGGTAGAAGCGCGGGTCGACCAGTTCCAGCGGTACCGTGGGCGCGCCATAGGCCTCGCCGATCGCGTGGTGCATCTCGCGGCTGGTGCGCTGGCCGTAGCCCACCCAGATCAGACCGCGCATCGCATCCCAGTGCGCGTCGCCGGCGCCCTCGAAGAACAGACCGGCCGGCGGCACGACGATTTGGTCAATCACCCCGCGTGCGCGCAGCGCCTCGAAGAATGCGTGATTGTGCGACTCCTCGCCGCGGCGCTCGGCGCGGGCGAAGCGTGCCAGCAACGCCTTGCGGTCGAGCACCATCGCCGCATTGGCGGTGAACACCATGTCCGGCAGGCCGTGCGCCGGCGACTGCACCTCGACGATGGCGCCGAGGCGCTCGTAGGCATCCTTCAGCCGCTGCCAGCCGCGCCGGGCATCGGCCGCCAGCCGCTTTGCCGAGCCCTGCCATTGTTCCGGATCCATCCACGGGTTGATGCGGTAGCTGACCTCGAAGTGATCCGGCGCGCTCATCATCAGGTGCGGACGAATCGCGCGGTCGGCGGTTTCGCCACGTTTCGCGGCTGCAACCGGTGCCAGCGTCTGCACGCGCGGGCGCAGCCGGCGCGGCGGGTCGAATTCGCACAGAACCTCGGCGAACACGTCGATTCCCCAGTCGAGCGCGGCGCGCGAGATCGTCAGCGGCGGCGCGAAGCGGATCACGGTCTCGTGCGTCTCCTTCGAAAGCACGCCGCGGCTCGCCATCCTGCGCACGACGTCGGCTGCCTTCACCTGCGCAGGGTCGAGGTCGACGCCGACCCACAGTCCGCGCCCGCGCACCTCGCGGATCAGCGGCGAGCCGATCGCGCGCAGGCGCGCCAGCAGGTGCGCGCCGAGCTCCGCGCTGCGTTCGACCAGTCCCTCGTCCTCGATAACCCGCAATGCTTCGAGCGCAACCCGCGCGGCCAGCGGGTTGCCACCGAAGGTCGAGCCGTGGCTGCCCGGATCGAAAACATCCATCAGCTCGGCGGTCCCGACCAGCGCGCTGACCGGCAGCAGGCCGCCGCCGAGCGCCTTGCCGACGATCAGGCCGTCCGGCCGGATCCCCTCGTGCTGGAAGGCGAACCAGCGTCCTGTGCGGGCCAGCCCGCTCTGGATCTCGTCGAGGATCAGCAGCACGCGTCGCTCGTCGCACAGCCGTCGCGCGGCGCGCAGGAACCCGGGCGGCGGCACCACGATGCCGGCTTCGCCCTGGATTGGCTCGATCAGCACCGCGCAGGTGTTCTCGTCGATCGCTCCCGCGAGCGATTGCGGGTCGCCGAAGTCGAAATGGCTGAAGCCGGGCGCGAACGGCCCGAAGTCGGCACGGTAGGCCGGTTCGGTCGAGAATCCGACGATGGTCGACGAGCGGCCATGAAAGTTGCCGCGCGCAACGACGATCCCGGCGCGATCAGGCGCGATGCCCTTGACACGATAACCCCAGCGGCGCGCCGCCTTGATCGCGGTCTCAACTGATTCGGCGCCGCCATTGGCGGGCAGCGCCCGGTCGAGCCCGGCCAGTCGGGTGAGTTTCTCGAGGAACGGCGCCAGCGCGTCGGTGTGATAGGCGCGCGAAGTCACCGCGACCTTCTGCGCCTGTTCGATCAGCACGGCGACCAGGCGTGGATGCGCATGGCCATGGCTGACCGCCGAGTAGGCGCTCATCATGTCCAGGTAACGCCGGCCATCGACGTCGGTCAGCCACTCACCGCACCCGTTGGCCAGCACGACCGGCAGCGGCGCGTAGTTGCGCGCCGCGACGCGCGCTTCGCGCGCCATCAGAGATTCGGCGCAGTTCGGTAGCAGGGTCATCGCAGCCTCCGCGGGTTGGCACGGCTTCCGATTGAGTCTAGGAAGTACCGCGGAAAGCTGCGGCGAATCGAACCACGCCTGACTGGCCGGGCCGGCGGCGCGGGCGGCACGCGGCCGCCGAATCTGCGGTTGCGATGCCGCAGTCGTCGGCGGCGATCAGTCGGTGGGATATCCGCGGAACGGCTTGATCGTCTGCAGTTCGGGCTTCGAGGCGATGCGCTCGACGCCGAGCGCCGGGTCATCGGTCCACGCGTTGGTCAGCTCGCGATAGTGGTCGAGGCTCTTGCATGCCAGTCGCAGCACGTAGTCGCAGCTACCCGAGACGAGGAAACACTCGATCACCTCGTCGGCTGCGCGCATCCGCGCCTCGAAGCGCGCATGCGTGGCCGCCGACTGGTCGCGCAGCGACACTTCGACGACGATCGTCAGCAGGCCGCCAAGTCGGCGTGGCTCCAGCACCGCCATGTAACCGCTGATCAGCGCCGACTTCTCCAGCCTGCGCACGCGGTCAAGACAGGCGCGCGGACTCAGCGCAATGCGCTCCGACAGCGCCTGGTTGGTGATCCGCCCGTCGGCCTGCAGGATGGCCAGGATCTGGCGGTCGATACGGTCGAGTTCCCGCATGTGTCGTGGCGGCCGGCAGCTTCTGATGGTCGTTCAGTCACCGCACGGTAGCATCGCGGGCCATCCATTGTCGGCGGCTCGCTGGCCGCGACGACTGCTCGCACGTCAGATGCCGCTGTTCGATCCACAGAGCCTGAATCCCGGCGTGCCGAAACGAGAGGTGTTCGCCTGGGCGATGTTCGACTTCGCCAACTCGGGATACACGACCGTGGTGCTGACGGCGGTGTTCAACGCCTATTTCGTCAACGTGGTGGCCGGCGACGCGCCATGGGCCACGCTGGCCTGGACGCTGGCGCTGTCGGCTTCCTACCTGCTCGGCATGGCGTTGATGCCCGCGCTGGGCGCCTATGCCGATCTGCATGCCTGCAAGAAGCTGCTGATGGGGCTGACGACGATCGCCTGCATCGCCGGCACGGCGGCACTGGCGCTCGCCGGCCCCGGCGACCTGGCGCTGGCAGTGGTGGCGATCATCGTCTCGAACATCGGTTTCTCCGCCGGTGTCACGCTGAACAGCGCCTTCCTGCCCGAACTGGCCCGCCCCGAGGCGCTGGGCAAGGTCTCCGGTTGGGGCTGGAGCCTCGGCTATCTGGGCGGTTTGCTCGCGCTGGCCCTAGGCCTCGGCTATGTGCTTTGGGCGCAGGCGCGCGGGCTGCCGGCCACCCACTATGTGCCGGTAACGATGCTGATTACTGCGGCGCTGTTCGCGCTAGCGGTGATTCCCACCTTCACCACATTGCGCGAGCGGGCGGTCCCGATCGGGCAGGGCAGCGTCGGCAGCGTACTGCGCGAATCGACGCAGCGACTGTGGCACACGCTGGCGCACATTCGCGAGTTCCGTGACTTCGGCTGGCTGGCGCTGTGCGGGCTGCTGTACCAAGGCGGGCTGTCGGTGGTGATCGCGCTGGCCGCAATCTACGCGCAGCAGGTGATGATGTTCAGCACCGCGCAGACGATGACGCTGATCCTCGCGGTCAATGTCACCGCGGCGATCGGCGCCTTCCTGTTCGGCTACGTGCAGGATTCGATCGGCCACAAGCGCGCGTTGGCGCTGACCATCGCTGGCTGGATTGCGATGGTGCTGATCGCCGGACTGGCCGACGGCGTGCTGTGGTTCTGGGTGGCGGCCAACATCGCCGGCCTGTGCATGGGATCCAGCCAGTCAGCCGGCCGGGCGATGGTCGGCGTGTTCGCCCCCACGCATCGCCGCGCCGAGTTCTACAGCTTGTGGAACGTGGCGGTGTGGCTGTCGGCAGTGATCGGCCCGCTGACCTACGGCCTGGTCACGTGGCTCACCGACAACAATCACCGCCTGGCGATCCTGGCCACCGGGTTGTACTTCGTTGCCGGCCTGCTCGTGCTCGCCCGGGTCGACGTCGAGCGCGGCCGGCGGGCGGCGCGCGCAGGCAACGACTGAGGCGGCGGCAGCCCGCTACAGGCCGAGCGCGGCGATGCCGGCCTTGGCGATCAGCACGTCCTCGCTCGACTTGACGCCGGACACGCCGACCGCCCCGACTACCTGGCCGTCGGCGATGATCGGAACGCCGCCTTCGAGCATGCCCTGCAGTGGCGCGGACAGGAACGCAGTGCGCCCCTGGTTGATCATGTCCTCGTAGATCCGTGTCTCGCGCCGCCCGAGCGCCGCCGCCCGCGCCTTCTCCTGCGCGATGTATGCGGATACCGTTGGCGTGCCGTCGAGGCGGACGAAATTCAGCAGGTGGCCGCCATCGTCGACGATGGCGATCGCCACCGCCCACCGGTTCCTCTTCGCCTCGGCGATCGCGCCGTCCATCACGCGCATGGTCTCTTCCACGCCCAGTACGGATTTCTGCTGCATCGCACTTTCCTCCGCTCAATGGTCGCTGACGCGATCGGCACCACCCACGCGGTCGGCCGCCCCGTGTCAGGCAACGGGCCTGACGGCCGTGCGCACCTGATCGAGCGCGGTCGGATCCTCGATGGTCGTCAGGTCGCCGGGGTCGCGGCCTTCGCACAGTGCCTGGATCGACCGGCGCAACAGCTTGCCGGAGCGGGTCTTCGGCAGTGCGGTGACGAAGTGCACGCGCGCCGGACGCGCCACCGCGCCGAGCTGGCTGTCGACTGTCTTCATCACGTCGCCTTCCAGTGCCAGCCGCGCCGCGCTGGTGGCAATCACGTTGGAATCCCTGACCACTGCGAAGGCCATCGCCACCTGACCCTTGAGCTGGTCGGCCACGCCGACCACCGCGACCTCGGCGATTGCCGGATGAGAACTGATCGATTCCTCAATCTCGCGCGTGCCGAGTCGGTGGCCGGCGACATTGATCACGTCGTCGGTGCGGCCGAGGATGAAGAAGTAGCCGTCCGGATCGCGTATGCCCCAGTCGAAGGTCGAATAGACCATCTGGTTGGGCACGCTGCGCCAGTAGGTCTTGACGAAGCGCTCGTCATCGCCCCACACGGTGGTCATGCAGCCGGGCGGCAGCGGGCCTTCGATCGCCACGACGCCTTTCTCGTTGGCGCCGGTGATCTCCGCGCCAGTCGATTCGTTGAACAGCTTCACGTCATAGCCGTACACGGGCAGGCCCGGACTGCCGAACTTCGACGGCAGCGGATCCACGCCGCGCGCTATGGCCAGGATCGGCCAGCCGGTTTCGGTCTGCCAGAAGTTGTCAACGATCGGCTTGTTCAGGCCGTCGGCGATCCAGCGCGCGGTCGGCTCGTCGAGCGGCTCGCCGGCGAGGAACAGCAGGCGCAGGCTGGAAAGGTCGTACTTCTTCAGGTAGGCGGGATCCTGCTTCTTCAGCACGCGGATCGCGGTCGGTGCCGAGAACATCACCGACACCTTGTACTTCTCGACGATGCTCCACCAGATGCCGCCGTCGGGACGGATCGGCGTGCCCTCGAACAGGATGGTCGCCATGCCGGCCAGCAGCGGGCCGTAAACGATGTAGGAGTGGCCGACCACCCAGCCAATGTCGCTGGTGGAAAAGTACGTCTCGCCGGGATTGCCGCAGAAGATGTGCTTCATCGAGGCGGCCAGGGCCACGGCGTAGCCGCCGGTGTCGCGCTGCACGCCCTTCGGCTTGCCGGTGGTTCCCGAGGTGTAAAGGATGTACGACGGCTCGCTTGATTCCATCCATTCGCAGGCCACCTCGTCGTTCATGTGCGCGGCGCGAAGGTTGGCGTAGTCGACGTCGCGGCCGGCGGTCTTGTCCATCGGCGCCAGGCCGCGGTCGACCAGCAGCACCTTCGCCGGCGGACTCTTCGACAGGCGGATCGCCTCGTCGAGCAGGCCCTTGTACGGCACCACCTTGCCGGCGCGCGAGCCGGCATCCGAGCTGACGATGACCTTCGGCTGCGCGTCGTCGATGCGCGAGGCGAGGCTCACCGAAGCAAAGCCACCGAACACCACCGAGTGGATGGCGCCGATGCGGGCGCAGGCGAGCATCGCGAAGGCCGCCTCGGGGACCATCGGCATGTAGATCAGCACACGGTCGCCGCGACCGACGCCGAGCCCGCGCAGGATCCCCGCCATGCGGTTCACCTCGCGGTGCAGCTGGCTGAAGGTGTACGTCTTTTCGACGTCGACTTCGGTGGAGACGTAGATCAGCGCCGGCTGGTCGCCGCGGGCCGCGAGGTGCCGGTCGATTGCGTTATGGCAGAGGTTGGTGCGTCCGCCGACGAACCAGTAGGCAAAGGGCGGCTTGGAGTAGTCGAGCACGCGATCGAAGGGCGCGTGCCAGTCGATCAGGCGCGCCTGCTCGGACCAGAAGGACTCAGGATCGTTGATCGAGCGGGCGTGGAACTCCTTGTAGGCTGCCATGGACGACGGTCTCCTTGTTAGCAAGTGCGATTTCTTTTTGCTGCCGCACCAGCGCCATCAACGGACGGAGCTGATGCACCAGTCGTGGCAGGTGTGGCACGACTTCCGTGGTGCGCCCCGAGCGGATCAGGGTCAGCGCCAGGTTGATGTCCATCGAGCCTTCGTCGGCCCGCACCTTCTGTTCGGTGGCGCCGCCGTCTCCTGCGCCCAGTACGATACGCCGCGAGCGGGTCGTTTGCGCCTGCTGGGCGCGTTTCTGGCTGATCTGCCGCAACTGTTCGGCCGTCAGCCGCATGTCCTCGGACAGGCAGGCCACGCCGATGCAGGTCCAGACTTCGACGCCGGCGCCGGCGGCGTCGATGTTCTCCAGTACCTTGCGCAGCCGCGCCGCGAAGTGCAGCACGCCGGCTACGCCGTCGCTTTGCGTTGCGATGCAAAATTCGTGACGATCGGACCGGGAGGCGAGGTCCTCCAGCCTGATGGTTGCTGCCAGCGAGCGGGCGATCGCCCGGGTACGCTGCTCGATCTCGCCCTCCCAGGTCGACTGTGACAGTGACAGTTCGACGCAGATGCAGATGATCGCCACGTCGGCCAGGTTGCGGCGCGAGTAGGCGATCAGCTTCTCGACCTGTCGGTCGAAGTACGGCAGCGTCAGCAGTTCGGTGTCCGGATCGACGGTGCGTGACGACTCGAGCGCGGCCCGGCTTTCGGCCAGCGCCTCGCGCGTGGCCGACAGCTTGAGCAGCACTTCGAGCCGCGAGTTCAGCTCTACGGCCTTGATGCCCGTGTTGACGAAATCGGTGGCGCCTGCTGCAACCGCGCGCTCGCACTCGGCCTGCTCGTCCGCGCCGGCGATGACGACCAGCGGCAGTTCGCGGATGCGCTGCACCTTGGAGGAGCGGGCGCGGCCGATAAGTTCGAGCGCGTCGACCTTGGGCAGCGTCAGGTCGACGAGCACGACGCGGATCGACGAGTCGAGCAGCATGGCCTGCCACGCCGCCTCGCCATCGGCGACTTCGCGCACGTCGAAGCGGTCGCGGATGTGCTGCGCGAGCGTTGCGCGCACGATGCGCGAGTCGTCGGCGATGAGGATGCGCGCTCTTTCGGACACGGGTTCCATCGGCGATCAGTCTGGCCGGCATGCGCGCGGAGCGCGAGCCAACCGCAGGGTGGCTGGTCGGCGCAGGCACTGCGCGCTGCATAGCGGCGTGATCGAGTGGAAATGCTGCCGCAATCGACCGCGCTTTTCTTCATCTGTTCGGTTATCTTGACGGCTGGCTCGAGGTATCGGAGGTCGTTTGGGCGCCTGGAGGCTCCACGTCGCGCCGGCGTTGACGTCGCTTTGCTGTGCGGCCGCGGTGCTGTGCGGCGCGATGCCGGCGGCGCACGCCCAGCCTCGCGGCAGTGGGGCGGAACTGGTGATGGGCGCCGTCGGCCTGCTCGGCGTTCCGTATCGGTACGGCGGCGACGACCCGTCCTCGGGCCTGGACTGCAGCGGGCTGGTACGGTTCGTCGTTCGCGGCGCGCTGGGCGTGCAATTGCCGCGCCAGGCCGAGGCGATCAGCCTGATGGGAGACGAGGTCGGGCGGCCGGGGCTGCAGCCGGGGGATCTTGTCTTCTTCAATACGCTCGGTCGTCCCTTCTCGCATGTCGGCATCTACCTGGGCGACGACCGGTTTGTCCATGCACCCGCGCGGCAAGGCCAGGTCCGCGTCGAGCAGATGTCGCAGCCGTACTGGCGGGCG
>Ga0209253_10005202_pt1 | contig 11293 bp, 13 predicted proteins | sample FrelakmetBRP12BR_FD_187145 | JGI IMG/M metagenome (GOLD analysis project Ga0209253, IMG submission 187145) | Freshwater lake sediment microbial communities from the University of Notre Dame, USA, for methane emissions studies - BRP12 BR (SPAdes)... | ecosystem: Environmental > Aquatic >...
CGCGGCAAGCGTCATCTGGAAGCGGTTCGGAATCCTCTTCAGGCAATCGTCTACGGTGATGCGGGCCATGTTCGTGAGCTCGGTGCGAAAAGGTCAGGGTGGTGCGCGCGCTGGCGGGAGAGGGTGAGCCTGGAGGCGCGTACGACCGCAGCGAGATCCCGCCGCGCATCGTCGAAGTCCCGGTTGATTATAACGTAGTCGAACTCAGCGACATGGCCCATCTCGTCCGCGGCGGCCGCGAGACGGCGACGTATGACCTCCTCGGAGTCCTGCGCCCGGTGCCGAAGGCGACGCTCGAGCTCGGCGAGCGATGGCGGCAGGATGAAGATGCCGATGGCATCGCCGAACAGCGGCCGCACCTGTTGCGCTCCCTGCCAGTCGATCTCCAGCACTACATCCCGCCCGGCGGCGCGCAGCGCGACGATCTGCTTCTGGGAGGTCGCGTAGAGGTTGCCGTGGACCTCGGCACTCTCCAGGAACTCGCCGCGCTGCGCCATCGCAGCGAAGCTTGCGCGGTCGACGAAGAAGTACTCGCGCCCGTGCCGCTCTCCCGGCCGGGGCGGCCGCGTCGTGTAGGACACAGCGAGCACAAGCTGCGGATCCTCGGCGAGCACCGCGCTCACCAGTGAGGATTTCCCCGCGCCTGAGGGAGCCGAGACGATGAAGAGGAGGCCGGTCATCGGTGTCGGCTGTCAGCTTTCGGGTCTCAGATTTCACTCATCGGCGAACGGCTGTCCCGTGCATGGCTTCACGTCCACGACGGGGCGTCATCCGGAGGCGTACGTCGATCCGAGGGCGGAAAGCCGTCGTACAGCGGGTCACTCAAGATTCTGCACCTGCTCGCGCATCTGCTCGATGGCGAGCTTGAACTCGAGCGCTGCGTCCGACAGTTCCTTCGACACCGACTTCGACCCAAGGGTGTTCGCCTCACGATTGAGCTCCTGCATCAGGAAGTCGAGGCGCTTGCCGACCGCGCCACCCTGCCCGAGGACACGATCGACCTCGTCGAGGTGGGCTGCGAGCCGTGAGAGCTCCTCGGCCACATCGATCTTGACGCCGAAGAGGGCGATCTCCTGTCGGATGCGCTCCTCTTCGCCGGTGGCGAGCACTTCGCGCAAGCGCGTTGCGATCTTCTCCTGGTAGAGGGCAATGGCGGCCGGTACTGCTGGCTCGAGCGCCTTCAGCCGCTGTCGCATATGCCCGACACGTTCGCGCATCATGCCGGCGAGCTTCGCACCCTCGCGCTCACGCGTGGCGGTGAGGTCGTTGATCGCCTCTCGCGCGAGTCCGAGCACCGAGTCCCGCAGCGCTGCGTGCGCCGAGGCGTCCTCACCGAAGACGCCGGGCCAGTGGAGAACCTCCGAGATGCGCCACGTCTGAGCGTCGGGGATCGCAGCGCGGACGTCTGCGGACAGCCGAGCGAGGCGCTGGAGCACCCGGGCGTCGAGTGCGGCGTCCGGCTGGGTACCGAGGGCGGGGGTGTACGCTATCCGGCAGTCCACCTTACCGCGCCTCACCGCGCTCGCCAGATGCTCCCGGAGCTGCGGCTCGATGGCGCGCAACTCCTCGGCGATGCGGAACTGGATATCCAGAAACCGGCTGTTGACACTGCGCAGCTCGATCGCGACCGTCCCTTGCGGGAGCTCGCGCACGGCGGTCGCGTATCCGGTCATGCTGTGAATCATTGTGGCTTTTGCGGTGGCTGGCTGCTTTACTTTGCACAGTCGAATGCCGACAATCGCTGCAAGCTAGAAATCGCCATTCAGGTCAACATCATAGCGTAGCCCTCCGCGCCCCGCTCATGCCGTCGCAAGCGAATCAGCCGCTACCGGAGGGATACCGTCTCCAGAACTACCGCATCCAGAAGCTGCTCTCCAGCGGCGGCTTCTCTATCGTCTATCTCGCCCACGACGAACACGACGATTCGGTGGCGATCAAGGAATACCTGCCCTCGTCGCTCGCACTTCGCCACGAGGGTGATGCGCTGCCGTCGATCGCGGAGGAGAACCTCGCCACGTTTCGCTACGGCATGAAGTGCTTTTTCGAGGAGGGCCGGGCGCTCGCGCGGCTCTCGCATCCCAACGTCGTGCGAGTGCTCAATTTCTTTCGCGCCAACGAGACGGTGTATCTCGTGATGCGCTACGAGCGCGGCCGCACGCTCCAGGACTACATCCAGGTCCGGCGCGGCGCGATCAAAGAGAACTTCATCCGGCGGATTTTCACGCTGGCGCTGAACGGGCTTCGCGAGGTGCACGCGAACAAGCTGCTGCACCTTGATCTGAAGCCGGCGAACATCTACATCCGGAACGACCACACGCCGGTACTGATCGACTTCGGCGCTGCGCGCCAGACGCTCACCGAAGGCGGGTTCAAGCTGAATCCCATGTATACGCCGGGGTTCGCCTCACCGGAACAGTACAAGAACCGGGAACTGCTCGGGCCGTGGAGCGACATGTATTCGATCGGCGCCAGCATGTTCGCAGCGATCGCGGGCGTCGCGCCGCAGGCTGCGGACCAGCGCCTCGAGCGCGACCGCTTCGTGCCCGCCTCGCAGCTTTTCCAGGGCCGCCACTCCGACCAGCTTCTCGAGACCATCGACTGGTGCCTGCAGCTCGATCATCTGAAGCGACCGCAGAGTGCGATGGCTTTGCAGAAGGTGCTCCTGCGCGAGCGCGATCCGGAGATCGCGCGCAAGCGCACGTTCGTCGTCAACCTGCGCGGGGCGCTCAGCAAGCTCGCGAAACACCATTGAAGTTCTCCATCTACCAGGAAAGCCGCATCGGCGGCCGCCGCTCGAACCAGGACCGGGTCGCGTACTGCTACAGCCGTGATGCGCTCGCGATGATCGTGGCCGACGGCATGGGCGGGCATTTGCATGGCGAGGTCGCCGCCCAGATCGCGGTCCAGTTCATTGCCGAGGCGTTCCAGCGCGAAGCGACCCCGAGGCTCACGGACCCGGTGCGCTTCCTGCTCGATGCGATCACCAACGCGCACCATGCCATTCTCGACTATGCCGAAGCACGTGGCCTGCTCGAGACGCCCCGCACGACCTGCGTCGCCTGCATTGTTCAGGATGGGGTTGCGTATTGGGCACACGTGGGCGATTCGCGTCTCTATCACCTGCGCGACGGCCGCGTCGAGGCGCAGACCAAGGATCATTCGCGCGTGCAGATGCTGCTCGATCTGGGTCGTATCCGCGAAGATGCCGTGTCCAGGCACCCTGAGCGCAACAAGATCTTCAACTGCCTCGGCCAGATGACGCCGCCGAAGGTCGAGCTCGCCAGGAAAGCGCTGCTCGAGCATGGCGACGTCCTGCTCCTCTGCTCCGATGGGCTCTGGGGACCGCTCGGAGGTCGGACGATCAGCGACACACTCAAGCACGGCGATATCATGCATACGGTTCCGGGCCTGCTCGATCTCGCCGAGAAGCGCGCTGGCGACGACAGCGACAACCTCTCTGTGATCGCTATGACGTGGTCCGAAGATCTGGACGATGTGGGCGAGTGGATCTCGACCCTCGAGATGCAGGTCGACGAGCACACGACCAAGCTCTCGCAGTGGGGTTCGGCTTCCGCGCAGACCCACTCACAGCTCTCCGACGAGGAGATCGAGCGGGCGATCGACGAGATCCGCACGGCAATCAGGAAGCACAGCGGGTGATGCGCCCGTCCGGACGTTCTCCGACAGATCTGCGCGGGGTTCGGCTTACCCGCCGCTTCACGCGCCACGCGGAAGGTTCGGTGCTGGTCGAGTTCGGCGATACGCGCGTCCTGTGCACCGCAAGCGTGGACGAACGCCAGCCCTCGCACCTCCGCAACACCACCAGGGGCTGGGTTACGGCCGAATACGGGATGCTGCCGCGCTCGACGCACACGCGCAGCGACCGCGAAGCCGCGCGCGGCAAGCAGTCGGGCCGGACGCTCGAGATCCAGCGCCTCATCGGCAGGGCACTTCGTGCAGTCACCGACCTCGACATCCTCGGCCCACGGACGATCCAGATGGACTGCGATGTCCTGCAGGCCGACGGTGGCACACGCACCGCCGCCATCACCGGCGCATTCGTTGCGCTCCACGATGCGTGCGACACACTAGTGGGCGCAGGGCGGATCCCCGCGATTCCGCTGCGCGAGTTCGTTGCGGCCGTATCGGTGGGGATCTACGAGGGGAGGCCCGTGCTCGACCTCGACTACGCCGAGGATTCCGCATGCGACACCGACATGAACGTGGTGATGACCGAAGGCGGCGGCCTCGTGGAGGTGCAGGGCACGGCCGAAGGGAAGCCGTTCACACGCGCTGAGATGAATGCGATGCTGGCGTTGGCGGAAGAGGGCATCGGCGCGCTCATTGCGAAGCAGCGCGCGGCCTTGCGAGAATGAGGACGTTGGTCCTCGCCTCCTCCAACCCGGGCAAGCTTCGTGAGTTCCGTGAACTGCTTGCCGCGTTCGATTTCGAGGTTGTACCGCAGCGCGACCTTGGTGTTCCCGAAGCGGACGAGCCGCACGACACCTTCGTCGAGAACGCGCTCGCAAAGGCGCGCCACGCGAGTCGGCTCACCGGGCTCCCCGCGATCGCGGATGACTCGGGCATTTGCGTTCGCGCTCTCGGCGGAGAACCCGGCATCCATTCCGCTCGTTTTTCGGGGGAGCCGAGGTCGGACGCACGCAACAACGAGAAGCTCGTCGCGCTCCTCGAAACCGAAAGCGATCGGCACGCCCACTACTACTGTGTGATCGTGCTCACGCGCCATGTGCACGACCCCGAGCCGCTGATCGCAGAAGGGCGCTGGCACGGAGAGATCGTGGGCGCACCGCGGGGGGGCGGTGGCTTCGGCTATGACCCGCACTTCCTGATCCCGTCTCTTCGGAAGACGGCGGCCGAGCTCGATGGCGTCCAGAAGAACGCGATCAGCCACCGGGGGCGGGCGCTGCGCCGGCTGATTGCGATGCTTCGCGAAGACGCCTGAGCAAGGGAGAATGCCCGCCCGGTGCACACCCGAAACCTCGGGAGACAAGCTGCGACGCACAGATCCAGGTCGTAGATGGCGCTTCTTCTGTCGCATCTACGAACACCCAGTCGGTCTCGCCGTGCGCCAGGATTTCAGCGCCGGGAAGACGCACGAGGCGGTACTTTCGCAAGGACGGCACGCGGCGGCAGTCGGCAACCCAGGTGAGCTCGACGATGCGCTCGCCCGCGAAGGCCGGGCGCAGATACTCGATGCGATGGCTGCGGGCGACCCAGGTCGCGCCAATCGTTGTTGACGTGATTGTTCCGATCGATGGCCGCGTTCGGGACCTCGAGCTGGTGGCGGTAGACAGCTCCCATCGCGGTCTTCGCGCATGCGCCGCGAACCTGCATCATGTCGCGTCGGAAAGCTTTGGCGCGTAGACGCCCGGTACCGAGCCCGGGATCTCGATCGCTCCGCAGCAGCGGACGTAGAAGTCGAGCTCGCCCGCGCCGCCGATGATGGCGTAGCCGTATCCGGCGGCCCGGAGGCCGTCGAGCGCCGCCCAGGCAAGCGCGCGGCCGACGCCGCGGCGCCGAGCCTCTGCCGCAACGCCGATCGGCCCGAAAAAGCCGCGTAGCGTGGCGTCGTGGCAGGCAAAGCCCTCGAGATAGCCTCTGCACACGGCCAGAAAACAGGTCACGGGTTGTCGGGCGAAACAGACGCTCGTCTCGTCCGCCCATTGGGCGCCGAAATGAGTGCCCACCCATCGGACGGCCTGCGACTTCTCGTGGGCCATCCCGCGGCGGACGGTCACGCCGGCGGGCGCAGCGCACGCCTCGCGATAGCGATCGAGTTCGTAGAGCTTGACGAGGAGGTCGGGCATGGGGATTCGCGGTTTTGCGAAGCACGATTAAACCGTCCGCGGCTGGCCGCCGCAACCGCCAAGGGGCCCGGCGCGTGGCTTGCTTCGCGCCGACCCCGGCGCGCGCGGTAACATTCCAGCGCCAGGCGCCGTTTCCGCCTGGGGCCGGAGGATCAGGAGCAGCGAGGAGCCCATGAGAACCCCGCAGAGCGGCATCTTCCGCGAGGCTACGGCGCATCACCACTATCTCGAACATGCCGTGGGGGGGCGAGCCACAGGCATTGAAGAGTGCGCTTTGCGCTGGGCTCGAGGGTGCGTGGATGAGCAAGGGAAGCGTGGTCGTCGCCTTCGGGCGCCGCGCGTGGTCGATGCTCGCACCGGAGGAGGTGCCCGCCAAGCTCGCCGATTTCCAGGAAATGCGCGGCTATGCGGGCACCCGGGTCCCCTCCACGCAAAGCGACGTCTTCTTCTGGATCCAGAGCGATCGCATCGACTTCGCGACCGACTCGGCGCTCGTCATCGATTCGGCACTCGCTTCGGTCGGCAGGCGGTTGCTCGAGGAACGCGGTTTCATGTATCACAAGTCGCGGGATCTGACCGGGTTCGAGGATGGCACCGCGAATCCCAAGGGCACCCGACGCTTGGATGCTGCGCTCATTCCCGAAGGCGAGGTCGGCGCCGGCGGCAGCTACGCGCTCGGGCAAACGTGGGTGCACGATCTCGCGAAATTCGCCGCGCTGCCCGTCGCGGAGCAGGAGCGTGTCATCGGGCGCACCAAGGCCGATTCGATCGAATTGGGCGGCGACGCAATGCCAAGAGACTCACACGTTTCGCGGACCGACGTGGAGCTGCACGGCGTGGCGCAGAAGATCTGGCGACGCAGCGCCCCGTTTGGCGGCGCGGGCCGGCACGGGCTCTTCTTCCTGGCGTTTGCGTGCGACCCCGGGCGGTTCGACATTCAATTGCGCCGCATGTACGGCCTCGCCGAGGATGGCCTGCACGACCGGCTCACCGAGTTCAGCGTACCGGTCAGCGCAAGCTACTGGTTTGTGCCGTCCGAGCAGGCGCTGGCGCGCGCGCTCGGGACGCCTTGAACGGCGATTTCTGCGCTGCGGTCGCCCTAACCGGCTGCCTCCGCCGCGCGCGCCTTGAAATTGCCCCCGGTCATTGAGGGGCCTTGCTCCGCGCGCGGCATTCGGCTCGCCGTGTTGCCGCCGCTCGCGCTCTACGTCCATCTGCCTTGGTGCATACGCAAGTGCCCATACTGCGACTTCAACTCGCACGAGGTGCGCGGCAGCGTGCCCGAAGAGGCGTACGTGGCGGCGCTGATTACGGATCTCGAATCGGTGTTGCCTTCGGTTTGGGGACGGCGGGTCTATTCGATCTTTTTCGGCGGCGGCACGCCCAGCCTCTTCACTGCGGCCTCGATCGAGCGACTGCTCTCCGCGTTCCGTGCTCGCCTCCTGCTCGCGGCGGACGCCGAGGTCACGCTGGAAGCGAACCCCGGAACGTTCGAGGTGGACAAGTTTCGTGCCTTCCGGGACGCGGGCGTGAACCGGCTCTCGGTCGGTATCCAGAGCTTCGACGCCCGACACCTGCGAGCGCTCGGCCGCATCCACGACGCTCGCGACGCATACCGCGCCGTGGAAATTGCGCGGGAACACTTCGAGAGCTTCAATCTCGATCTTATGTACGCGCTTCCGGGGCAGTCCGAAACCGAGGCGCGCCGCGACCTCGAGATCGCCGTGGCCGCGGGTGCGCCGCATGTCTCGGCGTATCACCTGACCATCGAGCCGAACACCTACTTCGCAAAGTACCCGCCGTCGATCCCCGACGAGGACGCTGCGGCTGAGATTCACGGCGCCGTGGAGGCGACGCTCGTCAGCAACGGTTATGTCCACTACGAGACGTCGGCGTACGCCAGACCGGGCCGCGAATGCCGACACAATCTCAACTACTGGCGCTTCGGCGATTACCTCGGCATCGGCGCGGGCGCGCATGCGAAGGTGTCGTCCGTCGACCGCATCGTTCGCGAGGCGCGCGTCCGCAACCCGCGGGAGTACCTGCGGCGTGTCGCCGCCGGCACCCACGTCGTCGAGCGGCGGGAGGTAACGCGCGCCGAGCTCCCGTTCGAGTTCATGATGAACGCTTTGCGACTCTCACATGGATTCGAGACCGCCCTTTTCTGCGAGCGGACCGGCGTGCCGCTCGCGGTGGTCGAGTCCAAGCTCACCGCGGCGGAAGCGCTGGGGCTCCTCTCGCGCGATCACCTGCGCATCAGGCCGACTGAGCAGGGTCGGCGTTACCTGAACGATCTTCTGGAGCTATTTCTTCCCGACCCTGCTCGCTCCGCAAACTAGTGTCGCGCGATTTTCGACGGCCTTTCGCGAGCAGCGAGCGTAGATCGGAAATTTGGGCGATTTCTCAGAGAGCGGGACGCAAGAGGGGGTGTGCCCTCTCGCAGCGTGCAGACGGGCTGCGCCCGATCAACGCCGCCGGAACACGATGTCCCAGACCCCGTGGCCGAGCTTCACCCCGCGGCTCTCGAACTTCGTGGGGGGGCGGGAATCGGGCCGTGTCGCGTAGCCCGCGGCCGTGTTCTCGAGCGTGCGCTCGGCAGCCAGCACCGCAAGGGCCTGCTCCGCGTAGTTCTCCCAGTCGGTCGCGACGTGCAGCATTCCACCGGCTTTCAGCCGCGAGGCGAGGAGAGCCACGAATGGCGCTTGCAGCAGTCGCCGCTTATGATGGCGCTTCTTCGGCCACGGGTCCGGGAAAAAGATGTGTAACGCATCGAGCGAGGCCGGCATGATCATGTGTGCGAGCACCTCGACCGCGTCATGCTGCACGATGCGCAGGTTCGTGAGGGCGAACTCGTCGATTCTGCGGAGCAGGGCGCCGACGCCGGGCGAGTGCACTTCGATGCCGAGATAATCGATGTCCGGTCGCGTGCGCGCGATCGCAGCGGTCGTCTCGCCCATGCCGAAGCCAATCTCCACCACCTTCGGCGCGCGACGCCCGAACAGCACATCGAGATCGATGGGCACGGGCGAGAACGGGACGACCAAGCGCGGCGCGAGCGTTGCGATCGCTCGTGCCTGACCCTGCGTGATGCGACCCTGCCGCAGGACGAAGGTGCGGATCGGGCGGGCGCGCTCGCTTTCGGTCATCGACGGCGTAGCGTTTGTGCCGGTCGGGGCTGTCGGCACTCGCAGCAAAGCGCCAAAGAGCGAATCACTGCACCCACCCGTTCCCCACGCGGAACGGAACCGGTCCCGGCGCTACCGCTCCTTGGGTGCGATGATCCCCGCCGTCGGCGAGCTCGGGCTTCCCGAGTAGAGCTTCTTCGGCATGCGCCCGGCGAGGAAGGCTTCTCGACCAGCCTCGACCGCTTTCTTCATTGCCTGGGCCATGAGCACCGGCCGTTTCGCCTGCGCAACGGCGGTGTTCATCAGCACGGCGTCGCAGCCGAGTTCCATCGCAATGGCGGCATCGGACGCGGTCCCCACTCCGGCATCGACAATCACCGGGACGTTCGCATTCTCCAGGATGAGCGCGAGGTTCCAGGGATTGAGGATGCCCATGCCCGAACCAATGAGCGAGGCTAGCGGCATCACTGCAACGCATCCGCACGCCTCCAGCTCGCGCGCGATGATCGGGTCGTCGCTCGTATAGACCATAACCTTGAAGCCCTCGCGCACCAGCGTCTTCGCCGCGGCAAGCGTCTCGAGGACGTTCGGAAAGAGCGTTCTAGGATCGCCGAGCACCTCGAGCTTCACGAGGTCGTGGCCGTCGAGGAGCTCGCGCGCGAGCACGAGGGTCCGAACCGCTTCGTCGGCACTGTAGCAGCCGGCGGTGTTGGGAAGATACGTGTATCGGGACGGCGGCAGCGCGTCGAGGAGCGAGGGCTCGTTCGCGTTCTGGCCGATGTTGGTGCGGCGGATCGCCACCGTCACGATCTCGGCGCCGCTTGCCTCCACGGCGCGGCGCGTCTCGTCGAAATCCTTGTACTTGCCCGTGCCAATCAGCAGGCGCGAGCGGAAGGCGCGGCCGGCAATGACGAGTGCATCGGAAGCGGCCGCGAGCTCGGTGCGGTGCGGGGTGTTCATCGGCATTTCCATTGCGACATCAGCCGCCGCCGACGGCGACGACGATCTCCAGGCGGTCGCCATCCGCAAGCGTCGTCTCGGGGTAGCGCGCTCGCGGAACGATCTCGCCGTTGCGCTCGACCGCGATTTTCTTTCCCGCCAGGCCGAGCATCTCGACCAGCTCGACGAGGCACGAGCCCGGCGGCATGGCGCGGGGTTCGCCGTTGACTTGCAGCTCCATCACGGAAAGGGCCTTGCGGTGCTCCTGCGGAGATTCTAGCACTGCGGATCTCGCGGACTCTCCTGCACGATGTACCGCCCCGTCGGTTCGGTCCCGGGAAGTGTCATCCCCGGCGCTATGCGGTGGGTCGGACCCTCGTCCGGAAACCGGCCTCTGCGACGCATCTGAAGCGCTGCAACAGCTGTTGGGGCGCCGGGCGCACCTGCACGGAAAACGGACAAACGGGCCCCAAGCGGCAATCGCGCCGCTTGGGTAGGACTGCCTTCCTCCGGCCTTGCCGCGGATACGGCACTCCTATCGCGCCCCGCAAGACCAGCGGAAGACGCGCTGGCTCCGCCAGCGGCTCTACTCAGGTGCCACGCGTTCGCGCGCGATGTGTGATCACTTCTTCTTGCTCGGGCCCGGCTGGCCGACGACTTCGAGCGTTGCGTCGATCACGCCGGCCTTGGTCATGCCGAGGCGCTTTGCCGCAGCGAGCGAGACGTCGCCGATCCGCTCGCCCGAGTGCGGGCCGCGATCGTTCACGCGCAGCACGACGCTCCGCTTGTTGGCGTTGTTGGTCACTTTCACCTTCGTGCCAAAGGGCAGCGTGTTGTGGGCCATCGTGAGAGCGTCCGGGTTGTAATGCTCGCCGCTCGCGGTCTGCCGGCCCGCGAACTTGCGGCCGTAGTAGGCCAGCTTGCCGGATTCGGCCCCGGCCGCTGCGGACATCGGCTTGGAAGCAGCCGCGCTCGCGGTCGGTGTCGGCTGAGCGTACGCGGTCGAGCCTGCAGCCAGCGCGATCGCAATCAACGAAGCGAAAAGTGAGGGACGCATTTGGTTTTGACTCCTTTGTGCGTGGAAATGCGAGGGGGACGGGCGACTATCGAGGGTGATGGTGGGGCGGCTTCTGCCGCCGGGGCGCGGAAGTTATCACAGGCACCGTGGCGGGCGCCAGTGCCAGTCTTATGAATGGAGTCGTGCGAAAGCCGCGAATCGGGCCGGGAAAGCGCCGATCGGTCGGTGCTAGAATCCGCGGCGTCCTGGTTGTGCGTTCGAAGTTCCAAAGGAAAGATTACGGATTTCGCTCCGCGTCCCGGCGCTACAGCGGAGGTCGGTGTCCGCGAGGCCGACTGACGCGAGCGAACGAGTGTCGGGATCCACCGGGTGCGGTGAGGTTC
>Ga0209253_10005203_pt1 | contig 11292 bp, 9 predicted proteins | sample FrelakmetBRP12BR_FD_187145 | JGI IMG/M metagenome (GOLD analysis project Ga0209253, IMG submission 187145) | Freshwater lake sediment microbial communities from the University of Notre Dame, USA, for methane emissions studies - BRP12 BR (SPAdes)... | ecosystem: Environmental > Aquatic >...
CTTTAAAGAAAGGTAGAGGTCAAGGTTTAGGTTTAGAACTTTTCACCTTCTGCCTTAACCTGAACCTGTAATTTTTCTGGAGGTTTTTATGCCATATACAAAGGATTTGAAGGATCTGATCAAGAGTCGTCTCAATCCAGCCCTCAGGGAGGTCTGAACCTGAAACTCGGACCCCTTCCACCGGCTCAAGTTCACTTTGATTTGCAACGGTCAATGTTACTTATCCCCTAAATCTGCTGCTTGTATGCTATTGGTATTCTCCAATATTCCAAATTCAAGCCAGCACGCTCTGGCAATTACCGTCTTTTATGCCGGGGTTGTGATGGCACAGGTTGGGAATGCTTTTGCATGCCGTACCGAGCGCAACCGTGGGCGTTTCCTGGGTTGGCTGAGCAATCCTTCCCTGTTACGCGGGATTGCCATTGAGGTGGGAATCCTGCTTAGTTTAGTCTATATCAAGCCATTAGCAAATTTATTTGGTCACGTAGCCATACCGCCGGTCCTGTGGTTGGGGCTTGGTTTCTTCCCGATCATTGTTTATAGCCTGGATTGGATCCGCAAGTGGTTCATTCGCTGGCGTGCGCGATTTGTTCAACAAGACATAAACAATTCAGTGAGTAAGGAGGTAATATGAAAGTTATCATTATGGGATGCGGCCGTGTCGGCGTACAATTAGCCAGGTTGCTTGTTGACGAAGGTCACCAGGTTGCCGTTATCGATTATGATGCCGATGCACTGAAACGCCTGGGACCTGATTTTAAAGGTCAGAAAGTTGTTGGAGTGGGATTCGACCGGGAAATCCTGATCAAGGCCGGGATCGAGCATGCTGATGCATTTGCAGCTGCCAGCTCATCCGACAATGCTAATATCCTGGCAGCGCGTATTGCGCACAACATTTTCCATGTCCCGCGTGTGGTTGCCCGGTTATTTGATCCACAGCGGGCTGAAATTTATCGTCGGCTTGGAATGTTGACTATCTCCTCAACTACCTGGGGTGCTGAGCGTATCCGCGAATTGATTACTTCAGCGGAAATCGATCCAGTTTTCAGTTTTGGTAGTGGAGAGGTAAGCCTGGTTAATATCGAAGTGCCAGGGCAACTGGTTGGACGGATGGTAAAAGACTTGACGGTGACAGGTGAGATTAGCGTAGTTGCCGTTACCCGCCAGGGAGCCGCTTTCATCCCAACCCTGGGCAGCCAATTCAAGGATGGTGATATCATCCATGTGGTGATCCTGGCATCGGCATTGGAACGCTTTAAAACTCTATTAGGGCTGTCGGAAGGAGGTTAAGATGTATGTCATTATTGTTGGTGGTGGTAAGACCGGCTCACAGCTTGCCTCCCAGCTGCTCAGTGGAGGCCACAAAGTCAAGCTCATTGAAGATCGTTCTGTTGTACTGGAGCGATTACGTGAGGAATTGCCCGATGAAGTCATTGTAGCAGGTGATGGCAGCTCTCCCAGCATTCTTGAGAGCGCCGGGGTTGAGGATGCCCAGGTGCTTGCAGCCGTCACGGGTGAAGATGAGGATAACCTGGTAGTCAGCACCCTGGCACGCTTTGAATTCGGTGTACCGCGGGTCATTGCACGAGTTAATAACCCAAAGAATACCTGGTTATTCACCCCTGACATGGGAGTGGATGTGGCTCTTTGCCAATCCGATATCCTGGCAAAATTAATCGCCGAAGAAATGTCAATTGGGGATATGATGACCTTGCTTAAATTACGCAAAGGTGAGTACTCGATTGTTGAAGAGAAAGTACATCCTGAGGCTATTGTGGTTGGTAAATTGCTGCGTGATATTGACTTACCTGCGCAATGCGTATTTGCAGCGGTTATTCGCAAAGGTCAATTGATCGTGCCGAATGGAGGCACCGAGCTTGCCCCAGTGGACGAGATCATTGCGCTGGTGCATGCTTCTCAGGTGACGAAATTGGCACAACTCCTGGGTCCGCACGTGTAGGTTTCATTCAGAGTTGATGGGTTACCGGGAACAATTGCACAGTCAAGGACGTCAATATCCCTGAGGTATAATAGGCGAATGCAATCCCCTGAATTAGACAAAAATCATCCGACTTCAGATAAGCCGGAAGAACTACCTATGCCTGAAACTGGTGAAATTCAGGCTGAAGCTTCGATTCCGTCAAACCAGGAAGCAGACGCTGATATCACTCAGCAAATGACCGTTAAACCGGTGGCAGGATCATTAGAGCTGTCATCTCATGATTCCTCCAGCCTTCCAACGGAACATTCTTTAAAAGAAGAAGAAGCTATCAGCGAAACACAGCCTTCAGAGCTCAGTGATGAAGATTATTATATACCCCCTGAAATTCCTAACCAACCTGAAAGTGCACAGAGAGGCAGGCATTTGTGGATATTGTGGGCTTTTCTGGGGGTTTTATTGCTGGCATTGATTGCTGGCGGGAGTGTATATGCGGGTTATAACTCGGCGATTGACCAGCGCACCCGCTATGAATCTACCTTGGTGGCGGGTGAGACTTCCAACCAGTATATCCTGGCTCAACAGGATATCGCCCTTGGTAATTTTGACCGTGCCCGTCAGCGCCTGGAATACATCATCAAAATCGATCCCAATTTCCCAAACGTATCTGATCAGCTAGCGTTCGTGCTCACCCAGCAAAGGATTACAGCCACGCCTACTTTAATCCCATCTCCTACCCTGACACCCACCCCTGATTATCGGGGCAGGGATGAGCTTTTTGGGCAGGCGCAGAATCAGCTCATCGCGCGTGAATGGACGGGAGCCATCGATACTCTGTTGCTATTACGCAAGAATTACCCGGATTTCATGGTGGTGAAAGTGGACGGCATGCTGTTCGTGGCACTAAGGAACAGGGGAATCGATAAGATTGCCCAGCTGCATGACCTGGAAGGTGGCAATTATGACCTTAGCCTGGCTGAACGCTTTGGTCCATTGGATGCAGAGGCGCGAAATTGGCGCGATTGGGCTGAGCTGTATATCCGCGGGGCAAGCTTTTGGGGAGTTGACTGGGCACAATCAGTTTATTATTTTTCACAGTTAGCCGCAGCCGCGCCGAATTTGAGCGATGTCGCGGGTTGGACAGCCTCCAATCGATACCTGGATGCTTTACTTGGTTATGGGGATTGGTTAGCCGCTAGAGGTGAATGGTGTGATGCCCAAACGCAGTATGACACCTACATGACCTTGTTGGCGAATCCACAAGTTGAACCTACGGCGGTATTTGCTGCCGACCAGTGTGCACAGGGTGCAAGCCCAGAAGTCACCCCGGGCGGAGAAATAATCATCCCAACGGAAACTCCTGCCCCAACCGAAGTGCCTCCAACTCAAACAACCCCCTATCCATAATAAATTACGGATTTGGCAATGGCTCCTTATAGAGCTGGATAGATCGCCTAGGATAGTAATGGTAGACTTTACGGTCCGGGAAGTCATTTGCAACGGAGGCATCAACGGAGGGGCTGATGCTCCAGGCAAAGATGAAGGGTGTGGTGTATTGGGGGTCTTGGAGGTCAAGCAGGGCACCATATTCCATCCATCGCCTGGTATGTACGAACACAAGCGCTGGCGTGAGGGTTTGTGAATCCCCTGTCTTAAAAGGTATCTGGTCAGCTAGTTCAATATTATACAAACCCCTCATACTATCAAGCCTGGCTGGGGTATATTGTGTGAGGTTGATTCCCACCAGGATACCAAGGACCAAAAGCACAAACAGCGGTCGTAATTTTTGCCAACCTTTTGCGAATACAAAAACCTGACCTGGAGTACAAGGCCAACCTGCCAGCCAGGCGATACCTGCACCGCTGATCAAAGTCAGGCTGAATAAACCTTCGTAGTAATACCGCGGTCCAAACAGGGTTCCACCGATCCAATAAGTGGTATATAACAGGATTATTGAGATAATTACACTGCCAATAAGCAAGCCTTTTGGGTTACGACGACTTGCCCAAAGCCCAAAAGGGAGAAACACCCAGGAAAAAGATTCCCAGCCGAACAGGTCATTGCTGGCAGAATCCAGGCTTTGGCGCAAATTATGCCAAGCTATATTTAAAGTGTGGCCATTGATATCATGACCATGTCCAGGTCCAAAGCCGACCTTATCGTATGGCCACCATAAAGTGTAGGGGTTGAGCAATGCGTTACCTGTCAGGGAGTACTGCCACAAGAAGAACAAGCCAACGAAAATTAGGGCAGCCAGGCTAAAAACGAACAGCCTAAGGCGAGTCAAACTATCGCTGCGAAAAAGCAGGTACAACCCATGTATGGCAAATGGCAATGCCACAGCCATGGCGGTCATGGGGCGAGTCAGGATCAATGCACCTAAAACCAATGCTGAAAGGATTGTAAACCGCCACCTCTTTTTGGAGCTGGCGGTAGCTTCGCTTTGTGTGTGGTCTTTGTCCTTCCAGAAAGCTTCCAGCCAGGCAAGGGTAAAAAACGCGCTCAAGACTAATCCTAACGGATGAGAGAGCAATGACCCCGAGTTCATAAGGAAAAAGGGCGATGAGGCAGTCAGGCCGGCAGCCAGGAGTCCAATAACCTGGCTGAAATGGCGTTTCCCCAGCTGGTATGTCAGCCAAACCCCCAACCCGGCTAATAGCGGATTGATCCATGCCCGGAGCTCTAGTTGAACAGCCAGGGATAGCAACACAGGCCAGCCAGGTGGATATTTTCCGAACCGCTCCCCCTGAAAATCAACGACGAATGGCACCAGAAGACTTTTTGGATGTGAAGGTGAGGAGATTTTCAATTGGCCATCTGCCAGTACCTTTGCCTGCCAAACATATGCGATTTCATCTTCAATGTGTGGAATGCCCTCGAAAACTCGTTGAGTGACCAGGGCTGAAGCCAGGAATCCAAGCAGGGCAAGGAATAAGGCAAGAATATCGGCAAGGTGCTTGCGAAAGGAGTGTGAAGAATTCAGATGGATATTATTCAAAGCTATATGGGTGATGGTTGAGGTTTACTCACTCGAGTGATACACATCAGGGCAGAGCAGCATAATAAATGTAGTTACGGATGGCCAGGAAAGCAGCCCGGTTAGGACTGATTGCAAAAGCGGTTGCATCCCCGTCTGCAAGGGTCTCTTTAGGCTGGTATTGGTTTTGTAAATTCAACAGCACGCTAAAGTAAAAAATTGCCTGGTTCTTTGGGTCGAGGAGATAGATCGAACGTTCGGGGAATGACAAAAAGTAAATTTGGCTAAAAATCGTGTCTTCGATGGTTGGCCCATGAATCTTCCCAGGACGGTTATCGGAGTAGGGGTAAGGATCATCACAGCGGGTGGGTGATTCTGCTAAACCACTATAGGTACACTTGGTCATATGTCCATCCGCATGCAGCAGGTACAGGTCGTCATTATAGGCTGCCAGGTCAATAACATCTTCCATCGGTGGGATATCGTCACCGAAGTACAGGCGTGGTTGCTGGCTTACTTCCAGGTTGCGGTATATCCAAACCGCATTGACCTGTGGATCCAATATGTACAGGTCACCTTGGTCCAGGGTCATCGCAATTGGTGTCCCAAACCCCGCATTGGGTGGGGCCATGGCTGCACTATAGGGTTGTGAACCAATTACACAATACAATAAATTACCATTCGAGTCCATTCCCAGAAGGCTGGCGTTTTCAAATGATCCTGGAGGAAGCTCGTCGATATCCACCAGTGGTCCAACATCGATAGGACCGTACGTTGGCCCGCATTGGAAGTTGGGATCAATCTCATATCCACGCCCGGTCATGATGGCGCGCAGGACACTGCCCTGCTCATCATTAAGCATATATAGGTCGGTGGCAGTGGCTACCATTCGGGTGACCCTCACCCCGGCATCCAATCCGCCCACGATGGCTTGCTGGTAATCCAATCGCTTGATGGCATCCAGGTTATCCAGGTTATCGATAGCAGTTACCCGTAAGGCTTCCGATTCGCTGGTGACGCCATAATTTTCTGCTTTATCCAGGTCACCCAGGACAGTTTGCCAGGCCATATGTTGATCCAATGGATTGGTAACTGTGACAGCATATGCCGCATCTTCCTGTGCCTGCTTTAATAACACCTCATGCTGCTGGGCACGCCCACGTTGTAAATAGACCATTCCACCAATGGTAGCTAGAATCAGGGGGATTGCCAGGGCAATAAATACCATCGTTGATGGAGGCAGGCGGAGAATATCGGCATCTGGCAGAAGATTTTTAAGCAGCCGCAAAAGTGCTTGGGAGAGGGCTGCCATGACTTTATGCACGGTGCGGCCGATGGCTGACCCGATGGCTGCCAGGGTTATGCGGAAAGAAGTGACATACCTTGCCAGTGGATTCGGCCTGGATTTAGAACCTTCTGTCTTTGGTTGGTCCTGACCTGGGATTGGTATCGCAGTGGAAACGGCAGGGATGCTGGCCTCTACGCCAGGAATACCCTGCAGGGATGGCACAGAACGATACGCAGTGGATGGTTGGCTGGCTGGTTGAGCCGGTGCTGGTATGTCATCCACCTGACCGACCGCAGGTGGTTGCATCCCAGCGCTTAAGGTTTGGGGCGCTGGAGAGCTCAAGGGTAACCCAAGTTTTTTATCTTCGGTGGATTGCTTGTCAGCATCTGCAGAGGGGTTAGGGCTGGTGGATAACCCAAGCCTTTTATCTTCTGCTGCCTGTGCATGGGATTCTGCTTCAACCGGTTGTGGTGGAGATATCGGACGAGCCATGACCGGCGCATCCGTCTTAGGTTTCAAAATTTTCAGCTTACCTGTGCCAGCCTGCGCCTGGAGGATCATGGCATTGAAATCCTGGCTGTCAATATCCAGCAAATGGCGGCGAAACACTTCGATTCCCTGGGGCTGAGGGTGTTTGAGAGGCGTTTTAATCCATCCCGGCTGGGCTTGCGTGGCAAGAACCAGGAAATCCTCGGGATTTAGGCTGGTTTGTAGGAAACGCAAGGGGGTAGTACGGCTGAGCCCGAGCCCCCGCCCAGAACTCTGAGGGTCATATAGGTGCTGTGACTCTTTTGGCGTGACTAGAAACGCATGCACATCGCCGCATTGTGCGATGTACAGGGTGTCTGCCCGTAAAGCAACCAGGATCAGTTGCCCGATCCCTTGGCGTCCTACGCTTGTGCTGCGCAGGTTGCGGTCGAGCAGATACAAGTTAAGCGCATCAGCAACCGTACGCATTGCAGAGGTAAGGCTGCCAGCAGTCTTATAAAATTTTTGGGCTAGCTGTTGCAGTAATTGGGCATGCGCTTCAGGGGAGAGCGGAGAATTCCCTGCCATGCTAAGATAGATGATCAAACTATCCGCTTCACGACCGCGCGCAGCTCGACGAGGCGGGGTGACCGCATACATATCCGGCAGCTCGGATTTCTCATTCCCGGCTTGCCGGGCGAACGGCAGCAGATTTAGATCAAGAGAAGAATTCATACCGAATGATTATACTGGTAAAATCTTACTTGGATAATACCACCAGGAGAACTTATGCACATTGCCACCATCCGCACCCTACCAGAGTTGATCAGCCTAAAAAAAGAATGGAACGATTTATTGGAGATTAGTGCAAGTCATGTGCCGTTTTTACGCCATGAATATCTCACTGCCTGGTGGCAGGGATTAGGCGGGGGTGAGTGGTCGCATGGAGAGTTGTACGTGGTTACTGCCCGTGCGGAGGATGGCAGATTGATCGGGATCGCGCCTCTCTTTAAAACAGACAATCGCGAAGGTGAGCCAGCGTTAATGCTGCTTGGCAGCATTGAGATTTCAGATTATTTGGATATCATCGCCCGACAGGAAGATATCCCTGCCTTCCTGGAGGCGATCCTGGAGCACCTGGCGAGTGACCAGCTGTCTGCTTCCAATGTGTTGGATTGGTATAACATATTAGAGAGCTCTCCAACATTGCCAGCCTTTCAGACCGCCGCCGAAAAATTTGGCTGGAGTTACCAGCAGGAACCACTCCAACACTGCCCGTACATCCCCCTCCCAGGTGATTGGGAAAAGTACATCTGTGGAATTGATAAAAAGCAGCGCCACGAGATCCGCCGCAAAATGCGCCGGGCAGAAGAATACTACCAGCCTGTAAGGTGGTATATCACCCAAAATGAAGGCGTGCTGGACCAGGATGTTGACTCCTTTTTAGACCTGATGGCCTGTGACCCCGATAAAACGAAATTTCTTACGCCTGCCATGCGCACACAGATGCACTTGATCGTTAAGGCAGCCTCTCAAGCCGGTTGGCTGCAGCTGGCTTTCATCGAAGTGAATGGAGAGAAAGCTGCCGGTTACCTGAACTTCGATTATATGAACCATATCTGGGTCTATAACTCAGGGATGGATTTCCGCTTCAGCGAGCTTTCATTGGGCTGGGTGCTGCTGGGCCACTTGCTCGAATGGGCAAATGAACATAAGCGTCAATATTTCGACTTCATGCGTGGGGATGAGAGGTATAAATATCGCTTCGGGGCGATAGACCGGCGGGTGATGCGCGTGAAGGTTCGCAAGTAACGATCAATTGGTTATTTGAAAAGCCCTCGCTTATTATCTAAATAGCCTGGGCATCCCCCAACCCCCTAACCTGACGGAATCAGGTTTATCAGTCCAGATACCGGGTATTTTTGTGCCGCATTTGGGACAGGTGCCACTTTTAGTCAGCAGGTATTTGTAGATGACATAGCCTGTGCGCTCCACGAGCAGCGCCTGGCACCTGGGGCAATGGGTATTCTCGTATTCACGCAGGCTGCCAGGCAAATTGCCAGCGTAAACGAATTTCACCCCAGCCTCCTGACCAACCTCGGCAGCACGTTGCAGGGTTTTTACCGGGGTGGATTGAGGATCGGTCATCTTATAATCGGGGTGAAAAGCCGTCACGTGCCAGGGGATGTCAGGCGAGACCGAGGTAATGAACCTGCCTGCCTCCATCAGCTCATCGGTGCTGTCGTTAAAGCCGGGGATGACCAGGGTCACTACCTCCACCCACAGGCCGAGCTTGTGTGCCATGCGGATGGTATCCAGCACATTATTCAATACCCCACCCAGCTGGCGGTACTGCTTATCCTGCAAGGTCTTCAGGTCAACCTTGTAACCCACCAGATAAGGTCTCAGATATTCCAACACCTGTGGGGTGGCGTTGCCGTTGGAAACATAAACACACTTGAGGCCTTGTTCTATTGCCAGCTTGAAGATGCTGACCGCCCATTCGGAGGTGATGAGAGGCTCGTTGTAGGAGGAGGCGATCACACTTGCTCCAGCCCTTTTTGCCGCCAGAACTATCTGCTCGGGCGTGATACGGCGGATATAGCCGACCGACTCGTCTGCAGCCGGGTCCCGCAGGGTCTGCGAGCTGACCCAATTCTGGCAGTTGGCGCAGTGGAAATCACAGCCAAGCATGCCGAAGGTGAGGGCATCACTGCCAGGCAGGACGTGGAAGAAAGGTTTCTTCTCGATAGGGTCTGCCTGTAAGCCTGCCACGTAACCCCAGGGCACACACAGCTTGCCACCTCGATTGAAACGGACCTGGCAAATGCCGCGCCGGCCTTCACGGATCAAGCAGCGGTGTGCACAGGCATAACAGCGCACGGAATTATCCAGTTGTGGATTTGCCAGCTCCATATTCTCAACCGTCAATTCATCCAGGATGTCCGCTACGGTTTTCATATCGCTTATCTCCCAGGCATATCTCCCATTATAATCATGTTTGGTAAGGTTGCTTATATGATGAAAACCAGGTTGAAATCGATGGGAATCAGGTTATGTTAACGCTTGTGATCCAAGCGGGTGGTGAATCCAGGCGCATGGGCACAGACAAGGCCTTGCTGCCGTTCCTTGGGCAACCGCTCATTATGCGACCGCTCAACCGGCTGGTCGGGTTGGCTGACGAAGTACTGATCACCTCCAATCACCCGGAAAGCTACCGTTTCCTGGGTCTCACCCCCATCCCGGATAGGCTCCCCGGGTATGGTGCTCTGGGTGGACTATTTACTGCCTTAAGCGCAGCCCGATACCCTTACGTGGCGGTGGCGGCCTGTGATATGCCCTTTGCCAGCCTTGAAATCTTCGCCCTCGAGCTGGTTCTGCTGCAGGAGGCTGGTGCTGATGCAATCATCCCCCGTTCTGAGGCTGGGGCAGAACCGTTCCATGCGGTCTACCGGCGGGAATCCTGCCTGCCATATGTCCAATCAGCTCTAGAGGTGGGTAAGCGACGGGTGGATGCATGGTTTGATGAGGTGCATATTCGTTACTTGGAGCCTGATGAGATACTTCCGTATGACCCTGAGGGGATAGCTTTCCTGAATATCAATACACTGGACGAGCTGCAGGAGGCGGAGAAAATAGCCAGGAAGGCACGGTTCAATGACAATCCTCCTTGATCAGTTAAATACTTCTATAATCCTTTCAAAGATATTTGTTTTAAAGCTGTTTTCTATACCGCATTATAATTAGCTCCATTCTTGCTATCTAATCACTTATGACTGGAGTTCACCTATGCCTCTTGACCTGACTGCCATACGAGCCCAATTCCCTGCGCTCACGCGGGATGCCATCTACCTGGACAACCCTGCCGGTACCCAGGTGGCGCGCAGCGTGCTCGACCGGATGAGCAATTATCTGGTGGAGCATAATGCCAACCACGAAGGCGCTTTTGCCACCAGCCGCGAGTCGGATGCGCTGGTGGAGGAAGCCCACCAGGCAGCGGCTGATTTCCTCCATGCAGGTGACGCTCATGAAATTGTCTTTGGCCCCAACATGACCAGCCTGACCTTCATGTTCAGTCGGGCATTGGTGCGGACGTTCAACCCGGGGGATGAGATCGTGGTCACCCGCCTGGACCATGATGCCAACATCACGCCATGGGTGATGGCGGCGGAGGACCGTGGCTGTAAAGTTACCTGGGTGGATTTCCACCCTGAAGATGGCACGCTAAATATGGAGGAGATGCAGGCAGCCATCGAACGAAAACCTCGCCTGGTGGCAGTCGGTTATGCCTCCAATGCCCTGGGGACGATCAACCCGGTGGGTACCATTACCCAGATGGCGCATGAGGAAGGAGCACTGATCTATATCGATGCGGTGCAGTATGCCCCGCATGGGCCGATCGACGTACAGCGCCTGGGCTGTGATTTCCTGGTGTGCTCATCCTATAAATTCTTCGGTCCGCACATGGGTGTGCTTTACGGGCGCTACGACCTGCTGGATAGCCTGACCGCATACAAGGTGCGCCCTGCCCCCTCCGACCCACCGGGCAAATTCGAGACCGGCACGGGCAACTTCGAGGGCATGTGCGGGGTGCTGGGGGCGCTGGAGTATATCGAGTGG
>Ga0209253_10005204_pt1 | contig 11290 bp, 9 predicted proteins | sample FrelakmetBRP12BR_FD_187145 | JGI IMG/M metagenome (GOLD analysis project Ga0209253, IMG submission 187145) | Freshwater lake sediment microbial communities from the University of Notre Dame, USA, for methane emissions studies - BRP12 BR (SPAdes)... | ecosystem: Environmental > Aquatic >...
CTCTGGTGCTATGGCAACCACGTGCCCGACCAGTTCGATGTCGATGCCAATGGCGATCCGCTGCGGAGTCGCTCGCAAGGGGCTTACCTGCTTGCCGAGCGCACCCTGTTCGACCTGGGTGCAGCGGGGCGCGACTTCACCACCTTCGCACGCTACAGCGCCTCGGATGGCAATTCGACCGCCCTCGATAATATGTGGAACATCGGTGCACGCTTACGCGGACCAATAGCCAGCCGACCCAACGATGCGCTGGTGATCGGCTGGACAAGATCACGTCTGGCACCAAAATACCGTGCTGCGCAAGCAGCCACGGGTGCCGACACGGAAGACACCGAGGAGATGCTGGAAATCACCTGGCGTGCGGCACTTACGCCGTGGTTGGCTGTACAGCCCGTTGTGCAGTCGATTCAGCACCCCGGCGGCACAGCCGCGATACCCCGTGCCACTATCCTCGGTGCTCGCATCGAGATCGCGATATAATGTGCCGCATCCTACAACACGCGCCATTTAACACAGGCGCTTCCATGAAGCGCATTGATTTAATTACCTCTATTTCAGGCACACCGTTTGCGTCAGTCCTATGATATCTTTTTCGGATAAAGGGTTATGGGGCATCATAGTGTTGCTGGCAGCCGCACTGGCAATCACGGCAGCGGCCAAGCTGTCGCCCCTGCTCAACCCGCCGCAGGAGATCAGCCTGCCGCTGAACACAGCTTGCGATCTGCACCAGGGACCATGCGCAGCGCTGCTGCCCGGCGGAGGGCGGGTGGAATTCTCCCTGGAACCCCGGCCGATCCCGGTGCTGAAGCCGCTCAAGATGCAAGTGCGGGCTACCGGCTTCAAGGCCGGCTCGGTGGAAGTGGATTTTGCCGGCGTGGACATGAAGATGGCTTTCAACCGCCCGCACCTGGTGCCCGGCAAGGATGGCCTGTTCACCGGAGAAGCCACGCTACCGGTGTGCGTACGCGACCAGATGGCCTGGCAGGCGACCGTACTGGTCGAATCTGACGGCAAGCGCATTGTGGTGCCATTCAGATTTGAAACGAAACGTAATTAACTAAGGCCACATGAAAAAAACCCTGATCACGATTATCGTCATTTTCACCCTGCTGCTGGTCTGGGCCATCGCCTTCTGGCAGCCCTCCGGCACCAAACCCGCCTCCCACCCTCCGCTCGGCTTGGCGGAAGCGCCCCAGGGCGGAGATTTCACCCTGCACTCGCCGAGTGGCCCGCTGGCGCTGCATGATCTGAAAGGCAAAGTGGTGCTGCTGTATTTCGGCTATACCTTCTGCCCGGATATCTGCCCGACTTCGCTCGGTTTTACTTCCCAGGCGCTGGTCTCGCTCGACAAGACCGAGCAGGAAAAGGTGCAAATGCTGTTTGTCACAGTGGACCCGGAGCGCGACACGCTGGACAAACTCAAGACCTACACCGCCTATTTCCACCCCAGCATCGTGGGCCTGAGCGGTACCCCGGAGGAAATCGCCAAAGTTGCGAAACTTTACGGCGCGAGCTATGCCAAGCAGAATACTGCCTCGGCCGGGGGCTACGTCGTCGACCATTCCGCGTACACTTACGTCATTGCGCCCGATGGCAGCCTGTTCAAGGCCCTCGATCACGGCACCCCGCCAGCACAGGTCGTCGAAGCGATCCGCGCCGCGATGCAAATGAAATAAATTTTATCAACCGTAAGGAGAGAAGCATGACTGACAAGTTCCGTTCCATCCGCATCGCCGCTTGCGTTCTGGCCACCCTGATAGCCACCCCGGCACTGGCGGGTTCCGCCGCGGAGAGCGTTTCCGCCAACGAGCCCTTCGTACGCATGGTGCCACCCGGCATGACTGTCTCTGGCGCATTCATGGTGCTCAAGAACGCCGACAGCAAGGATCACAAACTGGTCAAGGCAGAAAGCCCGGCCGCCCAGGCGGTGGAATTACACACCCACACCAACGAAGGCGGCGTAATGAAAATGCGCCCGGTCAAGGACATCGAGATCAAGAGCAAGGGTGAAGCCGTGCTCAAACCCGGCAGCCTGCACGTGATGCTGATTGGACTGAAACAGGAACTCAAGGAAGGCGACAACGTGGCGATCACGCTGACCTTCGAGGACGGCAGCAGCAAGAAAGTTGAAGCGCCGGTGCGCAAGATCCAGACCGAAATGAAAATGGAAATGAAACATGACCATGAGGGCATGAAACACTAAGCCACACACTCACCCGCCCACCTCGGACGGGTGAGCAGCATCAGCCGCACATCTCCATCGATTAATATTATTACTGTCTATTCAGTCAGTTAGATTTTTTCCTACCCTTTCCTCTGCAATATTGTCTTTTCAGCATAAATCGCCAGACAAGAACCTATACTGGATTTAATAGTCTGAACTGAATCAAGTAATGCGGCCGGCATGAAATCTGCAAGCGTTTCTTTGCCGGGCATGAGGAGTGGGTCGTGAACGCACCGCAGATGGAGCCTTGGAATTTCAACGACTGGATGGCTCTCAGCCGTTCAGACCCCACGGCTTTCGAGGAAAGGCGCAGGCGCGTGATTGAGGAGGCCATTGCGCGGGCTCCGCAACACATGCAACCTCGGTTGCGCGCCCTGCAATGGCGCATCGACATGGAGCGTGCCAGGGCGAGCAATCCGCTCTCGGCATGCATCCGGCTGTACAACATGATGTGGAAAACGCTCTACGGCGAGAACGGAATGATGTCCGCAATCGGGAGGCTGACGGGATCAGCTCCTGCACCCGCGGGGGGAGAACACACCCCCCATTCGGCCAGGATATTGACATTCGAGCCCCGCAAGCGACTCTCCTGATATCCTTCCCGCCGAACCGGGAAGGGCTAGTGCAGGCTGGGCATCTCTTCCCCATCCGGCCTGCCGCTGGCAATTTCGGACGGAGTGGCGTCATTGACTGACACCACGTTCACGACGAAGGTCACGGTCTGTCCAGCCATGGGGTGATTGGCGTCGATGGTCAGCTTGCCGTTCTCGATCTTGGTGACGAAAAATTTCATCGCCTCGCCCTTGTCGTTCTCGAACTCCACCTCGGCACCCATGCGGCGGAATTCCGGCGGCACGTTGTCGATGTCGTCGGTGAAGGTCAGTTCGGGATGGTGGGCGCCGAACCCTTCCTGCGGATTCAGCGTGACTTCGATCTTGTCGCCGGCCACGCAGCCTTCCAGCGCTGCTTCGATCTTCTCGAACAGCCCGCTGTCGGCGCCGTGCACGTAGCCGATCGGCATGTCGTACTGTTCGAACACCTTGCCGCTCTCGTCCAGAATCACGTAGGTCACGTGTACTGTTTTGTTCCTGCCGATTTTCTGCTCAGCCATGAATGTTCACCTGATCGGATACCCAAAGGGCACAAATAAAAAGCCGGTAGTATATCAGCTTAGGATTTTGGCAGCACTTCGAGCGATATATGCAGTTCACGCCGGATTTTATTCAGCGGGAACGAAAGCGTCAGCGTTACTGCCTGCATGATTTTCTCGAAGCCCGCCTCGGACTGAGACACGCTGAAATGGGGCCGGCTGACCAGCCGGGCCGGCTCGCTCAGGGTCAACTTTACCGCGCCGCCCAGAACATCGTCGTCCAGCAGCAATTCCCTGACCGAATCCAGTTCCATCAGCTGGCCGAAACCGCCCGGCACCTGGCCCGCAAAGACAAACTTCCCGGCCGGACCATCGCAGCTCGGCATGGCGAGATTGATTTCAGTAGTAAACGTGCCGCGGGATTCCTTGCCGAAACGGTAGCTCGCCTCAAGCCGGTTTTCAGACAAGTGCACCCGTTTTTCCACCCCGCCTCCGACAAAGGTCAGGGACAGGTCGCGCTCCGTCTTCAGCTGGTAATCCTGCAGGGCCGCAAACTCGCCGCCCTCAGTCTGGATACTGTCGACGAACAGGCCGCGCGGGCGCACATCGGTAGCCAGATCATCCGGATGGATCTCGTGCTTGAAGGTGACGCGATCATGTGCCGAGGCTATACCGGAGCCTTCGTGCCGGCCATGTTCCTCGCGCAAGTGGATTTTTCGATGGTAGTGCTCGGTCTGGCGCATCAGGCTGTCGGCGAAATTGTGGCGCAGCGGGTAACTGTCGAACTCGATCACGCTGGCATTGCCGTCCACCCGCACCACTGCCTGGATAGCTGAATTGTGCAGGAAAATCTCGTCCTGGCCGTCGAGGTCGCAATCGGAACGGGTTCTTTCCGAACGCGGATCGCACTGGTCGAGGCTGCCCTCCAGCTCAACGATGGCGTGGTAAACCGCGCGCCGCAAGTGTGGCAGGTACAGCCCGCCGAACAACCCGTGCCAGTAGGCATCATTGGCCTGGGCGCGGTACAGCGCGTCGAGCATTGCCGGTTTCTTCCGGTTCGGCGGCAGCTTGTCCAGACGTTCGGACAGCCCCAGCATGCGTTTGTGCATCCAGTTAGCCTCGGGATAGCGGGTGAGGAAATTCTTCCACATGCCACCGCGCAGGAACGCCTTGTCCTGGGCAAACCACCCTTCATCCTTGGCGCGTGCCACCAGGTCCGCATACTGGTTGGCGGCAGGCGCCGGCAGGCTCCACTCGTTCATTTCGATGTAGGAGGTGGTGGGCAGGTAGACCACGCCGCGCGTTTTGGCGGCAGAGTGGTAATCGCTGTAGCGCTGGGTGCGGATTTTCGGCGAGGCGAGCACGCCCTCGATAAAGCTCACCAGCCAGCCCTTCTCGTAAACCCATTCGTAGGTTTCCGGCCAGATGCCGAATTTCTCGATGTCATCGAAATACACCGCCGCGGTGCGCCCTTCGTCAGCCAGGCCCTCGAGGTAGGCAACCGCTTCATTGGCGGGCGAAAACGGGAAGCGATAGCGCAGCTCCTCGGAAATCGGGAACAGGTCGAGCCTGCGTCCGTCTTCCTCGGTCGTGTAGAAGCCATCCAGTTCCGCCGCGGTCTTGCCGGCGCAGAAGAAATGATAGTCGTCCACGGTGACGTAACGAACCTGAGAATCGGCCAGCGCCGGCACCACCGTTGCCTCCCACACCCGCTCGGTCAGCCAGGCGCCTGCCGGCCGCTGGCCCAGCTTCTTTTCCAGCTTGTCGGACAGCCGAGTTACTTGGCCGACTCGATCACGATGGGGAATCACCGCCAGAACCGGTTCGGTATCACCGGCGCCGAACAGCTCGACCTGCCCGCGCTTGACCATTTCGCGCAGCAGCGCCATGTCTTCGGGGTAGTGCTGGAACAACCAGTCCAGCAGCCAGCCGGAAAAATGCACGGCAAAATGAAAATCCGGGAAGCGGTGCAGGGTATGGATGAACGGACGGTAGCAGCGCAGGTGCGCATCCTCCAGTACTTCCGGAAAGTTGCCGACGGGCTGGTGGGCGTGGACGCCGAGCAGGAGGGAGATGGGACGTGCCATGTAAAGTGAACCCTTAGTTAACTGCAGAAAAAATACGATTATGTTTTATTCTTTTCCTCCGCGTCCTCCGCGGTGAAAACTTGCTGTCAAGTTGCCCTGCGCATCGCTCCACCTGCCTCGGGGCTACCGCCGCCGTGGCTGATCGGCTTGCCGAGCTGCTCCGGCACGGGCAGTTTCAGCAACCGGTAGAGGTTCGCCAGATTATCCCGATATAGCTTGTCGAAACTCTCTACGCTGTGCTGCGGGTTGTAATCACCGAACCACCAGAACCAGTCCGAACCTTCGCAATCGGCCAGCTGTTTATGTGCGAGGTCGGCTTCCTGCTTGTCCAGGCGACCGCTGCCGATGACCAGGTCGAAGCTTTGCTTGGCGGCGCACAGCATGTCCCAGGCGCGGTTCTTTGCGGGATCTCCGATCCAGGTGGAAAACGTGCCATACACCCAGCTACCGGCAACCAGGTAGGGCAACTCGCCCATCACCGGGCTGATTGTTCCTGAGCCCGCAACCAGGCCCAGCGGCAATTGCGCCTGCATGCCGTGCTGCGACGTACTGCTGTCGAGATAATCCTTGAAGGTGGTGGTACGGATGAAAGGGTGCGATTCCAGCGCATCGTACATCTCGGAGAGGAAATAATATCCGTTGTAAGAGTAATACTCCCAGGCGTTTTCCCCATCCATGATAACGCTGACCACAGGACTCTCGCCTTCCGGCGTATGCCGCCAGATTTCCTCCAGCTCATTAATGAAATTATCCACTGCATCCCGGCCGAACCACTGCGCATATTCGAAGCCGATTTTGTCCGACAGCTTGTCGTCACGGAAGAAGGAAACGATCTCATGTTCGCCCGTGGCAAGGCGGTAAGGCCGATAGAGATAGTCCATTCTGGCCGGCAACGGGTGCTTCCCGTCCAGACCGCGCAGGCTGTTAACCAATACAGCTTCTCCGCTCGCCATCCAGCGACAACCATGCTCGGCAAACACCGTCGCCGCTGCCTGCGACACGCCGCCCTCGGCGGGCCAGACGCCCTGCGGTGCGACGCCAAAACGGTCGCGATGGCTTTCGATCGCAGACGTAATATGGAAGGAAGCACGCTTGAGCCCACCCGGATAACATGGCGCCTCGGGCAGGCCGACGCCGGGCATGCATTCCCGCGCCACCTTGAAGTCGATCAGGAGCGGCACGATGGGGTGATAATGAGGCGTAGTGGAAATTTCAATCTGGCCGGAATCGGCCAGACTACGGTAACGCGGAATCAATCCCCGGATGGTTTTTCCGATCAGATCGAACAGATGGCGACGGTCGGCAAGGGTGAAATGCGAGCCCTTCGCCATCAGATTGGCCACCAACTCACTGTTTCGCCGCACGCTTTCACCGCACCACACCAGGTGGTACCAGACCAGCAGATCCGCCAGATACTGCCCGGATAGAAAATCAAGGCTCGCCTCGCCGTTCAGCTCATGATGCTTGTACAGGTCGCTCAACAGCCGGTAGGCCGGGTAAGGATCGATCATCTTGGTATGGTTGCTGCGGAAACAGCTGTCAAAAACCAGCTCGCGCCTGACGGAAGAAAGGCTGTTCAGATCCTCTTCGGCCAGCAAGGCAAGCAGTGGATCGCGCAGATTGCCTTCCTCGAATTGTCGACTGTAATCCTCCAGCTGATCCAGCAGCACGGGAACGAAATTGAACACCGACTTGGCCTGGGGATGGCTTTCCAGGTGATAGGCCATGTCGGAATAATCCTTCATGGCATGCAAATAAGTCCACGGCAGCACGTATTCGCCGGTGGTCAGATTACGGTAATCCGGCTGATGCATGTGCCAGCACAGGATCAGATGGAGCTTTTTTTCAGTCATGGGTTTCAGTGCCTAAATGCTAAAGGAGGCGCCGATCAAATCCGTTCGCCCTGAGCCCGTCGAAGAGGGAGTTCTATGTAAAACATAATGTTATAAATAGCTTCGACAAGCTCAGCCCGAACGGAGCAAATAAATCAGCGCGTCCCTAAAGTGCAAAGAGCTGAGTCAGTGGAATCTCTGCGCGATGGCCTGCTCAGGACTCGAATTATCTAAGATGATGCAGCTGCTGCCCAAGCATCTCGGGCGTAATCAGGGTGATCCCCTTTTTTGTCACGTGAAAGCGCTTGGCATCCTCCTCGTGATTTTCCCCCACTACCAGCCCTTCCGGGATCTTGCAGCCCTTGTCCACCACCGTCCGGTGCAGGCGGGCGCCACGCCCGATGTCCGCGTCCGGCAACACCACCGAATCGCTGACCTCGGCAAAACTGTGGACATAGACATTGGAGAACAGCAGCGAGCGGCGCACCGCCGCGCCGCTGATGATGCAGCCGCCCGACACCAGGGAATCTACCGCCACGCCACGACGAGTCTCATCATCGAACACGAACTTGGCAGGCGGCAGCTGGGCCTGGTAAGTCCAGATCGGCCAGGTCTTGTCGTAAAGGTTGAGGTCGGGGGTGACCTTGGTGAGCTCCATATTGGCTTCCCAATAGGCATCCACCGTCCCCACATCGCGCCAGTAAGGCACCTCCCCCGGCGCAGCCACGCAGCTGTCGGAGAAGCGATGGGCAAAGATGCGGTAGCGCGACATGATATGGGGGATGATGTCCTTGCCGAAATCATGCGAGGAATTCGGGTCGTCGGCGTCGCGGGTCAGTTGCTCGAAGAGAAATTCAGCGTTGAACACGTAAACACCCATGCTCGCCAGCGCCATATCGGGATTGCCCGGGGTCGGCTGCGGATGCTCCGGTTTTTCATGGAAAGCCACCACGCGATGCTGATCATCCACCGACATCACGCCAAATTCCTTGGCATCTTCGAGCGGCACATCGATGCAGGCCACAGTCATGTCAGCCGCGCTGGCGGCATGAAACGCCAGCATTTCGCCGTAGTCCATCTTGTAAACGTGGTCGCCCGCCAGGATCAGGACATAGGTCGAATCGTAGTTGCGCAGGATGTCCATGTTCTGGAACACCGCATCGGCAGTGCCGCGGTACCACATGGTTTCGTCGATGCGCTGCTGGGCCGGCATCAGCTCGACAAATTCGTTGAATTCGCCGCGCAGGAAACTCCAGCCGCGATGCAGATGCTGCAGCAGGCTATGCGCTTTGTACTGGGTGATGACGCCGATGCGGCGGATGCCGGAATTGACGCAGTTGGAAAGCGGGAAATCGATGATGCGGAACTTGCCGGCGAAAGGCACGGCGGGCTTGGCGCGCCACTCAGTCAGGTCTTTCAGGCGGGAACCGCGGCCACCGGCGAGGATCAGTGCGACGGTGTTTTTCGTCAACAAGCTGACAAAACGTGGATATTCTTTGTCCAAGACTGACCTCCACTTACAATTATCGGAAACCTATTGAAGCCCATCCGAACACAGCTTAACGAGGAGAGCACAATGGAGGATTATAGCAGACCGAAATCTCCCGCAAGCTGAGTAACAGCCGTTATAATCCAAATATATTTCTACTTTATAGAAACACGACACCTCATGAAAGTCAATCCGCGGATAAAGTCTTTGCTTCAAGCTCGGCTGCACGATCCTTTCTCCTTCCTCGGCGCGCACCAGGCCAAAGGAAGCTGGACAGTCCGGGTATTTGCCCCCTACGCCGAAAAACTCTGGCTACAGATGGGAGACGACTGGGAGGACATGCAAAAAACCGACTCGCATGGCCTGTTCGAGTGGCACGGCAAGGAAGCGCCGCCCGCTCCGTGCCGTCTGCGCCACCTGCAAAACGGGGTGCTGAAAACCAGCCACGACCCCTATTCCTTTCCCAGCACCATCAGCGAGCACGACCTCTTCCTTTTCGGCGAAGGCCGGCTCTATCAGGGCTACCACATGCTGGGCGCGCAGCCGATGGAAAGCCTCGGCATTGCAGGCGTGCGCTTCGCGGTATGGGCACCCAACGCGGAAAGAGTCAGCGTGGTCGGCGACTTCAACCACTGGGACGGCCGCGTCCACACGATGCGTAGCCTGGGAAGCTCGGGAGTATGGGAAATCTTCATCCCCGGGCTTCCGCCCGGCAGGCTGTACAAATTCGAAATCCGTAACCGCCACAGCGGCCAGGTGCTGGTCAAGGCCGACCCCTACGCCAGAGAATTCGAACTGCGCCCGAATACCGCCGCCCGCATCACTGCGCCTGCAGGCCATGCCTGGCAGGACGGCGCCTGGCTGGAAAAGCGCAAGAACCTCGACTGGCTGCACGCGCCGTTCAACATCTACGAAATCCATGCCGGCTCGTGGCGGCGTCACCCCGACGGACGCTTCTACACCTGGCGCGAACTGGCCGAAAGCCTGGTCCCCTACGTCAAGGAAATGGGATACACCCACATCGAGCTGCTGCCGATTTCCGAGCATCCGCTGGACGAGTCCTGGGGCTATCAAACCACCGGCTACTTCGCACCGACATCGCGCCACGGCACACCGGACGAACTGCGCGCCTTCGTCGATGCCTGCCACCAGGCGGACATCGGCGTCATCCTCGACTGGGTACCGGCGCACTTCCCGCAGGATGCCTGGGCACTCGCCCGCTATGACGGCACCGCCCTGTACGAGCACGAAGACCCGCGACTGGGCCTGCATATCGACTGGGGCACCCACATCTTCAATTTCGGCCGGCACGAGGTAAAAGGCTTTTTGTTGTCCAGCGCCCATTACTGGATGGAAGAGTTCCACTTCGACGGCCTGCGCGTGGACGCGGTTGCTTCCATGCTCTACCTCGACTATTCCCGCAAGGCCGGCGAATGGCTGCCGAACAAGTTCGGCGGACGGGAAAACCTCGAAGCCATCGACTTCCTGCGCCAGCTCAACATCATGGTGCACGATGAGTTTCCCGGCGCACTCACCTTCGCCGAAGAATCCACCTCCTGGCCGATGGTGTCGCGCCCGGTATACCTCGGTGGCCTGGGTTTTTCGATGAAGTGGAACATGGGCTGGATGAACGACACCCTGACCTACATGCTGAACGATCCGGTGCACCGCCGCTACCACCACAACGAACTCACCTTCGGTCAGCTCTACGCCTACACCGAAAATTTCGTGCTGCCGTTCTCGCATGACGAAGTGGTACATGGAAAACGCTCGTTATTGGCCAAAATGCCGGGCGACGGCTGGCAGAAGTTCGCCAACCTGCGCCTGCTGTTTACTTACCAGATGACCTACCCCGGCAAGAAACTCAACTTCATGGGCAACGAGCTGGCACAGGGCCGGGAATGGAGAATAGGGGGAGAGCTTGACTGGGGACTACTGGAGCGCGAGCAACACCAGGGAGTGAAGAGCCTGTCGCGCGACCTCAACCGCCTCTACCATGACCGGCCTGCATTGCACGAACTTGATTTCACATCGGACGGCTTTGCCTGGATCGATTGCCACGACGCTGACCAGTCGGTGCTTTCTTACTTGCGGCGCGACCGCAATGGGTCGTTCGTGGCGGTAATGCTGAACTTCACGCCGGTGCCGCGCCTCGGCTACCGCATCGGGGTACCCCGGCCCGGCCTGTACCGCGAGATCCTCAACAGCGACTCCCAGTTTTACGGCGGCTCCAACCTGGGCAACGGCGAAGGGGCGGTTGCCGAGAATACGCCATGGATGGGCCACCCCTACTCCATCGTAATCACCGTACCGCCGCTGGCGGGGATAGTATTGGCCTTGGCCGAATGAAAAAATAAAAAACACCGCATCCTCCGCGGTAAAGGAAATTTATGTCCGCCCTCACCCGCTCGACACCTTGGCAGGCGCTGAAAGCGCATCAAAAAACGCTGGTCTCCACCTCGCTGCGCGATCTGTTTGCCGCCGATCCCAAGCGCTTCGACAAATTCTCCCTCGAAGCCTGCGGCATCCTGCTGGATTACTCAAAAAACCGCATCAATTCGGAGACCA
>Ga0209253_10005205_pt1 | contig 11290 bp, 7 predicted proteins | sample FrelakmetBRP12BR_FD_187145 | JGI IMG/M metagenome (GOLD analysis project Ga0209253, IMG submission 187145) | Freshwater lake sediment microbial communities from the University of Notre Dame, USA, for methane emissions studies - BRP12 BR (SPAdes)... | ecosystem: Environmental > Aquatic >...
GAGGTTTTTGCACTTACCGTATAGCTGGTCTTCTGCATAGACTGCGGAAATTTCCTGTTTCTGAGACTAACCTCGCTTTACACGATTTCCTTCAGGAGCGCTGGAAAGGCCTCTTGCCTATCCTGTGGGGGCAACAGCTTCGCCAGGAACGTTTGAACGAGCTGATCTATCTCAGCCTGTTCAATGCAGACCACTTGCCTGGACCACGATCCGGAATGCTCAGTCCCGTACTTTATGCAGTTCCAGAATCATACCCCACACCGGTCAGGAAACCAGGCCCAGATACAAAACAATCGATGCTGGAGAATTTTGACTCTCAAGATTTTGCTCAAATCTCCAAGAAAGATGGGCAATCGCCTTATCTCGATGTACTGGTTATCGGCGCTGGTCTATCCGGATTATCAGCTGCATGGCAGGTCGCCGGCAGAAGGGAACGCGTTCGGCTAGTTTCTAAAGGATGGGGAACACTCTACTGGCATGCCGGTTGCCTCGATGTATTGGGTTATGACCCTGCCGATTATTATAAATTGGTCGATTCTCCTGCAGAATCGATTACTCGCCTGATTCAATCTATACCCGGTCACCCCTATGCATTAATAGGCATCAGTGTGATCGACCAAGCATTGAATGAATTCAAGGCGTTATGCTCATCGGTAGGGTACCATTTTCGAGGGTCACTGGAACAGAACTGGCTATTTCCATCTGGAACGGGCGCAATCCGCCCGACTTGTTTAGCGCCAGAAATGATGCTTGCGGGTGATTTACGGAATAAAGACCCGATCCTTATTATTGGTTTCGACGGTTTTCATGATTTCTATCCCGAGCTGGTTGCCGACAACCTCTCAAGCCAGGGTTTCCTGGCCGCTGGACATAGCCTGGCTTTGCCTGCATTACAGGGACGTGGTTTCATCACGAGCCGGGTTTTGGCGCAGATGTTCGACCAGCTCGACCTCTGCAAGAGTGTTGCGCAAGAAATTATCAAGGTTTTGTCAATCAAATCCCAAATAAAAGCACAAAGGATAGGCTTTCCCGCTGTCCTTGGTCTTGAAAATTCGATGCAAGTGAAAGAACTCCTCGAGAATTTACTCGGCTTGCCTGTTTTTGAAATCCCGACTTTGCCCCCTTCTATTCCAGGTATCCGCTTGAGTAAAATATTTGTATCTGCTATCGAAAGAGCCGGCGGCCAGGTCTTCGAAGGGATGCTGGTCGGTTCAGCCGTCGTCAATACGAATCGGGTTATCGAAATCCAGACCGAAGCCGCTTCACGTTACAAAATCCACCGTGCCAGGAATTTCATCCTGGCGACAGGTGGTATCCTGGGTGGTGGATTAAGTGCCAGTTACGATGGAAGAGTAACCGAGACTATTTTCCAACTTCCAATAACCGCGCCCCAAAATAGGGCTGAGTGGTTTTCCCAAAAATTCCTGTCAGTTTCAGGTCATCCGATTTTTAAAGCCGGGATATCAGTAAATAACAAACTGCAACCCGCGGAACTACATCGCCAGCAAGTCTATGAAAATCTCTTTATCGCAGGAAGTCTTCTCGCTGGAGGAGACTATATCCAGGAACGCTCGAGAGACGGAGTTGCTTTGGCGACAGGATTCTACCTCGGGAAAAATATCAAGTAAGTCTGGACAGCAAATAGCCTTGTCTATTGACCCGATCATTCCAGAGAATATGGTTATTCGTAACTTACCCATCGAGCTAAGCCTCGACCAATGCATCAAATGTAATATCTGCACCACAGTCTGCCCTGTTTCTGCCGTCACAGACCTGTTCCCCGGTCCGAAATATGAAGCTCCACAGGCAGGACGGTTCCGGCATCCTGGACAGGCCACGCCAGATAAATCGGTAGATTACTGTAGCGGCTGTAGAGCATGCAATATGGCTTGTCCCACAGGCGTGAAGATCGCCGAGATGAACGCGCGCGCTCGCGCGACATTGGTCGATCAAGGCAAAGTACCCATTCGACTCCGTTTGAGGAATAATCTGGTAGCGCGTGCAGAGTTATTAGGGAAAGTTGCGCTCCCGGTAGCACCGCTCGCAAATGCAGTTCTTTCATTTGCGCCAGCCAGACTTATAATCGAGAAGGCGTTAGGCATTTCCCGCCACGCTCCACTGCCAGTTTTCAGTTCGAGTCGCTTCACCACCTGGTTTAATAAACGCGAACGCACTACAAACAACTCCCGAACACGACAAGTCGTATATTTTCATGGTTGTTCCACTCAATATTATGAGCCTCGAATTGGAAGAGCTGCAGTGCGGATCCTGGAAAAGAACGGCTTCGATGTTATTGTTCCACACCAGAATTGTTGTGGTCTCCCCCTATTATCAAATGGTGAGTTTGCAGCAGCCCGGCGCTATCATCAGAGTAATGTGCAAAACCTGGTGAATTATGCTCGTCAAGGCATCCCAATTGTAGGTACTTCTACAAGCTGCACGCTCACTTTGAAAGAAGAAGCCCCAGATTTGCTCGATATGCATGATGAAGATACAGAATTGGTCGCCAGAAACACCTACGATTTTAATGAGTTTATCTTGCTATTGCTCGATGAGGGGAGCTTGAATCTTGATTTACAACCCATTCCGATGAATCTTCCTTACCATGTCCCTTGCCAATATCACGCTCATCGGCTAGGAAGACCTGGGGTGGAGGTTCTGGATTTGATCCCACAACTAAAGGTAGTAGAAAGCAGAGCCACATGTTGTGGCATTGCCGGTACCTATGGCTATAAGAAAGAAAAGTATGATATTGCGATGGAAGTCGGTTCCAAGCTTTTCGAATTCATCCACAAGCTCGACGCTCCGATCGTAATCTGTGACAGCGAAACTTGTCGCTGGCAAATCACCCACGGGACGGGCGTACCAGCAGTTCATCCGATAGAAATCCTGGCTGCCTCGTATGGATTTATACCTGAAGGCGTTTTAGCTTCAGTTCTTCCTCATAATAACTGATGGATTAACCTTTGAATAGCGAAAAACAACCTGCCCGTGATAATCTGCCTGCGAGGGAGCGTGGTTTAAGGCAGACTTTTCTCGCCTTGACCTATCCCAATTACCGCTTATGGTTTATTGGACAGGTCATCTCTTTGTTCGGTACCTGGATGCAAAGTACTGCTCAGGGATTTCTGGTTTATGAACTGACTCATTCCCCGGCCTATCTCGGTTATGTCGCCTTTGCAGCAGGCTTGCCTACCTGGTTGTTCACCCTGCTGGGAGGTGTCGCTTCCGATAGGATACCTCGTCGCACATTACTTCTTATCACCCAAAGCTGTATGATGGTGTTAGCATTTATATTGGCTGGGCTGACATTCTCTGGTCTCATCCAACCCTGGCAAATCATCATTTTAGCTTTCATGTTAGGTGTAGCCAATTCATTCGATGCCCCTGCCCGTCTTGCCTTAGCGCCAGAATTGGTTGACCGAAAGGATTTGACCAATGCTATTGCTTTGAATGCTACTATGTTTAATATTGCTACGATTGTGGGTCCTGCTGCAGCAGCACTGGTATATGCTTACATGGGTCCAAGCTGGTGTTTCTTCTTGAACGGGCTATCTTTTATAGCTGTCATTATTGCTCTCTTTGCAATGAAACTACCTGTACAAAACGAGAATATCCGCCGGCTCGCCCCATTCATAGAGCTGAAAGATGGGATACGGTATGTCTTCCATGAGAAAACTGTGCTCAGTTTGATCGCGTTAATCGGGATCACCAGTCTATTTGGTTTTTCATTTATTACCCTGATACCTGCCTGGTCGGTGGAAGTCCTCGGCGGCGGCGTGAAAGTAAACGGCTTGCTTAACTCAGCTCGCGGTTTGGGTGCATTGATTGCCGCCCTAAGCATTGCTTCTATGGGCAGAACGCTTTTGCGTGGCCGGACGTTGACTATCGGTACATTTGTCACACCAATATTGTTATTCACCTTTTCTTTATCTCGTTGGCTATCCTTATCCTTTTTAATAATGATGGGAATCGGGGGAGCCTTAATTCTAATTGTCAATCTCATCAATTCATTGATACAGACTCAGGTTTCTGATGAGCTTCGTGGACGCGTGATGAGTGTATATTCGCTAACTTTCTTCGGTGCGATGTCAATTGGATCATTGATCGTCGGTGAAGTGGCAGGGTTATTCAATGAACAGACAGCACTAAGAGTGGGCAGCATTATCCTCCTTATTAGCGCATCCATTTTTTGGTATTTCGTTCCAACGATTCAAAAATTGCATTAACAGATGTGGATGGATCGCCATGAAACTAACCAATAAACAGAACCGGATATCGACTTTCTTTTCACCTCTTCTGAACGTTCTGGCAAAGACACGCCTGCCAAAACTGGATGGTGAGCTTCGTCTAAAAGGATTGCAGAAACCAGTCCATGTCGTCCGCGATGTCTGGGGAGTACCCCACATTTACGCGGAAATTTCATCCGATTTGTTCTACGCCCAGGGATTCGTTCATGCCCAAGACCGCCTATGGCAGATGGAATTCAGCCGTCGGGTGGTCGCCGGTCGGTTAGCAGAGCTTTTGGGCGAAATAGCGCTTCCGCTGGATCGTTGGATGCGTACGCTTACATTACGCAGGGTGGCAGAATTTGAAGTGAACCTACAAGCGCCAGAGGATCACAAATATTTGCAGGCCTATGCGAATGGTGTGAATGCATATCTTGACAAAGGACCTTTACCGATTGAGTTTTTCTTGCTCCAACATCGTCCTGAACCTTGGGTTGTTGCAGATACATTGAGCTGGATTAAAATGATGGCTTGGAGTCTATCAGTAAATTGGGAATCGGAGATTCTACGCTCTCATTTGGTTGCTCGATTGGGACCCGAACTGGCTGCTGAATTGGAGCCTCCTCAACTTCCCTGTTGGCCTTATGCCATTCCTCCGGGGGCTGAATACCAGCGGGTAGGGTTGAATGCTTTGGAACGGGCTGATGCCGCTCGTCCATTTTCCAGCCCGTCGCCATATGCTGGGTTAGGAAGCAATAACTGGGCGATCGCAGGTACCAGAAGCCTGACTGGCAAACCTTTGCTTGCTAATGATATGCATCTTGGGTTAACTGCACCTTCGATCTGGTATGAAAATCACCTGATCTCAAATGACCTTTCCGTTACCGGCGTCACTTTCCCCGGCCTACCTGGAGTGGTATCGGGTCACAATGGGCATGTCGCCTGGGGATTTACCAACGGCTTTCCGGATGTCCAGGATGTTTATCTCGAGCATCTAAAGAAGTTACCAGATGGGACCATTCAGGCTGAATACAATGGACAATGGGAAGAAATCAAGGTACTTCATGAACAAATAAGGATCAAAGATCAGAAACCTGTCACCGAAGAAGTACTCATCACCCGTCACGGTCCAATTATTAATGCATTATCCCCCGATTTCTGCGGCGACCAGCCTCTAGCACTGCGCTGGACAGCCCTGGAACCCGATACAATGATCGGCGGCCTTTTTTCATTCATCCAGGCGAAGGATTGCAAACAACTCCATGAAACTCTGAGATTCTGGACCTCACCAGCACAAAATGTAGTCTATGCTGATGTTGATGGAAATATCAGTTACACATTCGCGGGGAAAGTACCGATTCGATCTAAGAATAGAGGACGTTTACCAGTCCCCGGCTGGACTGACGAATATGAATGGACCGGATATTTACCCTTCGATACCTTGCCTCATATTGAAAACCCCGCTCAGGGATTTATCGTCACGGCAAACAACCAGGTTGTAAGTGACGACTATCCGGTTCAATTGGATTTAGAACCGATAGCCGGCGATCGCGCCCAGAGGATCTCTGAAATGATCATGGACAATAGCCTGCGAGATGGACAGGAAAAAATCGATATACCTTTCATCGAACGTATGCAATTTGACCAGGTTTCTTGTTCGGCGAAGGAATTTATCCGACGCTTTTCACAGCTCTCCCTTTTAAATTCCGCCCATCATCCCGAAACAGAACTCCACTCAGCTTTAAATTATCTTAAGAATTGGGACGGAAAGCTCGCTGCCGAAAGTATCCCAGCTGCGATCTATCAAGTATTCATCCGCAAATTTATTTGGTTGGTGCTATCGGATAAACTGGCGCCTGACTCAGAATATCGAACCGCGCGGCAAGGCTTTTCGTTGACCAATCCATCAAGCGACTCATCCTTAGATGACCTGCCAGAACGCGTTATGGGAAAGGGGCCCACCCCGATTCTTGCTGAGAGCAGTTTATTTGGCAGTCATTGGTTACCCTGGTTAGTCAATCAGATGGAAAACCCTGATTCCAAATGGTTCAATCTCGGAAAAGGAGAAAAACGCGACGATGTCATGCTACTGGCGCTACGTATGTCGGTGGAGGATTTGAAATCAATCCTGGGAGAATCCATACCAGAATGGAGCTGGGGAAAACTTCACCAATTAACCTTTCAGCACGTTTTGGGTTCAAATAACTTCCTCGGACCATTATTAAACCTGGGACCATACCCTGTTGGCGGCGACCAGACCACGATTTGGGCAACCTCAACGTTCAGCCACAATCTCGGCACTGATCAAATGGTCGGTCCTCCATTCCGTATGATCATAGATCTAAAAAACCTCGAAAATTCTGTCAGCATTCTGGCGCCCGGTCAATCCGGAAATCCAGCCAGCCCTCATTATCGAGACCAAGTTGAGGCCTGGTTTAAAGGCTACTATCATCCCATTCTGTATTATCAACCCGAGATCGAAAAACAGGCTAAACATCGTTTGAAACTCTTACCAAGATAGATAATGTACTGGAGTATAATCCCAGCCATAACTTTTTTGCCACGCTTCCCATCTGATCGATTTTCGTTCCGAATTCATACTACCAGGAAAATATGTCATCTCATCCCCTGCGCATCTTTGCTGGCTCGTCACATCCAGAACTGGCCCAAGAAGTCGCTAACATTTTGGGCACTACAGTCGGTAAGTCAGTCACCCGCCGCCTTCCAGATAGCGAAATCCATGTCATGATTGAGGAAGTCGTTCGCGATCAGGATATCTTCCTGATCCAACCATGTTCTGTGCCGGTCAATGACAACCTGATTGAATTGTTACTCTACTTAGATGCTTTCCGGCGCGCCAGCGCCCATAGCGTTAGTTTAGTAGTTCCGTATTTCCCCTATGCACGTCAGGATCGTATGGCGCGTGGTCGTGAAGCGATTAGCGCTCGCGTTGTCGCCAACCTAATGGAATCCCTTGGAGCGGCTCGGGTGGTCTATATCGATATCCACAACCGTGCGACTCAAGGCTTCTTTAACATTCCGGTCGATCCGCTTACTGCCATACCCCTCTTGGCAGAATATTTCAGAAAACCTGAATTCTCCCGGGCAGCCATCGTCTCCCCTGATGTTGGGCGCGCGGGCATGGCGGGTCGCTATGCCGAACGGCTAAATTTACCCCTGGTCATCATGCAAAAACGTCGCCTCAGCTACACGAAGACTGAGACGACGCACGTAGTTGGGGATATTTCGGGTCATCAACCAATAGTTGTGGATGATGTCATGGCTAGCGGAAGCGTTCTTAAACAACTTGATGCGCTCTATGAGCGCGGCGCTGAAGGAAAAGCGTATTTCGCGATAACCCATCCAGTTCTTTTACCTTCTGCATACGACATATTGGAAAAGGAAGACCGCATCGAGAAATTGGTTACCACGAACACAATTGCAGTGCCCGCAGTAAAAACACACCCAAAGATAGTTTCACTCTCAGTTGCGGGTATGCTGGCTGATATCATCAGTCGCATTCATCGTGGGGTCAGTATTTCCGAGAAAATAATCCTGGCCTAATTAACTACTTAGGGCTTCTGGAGGAGAGATCGAACATCCACCGCTACTTCATCAAGCTATTTCGCCAAAGCAGCAAGAAAATTCTTACAAGTGGTGGATTCTGATCGCCGTTGGGATCGGCACTTTTATGAGTGCCCTGGACGGCAGTGTTGTTAATACAATTCTGCCGGTGCTTAGGCAGGCGTTTTCTAGCTCTATTGCTAGTATTGAATGGGTCGTAACAGTTTATTTATTGGTATTGAGTGGTCTGCTACTCAGCTTTGGACGTTTGGGGGATTTGCGAGGGCACAAAAATGTGTATTTACTCGGTTTCCTGGTTTTCATTACTAGTTCAGCTCTATGCGGCCTGGCATCTTCAGTAGTAATACTGGTGATCTTCAGATCCGTTCAGGCATTAGGCGGAGCAATGCTCGCTGCTAATTCCCCGGCGATACTGACGAAAAGTTTCCCGGCACGTCAACGTGGGCAGGCGCTCGGACTTCTAGCCACCATGACCTATCTTGGGCTCACTGTTGGTCCTTCATTGGGAGGCTGGCTAACCGATCAATTCAGTTGGCGGGCTGTCTTTTACATAAATATTCCGGTTGGATTGGTAGCTTTTATTCTCAGCTTACGATTTATTGACCCTGATACACGCTCAACACACAATGAGACTTTCGATTTTATCGGCGCGGCCCTTTTTCTGGGAGGATTAACCGCTCTGTTATTTGGTCTAAACCTGGGGCAGGAATTGGGTTGGCTGTCAATTCCAATAATAATTTCCATTTCTACCGCAATAATTATTCTGTTTGTTTTTTGGTGGGTAGAAACCCGAATACCATCTCCGATGTTGGATTTCAAGCTATTTACCAACAAATTATTCACCCTTTCGGTGACCAGCGCTATCATCAATTATATGTGCGTTTACAGTATCACTTTCTTGATGCCATTTTATCTGATACAGGGATTGGGGATGAGTCCATCCAAAGCCGGTCTAATATTGACCGCTATGCCGATTATCATGGCTATTGTGGCGCCCATTAGCGGTGGACTCTCCGACCGTTTCGGAACCCATTTACTCGCATTGGTTGGAATGGTTGTTCTGGCTTTCGGTTTGTTCCTTTTATCCCGCCTAACACCCAACTCGTCTGTGCTGGATATCGTGGTTCGTTTGGCCGTTACTGGATTAGGAATCGGTGTTTTTATCTCACCAAATACCAGCGCCTTGATGGGGGCTGCCCCACGAGAACGTCAGGGCATCGCCAGCGGTGTTCTAGCGACCTCGCGCAACATGGGGATGGTTTTGGGCGTAGGTTATGCGGGGGCGATATTCACGACCAAGCTCGGTCTATTAGGCAATGAAAGTGCAAATAGTATTGTACTCGCTACACAGGTTGGTTTCTTGGCCGCGACTTTCATAGCTGTTCTTGGCATCATCGTAACTGCATTTCGCGCACAACCAACCCATACATCCCAATTCTCTAACACTGAATAGCAGAATGTCATTCTCCCGCATTCTTCCCTGTGATACAGTCTCATCCACGCTGGGCATGCTCTTATTAAATGGTTGCATTTTATTAAGATATAATCAAAATTAACGCATGAAATATCGAAACAAATCACTCAGTCGCTTTTAACATCAATGTAATCTATGTTGGCAATACTTGAGGAGATTTCATGGTAAAGATCATCACAGATACCACGGCTTGTTTATCGCTTGAGATTGCGCAAAAATATGATATTCCCGTCATACCCCAGGTAATAAACTTTGGAGAAGAATCTTACCTTGAAGGAGTCCAAATCGATATTGAAACCTTTATGAGGCGCTTGAAATCGGAATCTGAACTACCTAAAACAGCAGCACCGCCGATAGAGCTATTTATAGAAGAATTCAAACGCTTGGTTCCTTTAGGTGAGCCGATCCTTTGTATACACCCTTCGGCAGAGATCAGTGGTACCGTCCGTTCAGCAACTATAGCAGCTCAAGATTTTCCGGGCGCCGACATCCGCGTCATCGATACTCGTTTGGTTTCAAGCCCGCTCGCCACGCTCGTTCAACTCGCTGCTGAATGGTCCGTTGAAGGCGTGGATATCGATTCGATCATCTCGCGCCTGGCGGATTACTCACAACGTTCCCGGATCTACTTTCTCGTCGAGACGCTAGAATATTTGGCGCGCGGCGGGAGAATCGGCGGCGCCGCTGCGCTTTTGGGTGGGATGTTGCAAATCAAACCAATTTTACGATTACATGATGGAAAAGTAGACCAGTACGAGCGCGAGCGGACACATAGACGTGCTGTTGCTCGTCTGAAAGAAATTGTTATTGAACAAATTCCTCGCGACGGGTCGGGGTTTCTCAGTATCATGCATGCTGGGGTCTACAGCCAGGCGATAGCTTTGGCCGAGGAATTAAGTAACTTGATCAACCAGCCATATGTGCCAGTAGTAAATATGCCTCCTGCGATCGTCACCCATGGCGGTCCAGGGATATTAGGAACAGGTTTCTTCGTCAAAGAAAAGCCAAACAGGTAACAATAATAGAGTAGCATGTTCGCCGATCTATATAGAAAATCCTACTCTATTATTGGGTTTCAAGCAATCAATTATAAGTATAGAATCCTTTCCTGGTCTTCTGTCCAAGACGACCAGCATCGACCATTTTACGCAATAAATAAGCCGGGCGATATTTATCGTCTCCCAGATCTCGCTGTAATACCTCCATAACAGCTAATACGACGTCCAATCCAATCAGGTCGCATAATGCCAGAGGACCGACAGGGTGGTTCATTCCTAATTTCATTACCGCATCGATCGCTTCCACGGATCCAACATCTTCCTGCAGAGCAAAAATTGCTTCGTTAATCATCGGGCAAAGGATACGATTTGAGATAAATCCAGGTGAATCCTTGGCTTCGACCGGTTCTTTTCCCATAACCTTACATACCTCAAGGATCGTGCTGGTTGTCTCGTCGCTGGTAGCCAGACCGCGTATCACTTCTACCAGGCGCATCAACGGAACCGGATTCATGAAATGCATCCCGATCACCCGCTCTGGCTTCTGAGTTTCAGCCGCAATTTTCGTCACACTGATCGAAGAAGTATTAGTCGCCAAAATTACTTCAGGTCTGGATATAGCATCCAGCTCATTGAAAATCTTCAGCTTCAATTCCGGATTTTCTGTTGCCGCTTCGATAATCAAATCTGCCTGGGAGGCTACATCCATCGATATGGTGGTTTCTATTTGCAGCGCAGCTTGCCTCTGAGCCTCGCTGATTTTCTCCTTTTCGACCAGCTTATCAACAGACTTCCGGATCGTCTCGACCGCCAGGTTGAGTTGGTCTGGGATAACGTCCATTAAAGTAACCCGATATCCTGAGCTGGCTGATACTTGAGCAATTCCATTTCCCATCGTCCCCGCGCCAAGAACAAAGATATGCTTGATATCCATGCTAGATCCTTAATCCTAATCCAACTCGACAGCCAATGCTACTGCTTCTGCCCCGCCAAGGCACAAACAC
>Ga0209253_10005206_pt1 | contig 11288 bp, 11 predicted proteins | sample FrelakmetBRP12BR_FD_187145 | JGI IMG/M metagenome (GOLD analysis project Ga0209253, IMG submission 187145) | Freshwater lake sediment microbial communities from the University of Notre Dame, USA, for methane emissions studies - BRP12 BR (SPAdes)... | ecosystem: Environmental > Aquatic >...
TCCTTCGACAGGCTCAGGACAGGCTCTTTAGCAAAGGGAGGGATTACCCCTCTTTGGCCGCCGGCCCATAGGGCCTCTGGCCCGGAGGGTAAAGAGGGGCAAGGGGAGATTTTGGCGCGGTTTGCGATTTCAGAAAACCTCGCCATGAAGGTCGCGGTCCACTTCTCTGCCGGAGGTCACAACGGCATCCATGACCTTGATGCCTTCTTTAATGGTGACCCCTTCCCATAGGACCGATCTCTGCACCTCGACGTTTTTTCCAAGATGACTGTTTTGGCCGATCACGCCCCAATCAGTGAGCTTGACTGAGGAGTCAACAGAACAGCCGGGCCCAATCACAAAGCTGTTGCCTGCAAGCTCACGGTTTGCCTCCAGGTAACTCTGAATGCTTCCAATGTCCCGCCAGTAATGGCCTCTGACAAGGCACGCTCGAACCGGTTTGCCGACGCGGATCAATCCGCGATAGCACTCGATGATGTCTGAGAATGCACCTGTAGGAATATGTGAGAGGACCTCGGGATTGATGACATGAATTCCGGTGAAGGCCAGCCTGCCTGGCCTGTTATCTTTGGCAATGTCCATGATGTTCCATTGGTCATCGACCTGAATCTGGTTGAAGGGCTCGCAGTCATGAAGCACCAGAGTCGCAAGAGGTCCCGAGGTTTGGTGAACCTGGTAAACAGCAACAAGATTGATATCGGTGAGAATGTCGCTGTTGATGACAATGAAAGGCTCTTTGTCCCAGAACCCCTCAGTGTTTTTTATGCCTCCTCCTGTGCCGAGGATTTCCGGTTCCACCTTCACCTTGATGTTAAAGCCGAATGAGGCGCCGTCTTTAAGATAATCCACAAGCTGCGTGTAGTGGTGGTGAGCATTGACAATGATTTCCGTAATGCCGTGACTGATCAGGTATTCGATGTTTCTTGCAAGGATCGGCTTATTGGCCACAGGTATGAGGGCCTTTGGCTTCGTCTCCGTGAGTGGACGAAGTCTTGTTCCAAATCCGGCTGCTAAGATCATGGCTTTCATGATAAACTCAGTGACAAGTGACGAGTGACGAGTGACAAGTTGGAAGACAGTCTCCGAATCTCTTTCTTTATTGAGTTATCGATCTTCCTTGTAAACATATTTTCAACAGCAGTTCCCGAAACACGGTTGCTGCGTGATCCGATGCGTCACTCCGGCGAAAGCCGGAGTCCAGGTTTCGTAATGCGTTACATCTTTTCTGGATTCCGGTTTTCACCGGAATGACGAAAAGATTTCTCTTCTCACTCGTCACTTGTTACTCGTCACTCTCTTCTACGGTTTGTAATACATGAGTTGCCGGGCATAAGGAGCAACGAATTCCAAAAGCTCAGTCTGCTCTTTCTGTGGCATAGGAGTGAAGGAGCCGGCGAAGCTTACGTTCTCTTCCAACTGGTGTATATCGTCGCAGCCGATTACCGCGGTCGTCACAGGCTGGGATAACGCAAATCGGAAAAAAGGCTCCATACCCATGAACCCGGGAATCCTGGCCGCAAATCCGCGAAAGTAGACCTTCATGGCAATGATGCCCATCCCTTTCTGTGATGCCGTCGGAATTACTGTGTCTATGTAACTCTTGTAGAAGGGTTCAGCAGGGTTGACCGGCATGAGCACCGTGTCGAAGTCAAACATTTCAATGCAGCGTTTCGTAATCAGCGGATCATGGTGGCCCGTGACGCCAATAAATCTTGCCAGCCCCTTATCTCTCGCCTCCCTGAATGCTTCCATGGCTCCGCGAGGCCCGAAGATCTCTTCCACATCCTCGTCAGTCCTCACACCGTGGACCTGCCAGAGATCGAGGTGATCCGTTTTCATGTTGGTCAAGGTCTCGTGGAGGTGGGCGAAGGCTCCTTGTTTGTCTCTTGCGTGGGACTTGCTTGTCAGGAATATGTCTTTTCTTCTCTCTTTGAGGGCCAGGCCGTAATACGACTCGCTTCCTGAGTAAGCCCGAGCTGATTCGAAATAGTTGATTCCAAGGTCAATGGCGCGATTGATCAATCCATAAGCTTCCTGCTCATGTCCAAAGGTCCGAAGCACACCTTCTCCTCCAAGGCCGAGGATGGTCACTTCAGCACCGGTCTTGCCTAATGCTCTTTTCGGGATATTCACGCTGTCGCAGTTGCCCCCGCCTCAAATACCTTTAAATGCTTTCAGATTCTTACAACGTATATACGTCTTTTATCAAGTGATTCTCACTTGAAGGCGGACGAAAAGTATCTTGACGCTACTGATTGCGTCATTCCCGCGAAGGCGGGAATCCAGTTCTATAATGGCTTTCTGGACTCCCGCCGGAGTTTATCCTGAGCGAAGTCGAAGGGCGGGAGTGACCTTCAATTTGAAGCTCCAGAAGATTTTTGATAAATTGCAATGGCACGGAGGTTTGCTTCAAAAAGGAGTAAGAGGTTATGCCGGCCAACTTGCCCCCCATGTATTTCGAGGCTGAAAAACGCTTCCGGGATGGCAAAACCGCGGAAGAGAAGATAGAAGCCCTCGAAGAAATGCTTGCCATCATGCCCAAGCACAAGGGCACGGACAAGCTCAAGGCGGATCTCCGTCGCAAAATCGCAAAAATCAAGTTGGAGGGCCAGCAGAAAAAGGGAGGAGCGAGGAGCCAGACGGCTTATTCCATCGACAGGGAAGGAGCCGGCCAAATCGCGGTCATCGGTCCGCCGAATACGGGCAAGTCATCTCTTGTCGGAACAATTACCAACGCCACTCCCGAAGTGGGCGATTTCCCTCACACCACGTGGAAACCGAAGGGTTGACACACACTCGCTGAATTCCTATATTCCTACCATAGCAGTAAGGTTTCATTCTTGTCAGAACCCATCGTTTATGAAAAAACATGAGCTGGCTTGCCGCAAGCAGCGGAAAATCAAATGTTGTTCCGTACTTGATACGGGAGAATCCAGACCGGTTCTCTGGATTCCGGCTTTCGCCGGAATGACGACAAATGCGGCAGGCCGCGGGAAATGAACCCGGAGGATTCAACTATGCTGGCCAAGATAACGAAGCTAATAATCACTATTGCGATCGCTTCATGGGCTATTTCGAGCTCAACATTTCAGGAATGCCGTATTTTTTCGATTTCTGAGGTTCTTGGTGCTGATAAAAGCACGGGCCCTGTGCTGAAAGCCGGGCAAAAATACTGGATTGGTGATGAGCGCTATTTTACCTATGATTTTGACAAAAAGCCCCAGATGGGCACGATCATCATGAAGGTTCAGGTTTTTGCCAAAGACGGCAAACAGGACACTTCGCTGGAAATCACAGGCAGTGCGGACATGCCTTCGATGAAGGGTGCTCATAGTTCAGGAGAAACACTGTTCAAGATGAACAAAAAGGGAGACTACTTGCTCCCCGTGAACGTCGTGATGCCAGGTGAGTGGGAAGTGGTTCTGAACTTCCTCAAAGACAAGAAACCCATTTACACAGGAAGCGTGAGATTCAGTGTCTGACGAAAACGTCCTGAATCCTTATGAACTCGATTGCACCCCCTCACCCCGCCCTCTCCCCCAAACTGGGGGAGAGGGTAAGGGTGAGGGGGACGCGTTGAGGGGAAACGATCTGCTGAAGCTCTTAATTGGCATCGTCCTTGTGCTTCTGGTCTCAGCAAGCCCTGCCTTCGGCAAGAGCTACCTGCTCTATCTGGAGGCTCAGGGGGTTGTGGGTTATGATACCGATAAAGATGGTCCCATCTATTACTCCATGAACCCTTTGGATGTCATGCAAAAGCCGAGCGTTGGGTTTGACTTCTTGCAGCGCTTCTCCAGCGAAACAGGCGACTGGGGATCTTTCGCTCTTCAGATGCGTCTTGCTTACAATGAAGCTTATCGGGCGACCGGCGAGGACGAGTTTCAGGTTCAGCTCTACAATGCTTTCTTCAAGTATAAAGCAGGATTTGCCGATCTCTGGGTGGGCCACAGCCGAATTGCCTTCGGGATGGCATCCTATTTGGACAGTCATGCACTTCTGCTCCAGCCTTTGGCCATGTACGGCTACGGCTATGATCGGGATTGGGGTGTTGGTGCTACACGCGATTTTGAATGGGGAAATTTGTCGGTATCCTACAGCACAGGTACCGGGATGCCTGTGGAATTTGACGGAAATTATTTGATGTCTGCGAGGATCTCTAAGGGCGTTCTCAACAGGGACAACTACAACATCGGTTTCTCTTCCTCTTATGGAAAGCCTCTTGAGACCATAGGGTATGAGGTGATCCTTCCCGAGCCCATCAAGACCTTCCTCGTTGGAACGGACTTCACCTATTTCTGGAATAACATCGAGAACCGGTTTGAGGCTGTGGCGGGTGAGAAGGGGGACGAAAATACGTACGCTTTTCTTTGGCGAATCGGAGTGAATCTTCTTGATGAGGACCGCCTTAAGCTGGAGGCCCAGCCGGTTTACAGGTACATCGGGGGCGACTGGAATTACGAGATATCAGGTTGTCTCTCATATAAACTGACCTCTGACATTACACTCCGGGGCATGTACACTTATGACGGAGAGATGAACGACAATCGGGTCGTGTTTCAGATTTACTGGTACTATAAATTGTTGTGATTTTGGGTATGACCATGATGAAAAAAATCAGTCTCATATTCTTGGTTTTGGCAGTTGTTGCAATTCCGGCCGAAATGGTCTTCGCAGCAGTTGGGTGTGATCTCAATGATCCTGACCGGGATGTGGCTCGGCTCTTCCCGGGTTCCACGGGGTATAAAACGAACTACGTGGCCATTGATCAGAAGGGAGGACCGGCCCTCCTTGTCCAGGTCGAAGACCGGCTGGGAGACAAGTTTCAGGGGCTTTTCGAGACCATCGACGTGCCGTACACCCTTTACGAAGTTTTCAAAGGCAAGGATAAGATAGGGTACATCCACGGGGTGAATCAGAAAGGTCAGTACGGCGGCATCCAGGTTTTTGTCGTCCTGGATCTTGACGGGGTCATCAAGAACTTCTACTTCCAGAAATTGACGTCAAAGTACGGCAAGGAACTGCGGGATCCTAAATTCGGCGAACAGTTTGTAGGGCTGACTTTGAAGGATTTTTACAACTACGACCTTCAGACGGGTAAAGCAAGCGGCCAAAGCGGAGTGGAGAGAATAAAGAACCCCGTGCCCGAAGCAGAGCCCGACTTCAGGGCGGCGCTTCGGGGAACCAAGAAGAACCTCATCCTTGTCGATGAGTTCATTCTCGGCAACAAATACCTGCAATATCATCAGTCAGGCGGAGAACAGAAAAAATGATCAAGATTTTCAATGTGGCATACAAAAACCTGCTTCGGAAAAAGGCACGGAGCGGTCTGACCATCATCGGCATTGCCCTGGCTGCCTGGGTGCTCGTTAGCCTCCTAGGCTTCAACAAGGGCTATGAGTCTTCGCTCAACCGGGACATCGATAACCTGGGCTTCCAGATGATCGTGACCGCCAAGGGGTGTCCCTATGAAGCGGCAACGCTCATGCTCAAGGGAGGCACCGGTCTTCGCTACATGCCGCAAAGCATTACTGAGCAGATCAGCAAGGAGCCTGAGGTGGAGGGAGTGACAGCGATGCTCATGCAGGCCGTGTTCGATCCCAACAAGGGCGAAAGCGGGGGCTACAGCGCCTACCTGGGTGTTGACCCCGCCACTTTTCCACAGATGAAAAGCTTTCTGGAGTTCAAGCAGGGGAGCTGGTTTACCAATTCGGAGGCTATGGAGGCTGTGCTCGGCTATGAAGCAGCGGAGCTGGAGCAGCGGGAAGTGGGGGATCTCCTCCTCATTACCGAGAAGAACGTTGAGGTGAAAGTGGTCGGTATCCTCAAGCGAACAGGAACGCAGGACGACGGCACCATTTTTCTTCCTCTGAAGGCCGTTCAGAAGATTTTCGGTATCAAGGATGAGCTGACCGGCATCGGCATCAAGGTCAAGAAGGATGCCAACATCGCCCAATTCGAAGAGAAAATGTACAAGCTGCCGGACGTGCAGGTGGTTAGCCTCGCACAGGTCAAGCAGACGATCATGACCCTTGTTTCCACCGCCAAGGTGATGGTCTTCTCGATCGCCCTGATCGCCATTCTGATCTCGGTGGTGGGCGTGATCAACACCATTCTCATGTCGGTCATGGAGCGGCTTCAGGAGATAGGGATTCTGAAGGCCATGGGCGCTACGGCCTGGGACATCTTCAAGTTGATCTGGATCGAGACCCTGATCCTGTGCATCAGCGGAGGCATCATCGGTGCGGCGCTGGCCATGGCAACCGCTAAATTGACGGAAGTCCTGATCCGCCAGCTCCTACCCTACGCGCCGAGCGGAGGGCTGGTGCAGATTAACTTGCCCCTCGTCATTCTGACCTTCGGGGTGGTGATCCTGATCGGCCTATTGAGCGGTGTGTATCCTTCGTGGAAAGCGGGAAGAGTGCGCCCTCTTGAAGCGATAAGAAGTCAGGTGGAATGATGAAAGAAAATGGTCAAAAGGTCCTTGAGGCCGATCATCTCGTAAAGATCTATCGCAGAGGGAGTGAGGAGATTGCGGCGGTTGACGATGTCTCCCTCTCGGTGAAGGAAGGGGAGTTTGTCGCTTTTGTCGGACCCTCGGGGTCCGGGAAGACGACTCTGATCAACATCCTTGGGTGTCTGGACAACCCCTCCTCCGGCAGGCTTGCCCTTGCGGGCCGGACGGTTGTGGATCACGGCGAGGCTTTATCCGAGGCCACTCTCACAAAGATCCGGCGGGAGATCTTCGGGTACATCTTTCAGAAGTTCTATCTCATCCCCACCCTGACGGTGATCGAGAATGTGATGCTCCCTTTCACCTTCTACAAGAAGCCCGGGGCGGAGAACGAGGTGGAAAGAATCCTGAAGGTCATGGGGATCGATCACCGCAAGGAACATCTGCCGGGCCAGATCTCGGGCGGGGAAATGCAGCGCGTGGCGATTGCCAGAGCGCTGGTCAACAGACCCAGCATTATTCTCGCCGACGAACCTACAGGGAATCTGGACACGAGAAGGAGCCAGGAGATCGGAGACCTTCTCAAGGGACTCAATCAAAAAGAGGGACTGACGATTATTCTCGTGACCCACAATCCGGCACTGGCCAAAATGGCCGACAGGATCATCGAGCTGCGGGACGGGAAGATTTACGATCCAGCCCAAGGATGATGGATTCGTAAAAAGGCGTCACCCCGGTTCCCGGCTTTCGCCGGGACAGGGTCACCGGGGTCCAGGAAATTCGTAACGAGTTAAAAACACTGGATTCCGGCTTTCGCCGGAATGACGGAAAAAGACGATTTTCGACTTTTTACGAGACCATCGAGGATGAAAGGCTTCAGTTTTTTGTCTTTGCAGTAAGAAGTGGATCGGCGATAATGGGCTCATGGGCACAATGAAACCTCTCCGGAAGGTGCTGTTCATGCCGATCCACTGGGCTTACCTGATTGTTTTTGTCCTGATCCTTGCCGTCTGTTCGTATCTCTTCTATCCCCGGGTCGAGAGTTTCTTCATTTACTTCCCGCAATCCACCTTTGACTTCAGTCCCGAGGAGTTTCGTCTCAGATACAAAGAAGCTTTTTTCAGCACGGAAGAAGGCGAACGACTGCACGGATGGTTTTTTCCGGGCGAAAAGGACAGCCCGGTCATCCTCCACTTTCATGGAAATGCGGGGAACATCTCCCACCGGCTCGATCTTGCGCAGATGTTTCTGGGGAAGGGGCTTTCGGTCTTTCTCTTTGACTATAGGGGATTCGGCAAGAGCTCGGGCAGGCCTTCTGAGAGAGGACTGTACAGCGATGGTATTGCCGCCTGGACCTACCTTACCGAAAAGGAGAAGATAGTACCGGATAGGATCGTGCTCCACGGTCACTCGATAGGAGCGGCCGTGGCCATTGAAGTCGCCCTGGAAAAGAAAGTGAGGGGCCTGATCCTCGAGAGCGCTTTCACTTCGACAAAGGACATGGCAAAGACCATGGTCCTGTTTGCGTTATTCTCTCCTCTATTTCCTGCACATTACAACAACCTCGAAAAGATCCATCGTGTCCCTGTTCCAAAGCTCATCATCCACGGGGAAAGGGATGAAATCGTGCCTTTCTCCATGGGGCAGAAACTTTTCGAAGCCGCCGTAGATCCGAAGTTCTTCTACCCGGTCAAAGACGCTGGGCACAACGACACCTTCCTTGTTGGCGGGGAGAAATACATTGAGGTTTTTGCGGAGTTCTCAAGAAACGCAAAAACAGCAAAAAAGTGATTTCCGCGCCCAAGGCCTATCTTCCAGAAAAATCTTGACAGCAAAATAGAAATATAATAATGGTTAGACCATTACGGGAAAAAGGAGTCCGATGTTTCAAGAGGTCAGGCAGAACAGGGTTTTCCAGGATGTGGTCGCCCAGGTCGAGGAGGCGATCTTTCAGGGCCAGCTCAAGGCAGGGAGCCGATTGCCTGCCGAGAGGGAGCTGGTAGAGATTTTCAAGGCAAGCCGGGGAACTCTCCGTGAAGCCCTGAGGGTGCTGGAGCAGAAAGGTCTGATTGTTATTAAGACAGGGGTCAAGGGAGGCGCGGTGGTCAAGGACTTGACCACGAGGCAGGTCAGTGAAAGCCTCGCCTTGCTGATCCGTTCTCAAAAGGCCTCTCTAAGGGATCTGGCGGAATTTCGCGAAGGGGTTGAAGGCATCGTGGCTGCCCTTGCGGTGCAAAGGGCGACGAAAGAAGACGTGCGCCGGCTCAAGAACCTGTTGAAAGAGGCGAAAGCCCATCTCGAAGCAGGCACGGAGCGATGGGACGCTTTTATACAAGTGGACAACCAGATTCACATGGCCCTGGCGCGAATGGCCAGGAATCCTGTCTACGAATCGGTCATGCAGACTGTTTATGATAACATTCACCGATATTTTGACCGCTTTCTCCCCAGGCAGGAAGATATCCTGAAAGAGAACTATCAGGATCTTTGCGAAGTCATCAAGGCTGTGGAGGAAAGACAGGCGTCGAAGGCCAGTCTCCTCGTCCAGGGCCACGTGTGCAAGTTTAACCAATTGATGGAGAAGAGGGCCCAGAAGGAGAGAGGGAGATCGAAAAAAGGGGAAGGCGTTCTATGACAAAGAAGAGGATTACCAAGCATCCCATCCTTGAGATTCCTAAGAAAAAGGAAGTGGAATTCACATGGAACGGGCAAGCGCTTCAGGGCTATGAAGGAGAGATGATCGCCTCGGCACTGATCGCGAACGACATCCACATCTTCGGACACCACCACAAGGATAACAGCCCGCAGGGAATGTTCTGCGCCAATGGCCAGTGCTCCCAGTGCATGGTGATTGCAGATGGTCTCCCGGTGAAATCCTGCATGACTCCCCTGCGGGCCGGCGTGATCGTGCAAAGCCTGGAAGGTCTTCCCGCGCTTCCTGAAGACGACAAGGTGCCGGCCCTGAAAGAACCGCCGCTCAGGGGAGTGGAAGTGCTGATCCTGGGAGGAGGACCTGCAGGTCTTTCCGCAGCCATAGAACTCGGGAAGCTGGGCGTGGACACGCTGATCGTGGATGACAAGAGCAAACTGGGAGGAAAGCTGCTGCTTCAGACCCACAAGTTCTTCGGTTCGGTGGAGGACTCTCATGCAGGCACCCGGGGATTTGAGATCGGCCGGATCCTCGAAGAAGAAGTTCGAAAGCTTGATTCCGTCGAGGTGTGGCTGAATGCGACTGCCGTGGGTGTGTTCTCGGACCGTATTGTTGGGGTCGTGAAGGGGAATTTGTACAGAAAGATCAAGCCCCAGAGGCTTCTCGTAGCCACCGGCGCCCGAGAAAAGATGCTCTCCTTTCCCGGGAACACGCTGCCCGGGGTATATGGAGCCGGAGCGTTCCAGACGCTTGTGAACCGCGACCTTGTCAAATCGTCAAACAGGATCCTGATCGTCGGCGGCGGGAACGTCGGTCTCATCGCAGGCTATCATGCCATTCAAGCCGGTATTGAAGTGGCGGCCCTTGTGGAAGCGCTGCCACAGGTCGGCGGTTACAAAGTTCATGCCGACAAGCTCATGAGGTTGGGCGTGCCCGTTTTCACGAGCCACACCGTGGTCTCGGCCACGGGCACAGACAGGGTGGAGAAGGTGACGATTGCAGCCCTGGACAAACAATGGAAGGTTGTTTCCGGGACTTACAGGACGTTCGATGTGGACACCGTGCTGATCGCTGTCGGTCTTGCTGAGGTCAATGAATTCTACTTGAAGGCGAAAGAGTGGGGCATGGAGGTGTTCTCTGCGGGCGATGCCGGCGAAATCGCAGAAGCCTCCGCAGCCATGTTCACAGGCAAAATCCAGGGACTGAAGATTGCAAAATCCCTCGGGCTTTATGAAGGGGAGATCCCAAAGGAATGGGAAGAGAAAGAGAAGATTCTCAAATCCAAGCCAGGCCCTGTTCTCCGGCGGGAAAAACCAAAAGAGGAAAAAGGGGTGATGCCCATTTTTCACTGTGTTCAGGAAGTGCCTTGCAATCCCTGCACCTCGGTCTGCCCTGAAAACGCCATCAGAACAGAGAGAGATGAGATCACGGGCCTTCCCTACATCGTCGACATCTCCCTCTGCAAGGGCTGCATGAACTGCGTCTTTGTTTGCCCTGGGCTCGCAGCGACTCTTGTCGATTACCGCAAGGATGAGGAGCACCCCACGATCTCTCTCCCCTATGAGGTATGGCGGGAAAAAGTGGAGAAGGGGCAAAAGGTGCCGGTCACGGACGTGGATGGTGGGATACTCGGCTATTATGCGGTGGAAAAAGTGGTTGCCAATCAGAAGAAGTACCCGGGCACTCTCCTCGTGCAGATCAAAGTTGAAAAGGATGTGGCGAAGAGAGCCGTGGGCATCTGGGTGCAGGAAAAGCAGGTGGAGCCTTCTCTGATTTACGAGCGAGAGCTTCCTCCTGATGAAGCGGTCATCTGCCGCTGTGAGAGAGTCACGGCGGGCGAGATCAGGGCAGCGATCAGGGAGGGGGTCCGGGACATGAATCAGCTCAAAGCATTGAACAGGGCGGGAATGGGGGCCTGTGGCTCAAAGACATGCAGGCCCATGATCCGGCGCATCTTCCAGGAGGAAGGCATCGATCTTGGCGAGGTAACAGACCGGGTGGATCGCCCGCTCTTTGTCGAAGTGCCGCTGGGCATACTCGCTGGAATGAGAAGTGAGAAATAATACGGTGCACGGCGCAGGGCGCACGGTGCACGGAAAAACAAAAACAATGGAATCAAGGGGGTGCTTTCCCCCACGCCGTGTACCGTGGACCTTGCACCGTGCACCTCGTTAGGATGGAGGAGTT
>Ga0209253_10005207_pt1 | contig 11287 bp, 8 predicted proteins | sample FrelakmetBRP12BR_FD_187145 | JGI IMG/M metagenome (GOLD analysis project Ga0209253, IMG submission 187145) | Freshwater lake sediment microbial communities from the University of Notre Dame, USA, for methane emissions studies - BRP12 BR (SPAdes)... | ecosystem: Environmental > Aquatic >...
GGATCGCGGCGGGGCTCTCGATGTCGATTGCCGCCCGTGGTTCTTCTCGAACTACTACTCGGTCAGCCCCGGCATGCTCTCGCAGATTCCCGGCAAGGGGGCGTTCTACGTCATCGCCTTCACCGACAGCGATGGCGTGCCGTTGACTGGCGGGACGAACTACAAGCTGAACTTTCCAAAGGACGTGCCGGCCGCGAACTTCTGGTCCGTGACGCTGTACGAGGCCGAGAACGCCTCGGGCCTTGCCAACGGCCAGCCCTTCCCATCGCTCGGGTCGCGCGACAAGCCCGTCCAGAACCCCGACGGCAGCACCGATCTCTACCTCGCACCTGAAGCCCCGGACGGTAAGGAGAAGAACTGGCTCGCCACGGTGCCCGGAAAAGGGTACTTCGCCGTTCTGCGGCTCTACGGGCCGACCGAACCGGCGCTCACGAAGACCTGGAAACCCGGCGACGCAACGAAGATGAAGTGACCGTTCACGGTCAACGCGAAACCCCGGCTGCTCCCCAAGAGTGGGGTAGCTTGCGGACACTCAATGCGCAGTGGCCGTGGGCTCCATGCGAGTCTGGACTGAACGGTCGCAGCGGGTGGATCGAAGCCCGGTGACGCCGCCGTTGATGATGTACTTCCATAGATCAACGAGCGGCAAGCTGTCACGTCCCCTGCCCTTCCATTGCCCAGCACAGCGAATCACGAAGCGCGGCCCGCGGGGGCGACGTATCGCCTGGGAGCGCAAGAATTTACCGTCAGCGCGACTCAACCCGTCGATCGCCCGATAAGCCGCATCAATGCTGGGTCTTGCGCCCGAAATTTACCGTCAACCTGTGGGAATCGACCTGACGGTAAATTTCCGCCGGGAACTCAACGCGACCTTCTTACCGTCAGATTTGCCGCCAGATTGAAGGGCATCCCAGCGATAGATCTCGATAGATCTCGACAGACATTTGCCCCTCGAATCAGCGCGGTAGGTCCACTTTTCGATAGATCTCGATAGACCCCGATAGATCTCGAAAGCTACTCCCACTCGATCATCAACGAGCCGTCTAAGTCGTTGATTTGTAAGGTACTGGCCACTGCCTCGCGGATTCTTACCGTCATTCTTACCGTCAACCTGCCAGGCACCAGCATTGGCGCGGGTTTCCGGGCGGTTCGGTCAAAGCGGACTTTTCGAGATCTATCGACATCTATCGACTCCGACGACGATTGTCGAGACCATCGCTGACGCCATTGACGGGCGTCCGGGACGGTCCAGGAATCGCCCGAAAGAGGCCGGCATAGAACGCCTTAAGCCATTGTCGCGACTCACTTCTTCGCCAAGTACTTTACCGTCAAGTTCCAGCAGGGGGTGGTGCCACCGCTCAGCGCTTCAGATGAGTTATCAGGCCCCAACCCTCTCCCTCCGATTACGGATCCTGGGTGCGCGCGACAAGCCCGACACGTGCTGGGGAAAACGCAAAGCAAACTGCGACTCTTGCGAGCTATGCAGTAGAGGCCGCGCGCGGCAATACCTTGCGAGCAATGTCGTCTCGGGTGGCCAAGGTCTTCAAGTCATAGTCGGCCTGCAGCGCCAGCCACGAGGCGGCATCGCCCCCGAAGTAGCGCGCCAACCGCTCGGCGGTGTCGGCGGTGACGCCACGGCGCTCCTTCACGATCTCGTGAATGCGTGTCGCAGGCACGCCAAGCGCCATGGCGAGGGCGTTAACGCTCAGGCACAACGGCGCCAGATACTCCTCACGCAACACTTCGCCCGGATGCACAGCGCGCATTCGGTTGACCGCCCGCCCCATCGCCACACTCCTTCACTGATAGTCCACGATTCTTGACCTCGTCCGCTCCTGCGTCGGTCCAAACGAAGCACACCCGCCATTGGTCATTGATGCGGACGCTCCACTGGCCTGCCCGGTCACGCTTGAGCGCCTAAAGCGGTTGCCGGGCGGCGAACGCATGAAGTCCAGCGTCATCGCCGCAACCAGTAGCGCCAGCTTGCGGATCGCCACCGTCTCGATGGCCCGGAATCCGATCGCTTCGGATGTCGACCTTCGAACAACCCTTCACCAAGAGCTCGGGCTCGCGCAAACGAGATATTATGATGCACGTAATACGGCAAGCGGAACGGCCTTCCTGATGCGTCACGACGACCGGCGGGTGGCTGCTTCATGAAAGCGCTTCCTTGCCGATGGGCGGTCGAGGACGCCTTGCAGCCCCCCTGGTAGCAGACGCGGGTGCGGCATCGCCATCGCGACCATCGAGATGTGACGAGTTCCGATCTCCTTCAGCGTTGGGCCGGCCGTCGCGCGCGAATCATCCAGCCGTCAAGCTTCGCGGATAGTCTCGGGCTTCACTCTTGCCGCTTCATCGGAACCCGCCGAACAACAAGTCCGACCGAAATGCCGCTCACCGACCTCCCCGACGACACGGAAGACCCCGAGCACACACCCGCCGAGCGAGCGTCCGCAGCTTCACGCAGCACCTGGGTGAGCGTGGGCGTGAATCTCGTCCTGACCGTGACGCAGGTGGCCGTGGGCATCCTGGCGAAGTCCCAAGGCCTGGTCGCCGATGGCATCCACTCCCTGTCCGACCTGGTGGCCGACTTCGTCGTGCTCTTCGCCAGCCACCACAGCAAGAAGGATGCAGACGAGGACCATCCCTACGGTCACCAGCGCTTCGAAACCGCCGCCTCGCTGGTCCTGGGCGTGCTGCTGCTCGCCGTCGGCGTCGGCATGCTGTGGTCTGCCTTCCGCAAACTCGAGGAGCCCGACACGGTGCAGCAGGTGCACGTGGTGGCCCTGTACGTTGCCGGCGGTGCCCTGGTCGCCAAGGAACTGTTGTTCCGCTACATGCTGTCGGTGGCCAAGCGCGTGAAGTCGAGCATGCTGGTGGCCAACGCCTGGCACGCCAGATCGGACGCCGCATCGTCGCTGGTGGTCAGCGTGGGAATCGTTGGCAATCTGGCGGGCTATCCGATCCTGGACCCGATCGCTGCGCTGATCGTGGGCTTCATGGTCGCCAAGATGGGTTGGGGCTTTGGCTGGGGCGCGCTGCATGACTTGATGGATCGTGCGGTCGATGACCAGGAAGTCAAGGCCATTCGGCAGACGCTGATCGAGACGCCGGGTGTGCAGGGGGTGCACGATGTGCACACCCGCAAGATGGGCGACATGATCGTCGTCGATGTGCACATCGAGGTCGATGCTGCCTTGTCGGTCGAGTCAGGTCACGACATTGCCGTGGCCGCTCGGCAGCGCGTGATGCAACGCCACCGCGTGCTGAATGTGATGACGCATGTGGATCCATGGCACCGTCCGGATATGGATCACGCTCAGTTGGTTGCGCCGCCCACGGCCTGAGAACCCGCACCCTTGACAACCGATGCCTCCACGAACAATGGGCTGAGCGACGCTGACGCGCGCCGGCGTCTGGCGGAGGACGGGCCGAATGAGTTGCCCGTCTCGAGGCCGCGCGGCGTGTTGCGCCTCCTGCGCGAAGTCGTCACGGAACCCATGTTCCTGCTGCTCGTGGCCTGTGGCGCGATCTACATGGCGCTCGGCGATCGGCACGAAGCGCTGATGCTGATGGGTTTCGTATTCGTGGTGATGGGCATCACCTTCGTCCAGCAACGCCGCACCGAGCGATCGCTGGAGGCCCTGCGCGACCTGTCGAGCCCGCGCGCCTTGGTCGTCAGGGACGGCCAAGCGAAGCGCATCGCTGGCCGCGAAGTGGTTTGCGGCGACATCGTGTTGCTCGCCGAAGGCGACCGGGTGCCTGCCGACATGCACCTAGTCGAGTCGTCCAACCTCTCTGTAGACGAATCGCTGTTGACCGGCGAGTCGGCCCCCGTGGTCAAGCAGGCCGGACCGCTGCTCGAAGGGGTCGCCGCCGTGCCAGGCGCCAACGAGCCCGCCCGTGTCTTCTCCGGGACCCTGGTGACCCAGGGCACAGGTCGCGCCCGCGTCACTTCTACCGGTGAGCGAAGCGCCTTGGGCCGCATCGGCCAATCGCTTCGGAGCATCGCGGCGGAGAGCACGCCGATACAGCAGGAAACCGGGCGCATCGTGAAGCGCATTGCCGTTGTCGGACTTGTGCTGGCGACCCTGTTGGCCGCGGCCTACTGGGCGGTGCTGGGGGACTGGCTGCATGGGCTGCTGGCTGGCCTGACGCTCGCGATGGCCATCCTGCCGGAAGAATTGCCTGTCGTGCTGACCTTGTTCCTCGGCCTGGGTGCTTGGCGGCTTGCACGCGAAAAGGTGCTGGCACGCAGCATTCCCGCAGTCGAACTGCTAGGCGCGACCACGACCCTGTGCGTCGACAAGACCGGGACGCTGACCGCGAACCGAATGGCGGTCAGGCAACTGTGGCATGAGTCGGGCGACTTCGATGGACTGAACGCCGGACAGTCGGGGCTGCCTGAAGAACTGCACGCCGCCCTGGAATATGCGGTCCTGGCCAGCCACCGCCGCGCCTTCGATCCGATGGAGTCGGCGATCCAGGACGCCGGGCAGCGGCTGCTGGCCGGCACCGAACACCTGCACGCCGACTGGACGCTGGTCGACGACTATCCGCTGTCGCGAGAGATGCTGGCGATGTCGCGGGTCTGGCAGTCGCCGGACAGCCGCGAGCGACTAATCGCCGCGAAGGGGGCGCCAGAGACCATCGTCGATCTTTGCCACCTTGACGACGCCGCGCACGAGCGTATCGCCGACCAGGTCTCGGCGATGGCGAACGAGGGCCTGCGCGTGCTGGGAGTCGCCCGGGCTACCTTCGATGCCACCGAACTGCCCGGAAACCAGCACGACTTTGCGTTCGAATTCCTCGGCCTGGTCGGGCTTGAGGATCCGGTGCGTCCCGACGTTCCGCAGGCGATCGCCGAGTGCCACGCCGCCGGCATCCGGGTCGTGATGATCACCGGAGACCATCCCGCCACGGCGATGTCGGTCGCGCGTCAAGTGGGCCTGCCAGTCGATGGCACCGTCATCACCGGGGCCGAGCTCGCGACCCTGAGTGATGCGGCCCTCCAGGCGCGGCTCGCCGACACGCATGTCTTCTGCCGGGTGCAGCCCGAGCAGAAGCTGCGGCTGGTGCAGGCGTTCCGGGCGCGTGGCGAAGTTGTCGCAATGACCGGCGACGGCGTCAACGACGCCCCCGCGCTCAAGGCCGCACACATCGGCGTGGCCATGGGGGCGCGGGGGACCGACGTCGCCCGGGAAGCGGCGGCGCTCGTGCTGCTCAACGACGACTTCTCGTCGATCGTCACGGCGGTGCGCTACGGGCGGCGCGTGTTTGCCAACTTGCGCAAGGCCATTGTGTTCGTGGTAGCCGTGCATGTGCCGATCGTTGGACTGTCCATCGCGCCCGTGCTACTGGGCTGGCCGATGCTGCTGATGCCGGTACACATCCTGTTCCTGCAATTGATCATTGACCCCGCCTGCTCGGTCGTCTTCGAGGCCGAACCGCTCGAGGCAGACGCCATGAAATCCAGGCCCCGTCGGCCGGATGCGCGCTTGTTTGATGCCGCGGCCATCGCGCGCGGCCTGTGGCAAGGGATGGGCCTGCTGGTGCTGCTGTTGGGTACCTACGCCGCGGCTCGGCGGGCGACCGGATCCGACGACATGGCGCGGGCCCTGACATTCGCCGTGCTGGTGCTGTCCAACCTGGGGTTGATCCATGTGAATCGATTCTGGAGCCGGGTCGCCCTGCGTGCCGGCGGTCCGGTCAATGCCGCCTTCGGTTGGATCACGGCGGCCACGGTCCTTCTGCTCGGCGTGGTCTTGGGCATACCGGCCATCGGACGGCTCTTCGCCTTTGTGGCGCCAACGCCCCCGATGCTCGCAGCCGGTGTCGGCGTTGCCATGCTGGCGTTGCTCTGGTTCGAGGCGGTCAAGTGGGGCCTGGCTCGCCGCCTCGCGCGACCCGGCTGAGGCCGGCGCCGGCTCCCGTCATGTGGCGCAGTCCCGGTACCTGCCTGGCTCGGTTCTCGAAGTGCCGGCGCCGCGGAACGTCGCCACGCTACGGCCGAACACGCACGCGCGCGCCCTCCTGGAGCTGGTTTCCGGGGTAACGAATGACGACCTGGCCCGCCTGAAGTCCCTTCAGCACTTCGGCTTCGATCGGATTGCGGTGACCAACTTCGACGATTCGGCGCCTTGCGCGGTCATCCTCGATGGTGAAGACGCACCATCCGTTCTTGCAGCTGAACAAGGCGCTGGAGGGGACCTTCAGCGCCTGGTCGGCTTGCCAGGTCACGATCCGCGCGGTGATCCTGAAGCCATCGCCCAATGGCCCTGGCGAGTCCACGAAGTCTGCGATGACGTTCGTCCGCTTCTCCTCGATACCCAGTGCCGACACCTTGGTTGCGGCAAATGGCTCGACCAGCCGCACCTTGGCGCGCAGTGCCTTGTCGCCACCCCAGCCCTCGACGAGTACCGGCATCCCTGCCTTGACCTTGACGGCCTCGGACGAGAGGAGTTCGATGACGACTTCAAGACGATCGAGCGCCCCGAGCGTCAAGAGAGGGCTTCCGGCGGCGACCACGCGTTCGCTCGGGTCCTGGATGCGCAGAATCCGTCCGGCGACCGGGGCTCGAACTTGCACGACTCGGCCGGCGCCAGAGCCGTCCATCCTTGCGGTCCCGAGGCCGGATCGGGCCACCTTGACGTCGGCGGCAGCGGCTCGGGCCCTGGATCGCGCCGCATCGGCCTCGATCGCGGATGTGACCACCATGTTGCCTGCCTGCTCGGCGGCCTGCGGGGCAATGAATCCATCCTTCACCAGCTTCTGCTGGCGCTCGAACTCCTTATTGGCCTGGCCCAGGTCCTCGTCAGCATGGCGGGCGCGCTGCTCCGCTTCTCGCTGCAGGGCCTCGGCGGACGCCACGCGCGCTGAGATCTCGTCATGCTCGCGGGCGGACAAGGGCAGCGGAGCGATCTGCGCGAGCAGCTGGTTCTCGGCAACGGCATCACCGTCGTGCAGTTCGATGCGCATCAGCCGACCGGCCACCGGAGCCGCGAGCACGAACCGGTCGTGGCTGCGCGTCTCGCCCTGATCGTCGACAGTGACCTGCATCGGCCCCGTCACGATCTGCGCGGCGTCGACTTCGAGCGGCTGAGGGAGCAACACGAGGACGATGAGTCCGACGACCGCAATCGCCGCTGCGATGGCGAGAATTCGTTTCCATGACATGGCCAGGCCCCGTTTCATTCTCGAGTCTTCAGAACTGCGATCAGGTCAAGGTGCTTGATCCTGTGTGCGACGAGCAGACCGGAGGCCACCGCGGCGACGAGCGCCGCGAGGACCGGATAGACGAATGACCACTTCCCGACCACGAGTGGCAGCCGAAAAAGCTCGCGGTCGAACACTGGCACGAGCATGGCGCACAGGCCATAACCGATGGCCATGCCCAGCGGAATCGCCAGCGCCGTGAGCAAGGCCTGTTCGCCCAGCAGCAGGAACGTGACCTCTCGCTGCGTGAAACCCAGCACGCAGAGACTCGCCAGTTCATTGCCGCGCTCGGACAACGCGATTCGCAGACTGTTGTAGACCATGCCCGCCACGATCACGCACGAGAACGCGGCGAGGATCGCGCTGAAGAAGGAGAAGGTCCTCTCGAGTGTGTCCCGCAGGCTGGCCTGCATCGCGCTGCGAACCGCCACGCCGCCGACGGCCGGCATGCGCTTGAGTTCCGCGTACAGACGCTGCGGGTCGTCACCTTGAAGGCGCAGATGCGCCCCAGATGTGTTGCCGTCCTCACGCAGCAGGCGACTCAGCGCACGTGCATCCATGTAGGCGCCCAAGCCGAGCATTTCGTCGACCAGTCCGGCCACGGGCACCTGATACACGCCGCGCGCCCCTTCAAGCACTTCCATCGCCACGATGTCACCTGGAGAGACATCGAGGATTTCGGCCAGCTTCGATGACAAGAGGAGACCGTCCCGCGGCAAGTCGACAGGTCTCAATTGCGTGTCGAGCAGTCGGCGCAGTTCATGCACCGGTGACAGGCCCGTCACCTCGATGCGTTTTGCGTGATTCTCGTGTCGAAGCCAGACGGGGATCACGCGGAACGATTCCGCTTGCGCGACACCGGCAAGCCGCGCGATCTCCAGGGTCGCTCGGGCCGAGCGGGGCTCGCTGTACAGCACGGTGACGTCGTCGCGCTGAACCTGATTGAACTGCACCGCCATCATGTAGCTGGCGCCGTCCAACCCGAACCGTCCGACGACCATGAGGCCAACGGCGAACGCGATTCCGAGCACAGAGAGAACCGCCTTCAATGGCCTGCGCGCGAGATTGCGGGCGATCATCCGCAGCGACGCGGGCAAGCGGCGCGTCACCCCGCCCCACTCCATCAGGCCGGCGCGAAAGTTGGCAGGCGGCTCCGGGCGCATGGCCTCGGCGGGCGGGAGGGCGACCGCGCGCCTGACGGCCACAAGGGCACCCACGCCGGCGGCAAGCATGCTGACCCCGGCCGCGACCAGCAGGAGTTGGGGGCTGACGACAAGGTGCAGGTTCGGAAAATGGAAGTAGTCCTTGTAGACGTCGACAAATAGCCCTCCCAGGAGGATTCCCAGCGGCAAGCCGACGACCAGGCCAATGGCAACGGTCGCCATGGCGAGGAACAAGTAGTGCAGGCCGACTCGGAGGTTCGAGCGACCAAAGGCCTTGAGCAACCCGATTTCCGTCCGCTGCGTTGCCACCAGGCGTGACAACACGACGTAGAGCAGGAAGGCGGCGACGGCGAGGAACAAGCCTGGAATGAAGGTGGTCATGATGCCGATCTCGGCCAACTCGTCGGTCAGGAATCGGTTCGACAACTGCTCGCTGCTGCCGTAGGCGCTCAGGCCGCCGTAGCGCTGCAGCAGGGCATCCAACGCAGCGATGACCTCCTGCTCCCGTGCTCCGGCGGAGAGCGACAGCGCGACATCGTTGAATGCCCCCTCCATGTCGAATGCAGGGCCCAGGGCCTCCCGGGCCATCCAGAGAACGCCGAAGCGCTTGTTGTCCGGAAACAGCATCCCGCTGCCGACCTCGTAGACGAACTCGGGGGACAGCGCGATGCCGACGATGGCAAGTTCCTTCCAGCGGCCATGCAGCACGGCACCCAGCCTGCTGCCCACCTCCAGCTTGTTGGCCTTGGCAAAGGCTTCGCTGACCAGGACCTGATCGGTGGCGCCGGGAGTCACATAGTGGCCGCGCACCACTTGAAGGTCATTGAGCATCGGCACGCGGCGCTCAGGAATCGAGACCAATCGGCCGATGGCAGGTTCGGCCAGCCCGGGCACGTCCAGAGTGACATCGGTGACGATACGCGTGCGGACTTGCGCCACCCCGGCGATTCGCCGGATGTCTTCCGAGAGCGTCTCGGGTGCACGCTTTGCCCGGGCGAAGACGTCAGCGAAGCGATTGGCCGCGTAGTAGTCGGCCCGCGCGACAAGTAGAGACTGGTAGGTGCCGCGGGTCGCCACCAAGGCGCCGATGCCACAGGCCACCACGAGGGCCGCCGCCATGACCTGCCCACGAAGGTGCCAGAGATCGCGCAGCAACATCCTCGTCAGCATGCTCACCACGAGATGTCCCCCGGTGAGGCCCGAGACGCGTTGCAAACGATATCGACGATGCGGCCGCTGCTGATGCGAATCACACGATCCGCCATCGCGGCAATGGCCGCGTTGTGCGTGATCACCACCGTGATGGTGCCCAGCTCGCGATTGACCCGCTCGAGCACCTCGAGCACGAGTTTGCCGGTCGCGTAATCGAGCGCACCAGTCGGTTCGTCGCACAGCAGCACGTCGGGCCGCTTGGCGACAGCGCGCGCGATCGCCACCCTTTGCTGTTCTCCGCCGGACAGTTGAGACGGAAAGTGGTCGCGGCGCTCTCCCATCTCCACGAGTTCGAGTGCCTCGGCGGGATCCATGGGCGTCGCAGCGATTTCGGTCACGAGTGCGACGTTCTCCACCGCGGTCAGACTCGGAATCAGGTTATAGAACTGGAACACGAACCCGACGTGCTCCCGGCGGTAACGCGTCAGATCTTCTGCGCGGGCGGCGGTCAGATCATGGTCCCGGTAGTGCACCTGCCCGGATGTCGGTCGATCCAACCCACCGAGGATGTTGAGCAGCGTCGACTTCCCGCTCCCCGACGCCCCGAGCAAGACGATGAACTCACCTGGATGCAGGTCAAGGTCGACGTCACGCAGCGCGTGAATCTCGGACTCGCCCATTCGATAGACCTTCGACACCTTCTGAAGGCGAAAGACGGCGTCCTGGCTCGTGGGCTTGCGAGCTACGGCGGACTCCCCTGCTGGATCACGACCCGACATCGTCTTGTCCCTCGCAACCGCACGAAAGCGAAGAGCACGCTGCTGCCCATGAGGAACCACAACATCGGATCCCTGAGCGTGTCGCGTACTAGGTCAAACCACCCCTTCGTTGCGGCCTCCAGAACCATATCAGGTCCATACGTTGAGGCGCGCGCTGCTGCCGCGCGTTCGGACAGCCCGCGCGCTGAGCCGTCAAGCCGGTGTAGCCGATCGAGGGGCACGTTCCTGATCATCGCGATCGCGCGGCGCAGGACGCGTTACCTGACCAACGTGACGGGAAGGTCGGCGAGGTGAATCACCTTGGTCGCTACGGATCCCAGCGCGATGCCCGCGATCGCACCCATGCCACGTGTGCCCATCAAGATGAAGTCGCAATGCCTCTCGAGCGCGATTCGTGCAATCGCCAATGGTGCGTCGGCTGAGACGACCTCGACCTCAAATGGAAGGCCGGCGACTGTCAGCAGCTGGCAGGCGCTTTCCATCGCCTCCTTGCCGCGCTCCTGCACCCACCGCTCGATCGGGTCTTGCTGCTCTTCCCCGAGCAGTGCGACGTACGGAATGTGAGGCTGCACGTTAAGCACATGCGCCCTCGTGTCCGCGCAGTGCTTCGCGAGGTCGACGAGCGTCCGGGTCGCCCGAAGGGCGTGCGTGGAACCATCAACAGCCAGAAGCGCCTTCATTGTCCGGTCCTTTCATCAACGCGACCACCACGTGGCCGTCATTGGACACGCAGTTCCCGGCGGGCACAGTGTCCGATCGCGGCTTCGCCTGGACCATGCGCAAGCGCGTGACGTGGCGTGATGCGGGAGCCACCCTCAGTCTCGCTCCCGCCCGCCGCGCTCGCGCCCACCACGCTTCTCCGGCTTGACCCGTGGATCTCGATGGCACTCCACGCAGTTCTCGAAGTTCCGGATACCTTCCTCCAGGTGCTCCGCGCGCACCTTGGCCTGCGAATGCTCGTGGCAGCCGTAGCAGGTG
>Ga0209253_10005208_pt1 | contig 11284 bp, 13 predicted proteins | sample FrelakmetBRP12BR_FD_187145 | JGI IMG/M metagenome (GOLD analysis project Ga0209253, IMG submission 187145) | Freshwater lake sediment microbial communities from the University of Notre Dame, USA, for methane emissions studies - BRP12 BR (SPAdes)... | ecosystem: Environmental > Aquatic >...
TTTTAATTTGAGGCGTCTTCAGTTTCTTGAGCGCTTTTGCTTCGATCTGGCGAATCCGTTCCCTCGTCACCGAGAGGCTCTGCCCTACCTGCTCCAACGTGCAGGCCTGATCCTGGCCGATACCGAAGCGCAGCCGAATGACGGTCTGCTCGCGGGGTGTGAGTGTGCCGAGAATGCGCTCAAGCTGGTGGGACATTTCCGTCCGGTGCACGTGGGCATCGGGTGGGATTGCTTGCAGGTCAGGGAGCAGTTCCCCGAATTCCGTACTCCCATCACCTACCGGTTTCTCCAGTGCGACCGGTTCTTGAAATGCCTGCACGGTTTCGTGAAGTCGTTCTGGTCTCATTCGCAGCACCTGTGCCACTTCCTCGAGTCGAGCCGGACGGCCTAGCTGTTGACCGAGTCGTCTAGTCACGCGGAGAATGCGGTGGGAAGCTTCAGTCTGGTGAACCGGAATGCGAATGGTCCGCGATTGATCTGCAAGTGCACGGGTGATGCCTTGACGGATCCACCAGGTTGCATAGGTACTGAACTTGAACCCTTTGCGGTATTGATAGCGCTCGGCCGCTTTCATCAAACCGATATTTCCTTCTTGCACGAGATCCAGCAAAGTTAGGCCACGGCCTGTGTAATGTTTTGCCACATCCACAACGAGCCGTAGGTTGCAGCGCACCAATTCATCTTTTGCCTGTTCGAGCACGATCCGGGCGGAGCGCAGGGCGGCCAGCCCTTCCTTGAGTTGCTTGGCGATCGCAACGGGAAACCTTTGCTGCCCCGTTCCCTGTTTGATCATTTCCGCGAGGCACTGCTCGGCTTTATCGATCGCGGTGGCGGAAAGCCCGCTCAAACCTTTGACCATTTGAAGTGTGCGGTGTGCCTCAAGAACAGAGTCCGATCGTTTGAGCCGTTGGAAGACTGGTATCGCGTGGCGTAAAGCTTTCCGAATGGTGGTTGTTCCGTAATCAATCTTCTTCGCCAGCTCAACTTCTTCTTCTCTGGTCAACAGGGCTCGTTCACCGAAGGAGCGAAAGTAAAGTGATTCCAACATGAATGGGCCGCCGCTCACGGCGGTACGAGTCGTTGCCTTCGCCGGCTCCTCAAGTTGCTCCTCTTCGGAGGTGTCCCGGCCGATCACATCCAAGAGGTCGCTCGCTTCGGGATCGTCAGCGTCAACGTCTTTTACAATTGTGACATGCTCTATCTGCGCAGGGGTTGGGAAAAGACTTTCTTTCATGTCGTGATTCCTCCTTTTACTGGCGGATGTTTCTCTCCACATGGTCGGTCTCAAGTGGATTCCGTTATTGTGTACTATCCTGTAAGAGACAGCGATCCGGCAAACGATTCATTCTGGGTTCTGTGCCGCTAGACGGTCCTCCTGTCTCTCTACCCAGCAAATACTGTGCTGGATTGTTCATGAGAACAGCGGGGCGTGATTTAGCGGGAAAGGCAGCACTATTAGAGTGTTTTAATGAGGAGGCCTGAGAGGCTGTGTGGCAGCTTTGCTATAGATGTGTAGGTGTGTCTATAGGCCAATAGGCTTAATTGCCACATCTATTCCCGGGAAATGTCTTTTGGGAAACGAGCGATCGCATGGATGGATATGGAAGTAATTGTGGTGGAATTGTTCTCCGCCGCGATTCCAGAGAGCGTCTGAAGACTGTGGAGATTGCGTTTGATTCGGGTATTCGTGTTGAACAGGTCGGACTCAGTGGATCTGCATATCGAAAGAAACTTCAATCAGTGTTTCCAGTGAACACGTCGTAGAGGCGAAGAAAACTATCATCGTGGGCGTTGTCTTGTTGAAAAGCCGGCGTGGCACTTCTAGAATAAGAATCGATGTCATACTTTCAATCAGGCGAGCGTATCCATATGGTCGATAAGAAAGGGCGGCAGTATGCCCTGACCTTGAAGGCCGGAGATCTCTATCAGCTGAGTGGTCACAAGATTGCCCACGATGACCTCATCGGAAAGCCTGATGGTTCTCTCGTCACGCTCTCAGGCAACAAGACGATGTTGGCGCTCAAGCCGACGTTCGGCGACTATGTGCTGAAGATGCCGCGTGGCGCGCAGGTGCTGTATCCGAAGGATCTTGCGCTCATCCCCATGTGGGCGGATGTCTATCCAGGTGCACGCGTGTTCGAGGCGGGGACCGGATCCGGAGCGTTGACGATGGCACTACTGCGCGCCGTGGGCCCGCGTGGCGTAGTGGTGACCTATGAAGCCCGTGAGGATTTCGCGCGAACGGCGATGACGAACATTGAACGATATATGGGGCCGGCGCCGAACCTCATCCCGCTTCGTCGGAATGTCTACGAGGGAATCGGCTTGCTCGAGGATGGTCAGCTCTTCGATCGCCTCGTCCTCGACCTTCCTGAGCCTTGGCAGGTGGTGCCGTATGCGGCACAGGTCCTTCGTTCCGGCGGTATGTATTTGAGCTTTGTTCCCACCGTCCCTCAAGTGGTCCAGACGGTCGAGGCCCTTGAGCGAGCGATGGTCTTTGGTATGGTCGAAACATTTGAAACGCTGTTGAGGACCTGGTCGATACAGGGGCGCAGTGTACGTCCAGATCATCGAATGGTCGCGCACTCGGGCTTCATCACGGTGGCCAGAAAAATTGAATCTGGCTTATGGCCTGCAGCTCAAGTGGTTGAGTCTGTAGGCGAGGCTACTGATGCTCACGAAGAGCGAGAGGATGACGCGCGATGAATCGGTTAAGTGGAAAGGTCGCGATTGTCACGGGGGGCAACGCTGGCATCGGTGAGGCGATCGCAAAAGCCTTTGCGCACGAAGGGGCATCGGTCGTGATTACGGGGAGGCGGCAAGGGGAGTTGGACCGGGTCGTGAGCGATATCGAGAAGGAGCAGGGGAAAGCCTTTGCCGTTGCCGGATCAGTCACGGATGAACCCCATGTCCAGGAGGTGGTACGGCGGACTGTGCAGCAACTCGGGCGGCTCGATATTCTTGTCAACAATGCCGGAGTCGGGGACTTCGGGAAGCGCCTGCATGAGATCGATGATGTGACTTGGGCGCAAGTTCTCGACGTCAATCTGACTGGGGCGTTCCGCATGACGCGAGCCGCCCTGCCGCAGATGTTGAAGCAGGGGAAGGGCGCGATTGTCAATATCTCCTCCATCGCAAGCGTGATCGGGCTTCCCACATTGCCTGCCTATGCCGCCTCTAAGGGGGCGCTCGACGCCATGACCAGAGCGCTCGCGGTCGACTACGCCAAAGAGGGCATTCGCTGCAATGTCGTGAATCCAGGGCTTATCGATACGCCAATGGCTGCTCCTCTGATGAGCAATCCCGAACAACTGGGCCCCATTCTGTCCCACTATCCTATCCGTCGAGCTGGGAAACCAGAAGAGGTGGCCAATATGGTTCTCTATCTGGCCTCCGACGAGGCAGCCTGGGTCACGGGCGGGACCTTTCCTATCGATGGAGGGATGACCATCTCGTGAGCAGGTGCCTCCTGCGAATGATGAACGTCACCCCCTCGGCGACGGATGCCTGTCAGTCGGCCTGCAGACGAAGCAACAGTCGTGACCTCTGAAGCTATGGACATCAACGCACATACGCAGTTCTGCGGCGTAATCGGCAATCCAGTCGAGCATTCGCTCTCACCTGCGATTCACAATGCCGCGTTTCAAAAACTCGGGCTGAACTTTGTGTATCTGGCGTTCCGCGTGGAAGCGATTGCCGATGCCATTATGGGGCTGCGCGCTTTGGGCAACTTTCGCGGCGCCAGCGTAACTATCCCCTACAAGGTGGCGGCCGTTCCGTTTCTTGACTCTGTTGAGCCGACCGCAAGTCATATCGGCGCGATCAATACCATTGTGGCTGCGGGCGGGGTCCTCACAGGCTATAACACCGATGCGACCGGTGCTTTACGTGCACTTCGTGAGGGCGCGGTTGCCTTGAATGGACAGCGGGTGGTGATGCTTGGAACCGGCGGTGCGGCTCGCGCGATCGCCTTTGCGCTGGCGATGGATCGTCGTATCGAATGTTTGACGGTTTTAGGAATTGATGTGGCTGAGCGTAGAAACCTTGTGAAGGATCTTGAAAGTAAAACTTCCTTATGTGTTATTGAAGGTCCGCTTGATGAGAAAGCTCTTGGTAGGTCTCTACGAGATGCGCAGGTGTTAATCCATTGCACTCCTATCGGAATGTATCCAAAAATACACGATACCTCTGTACCCACGACGTTGCTCCATCCGGGATTGACGGTCATGGATATTGTCTACAACCCTCGGGATACTCAATTACTGAAGGATGCGAAGGCGGCAGGCTGCCGTGTGATTCCAGGGCTCGAGATGTTTCTCTATCAAGCCGCGGCGCAGTTCGAACTCTGGACCAATCAGGCTGCTCCAGCCGACGTCATGCGCGCCGTTCTGGAAAATCGTTTCTCATGAACATCGTGCTGATTGGCTATCGGGGGACTGGTAAGAGTACGGTGGGCAGACAGCTTGCTGCGCGCTTGGGACGAGCGCTCGTGTCAACCGATACGGAAATCGTCAAGCGCGCGCAACGTACGATTCCGGAGATCGTTGCCCAGGAGGGATGGGAATACTTTCGGGATCTGGAGTCAGAGATCTGCAGAGAAATTGCCAGCAGTGACCAGCTTGTAGTCGACACCGGCGGTGGGGCCATACTACGTGCACAGAATGTCGAGGCGTTGAAGGCGAATGGCACCGTATTTTGGCTGACAGCTTCCGTCGAGACGATCGCACAACGAATCGGCAGTGGCAATCAGCGACCCTCCTTGACTGGGACCAAATCGTTCGTCGATGAAATTCAGGACGTATTGCGGGAGCGGACGCCGAAATATCAAGCGGTTGCCGATCACATTATCGTGACCGACGGTCGATCGACCAATCAATTGGTGGAGACCGTACTCGCGCTGGTGTGAGCATGTGTGGATATCGCTTCTGTCACGTTAGGACTAACCCATGCGGTCACTCCTTCCTTGACAAGGCCTTCTCCGAAGTGTTTGAAATGACAAAATGCGCCCGTAGCTCAATTGGATAGAGCATCGGACTTCGGATCCGGGGGTTGGGGGTTCAAGTCCCTCCGGGCGCACCACTCTCCGTCCGTTGAATCATCAGGACAGAGTCGCTGAAGTATCAGTAGCTTATAACTGACCTGCCTGGTCATTTATAAAGGGCCATCCTCCCTACCAAAGCTGCATAGATTCCTCGTGTCTCCAGTAATATTCTTCTTATGGCAAGCAGGATCCTCGGGCTGTCTGAATGGTGCTATGCTATAGGCAAGATCGTGTCATGCATTACAGCAGGACGTTATCAGATCGAGGACAGCGGAAGGCTTGGACGAGGCATTGCCCTTGTTGTGGACGCTGGTTGACGAAACAGGATCCCGCGGCACCCTGGGTCTGTTCTTGTGGATGGCTGAGTGGATAAGAGCACAGTCACCTAGAGGAGGGGCTTACCATGAATCATGTAGTCCTTCATGATGTCCGGGCTGGATTTTTTCTGATGGTGAGCCTGGCCATGTTGGCTTTCATTTGTGCTGTAGCCGCGTTAAGTACCGTGATGCGCCCGGCTCGGTGGGCCGATCGCAAGCCAGCCCAACTTTAAACTATTTCTTTTCTGGTCTGTACTTCCCCGGTTGGGTGAAAGGGCACGTGTTCTCCCGCCTACTGCGCCGACTCTCAAGGTCCATCTCCAACAGCCTGACAATTCAAGCATAAATCTAGGGGTTGCTTGAGGACCCAGCTTTTCATTCAGGTGCTATATTTAAGTTACACAGGCAAAGTCTTATTCCAAAGATGGGAGAACGATCATGATCAGAAGTCCAATGAAAATAGGTGTCGTGGCAGCAGTGGGGCTTGTCCTGTTGGTTAGTCAGGGGTGCAGTATGAAGTGGCTGCAGTCCGATGGAGAGACAGGAGCAGGGTCTGCGCAAAACGGTGCTAATCCAAACTTTCCTGGCATGGCTCAAGGAGGGAGCGGGGGAGGATTAAGTGGTTTCTCTCAGAATCCTTCGGAAGAGCGCCTGGGGAAGGGTGGCGACATTGCATCTCTTTCTTCCTCTGGGTTGAGTGCCCGTCAGCGCGCGGAAATAACCAAAGAAGAAAAAGCGGCTATCGAAGCTGGCCTACAGGATGTTTTCTTTGGATACGATCAGTGGATGCTTTCAGATGCTGGCATGGAGGCATTGAATCTCGATGCACAGTGGCTGAAGGAGCATCCTGGAACGGTGATGAAAATCGAGGGCCATTGCGACGAACGAGGCACAGCCGATTACAATGTCGTTCTGGGGGATAAGCGAGCCAAGGCTGCGCGCAGCTATCTGATCGAATCCGGTGTAGCTCCCAAACAGGTGATGATCGTATCGTATGGCAAGGCACGCCCTTTCTGTACGGACCCTGCAGAATCCTGCTATCAACAAAATCGTCGTGGACACGTACTCTTGAATGTGAAGAAGTAACCCGTCGACTCCTGGTCTCTAGGGAACCCCGGTATCTCTTCACGGAGCACGGGGTTCGTCGTTTGTTAATTGAGGTGATATACGCATGGCGCTCATAAGGAAACAGCGGGATTTAAGAAAGGAGCATCCTCGGCCTAGCATGATCAAAAATGAGCTTCCTCTAGAGAAACGCCAACAGCCACGCTTTACATCACAGTTCAGAAGTATCATTTCAGGTGGGCAGGGAGAAGGCCAAGGGCGGACGCTCGACCTCTCTACCGGTGGCTGTATGATCGAAACGGACCTGCCTGTTGGCGTAGGGGCCTCATTCGAGTGTCGGATCTATGTCCCGGGACTTGACTGGCCGTTGCGGATCGACGAAGCCCAAGTGCGGTGGGTCAAGGCCAATACATTCGGGATTCAGTTCACGAAGATTCAGCCTGATGAGGAGATAAAGCTCAAACAGGTCATTGCTGGTCTCGACGAAGAGTTTAAGGCGTAGTCCTTCTCGTTTCCCCTTCCTTGTATAGATTCAAGATGTAACCCATTGCCTGCTAATAGTCTGAGGAGCTATGCACTCGTCCGCAGAACTATTCGCGGCTTCGTAGTTTCCTATGGTATAAGGCAGAGGTAATGTCCGAAAGAAAATAGAACTTTCTACGCCTGCTCCCCAAGCCGCGCATCCGGAGATTTGGTTGATGGAACACATCGCATCTTCAGCGCAGATGGGATTGAATAGTGCCACCTTAGCTGGCGGCTGCTTTTGGTGCCTTGAAGCGGTCTATGACCAAATGAAGGGCGTGGTAGCGGTCGAGTCTGGCTATATGGGTGGCCAAATAGATCATCCGACGTATGAAGCTGTGTGTAGCGGCAGGACTGGTCACGCAGAGGCAGTACGCATTACATTTGACCCCGCTATTGTCAGCTATCGCGAACTGCTAGAGGTATTTTTTGTTATCCACGATCCTACGACACCCAACCGGCAGGGTCATGATATCGGCACGCAATACCGCTCGGCCATTTTTTATCACACGCCAAACCAGAGACAGGTCGCGGACGAGGTTATTGCAGCGATTACGAAAGAAGGGATGTATCCCGGATCAGTTGTGACGCAAGTCGAGCCAGCGGGAACGTGGTATGAAGCTGAGCCTTACCATCAAGAGTACTTTTCGAGAAATCCATTCCAGGGATACTGTGCCGCGGTAGTTGGGCCAAAGGTTGCCAAGTTCCGCAAGCTATTTACCTCAAAACTCAAGCAATAATATCTCCTTCGATTTTTCCTCGCACACGGTACTGACCAGATCTTAGGCGATTGCGAGAGCAGGCGAGCCCATGCTCCGGCAACTCTCAATTAGAGGGATCGAAGAGGAGATTCCCAGTCAGGTATTGCTCTCGTGGTCAAGCCACGCATCCTCATGTCCATCTGCGTGATCGGATGCGCGCAGGCCTACGAAGTCGAACAGCCGTCGGTCCAGGAGTAGCGGTGGCGCCACGTTCGACAGAGCGGCGAACATACTTTCTGTACAGCCAGGCGAACGTTGCTCCCACTCGCGCAAGAACGTCTTTACTTGTTTTCGTTTGAGATCCTCTTGTGAGCCGCAGAGATCGCAGGGAATAATGGGGAATGCGCGCAGTTCGGCATATTGAGCAAGGTCGCTCTCCCGCACAGCGGACAGAGGCCGAATGACCATATGCCGGCCATCTTTTGAGCGCAATTTCGGCGGCATCGTCTTGAGTTTGCCAGTGTAAAACAAGTTCAGGAAGAGAGTCTCAATAATGTCATCGCGGTGGTGACCCAAGGCGATCTTGGTCGCTCCTAATTCCGTAGCGACGCGATAGAGAATGCCACGACGGAGTCGGGAGCAGAGTGAACATGTGGTCTGTCCTTCAGGGATGAGTCGCTTGACGATTGAATAGGTGTCTCGCGTCTCGATATGGAATGGGACTTCGATATGTGAGAGATAATCGGGAAGCACATGAGCGGGAAACCCTGGTTGCTTTTGATCCAAGTTCACTGCGACTAGGTCGAAATGAATCGGAGCACGCCGTTGTAAGACCAGTAATAAGTCGAGCAATGCATAGCTGTCTTTTCCTCCTGATAGGCAGACCATGATCTTGTCGCCGTCTTTGATAAGGCCATACTCGCTGATGGTCTCCCCAGCAAGGCGAAGCAGCTTGGTTTGCAGCTGTTCCGTGGCTACGTCCAGCTTGAGGTATGGGCGTGGGGGGTTTGTTGAATGTGACATCGGTCGGCATTCTACGCGGTCGGCCACGCGGCTGTCGATCTCCAACCGGAGGCATCTTGGGGAATAATAAAAACCACCCCAGCGGCAACTCCCAGTCAGTTCTATTCGTGTGCACGGGGAATATTTTTCGCAGCGTGACGGCCGAGTATGCGCTAAAGGCCAGACTCGGTGCCGGTACGTCCTATGTCGTCAGCTCGGCTGGGATCGACGTCAAGGCTCAGTCGATGCATGAATGGGTTCTGGCTCGATTGCGTGAAAAGGGAGCTGCTCCGACTCTTCTTTCTCGCCTCCGGTAGCCAGACTTACCGGCATCTATTGTCTATGCCGGTTCATTCTTGGACTCGATCGGACATTTTTTCTCCACTTTATAGGGGGCAGTCAACGAAATGGCCCCCTAAATCTGGGCCACGTCAACGCACGTGCTATATTTCCCACAGCACCTCTTGCAAGTTGACGAGGCAGAATATGGCATCAATGCAACGATTATGTGCGCAGGACGTGACAGTGCCAGAAAACCCTGGTCACGAGCCGGAGTGGGTTTCATGGTCCAACGAGAAGATTCTGAGTCTTCCCATGAGCCAACTTGGCATTACCCTTGACGGGGTATTCCTGTCAGGACAGATCCAGCAACTCTATCACGAGCTTGAAGCCAGGCAGCTGATATTTCGCCCCCATTTTTGGCTGTCCAACGAATGGTTTACTCCGGATGGTGTGCCGGGGATTGCCGTGCCGTTTTATCTGGCCCACCCACGACTCGCAAAACTTGAAATGGACCAGATGCTCGAGGTCGAGGGGGGGACCGCGGAATGGTGCATGCGCATTTTACGGCATGAGGCCGGCCACGCCATCGAAAATGCTTATCGCCTCCGCCGTCTTCGCCTCCGGCAACAGGTCTTTGGGCGCTCGTCCGATCCCTACCCCAAGTATTACAGCCCCAGACCGTATAGTCGGAGTTTTGTACGCCATCTCGATGTGTGGTATGCGCAAAGCCATCCGGATGAAGATTTTGCGGAGACCTTCGCAGTCTGGCTGACACCGGACTCGACATGGGCTGACCGTTACAAGGGATGGCCGGTGCTCAAGAAGCTTCGGTACGTCGATGGGCTGATGGTGGGGCTGGCGACTGTTCCACCCAAGGTGGTCACGAGTGAGGAGATCGATCCGCTACCTGAACTGAAGAAGACCCTGCGCGAGCACTATGAGCGAAAGCGTAGGCACTATGGGGTTGAACGACCGTCATTGTACGATCCGGATTTGAAGCGACTTTTTTCCGATGCCCCTGCCCACGCGGATAAACTGAGCGCTGCCACCTTCTTGAACCGCTTTCGAAGAGAAGTGCGCCGCAAAGTCGCAGCCTGGACCGGCGAATATCAGTACACGATTGATCAGGTCCTGGAGGACATGATCCAGCGCTGCCGTCAGCTCCACTTGCGACTGCCGCTCGCAGAAGAGCAGGCGAAATTGGATTTCACCATTTTGCTGACCGTCCACACGATGAACTACTTGCGCAGCGGGCGACATCAGGTGGCGGTATGAAACGGCTCCGAATTCTCGTCTTGATGCACGAAGATCTGGTCCCTCCTGATCTTCTCAGCGGGCAGGACGCGACCGGGGCCGAATGGAAGACGGAATACGATGTCGTCTCCACGCTCAGGAAGCTCGGACATGACGTCAAGCCGTTGGGAGTCAAGAGCGATCTCGGTGTACTTCGGTCTGCCATAGAAGACTGGAAGCCGCATATTGCTTTCAATCTGCTCGAAGAGTTCGATGGGGTGGCGGTGTATGATCAGAATGTCGTGTCGTATCTTGAACTGCTTCACATGCCCTATACCGGCTGTAACCCACGCGGGTTGATGCTGGCACGCGACAAAGTCCTTTCCAAAAAGCTGTTCTCGTTCCATCGTATTCCGTTCCCGGAATTTATGGTGGTACAGCAGGGGCGGACGGTTAAGCGGCCCAAGTGGCTGTCATTCCCCTTAATTGTGAAATCGGTGACCGAAGAGGCATCGCATGGGATCTCTCAGGCGTCCATTGTCCAGGATGACGACAAACTCAAGGAGCGAGTCGAATTCATCCATGCGAGCGTGGGGACTGGCGCCCTCATAGAGCGGTATATCGAAGGGCGCGAATTCTATGTCGGAGTGATGGGCAATGGGCACATCCACGTTTTTCCTGTGTGGGAGTTGATTATGGATAAACTTCCGGATGATGCCCGCCGGATTGCGACAGAACGAGTTAAGTGGAGTCGCACGTATCAAGACAAATATGGGATTCGGTCATGCGAAGCAAGAAATCTTCCTGAAGGGAAAGCCGAGGAGATTCAACATCTCGCAAAACGTGTCTATCGCACCCTCGGCCTGAGCGGCTATGCACGTATCGACGTAAGAATGGATACGGAGGGGGATGTGTACGTACTGGAAGCCAATCCGAACCCGCAAATTGCTCACGATGAAGATTTTTCTGATTCGGCGGAAAAGGACGGCTATACTTATAAAGATCTATTGCAAGAACTGCTTAACATCGGGCTCCGCTGGCGGCCAGCCAAAGCTGCCTAGCTGTGCTCACTCTCCCAATATCCTCAGACACATGTCACTGCCTATCAGAGTGTTGTATCT
>Ga0209253_10005209_pt1 | contig 11284 bp, 11 predicted proteins | sample FrelakmetBRP12BR_FD_187145 | JGI IMG/M metagenome (GOLD analysis project Ga0209253, IMG submission 187145) | Freshwater lake sediment microbial communities from the University of Notre Dame, USA, for methane emissions studies - BRP12 BR (SPAdes)... | ecosystem: Environmental > Aquatic >...
CGGCGGCAAGGACCTGTTCGCGCACTTCTCCGAGATCAAGGCGAACGGCTTCAAGTCGCTGCAGGAAGGGCAGAAGGTCGAGTTCGTCGTCAAGCAGGGCCCGAAAGGCCCGCAGGCGTCGGAAATCAAGCCGATCTAACCGGCGCGATTGCACCAGCAGAAAACCGCGGCCTTGCGCCGCGGTTTTTTTCGCCCTCACACGCCTAAATAGCGGCCCGGCCGGTGGTTCACCGCCACCACCAGGTTGAGCGCCACCGCGCCCAGCACCGAAACGGCGATCCGCCACGGCTCGACCAGAGCGAACGCCGCCAGCACGATCAGGCAGTCGATCACCATCTGCACCTTGCCGGCGCGCCAGCCGTGCCGTTCCTGCAGGTACAGGACGAGGATGTTGATCCCGCCAAGGCTCGCCTTGTGCCTGAACAGCATCAGCAGCCCGGCACCGATGAGAAAACCGCCCATCACGCCGGCGTAAAGCGGTTGCAGCAAGTCGAAGCGCGCTACCAACGGCATCAGCTCGCTGAACAGCGACAGCGCGGCGATGGCGCAGAACGTCTTGAGCGTGAACGCCCAGCCCATCGCGCGCAGCGCCAGGAAGTAGAAAGGCAGGTTGATGACGAAGAACACCACCCCGAAGCGCCAGCCGGTGGCGTAGTGGATCAGGAAGGCCAGGCCAGCCGTGCCGCCGGTGAGCAACCCCGCCTGCGCGAACATGGCCACGCCAAGGGCGATGAAGAGCGCGCCGGTAATGATCGCCTGCGCGTCCTCGAACGCGCTGTGCTGCCTTGCCGCCGCTGCTTCGCTGGCCACCGCTCGGCCGCTCAGTCTGTCACGCGGCCGCGCAGCGCCTTGACCTGCCCGCGGCGCACCTTCGACTCGACGCGCCGGCGCTGCGATGCCTGCGTCGGCCGCGTGGCTCGGCGCACGCGTGGCAGCGTCGCGGCAGCAGCCACCAGCGCCTGCAGACGGGCCAGCGCCTCGGCGCGGTTCTTCTCGAGGCTGCGGTGCTGCTGCGCCTTGATCACGATGACGCCTTCGCCGCTGATGCGCTGGTCGCGGCGGGCTAGCAGACGCGCCTTGATTTCATCCGGCAGGCTCGAGGCGCGGATGTCGAAGCGCAGGTGCACGGCGTTGGAGACCTTATTGACGTTCTGCCCGCCCGCCCCCTGGGCGCGGATCGCCTCGAACGCGATTTCCTCCTCGCGCAGTTCGAAAGGAATCTTCTCGCCCATATCGGCAATGCTAACCGTGCCGGCGCCGCATAATCGGCCGCCTTCGCCACCCCTGCCTGCCCTGCATCCACGATGAACCGCGGCATCGCCTATGCCAGCGCCGCCTACCTGCTGTGGGGCGTGTTCCCCGTCTACTTCAAGGCGCTGCAGGGCGTCGCCCCGCTCGAGATCCTCGGCCACCGGATCGTGTGGTCGCTGATGGTCTGTGCGGTGCTGCTGCTCCTGCTGCGGCGGCTGCAATGGCTGGCCGACCTGCGGCGGCAGCCGCGCGTGTTGTTGTGGTTCGCCGCCAGCAGCCTGCTGGTGGCGGCCAACTGGTTCGTCTACATCTGGGCGGTGAGCGCGAGCCGGGTGGTCGACGCCAGCCTCGGCTACTTCATCAATCCGCTGGTCAACGTGTTGATCGGCGCGGCCTTCCTGCACGAGCGGTTGCGCGGCGCGCAGTGGGTTGCGGTCGGCGTCGCAGCGGCTGGCGTGTCTTGGCTCACCTGGCAGGCGGGCGCGGTGCCGTGGATCGGTCTAGTGCTGGCGCTTTCCTTCGGCCTCTACGGCCTGTTGCGCAAGACGGCGGCGCTGGGCGCGATCGAGGGGTTGACGCTCGAAACGGTGCTGCTGACGCCGATCGCCGCGACCTACCTGCTCTGGCTGGTGCAGACCGGGCAGAGCGGCTTCGTCGACGGCGACGCGGCGACGCGGTTGCTGCTCGCCGCCGCCGGGCCGGTGACCGCGGTGCCGCTACTGCTGTTCGCCGCCGGCGCGAGAAGGATTCCCTTCTCCACCCTCGGCCTGCTGCAGTACCTCGGGCCGTCGCTGCAGCTGCTGATCGGCGTCTGGTTGTACGACGAGCCGTTCGCCCAGCGCGCGCCCGGCTACGTGCTGATCTGGATCGCGCTGGCCGTGTTCAGCATCGAGGGCATCGTCCGGGGCTGGCGGTCGCGGGTCGCCGCCCGCTGATTCAGCGTCGACCCGCGCCGACACCGCCATTCCGTTGCCGCAGCGAAACGCCGGATCGTCCGATCTTTGACGGCCCGACGGTTCGGCGCGAACATGCGCACCCTCGCTCATCGAGCGCTTTCGCACTGAAGGAGGCGCATATGGCAAACCTCGAGATTGCTCCGCTGGTCGGCTGCTGCTGACGCGGGTCTTTCGAACGCGCCCCGCCGCGCATCGCGGCCGGCCCTTCCCTACGCCAGCTGAGTCCTGCGCCTTGCGCGCAGCCCTTTGCCGCGCCTGCACGCCCCGCGCGCGCCGGCGCTCGATGAGAGACTTCAGATGCACAGCATGCTTTTCGATCGGCTGCGGCCGATCGGCTTTACCCCGGCGCTGGCCAGTTCGTTCGACGCCACCGGCATCGCCCAGGCCTGGCCGGCGCGGGTGATCGAGGTGCAGCGCGAGACCGTCACGCTCGACGCCGGCATGGCGGTCCTGCCGGCGCGACTGCACCCGCATCTGGCGCGCGGCCTCGGCGAATCGGACCAGACGATCGCCGTCGGCGACTGGGTCGTAGCGGTGCGCGACGCGCACGGCGACGCCTGGATCCACGCGCTGCTGCCGGCGGCGACGCACATTGTGCGCATCGACAGCGACGGCCGCCGGCGCGTGCTGGTCAGCAACGTCGACACCGCGCTGATCGTGATGGGGCTCGACGGCGACTTCAACCCACGCCGCGTCGAGCGCTACCTGGCATTGACCCAGGGCGCCGGCGTGTGGCCGGTCGTCGTGCTGACCAAGCTCGACTGCGCCGCACATCCGCATGCGTCGATCGACGCCCTGCGCAGCCGCCTGCCGGCGGCCGTGCCGATCGAGGCGGTCAACGCGACGACGGCAAGCGCGGCGGCCGCGCTCGCCCCGTATCTCGGCGCCGGGCAGACCGCGGTGCTGCTCGGCTCCTCGGGCGCAGGCAAGTCGACGCTGACCAATACGCTGATGGGCCGCGCGGTGCAGCCCACCGGCGCGGTGCGGGCCGACGATTCACGCGGCCGCCACACGACCACCGCGCGCACGCTGCATCGTCTGCCCGGCGGCGCCTGCCTGATCGACACGCCGGGTCTGCGCGGGCTGCGCGTCGACCTCGACGAGTCGCACCTGTCGGCGAGCTTCGCCGACATCGCCGAGCTGGCGCGACAGTGCCGGTTCCGCGACTGCCATCACGAGGACGAGCCCGGCTGCGCGGTGCGCGATGGCATCGCAGCCGATCGGCTGAGGAATTTCCGCAAGCTGTCGCGCGAGGTGCAGCGCGAGCAGTTGACCTACCTCGACCGGCGTCGGCAATTGGCCGAGTGGAAGTCGCGCGGCCGAGCCGCCGAGCAGCGGATGCGGATCAAGCGCGGCTGAGCGCGGCGGCGTCAGCGTGAGGTTCGTCGCGAGGAAGCCGCCGGCACGCCCCGGTTCAGGCCGATGCGCGTGAACAGGTCGATCAGTACGCGCAGACGCGGCGGCACGTGCCGGCCGGACGGGTAGACGAGCGAGATCGGCGTCGGCGGCGGCCGGTACGCCTGCAGGACCTCGACCAGCGTCTTGCTGCGCAACTCCTCGCGCGCCATGTTGTCGGGAACCTGCGCGATGCCCATGCCCTGTCTCGCCGCCGCGACCAGCGCCTCGCCGTCGTTGAAGACACAGAAGGCCGGCGGCACCAACTCGAGCGCGCGCCGGCCGGCGCGGAACTGCCATGGCCGCAGGCGACCGGACGACGGATTGCGGAACAGCAGGCAGGCATGCCCTTCGACGTCGCCGGGCCGCGTCGGCGGGCCGGGGTCCCGGCGCAGGTAACGCGGCGCGGCCACTGTCAGCAGCGCCTGCTCGCCGAGCGGGCGCGCCGTCAGCGTCGAATCGGCCAGCGCGCCGATGCGCACCGCCGCGTCGATGCCGTCCTTGACCAGGTCGACGTAGCGGTCGCTGAAGCTGACCTCGAACTGCAGCTTCGGATGGCGCGAGCCCAGCTGCGCCAGCAGCGGCACCACTTCAAGCTTGCCCAGCGTCGAGGGCACGTCGAGGCGCAGGCGCCCGGCCGGCTCGCCGCGCACGCCCTCGGCCTGCGCACGCAGGGCGTCGAGTTCCTCGATGATTCGCTCGCAGCGCGCATGCAGCTCGCGCCCGTCGGCAGTGAGGCTGACCTGCCGCGTCGTGCGATGAAACAGGCGCAGGCCGACATCGCGCTCGAACCGCTGGACGCTCTTGGCGACCGCCGACGGCGACAGGCCGAGCGCGCGAGCCGCGGCGGCAAAGCTGCCGCTGCGCGCGGTCTCTGTAAAGGCGGCGAGAGCCTGCAACCCAGTCACGAAGGACACGCGATTGACGACAAATTGTCGGCAATCATAAGACGTCCGCTGCCCTTCTGTCGCGCGGCACGGCAACGCAAACTGCGCAGCACGACGGTAGCGCGGGCCCTCCGATGCCGCCGGTTCCAACTTCAACCAGGGAGAAGAGCATGTACATCGTCGACAACGCCACGATCGCCGCCACCGGACTGCCCGGCATCACGCACCGCACGCTCGCCAGCCATGCCGACGGCCTGCGTTCGCTCTCGGTTTGGCTGCAGACCATCGACCCCGGCGCCGCCACGCCGCCGCACCGCCACGACTGCGACGAGGTCGTGCTCGTTCTGGCGGGGCAAGGCGAGTTGCACGTCGGCGGCGAGGTGCAGAAGTTCGGGCCGGACCAGACGATCGTGCTGCCGGCCGAGGTCGATCACCAGATCGTCAACAGCGGCGACGAACCGCTGCGCACGCTCGCCGCCTTCGCCGCCACTCCCGTGCGGGTTCTAATGCCCGACGGAACGCCGTTTCCGCTGCCCTGGAAGAGCTGACCTCAGCGCCGACGGGCGGCCGACCGGCGCCGCGCTGTCAGTCGGCCGCCAGCAGTTCGACTTCGAAGACCAGCGTCGAGTTGGGCGGAATCACGTCGCCGGCGCCCCACTCGCCGTAGCCGAGCGCCGGCGGGATGGTCAGCTTGCGCAGGCCGCCGACGCGCATGCCGGCGACGCCCTCTTCCCAGCCGGCGATCACGTTGCCCTGGCCGAGCGCGAAGCCGAACGGCTCGTTGCGATCGCGGCTGGAGTCGAACTTGGTGCCGTCGGTGAGCCAGCCGGTGTAGTGCACCACGACATCGGAACCGAAGCGCGCCACGGCACCCTGGCCTACGCGCAGATCGTCGTACTGCAGGCCACTGGCGGTGGTGACCGTTGCCATCGTCGGGCTCCCTCTGGAGTGTCGTTGCAGAAGCGGCGCATGCTACCCGCGCCAGGCTGCCGCGATGCGAGGCAGGCAGCCTGTGCAGGAGGATGACCCACGGGATGCGGCAACGCGGGCCGGTTGCCGGCCGAGATGTTGGTTGCAGACGACGCCTTGCGACGGCCGTTGAGCGTCCTGGAGGGCAGTCGTACGGGGGAAGTCGGTCGGCGATCGTCTGCAGGTCGTCACCGTAATCCCTGCAACCTGCGGTGTCAGTCGAGCGAAAGGACTAAGTAAAGACGCGCGGCGCTAGACTGCGCGCTCGCTTTTCCGGACCCGGGAGCCGCTCCCATGGACAAGCTTTTCGATGCCCGCGCCATGGTGCGCGGACGGATCGACGCGCTGCGCGCGGCGATGCACACGCACGGCCTGGCTGCGTGGATCCTGCCTTCCTCCGATCCGCACCTTTCCGAATACTTGCCCGAGCGCTGGCAGGGACGCGAGTGGGCGAGCGGCTTCACCGGCTCGGCCGGCACGCTGGTGGTGACCGCCGAAGTGGCGGGGCTTTGGGTCGATTCGCGCTACTGGACCCAGGCCGACGTGCAGACCGCCGGCACCGGCATCGAGGTGATGAAGATTGCCAGCGCCACCAGCCCCGGCCATGTCGAATGGCTCGCCGGCAGTCTTGCGGCCGGCGCCGTGGTCGGCGCCGACGGCGCGGTGCTGTCGCTGGCGGCGGCGCGCACGCTGCAGGACAAGCTCTCGCCGCGCGACATCGCGCTGCGCACCGACCTCGACCTGCTGGACGACGTCTGGCCGCAGCGCCCGGGCCTGCCCGCCGCCGCGGTCTACGAGCATCCTGCGCCGTATGCGCCGACCTCGCGCCGCGACAAGCTGCAGCGGATCCGCGCCGAGATGCGCAACTCCGGCGCACAGGCGCACTTCATCTCGACGCTCGACGACATCGCCTGGATCATTAACCTGCGCGGCGCCGACGTCTCCTACAACCCCGTGTTCGCCGCGCATTTGCTGATCACTACGGAGAGCGCCGTGCTGTTCGTCGGCGAAGGCAAGATCACGCCGGCGCTGCGCGACAAGCTGGCCGCCGACGGCTTCACGCTGGCGCCGTATGCTCAGGCCGCCGCGGCGCTGGCCGACCTGCCCTCACGCAGCGCACTGCTGCTCGATCCGCGCCGGGTCACGCTCACCTTCCGGCAGGCGGTGCCGGAGACGGTGCGGGTGGTCGAGGCGATCAACCCGTCGACGCTCGCCAAGAGCCGCAAGAGCGAGGCGGAGATCGCCTTCGCGCGACACGCGATGGAGGAGGACGGCGCGGCGCTGGCGGAATTCTTCGCCTGGTTCGAAGCCGCGCTCGGCCGCGACCGGATCACCGAGCTGACGATCGACGAGGAGATCACCGCCGCGCGCGCTCGCCGGCCCGGCTTCGTCAGCCCGAGTTTCTCGACCATCGCCGGCTTCAACGCCAACGGGGCACTGCCGCACTATCGCGCGACTGAAGAAGCGCACGCGGTCATCGGCGAGCCGGGGCGAACGGGCGACGGCCTGCTGCTGATCGACTCCGGCGGCCAGTATCCGTTCGGCACCACCGACATCACGCGCGTGGTGCCGGTGGGCCGGACCACGCGCGAGCAGCGCGAGGACTTCACGCGGGTGCTGAAGGGCATGATCTCGCTGTCGCGCGCGATGTTCCCGCGCGGCACGCGCTCGCCGTCGCTCGACGCGCTGGCGCGCATGCCGATCTGGGCAGCCGGCATCGACTACGGCCACGGCACCGGCCACGGTGTCGGTTACTTCCTCAACGTGCACGAAGGCCCGCACGGCATCACGCCGCACCTGGCGCCCGAGCCGCAGACGGCGCTGGAGCCGGGCATGATCACCAGCAACGAACCGGGCATCTACCGGGCGGGCCGCTGGGGCGTGCGGATCGAGAACCTGGTGCTCACCGTGCCGGCCGAGAAGACCGAGTTCGGCGAGTTCCTGCGCTTCGAGACGCTGACGCTGTGCCCGATCGACACGCGCTGCATCGAGCGGAACCTCTTGAGCGCCGAAGAGATCGCCTGGCTGAACGCGTACCACGCCGAAGTGGCGAGCCGCGTGGGGCCGCTGGTCAGCGGGCCGGCGCACGAGTGGCTGGAGCAGCGGACGCGGCCGATCTGAGCGGCGCTGCCGGGATCCGCCGCGACCGGCCCCGACTCGCGTACGCACGACCCCGCGACGCGGAGGGCGAGCCGCTTACGGCGGATCCAGGGTCGGCTTCGATGCGCCTGCGGCCGGTCCGGAAACGGAGATCCTGCTGATCGCAGCGCCCTGCTCGAGTGCCTGCCGCAGGACGCGGTAGTCGACCTTGGCGTTGTGCCGTCGGTCGACCGGGATCCGCCGCACCAGCGCGATCTGGTCGATCTGCGCCCACGGGATCGCCGCCAGCAGCGGCGCCAGCGTGTCCCGCCCGCGTCCGGCATCCGCCTGCAGCACCAGCACGCGTTTCGACTGCCAGCCGACGAGCGCCGCCCGTGGCGCGTCCGGCACGAACGAAAGGGCCGCCTCGACCGCAAGCGGATGAATGGCGCCGTGCGCGTCGTCGATCCGCGCGCCGCAACGGCCGACCATCCATAGCCGGCCCGCGGCATCGCGCGTTCCTGCGTCACCGGTGCGATGCCAGCGCACGGCGCCGTCGTAGATCGTGTTGTCGCGATCGCCCTCGCCGCCAAGGTAGCCGGTCGAGACATGCGCGCCGGCGACAAGAATCTCGCCTGTCGCGCCGACGTCGGCCGTGGGAAGCGGCGGCCTCGAAGGCATGCCGCAACCGTCCGGCAGGATGCGCACGCTCACCCCGGCCACCGGGGTGCCGAGCGCGATGCCTCTGCCGGCCCGCGCTTCATTGCGCAGCGCAGGTGACCAGTCCTCGTAGCGCATTACCGCGATCGGCTCCGCCTCGGTAGCGCCATACAGAGAACGGATCTGTGCCGAGGGGGCGATCCGCGCGAGCTTGTCGAGCACGCGCGGGAACACCGGCGCGCCGCCGACGAACACGCGCCCCAGGCTCGGCAGGCGCACGTCGGCACCAAGGCACCAGTCGGCCAGGCGATCGACGAATGCAGGAGAGGCCAGCATGCTGCGCGGCGCGAGCCGACGGATCTGCGCTGCGACGCGATGCGCCGGGGCTGCTGCCGGCTTGCCGAGGTCCGCATCGAGCAGCAGGCTCGGCGCCCCGGCCGCGAGGTTCGAGAACACGAACAGCGGAATGATCGGCACGGCAAGCTCACCTGGCTGTGCCTGCAATGCCGCCTGCAGGGCCGACTGCGTGGCCGCGAGCACGGCGTGGCTGCGCAGTACGCCTTTCGGTCGGCCGGTGTTGCCGCTGGTGAAGGTCACCGTCGCGGTGCTGTCCGGCGCGCATCGTTCCCAGCCGTCGAGCGGCACGTGTCGGCTTGCCGCACCCAGCGGCGTGGCCCCCGGCAGCATGCGAGCAGTCGCAAAGGCGAGCGGAATCGCGCGCAGTTGCGGCACGAACCAGCGCAGCAGGCATGCCGCCGGCGTTCCCACGAACCCACGCAGCCGAAGGTGGTGCGCGCAGGATGCAATGTTGTCCCTCCAGGCGCCCGGCTCGACGAAGACGACGACGAGCCCCAGTCGCAACGCGGCGGCCATGATCGCGTAAAGCTGCACCGACATCGGCACGAACACCGCGATCGCGTCGCCGGCCTGCAGTCCGGATGACCGGAACAGCGCCGCCAGGCGACGGGAGTGTTCCGCAAGCGCGGCGAAGGTCACCGTGCGCTCGGCGCCCTGCGGCCCATACAGCAGCGCCGGCCGGTCGGCGAAGCGGCGCACGCTGTCGTCGAACAGCTCGATCACGTTCACAGCGGCCTCGCGTACAGGGTGTAGCGGCGGAAATCCCGCGCGCCCGGCCCGCCTAGCCGGCGCGACGGATTGGCCTCGTGCATCAGCGCCAGGATCGCGCGCCGGAATCCGAGCGCGGCGGCCTCCTCGGCGGTGCGCCAGAACAGCAGCCGGCCCAGTCCGCGGCCGCCGTGCGCACGGGCGATGCCGAGCGTCTTCATGATCACCGTGCGACGGGTCTCCCCGCGCCGAGCTGCCAGTACATCGGGAATCGCGAAGCAGAAGCCCACGGGACGCCCGCCTTGCTCGGCGAGCAGGACGAGCCGCGGGTCTACCGTCGGCAGCAGCTTCGTGTAGCCATCGACGAACTCCTGGCGGCTGATCGGCGTGTAGAGGAAGTTCCGCGAAAAAGCGTCGATCGCGATGGTCCAGATCGTTTCCAGAGCTGCTCCCAGCCGGCCGGGACCGATCGCCCGGATCGAGTAACCTTGCGCGTCGAGCTCCGCCGCACGCAGGTCCGCGGGTGACGTCATGTCGTCGAGCAGCGCCGAGTAGTACTCCGCGATCGGCCTGAAGCCCGCGCCTGCCCAGTGCGCCGGCCAGTCGTCCGGGTTGTCGGGTTCCAGGAAGAACGGCGGCTCATCGCCGCGCTGCGTCAGCAGTCGATAGCGCCGCCACGTGCTGCCGTCGATTGGGCCGATCACCAGCGTGCAGCCGGCCTCGCGCAGGCGCGCGCAGCCCAGCGACAGCACCTGCAGCGCCGCGGCCGCGTCGACGGCAACGTAGTGGCCGAGCAGCCCGACGCGCTCGTCCCGGTAGGCAGGCACGTTGCGCCACCACAGCGAGCATCGCGCCGCGCCGTCGAGCAGCAGCCTCTCGTCCGGCGCATGCGCGAGCACCGCCTCCGCCGACAGTTCGTCGGGCCCCGGCACCGCGCAGAAGGCGGCGAGGTCCGCCGGCGACATCGTTATCGATCGCATCGTCAGAACAGCTCGAGGACGTCGTGCAGCGTTGGTGCGCGCACCCCCGCCAGCATGGTGTAGTCGGAGCCCAGTGCGATCACCGACGTCGCGGTGGCGATCGCGGCCTGACGGAACCAGCGCGCACCGTCGACCGGAAAGGTCGAAAGCGCCGGCTGGAAGCGATAGAAGAGTGCCGTGGCCACGTACAGCGCGAGCAGCGCGAAGGCGAGGTCGACGACGACGGTGAGCGCGAAGCCGTCGAATGCGAACAACGTCGGCACGACGACGATCAGCCCCTTGGCCACCGCACCGGAGACCGCACGCCGCGCGTCGAGCTCGGGCGTCGCTGTCTTCTGCCTCACCAGCGCGATCATGGCGAGATTGGCGCCGAAGCAGGCGGCGAACGGCAGCAGCATGCGGGCCTCGTCGGTCTGCCGGTAGATCAGCAGCCAGAGGAAGCCGCCGACGATGTTCGCCAGCACCACGGGGAAACCGAAGGCGTGCAGGTGCTCCCGCGGGGTCTTCGCCGTGAAGCGGGCATACGTCACCAGCTGGATCAGCGGCGGCAGCACCCATTGCCAGCCGCCGACGATCCACACCACGTAGCCCCACAGCGTGGCGCCGAACAGCGCGTCGTCGCCGAGCGTGGTGTGGCGGCGATAGAAGCGCATGAACAGCGCCAGCGCCAGCACGAAGGCGAGGTGGGTGGCCATGGTCCCCGCATCCATCTGCAGCAGCGACTTCAGCAGCATGTACGTCCACAGCGGGATGATGATGTTGTCGATGCCCCACCATGCGGCGACCTCGGCCATCATCACCATCACGCCCACACCGGCCGCGATCAGCAGGCTCTCGAGCCGCCCGGACTGCCCGGACAGAAGCACGGGCACGTGCACACAGAAGAACGTCGCCAGCGCGAACGCCGCAGCACCCTCGTAGCTCTTCCGGTCACCACCCTTGTGCAGCGGCAGCTTGCCGTACTGCTCGCCGATCAGCGCTGCCGACGCATCGGCGATCGCCAGCACGAGCAGCGGCACGCTGTACAGCAGCTTGTTGCCGT
>Ga0209253_10005210_pt1 | contig 11284 bp, 9 predicted proteins | sample FrelakmetBRP12BR_FD_187145 | JGI IMG/M metagenome (GOLD analysis project Ga0209253, IMG submission 187145) | Freshwater lake sediment microbial communities from the University of Notre Dame, USA, for methane emissions studies - BRP12 BR (SPAdes)... | ecosystem: Environmental > Aquatic >...
AGGATGGGCCTTCAGTTCTTTGGCGAGTTGTAGTCCATCCTTGCCCGGCATCAGCATATCGACGATGGCCACATCATATGAGAGTCCGTGTGCCGCCCTCTGTTCGATCAGGGCCATCGCTGAGATGGCATCCTGGGCGAGGTCGTCGACCATGCCCCATCCTGTGACTAGGTGGTGGAGAATCATCCTGTTTGATTCATTGTCGTCGACGATCAACACGCGACGTCCGGTCAACTCGATCGACGGCACGATGGCCAAGGGAGACGTCGTTTGTTTCAGGAATTGCGCGGTACACCAGAACGTACTGCCGTGTCCCGATTGACTGGTGATGCCGACGTCACCTCCCATTTGCTCGATGAGCTGTTTCGAAATCGCGAGCCCTAGCCCGGTTCCCCCGAATTTTCTGGACGTTGAGCTATCAGCCTGGGTAAAGGGTTGGAAGAGTCTTGACTGGACCTCCGGGTCGATGCCGATTCCACTGTCGGTGACTTCGAATCGGACGACCACCGTATCGGCCAACTCCTTCTCGAGGAAGGCCTGAACCGTCACATCGCCCTGGTCCGTGAACTTGATCGCATTACCGACGAAATTCGTGAGAATCTGGCGGAGTCGCCCGGGGTCGCCGCGGAGACCGGTCGGGACGGCCGCATGCACCAGGCCTGTGATTTCCAGTCCTTTCGTCTGCGCCCGTTCCGCGAACTGTCCCAGGACATCTTCTACGGTGGTGCGGAGGTTGAAGTCGATACATTCCAGTTCCAGTTTGCCAGCTTCGATTTTTCCGAAATCCAGAATATCGTTAATCAGGCACAGGAGGGCTTCGCCGCATTGCCGAATGGTTTCGATATAGGACTGTTGCTCTTCCGAAGGCTCCGTATCCATCAATAGGCCCGTCATTCCAATGACGCCGTTCATCGGCGTCCGTAATTCATGGCTGACGGTCGCCAGGAACGACGCCTTCACTTCTGCAGCCTCCTGTGAGTCCTTGAGCGCTTGATCTAATTGACGGTTGCTGTCGCGAAGATGCTCGGATGACTGCCGCAGCGCCTCTTGAGCTGATTTGACGTCGGTCATATCGACGGCATAACCTCGGACTAATTGCTGCGAGGGGACTGGGCAGAAAATCCACGCGAAACTTGCCTGGGGTAAGCAGACCTCTTCCCCCCGTATTTCCTGTCCTGATTCAAGGCAGCGTTGAACTAGCCGAGAAAGCTCACCTGGACACACGGCTGGAAATCCGCTGGCATCATAGCCAAATCGCTGCAGCAACTGCGTCATCGCAGGATTCGCATACACGAGATTCGTGTCGGTGTCCAACTCGATAATGGGAGACGGGCTTTCCTCTGCCACACGAGCCAAGCGGTCGTAATCCTGCCGTAGCTCTCGCTCGCGAGTCAGGTCGCGTATCGTCAACACTCCGCCGAGACCCTCTCCCGTATCCAGGAAGACATAGCTCCATTCAACCGGATAGGATTCGTGTGCAGGGCCTGTGAGCATCGTCTGGGCTGCTTGTATGGGCCGGCGATCGGAAAGGGACTCGTGTATGCGCATCGCGATGGTGTGGCCGGGTGTCCCAGGTTGCGGTCGCAATACGTCTTGGAGTGGCTTTCCTATGCAGAAATCAGCCGATTGCCCCACAAGGCGAGCGGCTTCAGCGTTGACAGACAAGATGAGAAGGCGACGATCGAACTGCACCACCCCGATCGGAAGTGTATCCAATACTTCCTGATCGATCAGGCTGCGATGCGTGGAGGGTTTGGGAGGAGGAGACCATTTGGTATTCCGCGCCGTTGAGCGTTTCATCATGCCGCCTCTGGTTCAATGCCTTCAAGAAACAGGGCCACGTTGATTCGTTCCTGCAGAGGATCCATCACCTTCGTGATGGTCCGCGCTGAGGCTCCAGCGGCCTGGGCTCCTAGATCGACTCGAATTGGTGTGAGATACGATCCCCCCTGCGCTCCCGTGATCACTTTGATGATCGGCTTGAGCCGCTGCGTGGGATTCATCCCCACGACCACCGCCTGTTCTGTGGTGTTCAACTGGACCAGACTGCCAATCGGATAGACACCCAGACTGCCAATCATGGATTGGATCATTTCCTTGGCATATTGTCCTGTATCCCCAAGACGAAACAGCTGTCGAATGGCATCATGCGGCAACATTCCAGGGCGTCCTCCACGACGACTCACCATGCCATCATAGGTATCGACCAGGCCGACCAGCTGGGCCAAGACGGAGAGGGTGTCCCCTTGGAGGTTGTGCGGGAACCCAGTCCCGTTACTACGTTCATGGTGCTCCGCGACGATCCGGACGATCGCGTCCCGGTCTTCTTTCGCCTCTCGTAAGATCGCCTGTCCCAATGCAGGATGCTGTTGCATCAGAATGCTCTCTTGTTTCGATAGAGCATGGGTATTGCGGTAGAGATTCCGTGGCAATCGGATATAGCCGATGTCGTGCAGTAATGCGCCTGCACCGACCAATTCCAGATCTTCATCCGCCACTCCGTAGGTGCGCGCCACGATGAGCGAGAGGGTGCAGACATCAAGCGCGTGCGAGGCGAGGGTGCGATCGAACCGTTTCATCTTTTGCAGAAACAGCAGGCTGAGCATGGAATCGCTATCGTCCATTATTCGCGAAAGTACGCTCGCGACGACCATGCGCATCGTGTCTGGCCGAGGCACGATTCCCGCTTCTAATTCATTAAACATACGCTCCATCGAGCCAATCGCTTCGGTGTAGGTTTCTTGGGCGGCTGCAGCTGCCAAAGAGGCCTTCAATGGTAGCGGTACTTCCTGTAGGACAGGCGGCTGCAGCTGCGCTGCTTGTCCCGCTGTGCCGGAGTTCAGATTCCCGTCAGGATTCGGCTGGGGGACGGCGACTGGCTCCTCGGCGTTCGAGGACAGCGTGGCCTCCGGTGTATCAGATGGCTGCTGTGGGTTCGCAGGGCGCGCCGGGTTATCCGTTTGACGAGCCTCATCAGGCTGGTTTGCGGTCACAGCATGTGTTTGCGTGAGGGCTTGCTGCGGGGACGTGGGCGGTAGTGCGTGTCCCGCAGCATCAGAAGGGGGCAGTAGGCTCGTAGGATGGGTCTCACTGCCAGGACGGAGTGTTTCTGCCGATGATGCCCCCTGTGCGGGCGTCGCTTGGCTGTCGGCTTCCTCTTGTGTGTCAGATGGCAGGGAAGCCTCTTCAGACGGCAGGGCCTCCAGGTCCAAGCCCTGGCCTGGGTCGATCTTCAGTTCTCGAACCCCGCACTGCCTGAGCCGGTCGATGTCTCCTGTATGGCGGATGAGGCGTTTATGGATGAGAAAGGGTGTCCGATACCAGGGCTGGTCCATCTCGACGATGAACATGCCAGGTTTGAGTTGGTCGATGGTAATCGTTTTCATACGTGTCATATCTGACGCCTACGGATGTGAGTGAGAGGATTCCGAACAGGCTGATTGCGCCCACACCGACGTGGCCACGAGAGTCCTGCGTACTGTGCTATCGGCATCCATTGCGCAGGACTTGATCCCGGTGAAGGGAATTCTAGCTGTATGTAATGTGGTGCGGGCCCACCCTGTTACCTCAAGATTCCCGTCTGGACACCGATAGAGTTCATCAGAGCCGGTTGCTCTGAGATGAGACTCGGTATCGCCCGATGTCCCACATTCTCCGGAGGACCATGCGAAAACGGATTTCCATTGATCAGCTGAAAATTGGCATGAGGGTCGAGAAACTTGACCGTTCCTGGCTGGCGACGCCGTTCTTACGTCATCGGTTCACGATTACGTCCACGGGACAAATTGCCAAACTGCACGCGAGCGGTGTCCAGCAACTCGATGTCGAGATTCACGAGAGTGACCAGGACTCCACGCCGTGCCTTCCGGCTACACCTGTAGGGGTTGAGATGCCTCAGCCGCTTTCTCCCACCACGAAGCCTGAGGCCTCGAGTATCCCGTTTGTCGAGGAGCTGCCCGCAGCTAAACAGGCCTACAGCGCTGCCAAAACGATCATTCAACAAGCGATGGCCGATGTCCGGATGGGTCGCGCACTGAATATGGAGGCGGTAAGTGAGGTGGTCGGAAGTATGGCCGACAGTATCCTGCGTTGCCCTGACGCACTCACGAGTTTGAGCCGCCTCAAGCAGTTCGATGAGTATACCTTTTTCCATTCCGTCAACACCTCCATCCTGGCTCTGTCGGTCGGAAGGCATCTCGGGTATGGGCGTGAGCCGCTGCTTCAGCTCGGAACCGGCATGCTGTTGCACGACATCGGCAAAACACAGATCCCGATCGAGATATTGAATAAGCCAGGGCGCTATGAGGCTGACGAGATGGAGATCATGAAGCATCATGTCCTGCGCGGGGCAGAGATCCTCTCGGATACCACCGGCCTTACCGATATCTTTATGACACCCGCCTTGGAGCATCATGAGCGCGTTGACGGGACCGGGTATCCTCATCGGCGTTTCAAATCAGACCTCAGCCAGTTTGGTCTCATTGCCGCCATTGTGGATATCTACGATGCCGTCACGAGCAACCGGTGTTATCACAAGGGCAAAACGCCGCACGATACACTGCAGTTGCTCTATCAATTGGGGACACAGGGGCATGTGGATGGAACGCTGGTCCAGCAGTTTGTCCAGGTCGTGGGGGTCTATCCCGTCGGGTCCTGCGTCTCGCTCAATACGGGCGAATCGGCGATCGTGAAGCAAGTCAATCACCACGATCCACTTCAACCGGTCGTCCTGTTGATCACGGATGAAGCGGGGCACCGGCGATCTCCTCCTCTCGACCTCGACCTGGCCGCGCAGGCGCAACAACTGAAGCGGACGATCGCGTTGATTCTCGATCCAACCACGGCGGGGATCGATCCTCACCACTACCTTGATAAGGAACTCACATGACGGAACCGGACTATGCTCCAGCACATGCACCTATTCTGATGGTCGGGTTACCGCTTCAACTGGTGATCGGGGCCGGGCATGGCAAAGTGAATTGTGGTGCCACATTGCTGGGCTGGAAAGCGGGGGCCTGGATCATTTGCGAATGGCCGACTCATCTCGGGCACGCGGTCCCTTGCGAAGCGGGGACTCGATGTCTCGTTCGCTATCTGGTGGAGGGGAAGCTCATTGGATACGAGAGTGAAATCCGGAACACCCAGACTTCTCCGGTTTCACTTCTATACCTTGCATTTCCGCAGGCCGTCGAAGAGGTCCATCTCCGCAAACACGTACGTGTTCCCAGCAACGAGCCGTTGCTCCTCCTGCGTGGTGAAGGCAAGAGGGCAGTGTCTGTCGATTCGAAGGGGCATGCGACGATGGGGGGGCTTGTGCAGGATCTCAGCGCGGCGGGATGTCGCGTCATGTTTCGGCAACCGCATCCCCATTTGCTTCAGGGCGCCACGGTCATTTTGGAGTTCGAGCTGATTGGAATCGGGCATGTGAGCCATCTCACCGGTGTGATCAAGAATGCGGAAGAAGATGAGCATACGATATCCGTTGGTATTGAGTTTCGTTTCAACGGAAACGAATGTATTGAATATCGCGGGTGGGGAGGTAGTGTGCAGAAAGCCATCGAGCATGCGGTGCTCCAAAAGCACCATCCTCTGGGTGTTGTGCCGGTGACCATGTCCGAAGCGACCTAACGAAGAGGATTCTGAAAAGTCGGTCGTCTCACTTACCAGCCTTAAGGCTGGTAAACAGCCTCGTTCCCCAGGGAGTCTCCTATTTCCATCCATTGTGCTCGTGGTGCTCTGACATTCTGTCATGCGTCAATGATCAACCGTCAATTGCATGACGCTTCGAAACTTCTTCACATGCGACGTCTCTCCTTCCATCAGGCATACGGCGGCCTTCCTGGATGAACGGTGAGATTCGTCTGCACGTTCGGTGGTGTGTGAGTCTGTCCTGGAATCATCTTGCCCCTAGGGCGGCAACCGTTGCCTAGCGAGACCGGCATAGAGCCGTCGATCCCTCATAAACCTCAATCCCCACGCAACGATAACTGGCTGTCCCTCTCGGCACGCGAATTGAATTCAGCATGCGTGTCCTCTTGTCACAAGATCCGGGGGGTTAAGTTTTTCTCCGGCTTGTCGATAGAGTAATCACTCACTGTATGAATGGTGGCCTTTGGCTAAAACTGCACAAAGTTTTTACAGACCAACCCCTGCGAGGCGAGAACTGTTGGCCTTATGGTCATTGGTTGAAACCGAGCAGATCAGCCAGCACGAGCTGGGCAGACAAATCGGCGTCAGCAGTGCCATGGCGCATAACTACGTACAGGCCTTGATAGACCATGGTTATATCATGACGAGCGGCGAAACGAATCGGAGCATGCGATACCTCGTGACGGCCACTGGCCGCACACGCTTGGCTACGCTGATGCGGGGCTACGCGAGTGAAATCGCGCGCATGTACTCGATCGCCAAGACCGAAGTGGAGAAGCGACTCCAGCAACTGTGGAAAGAAGGGATTCAGGAGGTCGTGGTCTTCGGGGCCGCGGAGACGGGCGAGTTGATCTATAGCGCCGTGAGAGCCACGCCCATGCGTATCGTCGGCTGGGTCGATAACGATGTCGCACGACATCAACAACGATTTGGTGACTTGATCGTGTGCCCGCCAGACACCATCGAATCCTGTCGCCCGGATGCGGTGCTCATCGCCTCCTCCGGCAAAACGGAGGACATCCATCGGCAGCTTCGTCATCTTTCAAAGAAAGGGATCGCCGTTGTCACCCTCTGAACGCACGCAGCCGCCATATCGGGCCGGGATCATCGGCCTGGGGCAGATCGGCAATCTGTTCGACGAGGATCCCAGGCGCAAGGAGATCTGGACCCATACGGGAGCCTACTTGGCGTTGTCCGATGTTGTGTTGGCGGCAGGGGCCGACTCAGATGAGGATCGGCGGCGCCGTTTCCTCTATCGCGGTGTGACCGCAAACGCCTACGTGGACTATCTGGCTATGCTTCAATCGGAGAAGATCCATGTTTTGAGCATATGCACTCCGACGGCATTGCACCACGACATGGTCCTTGCCGGCGTGCGCGCCGGAGTCCGCGCGATCTTTTGTGAGAAACCCTTGGCTGCGACTCCGGAGCAGGCGGCAGAGATGGTCGAGGTGTGCCAGTCAGCTGGCGTGTTGTTGGCCGTCAACCATACGAGACGTTGGGAGCCGATTTATATCCGGGCCAAACATCTAGTGGAGGAGGGCGCGATCGGCCGTATCGAAGCGATCGTCGGGTACTACCCTGGCAAAGTCTTCACGATGGGCACCCACCTCTTCGACCTCATGAGGTTTTTCGGAGGAGACGTCGAATGGGTCTGTGGTCAGTCGTCTGATCCCAGGATTTCGTCGGATGAAGAGGGGAGCCTCTCCGGACAGGTGCAGTTTCGTTCCGGCGCGACGGGCTGCATCGTCTCAGGCTGGGACCGGACCAACCATGTGTTCGAACTGGATCTCGTCGGCAGCGCCGGGCGATTGCGCCTGTCCGGAGACGGGGCATCCCTGGACCTGTCTCGATTCAAGGAGAGCCCGCGCTATTCTGGCTATCGTGAGCTTGCGCCTGATGCCGAGACCAGGCGGTTCAGCCTCGACGGACAGCCTCAAGTGAGCCGTCTTGTCACCGCGATGCGGGATGTCATCGATTGTATCGGCAGCGGGAAACAGCCGGCATGCAGCGGACAGGACGGACTCGCGGCGGTGGACATTGCCTGCGCGCTTCGCGAGTCGGTGGCGCATGGCAACAGCCGCGTGGAATTGCCTCTCGTGACCTCAGTATCGACCTGTCGAATGTAAGGAGGAGATGCACGTGAATAGTACAGCAACAGCCTCAGCCAGCAAGTTAGCGCTCCTGGGAGGGACGCCGGTCCGCAGTAAGCCCTTTCCTCCGTATCCCACCATCGGGGATGAGGAAAAGAAGGCGGTCATGGAGGTGATGGACTCCGGGCACCTTTCCAGCTTCTCCGCCAGTCGGCAGGGATTTCTAGGCGGTGAACGGGTGCAAGCCTTCGAGGCGGCGTTCGCGGCCTATCATTCGATGACCTATGGAGTGGCCTTCAACTCGGCGACCTCCGGCTTGCATGCCGCCGTCGCGGCCTGCGGGGCAGGACCCGGCGATGAAGTGATCGTGCCGCCCTATACGTTTACTGCCACCGCGACAGCAGTCTTACACCACAATGCCATTCCCGTCTTCGCCGACGTCGATCCCGTGACGTTTTGCATGGACCCTCGTTCGTTCGAAGCAGCGATTACCCCCCGTACGAAAGCCGTCATTCCTGTGCACCTACTCGGCCATCCGGCAGAGATGGATCAGATCATGGCGATTGCGCGCAAGCACAAGCTGAAAGTGATTGAAGATTGCGCGCAGGCTCCTGGTGCGAAATACAAGGGCCGCCTGCTCGGCACCATAGGGGACTGCGCCGTATTCAGCTTCCAGGAAAGCAAAAACATGATGACCGGCGAAGGCGGGATGTTGATCACCAACGATCCAGATCTGGCCGAATCGTCGCGCATGGTGAGGAATCACGGTGAGACTGTGGTAGCTGGAGAGGTCCGCAAATATCTGGCGCAGACAATCGGCTGGAATTATCGGATGACCGAAATCGAGGCCGCAATCGGTTTGGTCCAATTACATAAGATGGACGGATTGAACGACCATCGACGGATGCTGGCCAACTATCTCCTCAAGCGTCTTCCGGTTATTCCAGGACTCCGGTATCCGGTCGAACCGGCACAGATGCACCACGTCTATCATGTGTTCGGCATGACCTACGATGAAAAGCAGATCGGCATTCCCCGGCAACAGTTCATTCAGGCACTCGTGGCTGAGGGCATTCCGGCCGGGTCCGGTTATCCCAGGCCGCTCTATCACAATCCGCTCTTTCAAGAGCGGATGGCCTACGGCAAACAGGGCTGCCCCTTCACCTGCCATCTCTATCAAGGCATCGTGTCGTATGCCAAGGGACTGTGCCCCGTCGCCGAAGACCTCTGTGCCAACACGGCCCTCTGGACCTTCGTCGTCCGTCCGCCGGCCACGACCGCCGATATGGACGACATTATTCACGCATTTGAGAAAGTGGTCGAGTCCATTCCAGAACTGAAGGAGCAGAGCCATGAAACGACGATCTAGCGAATCACAGGGAGTCATCGGTGTTATCCATGCCCGTGGTGGTTCTAAGCGCATTCCCCTGAAGAACATCAAAATGCTGGCTGGGAGACCGCTGATTTCTTATATGGTCGAGGCGGCGGTCGAGAGTCGTCTGCTGGACCGTGTGATTGTCTCGACAGACCATCCGGAGATTGCGCGGATTGCGCGCGAGTATGGGGCTGAGGTCCCATTCATGCGGCCTGCCGATCTGTCGGAAGACGTGGCCTCCGAACTGGTGACGCAACATGCCGTGGAGTTTGTCGAGGCGCAGGGCTACCAGGTCAGGATCGCATTGACGATGCAGCCGACCACGCCGTTCTGCACGAGCGAAGATATCGACGCCTGTATTGCCAAGATGCTGGAGACGGATCTGGATACGGTCCTGACGGTCTGTGAAGTGCATGAACGGCCTGAGTGGATGTACCGCCTCAATGGCGTGCTGGCCGTGCCGTTTACTGGGACCCTGGTCCAGGGCGACGCCGGGATCAGTCAGAAGCTGCCGAAGCTCTACATTCCGAATGGCGCGGTCTGGGCGACAAGACGGTCGGTCCTGATGGAGCAGAATCTCATCACGGGCCCGCATAGCGGAATGGTGATCATGTCACGGGAGCGGTCGGTCGATATCGATGAACCGGTGGATTTTGTGACAGCAGAAGCGATGGCGAACGAACTGATGAAAGTGAGGGCCTAAGTCATGGCGAAATTAATCGGCAACTATACCGTACCGGGCCAGACAACAGAGAACGCGAAGTCTGGTCAGACTGATGCGACCGAACGTGAGAAGGCCGAAGGGGCGCATCAGGCCCAGGTGTCCGAGTTCGAGCGCCGTGCGATGGGGAAACTCGGCGGCAGCATCGCCTTTGTCATGAAGGGTAAGAACGTGCTCTGGACAGGGGACAAGGCGGCAAGCCCAAACAAGGGGACCGGCAATGAAAAGTAGTTTGGATCGAGCCTGCATGGATCTCGTCGCCCAAGCGACGTTTCAGAAGACGGCGGAGATTGGCTTCCAGCATGCGAAGCTGAATCTGCCCTATATGAAGCAGACGGTTCTGGACTTGCCTCCCACCAGCCCTGAGAAGGGTACGTCGGCGATCAGCATGGCGGCGGGACCGAGCCTGCATCGGCGCGAGACCATCCAGAAGATTAAGCAGCACAACTATCGCGGAACCCTGGTCGTCGCCGACGGGGCGATGGGCCATTGCCTGCGGAACGGCGTGATTCCCGATTACGTCGTGTGCGTCGATCCGCACCCGACCTGGATCATCCGCTGGTTCGGAGACCCGGATCTGGCCAAGCGGGCGGACGACGATTATTTCCGCCGGCAGGATTTAGACCCGGCGCTCAATACCAAAGAGCGGGAGCGCAACGACGAGTTAATTCGTTTGGTCAATGAGCATGGACACAAGATCAAGGTGATCATGGCGACCTGTGTAGCGCCGAATGTGGTCGCTCGTTGCCGCGAAGCCGGTATGCCGCTCTATTGGTGGAATCCGATTTGCGACGACTACGATGCACCGAACAGTCATACCAGACGTCTGTACGATTTGACCGGTATGCCCTGCATGGTGACCGGCGGCAACGGCGGCGCCTCTGCCTGGATTTTTGCCAATGCCATTCTGGAGAAGTCGCCCGTGGCCTTCGTCGGCATGGATCTCGGGTATGCCCCCGGCACACCCTTGTCGAAAACCCAGTACTACCATGAGCTGATCAAATTCTATCCGGAAGAGCGGCTGAGTGAGGCCTACATCGAGATCCATAATCCGTATCTCAACGAAACCTGGTACACCGACCCGACCTACTACTGGTACCGGCAATGTTTTCTCGATGTGGTGAAGCAATCGGGATGGACCGCCTACAACTGTACGGAGGGCGGCACCTTGATTGGCGAGGGCATCAAATGGATGGCGCTGGATCAGTTCATCAAGGAACAGCAGGGAAGCTGTCAGCTATCAGCCGTCAGTTAATAGGCAGCGGAAGGCTGAAGGCTGAAGGCGGAGAGTTAAGGAGAGAAACATGGCCAAAGTTCTGATCATCAATCCCATCATTCGAGCCGAAGACGATCCCCGGCATGTGCCCTATGGATTGGCGCTCATCGCAGCGGTGGCGAATCGGGAGGGGCATGAGATTCAAGTGTTCGACGCGAACGGCTGGCGTC
>Ga0209253_10005211_pt1 | contig 11284 bp, 7 predicted proteins | sample FrelakmetBRP12BR_FD_187145 | JGI IMG/M metagenome (GOLD analysis project Ga0209253, IMG submission 187145) | Freshwater lake sediment microbial communities from the University of Notre Dame, USA, for methane emissions studies - BRP12 BR (SPAdes)... | ecosystem: Environmental > Aquatic >...
CCGCCAGCAAATTGCGGTGAAAATCTGAGACCAGGGTGCCGATGTAGCGGAGCGAGAGCCCTTTCACCCCGCCTTCTTCCCCCTGAAGATACCCGGTGTAACGTTGGACGCCCTTGCTCCAATAAATCTGATAGCCGAGGTTGACGCTGAAATATTTCGGAGTTGCCGGCATTCGAATGTAAGGGTGCGAGAGAAGGAATTCACCCACGGTCGGGTCCAGGGTGAAACCGTGGACGCCGTTCCCGGTTGTGTAGACAAACATCGTGCTCGAACCATAGCCGAGATAGCCCGAGGCGACCAGATTTTTTCCCGGCTGGAGCAGGTCTTCCATCGTCCCCGGCCCTTCATCGCTGATTCGATGGTAAATGCCAAAGATCGTGCCGATAGGAACATTGTAGTCAACATTCGACGAACCGTCCAACGGGTCATAAACGAGAACATATTTGCCAGTTGGGTACTTTTCCGGGATGGGCAAATGCTCGGCCTGCTCCTCCGAGGCCATGGCCGCCAGCCGCCCGGTGTGGTCGTTAAGGCGATAGATGGTCAGATCGGCAAAGCGGTCGAGTTTCATCACCTGTTCGTCCTGGATGTTGATTTCATCGGTGCGGCCCAATATCTCGGCCAGCCCGGCGCGGGTCGTCTTGCTGGCGATGACCTTTCCGGCCAGGGCGATATCATAGAGCAGGTTAGTTAAGACTCCGGTAGCCTCGGGATGGCTGCGCTGTTCCTCGAGAACATGGCGCTCGATGGTCATGATTCTGAGATGGTCGATGGAAGAGTTGGTCATCGGACTCTCCTTTTTAAAAGAGTGATGTTACTGACTATATTTTATTTCAACGAGAAGCTAATATCAATTCCGCTTGTCTCAGGAAGAATATTTATATAATAATAAAATTTCAAGGAGGGAACAACATGGACATCAAGACGGTCAAAATCGATAAGCCGGAGGAGATGAATTTTATCCTCGGTCAATCCCATTTCGTCAAGACGGTCGAGGATATCCATGAAGCGATCGTCAGCACGGTGCCTCAGATGAAGTTCGGGCTGGCTTTTTGCGAGTCGTCCGGCCGCGCCCTTGTCCGTTATTCCGGGAATGATGCCGGGCTGATCGAGATCGCCAAGAAGAATGCCCTGAATCTCGCGGCCGGGCATTGTTTCATCATTTTTATAGAGAACGGGTTTCCGGTCAACATCCTCAATGCCGTCAAGAATGTCCCGGAGGTCTGCCGCGTGTTCTGTGCTACGGCCAATCCTGCCGAAGTGATTATCGCCGAAACCGAAGGCGGCCGAGGCATCCTGGGGGTCATTGACGGAATCAAAACCAAAGGAATCGAAGGAGAAGCCGACATCAAGTGGCGGAAAGATTTACTCAGAAAAATAGGCTATAAGCTTTAATACGTCGGCTTTTCGCTTCAGTCCGGATTCTTTCCCCGGTTGAAGGACACCTTTACCTGGATGATCTCGGGCCTGCTCCCCGTTCTCACCGGAGGACCCCAGGTTCCGACGCCGCAGGAGACATAATACTGAGACTTCCCTTTGCGAAGATACCCCCAATACTGCTCCCAGACTTTTTTGTTGATCAAGTTAAGCGGAAAAAGCTGCCCGGCGTGGGTATGACCGGAAAGCTGGAGGTCGATCCCCGCTTCTTCAGCTTCGGCCAGACGGTAAGGCTGATGGTCGAGGAGAATGAGAGGCAGCCTGGTGTCGACGGTGCTCAGGATTTCCTTTAATGTTTTCCGGGTTTCCCTGAAACTCAAGGCCGTGCGGTCCTTTCGGCCGATGAGATAGAAATCATCGTTGATGCGCACAGCCACATCCTGGAGAACCCTGACCTTTGCCTTGGCCAAGTATTCAAGATTTTTTGCCAGGCCCCCGTAATATTCATGATTCCCGGTGACGCTGAAGACTCCCAGGGGGGCGGAGATTTTCTGGAGGGTGGCAATCATTTGCATCACCCCGGCCCGGGGAACATACATGTCCACGATATCCCCCGGGAGGAACACGATGTCGGGTTTGAGCTCATTGATCCTGTCCACGATTTTTTCGAGCCAGGCATTGCGGTTGGTCGTCCCCAAGTGGAAGTCCGAAGCCATGACGATGTTTAACTTTTGGAGCGCTCCTGCGGGTTTAGAAATGGCGATGTCGAGGTTGCGGATTCGTGGACGAACGGCATTGATTGCGCCGCCGACCGTAACCGCGAAAACCAACCCCAGGGCGACATAAAACGTTATCAATCCGGCCTTCTGGGGATGATCGGTGACCGCTTTCGGGTAAAAATGGAAAAACGCATTCCCGAGTCTGACGATGTCGATGACCAAAATAAGGCAGAATGAATAGAACATCACCACCAGATAAAAAGAGCCGATGCGGTCGAAGAATTCGGCAAACCCGCCTGGCAATATCTGTTCGATAATCCGGCCCAAGGGATAAGCCAGCACCAAGAATAGAGTCAATCCAAAGAGCCAGGAGCGGGCAGCTCCTAAACCGGAGGTGGCCTGCCACTCCCTTCTCAGGATATAGAAATTGATCAGGCCGTAAATGGATAAGGCGATGGCCAGAAAAATGATCATAGCCGCACTCCGCATGAAAATGTCACCTCGCTTTCAGTCCTAAGAATATAAACCAAATGGGTCAGGATGTGCCACAAAAATCTATCAAGACAGGATTAGACCAGGCGGCCGGGAATTCTTGAATTGACGGATTCATTATGACCTGCTATCTTTTACTCGATAAGGTCGATCAAAAGATGAAGTGTCCACGATGTCAGTATGACAATCCCTCTGAGACCAATTTTTGCGGGAAGTGCGGGTGGCAGCTATCCGCAGCCGGCAAGGGCGCCTTTCTCCAGACGGAAACCCTGATCGCGCCGCTGTTTGAGCTCGAGAGAGGCAGCACGTTCGCCGGGAGGTATGAGGTCATTGAGGAATTGGGGAAAGGGGGGATGGGCCGAGTCTATAAGGTCTTCGACAAGAAGATCAAAGAGAGCGTGGCCCTGAAACTCCTCAAGCCCGAGATCGCCACCGACGAGAGGACCATCGAGCGGTTCAGCAATGAACTGAGGTTCGCGCGCAAGATCTCCCACAGGAATGTCTGCCGCATGTATGACCTCGGCCAGGATGGCACCACCTTCTTCATCACCATGGAATATGTGTCGGGAGAGGATTTGAAGAGTTTCGTCAAGAGGTCGGGGCACCTGACCGAAGCCAAGGCGGTCTCTATTGCCGAGCAGATCTGTCAAGGATTGGCCGAAGCTCATCACCTGGGGGTGATGCATCGCGACCTAAAGCCGCAGAATATCATGATCGACCGAGAAGGAAACGCCCGGATCATGGATTTCGGGATTGCCCGCTCGCTCCAGGCCCAGGGAATCACAGGAACCGGAATGCTGATCGGCACACCGGAATACATGTCGCCTGAACAGGCCGAGGGAGAGGTCGTCGACCAGAGGTCGGACATTTACTCCTTGGGGGTGATCCTCTATGAAATGGTGACCGGCCGGGTGCCTTTTGCGGGCGAAACGCCTCTCAGCATCGCCCTGAAGCATATCAATGCTGTTCCCAAGGACCCCCGTGAGGTCAATGCCCTTGTCTCCGAGGGCCTCAGCCGGACGATCCTGAAATGCCTGGAGAAGCCGAGAGAAAAAAGATTCCAGAGCGCTAAAGAACTCCATGCCGAGCTCGAGAACATCGAGAAAAGCATTCCGACGGTGGAGAAGATCATCGTCGAGAGAAAACCCGTCACTTCAAGCGAGATCACGGTCAAGTCTGACCTGAAGAAGGTCGTCATACCTGCCCTCATCCTTACGGGAGTGGTCCTGGTGGGTTTGAAGATCTGGAGATCTCTTCCCCATGAACAGAGGGCGATACGTTCCGGCCCCCAATCTCATCGAGCTTTGCCGCAGCCTCCCGCGCCGTCGTCGACACCATCGGAAAAGCAGGTTCAGGATGAGATCGGCAGGTGGGTCTCGGAGTTGGCCAAAAAACAAGGGCCGGAATCTAAAAGCGTAACCGGATTCTTGACCATGGTCTTAAAAGAGGCAGCTGCGTATTTGGGTTCCCAAGATTATGAAGAATTGAGAAAAACCATGGAGGTGATCAAGAGCAAGATCCCCTCTAACAGCCGTTTGATGACCATGTGGAACGATACCGAGGCAAAGATCAAGGAAGCTCAAGAAAACAGCCAGGCTGGAAAAATTCAAGAATCCCGGAAAAGCTATGAGGAAGGCCAGAATCAGATGAGAGATCTGCTGGCCCAGGTCGAGGAGAAAGATAAGGCGGATGCGGCGAGGACGGGGATGGAGCAGGAAAAGACGAGAGCAGAAGGGGAATTGCCGGAGGGAAAGGAAAGCCTGCTCTTCAGAGTTGCGGTCATGGGCGAGAAGGTGGCAGCGGACGCCTACAAAAGAGAGGATTTCTCAGGATCAAAGACGTATTACCTCATTTTGAAGAACGTTTTCGGCTTGAGCATTAGGGCCGACAATCCGGACAGCGGCCTTAGAGCCCTCCGAAATTATGTGCAGGCGCTCGGGTCGGAAGCCGATTCTCAAAAGGCCGCGGAGCTCGCCTCCTGGCATTACGGGGAGGCCAAGAAGGAGGAAGCCCGGGCCGAGGCACTTCTCAAGGAGAAGGAATATGCCACGGCTGCAGAAACCTATATCAGGGCGGCTTTTCTCTACGAAAAAGCGAAAGAAAAATCCTCAGAGGCGATCCGGACTAAATAAACCGGAGATAGTCCTTTCCCTTGGCATGGGGATTCAAGGCTTCAGTGATCTGGACGTCCTTGACCTTGGCCAGGTTGATGGTCTCCTTTTTGTTCTCCGGCGCGATGACTTCCACTTCCGGACTGAAGATATCCTCCTCGTTGATCCCCCTCACAATAGCTACGCTCTCATCACTTAGAGAGACGATGGTCCCGACCGGCCAGACTCCCGTGACCTGAAAAAATTTGTCGGTAAGCTGCGGATCGAACATCTTGCCTTTTTCCATCACCATCAGCTCGTAGATTTTGTTGGGGGGGTAATCTTTTTTATAGGAACGTTTGAGAGACAGGGCGTCGTAGACATCGCAGATGGATACGATCTGGGAGGCCAAGTGCGGTTTCTGAGGATAGGCCACCTTGGGGTAGCCGGTGAGATCATAGCGGATATGGTGCTCAAAAGCGACAACGGGAGGCAGGATGCCCAGGCTTTCCTTGTAGTCCTCCAGAATTTGCGCGCCCAGAAGGGGATGTTCGCTCATCCGGACAAATTCATGTTCGGCCAGCTTGGTTTTCTTCTGGAGGATTTTTAGAGAGATATAGAGCTTCCCGATATCGTGATAGAGGGCGGCGATTCCCAGGTCCAGGACGTCATCTTTGGAGAGATCCAGTTTGGTCGCGAAAAACATGGACAGCAGGCAGACATTCAAAAGGTGAACAAAGGTGATCTGGTCGCTCCGCTTGACCGAAATCAGGCTGATCAGTTCCTGGTGCCGGCCCATGAATTCTTCCATGATGCTGAGGATGTTGAACCTCAGGTCCAAGTAGTCGACCTCGTCTTGGTTGAGGACGATGTTCAGGGAGTGATCTAACGTCTGCAAAGAATTGTCATATTTATTTTGCAGTTCTGCCGCTCTTGTTTCCCCCTCGTCGGCCTTGACCAGGGTCCTGATCCGTCCCGCCCGGATGTTTTGGATTCCATGAAGAGAAAAATATTCCTGCTCGTCGATCTTCTCCTGCCTTTTCGTCCGGGTTAGGAAGGCGATAAAATCGCTCAGCTCCTCAAATCGCAGACCTTGCTGGAAGACGATTCTCTCAATGCCGCTTTCTACCAAAAAGTTGATCAGGGGAGCCAGCTTCTGGCTCAGGTCAAAAAAAATCTCCTCCTCCCAGGCCAGTTCTCCGCTGACCACTCCCAGGATCAACTCTTTTTTCATCTGGAGGATGTCCTCCAGAATCGCGTAGAGCCGGCCGATGAATTCTTTGAACTTGGGATGTTCTTCCGAGTAGAGTTTTCCCGCCTGGATGGAATTCATCAGATAGATAAAGCTAAGCTTGACCTTATCCCTCACGCCATTTCTCCAAAACCAGGAGGGCCGCCCCCCGGACTTTCCTATTCCAGAAGCTTTTCCGTTCCGCTAAGGACATCAGATACGGCCGGGCCTCCTTGACGTTTTTTTCTTCCACGATTTTGATATGCCGCAGAAGCGTCTTGTTCCGGAGGCCGTAGGGGGACTCGAGTTGGAGCAGTTTTTCGAAGGCGCGGCGTTTGGCCTTGTCATTCCGCATCAGAATCAGCAGGGCTTCGGCTTTGACGGGCATGTTTCTCTTTTCCAGCAGCGGAGACAAGAATTTCTCATCATACTCGGTGAGATCCTGCATGGCTCGCAGGGCTTTGATCTTGAGGCCCAAGTCTCCGTAGGAAAAGATCTTTTTTAAGGCCATCAGCGAAATCGGGGTATCGATAAACTTCAGGCCTTCGACGATGTTTTCAAGGAGGGGTATCTCGGAGGTCTTTCGCTTGAGCTGGGCATAGAAGTCAAAAAGGTACTGGTTGAAGAACCCGAAATAGGCGCGCAGCAAGACAGGAGTAACCATTTTTCCCCGGAATATCTTTTCCAGATAAACGTTCCTGTCGAAGATGCTCGTCTTCAGGCTGATAATGAAATTGTTTAAAGCGGGGGAGGTCTCTCCTCCGAGGATCAGGTTTTCCACCAGGTCTGAGATCGACGCTCGGACTTTTTGAAACGCCGGCTCCTCGGCCAGGTCCTTCTCTTTCTTCTGAAGGACCTCCAGCAGGATTTTCAGGTAATCAAGGTCCCGGTCCTGAGTGATCTCCTTCCATTCCTCGGATATCCTTTGGAGATTCCTCACCTGGAGGTCCTTCTTGGTCTGCTTGTCCAGGACGTTTAGGAGAATGAAGCGGTAATTCCTGCGGAGAAGATGATGGTCGAACGAGACCTTTTTGTCGAAGGAGATTTCTTGAAGAAGGCTGGTTAAGGCCCGGCGATAATTCTCGGAGAGCGACCCGGGTCCCGACCTCCCCGAGAGGAGAGCCTTGATTTTGGCCTCGACCTCAGGTTTTCGATTGAGAGGATGGTCTGTTTTGAAAAGGTCCCGCAGGGACGTGGATATCTTGAGGTGCCGGTCTTTGGTGACGACTTTGGAAAAGACGCTGAAACTCAGAGCGTCAAAGCGCGGGTTGCTGATAATCTCTTCCCAGAGAGTCGAGGCCAGATCGGCGTCGTCGAGGTCCGCGAAGAGAAGTTTCAAATTGTCGAATTTTGACTCCGCGGGCATTTTTTTGCTGACAAGGACCGATTTCAAGAGATCCTGGGCGCAGCGGCGATATTTCTCCTGGCCGGTCTCTTTGAGGTATTTAAAGAACGGGAAAAAGTTTTTCTGGAGCTCTTCGTTTTGGATCAGGTCTTCAGTGTTGAATTTGCCGATGACCCTTTCAAAACTCTCGGCGACCTGCTCGAGCTTTTGATTGTTGTTCTCCTCGACGGCTTCCATCAGGAGATAGGGCCAGATGTCTTTGATCTCTTCTCCTTCGCCTTTGAGCAGCTGGGAGTAATCCAGCTCTTCAACCGAGAGGTGCAGGATCCTTTCTTTTTTGAGGATGTTCTGCGCTCCCCCCTCCCGAATAAACGATTTCAGGGGCAGGGTGACTTTTGAGGCGAATCTCACGAGCTCCTCGGGCTCGAGGCCCTGCCGGATTTCGAGAGTCTTGATTTTTCGAAAATGGAAGATCCTGGCCAATTCGATATATGTTTTATCTTTTTCCCAGAATCTATTGTCTAAAAACAGAGAATTCGGAGTGAAACTGATAGAGAGAGGATTGATGGTCGTCAGAAGGGCGGTCACCTTGGCCATGAGATCAGCGACGACCTTTTGAAAAGCAGGATGGTCCATGTTGTACATGGTGGCGGTTTTGAAGGCGACTTTTAAGGTGGTTAAGAAATCGTCGATGGCGCTGTCTTTGTCGCTCAAATCAAGACATCCCGCGGTTATTTATTCTACCACAATTCTACGGACTAAAGTCCAGCCCTCGATATCATGGGCGCCGGCTGTTCCAAAAATAGGGGGACACGAACTTCATTTCTGAATGAAGTCTTATGTCGCCGTATTTTTAGGAACAGCGGTTCCAGCCGCAGTTCGGGCAGACGGGACACTTCTCGTCCGGCAGCGTGGCGCCGCATATCTTGCAGACGGTCTGGAAGATGTCCTTGGAGTTGCCTTCCACCGGGCCGATATGCCTTTCCAGAATCTTGGCGATGGCGTCGGGAATGGACTGGACGAGACCGCCCTCGGTAAAGATCGGCTCGGACCCTCCTATCCCCCTGAGCTGGCTGATGACTTCCTTGGCGTCGACGCCGCTTCGCAGCGCCAGCGAAATCAATCTTCCCAAGGCCTCGGCATCGGCCATGGTCGTATAACCGCTCTTCCCGATGCTGGTGAAAACCTCAAAGGGCTTCTGGTTGTAAAAGGAAATCGTCACGTAGAGGTTCCCGAAACCCGTCTTGATCTTGTCTGTCACCGAAGGCAGCGAGCTCGGCCGTTCCTTGGGATGAAGCTTGGCTTCGGCCGATGGCTTGTAGAGGACCTGCTCGGCCCGGCTGCCATCGCGATAGATGGTTATGCCCTTCGTCCCGAGATCATAGGCAAGGAGATAGGCCCTTTCCACATCCTTGACCGTGGCCTTGTTGGGGAAGTTGATCGTTTTGGAGACAGAATTGTCGATGTGTTTTTGAAAGGCGGCCTGCATGCGGACATGCCAATCGGGCGTAATTTCGTGAGCGGTGCGGAAATACTCGGGCAGGGAGTCCTTCGGATGTTTGGCCTTCCATTCGGCATAAAGGGGATGGATATCTTTGATCTCGCCGTCAATGATCTTGGAGGTGAACTCAAGGGCGAAGATGGGTTCGATGCTCGAGGAACAATCGGCGATGCGGGAGATGGTGCCGGTGGGCGCGATGGTCAGGGTGGTGGCGTTGCGCATCTTTTTTCCCTTGTAGACGGACTTTCCGAGATTGGGAAAGCTGCCCCGCTCATCGGCCAGACGGGCCGATTCGGCCAGGGCCTGCTGGCGCATGAACGTCATAATCTTTTCAGCCAGCTTTGTGGCCGGCGCCGAGTCGTACCTTATCTTCATTTTGATCAGCAGGTCGGCCCAGCCCATGACGCCGAGACCGATCCGGCGGTTGGCCTTGGTCGTTTTTTCGATCTCGGAGAGGGGGTATTTATTGATGTCGATGACATTGTCCAGGAACCTCACCGCCACGGAGATGACTTCCTTAAACCGTTCCCAGTCGAACGAATCCTTCTTTTGGGGATCGTAGAAATGGGCCAGGTTGAGAGAGCCCAGGTTGCAGGATTCATACTCGTGGAGGGGCTGCTCGCCGCAGGGGTTGGTGGCCCGGATAGAGCCGAGCCCCCGGGTCGGGTTGAACTTGTTAATTCTATCGATAAAGATCAGGCCGGGGTCGCCCACCGCCCAGGCCGACTCGAGAATCTGTTCAAAGATAGCGCGGGCATTCTTCTGCCCCGCCTTTTTTTTGAGATAAGGGTCGGTGATATCATAAAGGGCGTTGCTCTTGACGGCTTCCATGAAGGCGTCGGTTGCGGCCACTGAGATGTTGAAGTTGTTGACGCTTTTCCCGTCAATCTTCATGCGGATGAATTCCTCGATGTCGGGATGGTCGGCCCTAAGAATGCCCATGTTGGCGCCGCGTCGCGTCCCGCCCTGCTTGACGGCTTCTGTCGCGGCGTCGATAACCCGAAGGAAAGACACGGGGCCGGAAGCGATCCCCTGGGTTTTGCGGACAAAGCTCCCTTTGGGCCGGAGGCGGCTGAAATCAAAACCCGTGCCGCCTCCCTCCTTGTGCACCAGGGCCGCGTTCTTGACGGTCTCGAAGATCGAGTTCAGGGAATCCTCTATCGGGAGAACGAAGCAGGCGCTGAGGCACATGCCCCTTCCCGCGCCGGTCAAGGTGGGGCTGTTGGGGAGGAAATCCCGGGCGATCATCAGGTCAAAGAATTTTCGGGCCCAGCGCTCCTGGTCCTTTTTTGTTTTCTCTCCGGAGGCAATGTAGCGGGCCACGCGCCAGAAGAGGTCGGCCGGCTCCTTATCCATGAATTCCCCCTTCTCGTTGCGCATGAAGTAGCGGGCCCTGAGGATCTTGAGGGCGTTTTCAGAAAAGCCTTTGGCTTCCGGCATGGGGGGTCTCCTTCTTTATTATTTATTGGTTCTATCGAATCGATATATTTACTAAATTAGTATATATAAAAGCTCGCGCTTAATGCAACGGAAAAAACCGATAAACCCTATTTCTTCCCGACAGCCCGGAGCTTCGAATGGATGGTCGCGTCTTTGTCCAAGCGGTGGTCCACCCTGAGGTCGATATGGATCCTTGTGACGCCCATCTTGAGAATGGCCTGATGGGCCTCCCGGATCACTCGGAAAAGTGTTTCCAGGTCGGGCGCCTCGATCGTTGTGGACATGCCTCCGGTCTTGCTTCTCAGGCCGGATCCTTCAATCGCCCTAATGGCCTCTTTGACGTACCGGCTGACCGACGCGCCTTCGCTGGTCGGAAAGATCGAAAATTCGGCGATGATCAAGATGTTGTCTCCCTTATCTTTCTCGTTTTTAGGAAATATTATAATATAGGCACGATAAATAAAGCGAGCCGTTGACCGAGATGGTAAGGATCTCCGTTTGTGTGATTCCATGTGGCGCAGGTTGCCGCCCTCGGCCCCCGCACCCCGGGGAACCAGTCCCGTCGGAGAAGCCGATCTTGGAAGGGAGTCCAGGGGGATATCTCTCCCTGGCCGCAGGACGCGGCAGCGGCCGAGGAGGGGAGGCAGGGAGCGAAGCGAGCGTTGGAAGGGGGAAGGCGGAGCGGATTCCCCCTCCAAGCAAGGCGGGCCCCTCCTCCGCTACGGGGACTTCATGGCGGCCCCCTGAGCACATCATGAAGATCACAGATTTAGAGATTCTTCCACATCAAAAGGGAGGCGAAAATGTTGAGCGAGCTGCCGGATATAGGGAAAATCTCGGCGGAAATATTTGACGAGCTGATCTATCCGCATCTGGGGAAAAGCCGGAAATCGGTCCTGGTGGGGCCGAAGCACGGCGTGGATATCGGCATCGTCGATATCGGCGGCGGGAAGGTCATGGCCATGACCACCGACCCGGTGTTCATCGTCCCCGAGTACGGATTCGAAAGGGCGGCCTGGTTTGCCATTCACATTCTCTGTTCGGACGCGGTCACGTCGGCGCTTGCCCCGACCTATCTTTCGATCGACC